>Ga0307509_10012115_pt1 | contig 10345 bp, 8 predicted proteins | sample 10_EM_MG_FD_202245 | JGI IMG/M metagenome (GOLD analysis project Ga0307509, IMG submission 202245) | Populus trichocarpa ectomycorrhiza microbial communities from riparian zone in the Pacific Northwest, United States - 10_EM | ecosystem: Host-associated > Plants > Roots > Unclassified | place...
TGATGCGGCTGGAACTGCCCACCGCACTGAAACCCGGCCAGCAATTCGTTTTTAAAATAGACTGGAATTACCTGGTGCCCGAGCGCATTAACAAATTTCCCGGTACCCGTGGCGGGCTGGAGCATTTCCCGGAAGACGGCAACGATATCTTTACCATCACCCAATGGTACCCCCGTCTTTGCGTGTACAGCGATTTTAAAGGCTGGCAGAACCACCAGTTTACCGGCCGGGGCGAGTTTGCCCTCACCTTCGGCAATTTCAAAGTGCAGATGACGGTGCCCGCCGATCACATCATCGGCGCCACCGGCGAATGCCAGAATTACCAGCAGGTGCTTACGCCCACCCAATATGCCCGCTGGCAAAAAGCCCAGTCGGTAAAAGAACCCATTGAAATTGTAACCCTCGATGAAGCAAAAACCGCCGAAAAGCAACACAGCAAAGCGAAAAAGACCTGGATATTCAAGGCCGACAACGTACGCGATTTTGCCTGGGGCTCTTCCCGCAAATTCATTATGGATGCCATGCCTGCTTATGTGGAAGGCCGGAAAGTAATGTGCATGAGCTATTATGCCAAAGAAGCCTATGGCCTGTGGCGTAAAATGAGCACAAAAGCCGTGGCACATACCATCAAAACCTATTCAAAATTCACCATTCCCTTTCCCTACCCCGTGGCCCAGAGCGTAGAAGCCGCCAACGGCATGGAATACCCGATGATTTGTTTTAACCTGGGCCGTACCGAAAAAGATGGCAGCTACAGCGAAGCCACCAAATACCGCATGCTGGGCGTGGTAATACATGAAGTGGGGCACAATTTCTTTCCCATGATCATCAACAGCGACGAACGCCAGTGGAGCTGGATGGACGAAGGGCTGAACTCATTTGTGGAATACCTTACAGAAGAGCTCTGGGACAATAAATTTCCCACCCGCCGCGGGCCGCCTGCGAACATCACCGATTATATGCGACTGCCCAAGGATCAGCTGGAGCCCATCATGACGAATTCCGAAAACATCGCCGACTTTGGCGCCAATGCCTATGGCAAGCCCGCCACAGGCCTGAATATCCTCCGCGAAACCATCATGGGCCGCGACCTGTTCGATTATGCCTTTAAGGAATATGCGCGCCGCTGGGCTTTTAAACATCCCGAACCCGGCGACCTGTTCCGCACCATGGAAGATGCCAGCGGCGAAGACCTCGACTGGTTCTGGCGCGGCTGGTTTTACGGCACAGAGGCCTGCGATATCTCGCTCGATACCGTAAAATATTTTAAACCCGACCTCAGTTATGCCCCCGCTGCGCAAAAAGATACCACCGCCCTGCGCGCCCTCGCCAAACCCGGCGGCAGCACCTTCGATGATATTTCAAAGATCCGCAACCGTACAGATAAGCAGATACAATTTGCCGTAGATGCCGATACCACCCTGCGCGATTTTTACTGGCGCTATAACCGCGGCCTGGAACCCTACGATAGCGCTAAATACCCCGTGCCCGTAACCGGTGTGTCGGAACCGCTGGACGACGCCGCCAAACAAAAGCTGGCCGGTAAGAATTTCTACGAGCTCAGCTTCAGCAACAAAGGCGGACTGGTAATGCCCATCATCCTTGAATGGACCTATACCGATGGCACAACCGAAATGGAAAGAATACCCGCCCAAATCTGGCGCAAGAACGAAAACAAAGTGATAAAGGTGTTTGTGAAAGACAAACCCGTGGCCAGTGTGCAGCTGGACCCCCTGAAGGAAACCGCCGATATCAACACCAGCAACAACAGCTGGCCGAAAATACCCGACACGCCCAGCAAGTTCGAGGTATTTAAAATGAAACAGGCCGGCGTCCGCGCTACCAACAATTCCAATAACCCGATGCAGAAAGCAGAAGAAAAGAAAGAAGGGAAGAAAGCTTTTTAGAAATGATACATTATGTTAAGACGTATGCCATACCTCATAGGTATGGCATACGTCTTTTTAGCCCTGGGCGATTATTTTTTATTCTTCTGATCAGACTTCCCCGCAGCCCCTTTCCCCGGGTCTTTTAAACGCCCCGCTTCCTTTAGCTTCTGGTGAATAATCCATTCCAGCTGCCCGTTCACGCTCCTGAACTCATCGGCAGCCCATTTCTCCAGGGCCTTAAAAAGCTCCTCGTCCAGCCTGAGTGCAAAACTTCTTTTATCCGCCATTCAATCAGCGTTAATGTAATGAATCGATTCTAATTATACAGCGTACCGGTATTCAATACAGGGGTAGCCGCTTTTTCACCGCACAATACCACCATCAGGTTGCTTACCATGGCCGCCTTCTTTTCTTCGTCCAAATGTACAATGCCTTTTTTCGACAATTGCTCCAATGCCAGCTCTACCATACCTACGGCGCCTTCCACTATTTTAAACCGGGCCGCTACAATGGCGGTGGCCTGCTGGCGTTGCAGCATGGCGCCGGCAATTTCGGGCGCATAGGCCAGGTGGCTGATACGCGCCTCTTTAATAATAATACCTGCCGGGGCAAGGCGATCCGATAATTCTTTTTCAAGCAGGTCATTTACTTTTTCGCCCCCGTCGCGCAAGGTGATTTCAGCGTGCTCATCTTCCATATGATCATACGGGCAGCTGGTGGCCAGGTGCCGCACCGCCGCTTCACTCTGAATGCCCACATACTGCTGGTAATTCACCACTTCAAATGCGGCTTTATAGGTATCGCTTACCTGCCATACAATAACGGCGGCAATCTCGATGGGGTTCCCCATCTTATCGTTCACCTTCAATTGCTGCCCGTTTAAATTCTCCGAGCGAAGTGAAATCCGGTAGCTGGCGTAAAAAGGGTTTACCCAAAGCAGGCCGTTGTCTTTCACGGTGCCTACATATTTCCCGAAAAAAGTGCATACCCGGGAATGATTGGGGTTCACCACCATAATTCCCTTAAAAAGAAAAACGCTCACCAGCAGTAACAGTACCGCCAGGATAATCAGCCCGGGATTGGCATTGTCCCCTTTTCCCGCCCCGGTCCCAAAACAAACAATGGTGCCGATAAAACAAAGCACAGCCAATATGGCCGTGAGATAACCAGATATAGGCCTTAGAATTTTTTCCATAACAGTTAATATTTAAAATGATATTATTTTGATATCAAAACTATATCAACTTAAACCGGTATCCTAATTTATTTACGCCACTGGCTCCCGGCGCTGACAAGCGGCCTTTTTCGCCAAAAGAAAGGAATGTTTAACAGATCCCCGGTGGGTTTTTGAAGACGCCTTCGATAATTTTGACGGCCATATCACCCATCAGCTAAACCTTTATTATGCGAAATTTTACCTTATTAAGCTCTTTGCTACTTATTGCCGCCCCCGCCGCCTTCAGCCAGCGGTCCGAAAAAATATGGTTCGATAAAACAGATTCTGTATACGGCTACTACGTGGTCATACCACCGTCGTCTTCCCCCCGCATTCAGGCCGCCCTTGTATTACTCGACGGCTACGGCGGTAGTGCCGACGACTTCTTCCCCGAAACAAAACTCCAGAACGTGGCCTACGGCAATGAAATCCTTACCGTGTGCATTCCCACCGGCCAGCGCATCTATGCCGACCAACCGATGCTGGAACTGCTCAACCGCACGCTGTCGGAAGTAGCCGCAAAATACCAGCTGCGAAAAGACCAGTTCGCCATCGGTGGAATGTCGTCCGGCGGCACCATTGCATTGCGCTATGCCGAATTGTGCCATGAAAAACCGGCGGAATTTGCGGTGCTGCCCAAAGCGGTATTTGATGTTGACTCGCCCATCGACCTGCAGGGCCTCTACAAATCGTCGGAAACAGAGCTTAAAAAAGATTTTAAAGGCTGGTGGCTGGGCGAAAGCCAGATGATAATCGATCGCTTCAATAAAGAATTGGGGCCGGTTAACGGCGACCTGGCAAAATACCGCGCGGCCTCGCCTTTCCTGGCCGAAACAACCGGCGCCGGCAATGAACAATGGTTAAAGGAAACGGCCGTACGCACCTACCACGATATGGATGTAAACTGGCAAATCCAAAACAGGCGGCGCAGCATCTACCAAACCAATATGCTGAACGCCTCCGAATTTATTAACCGCCTGGTGCTGCAGGGCAACACCCAGGCCGAATTTGTAAGCTCAAAAATACAGGGCCGCCGCAGCAATGGCCAAAGGCACCCGCATTCCTGGAACATCGTGGATGAAATCGATTTGATTCAATGGATAAAAGAAACACTGCATTTCTATCCCGACCATCTTGAAAAACCCATTACCTATAAAGCCCCGCAAAACTGGCAACGGGAAACGATTTCTTTTCCCATGGACTTTGCGGCGTTTCCCTACAAAGGTTTTGAAGACCTGCGCTTCGCACCCGGCTGGGGCAAAACCGACAGCGATGAAAAATGGCTGTACACATTTTTGTGGTGGCTGGATGGCAGCTACCCCTTTACAGAAAAAATACTGGTGCGGGATTTGGAAACCTATTTTACCGGTCTTACCCGCGACAAAGGCGTTGCCGACAAACTGGATATGAGCCACTGGACACCCGCAAAAGCACAGGTGCAAAAAGCAACAACGGCGCATGGAGATACAGGCACTTATACCGCTACGGTAAATATTTTTGATACAGAGGTAACGATGAAACCGACCGTTCTATACATTAAAATCCATGTAAAGAAAATAACCGATAAAAACAGGACGTTGGTTTTATTTGAAATTGCCGCCAATCCCTTTAGCGCTTCCATATGGGGCCAGGCTGATAAAATAAATGATTATTTAAACGAGCCGGAATAACAGCAGCAAAAACCTATAAGGTTTAATAATCGCTGCCGCCTTTTTAAATCGCTGGCGGAAACCTTATAGGTTTATTTCCCAACAGGAAACGTATCAAACAACAGCTGCGTATTGCTCACAAACGCAATCCGCTTACTATCCGGGCTCCACGAAGGCGTATTAATACTGCCCTGGCCGCCATACACATAAGCGATTACCTTAGTAGCCCCGCCACCCGCCGGCATCAGCCGCAGGTATACATGTTTGTAAAAAGGATGGTCGTCGGGGCTGATATCATGCGGAAAGGAAATATACACCACCCATTTACCATCGGGCGATACATGGGGAAACCAGTTATTAAACGCATCGTTGGTTATTTGCTCCTGCCCGCTCCCGTCGGGTTTCATACGCCATACCTGCATGGTGCCCGTACGCGCCGAATTAAAATAAATGTATTTCCCGTCGGGCGAAAACTCACTGCCATCATCCAGCCCCGGCGCCGTGGTAAGCCGCACTTCATCGCCCCCGTTGACCGGTATTTTATAAATATCAAAGTCATTGTTGCGCTGCCCCGTAAACAGCAGCCATTGCCCGTCGGGACTCCAGCCATGCAGGTACGACGGCCCCGTTTTGGTAATGCGCCGCGGCTCACCGCCGCCCAGGGGCAATACGTACACAATGGAAGCACTTTTTTCGGCAGGTGGCTGGTGGCTGATACCAATTTGCTTTCCGTCAAAAGAAAGCACATGATCGTTGTTGTTACGATTGGCAAACCCGGTATTGATCACAGCAGGCGCTGCGCCCGGCGTTAAAGGGAGCCGGTACAACAGGCCCTCGCTGTTATACACAAGCGATTGGCCGTCATGCGTCCAGTTGGGCGCCTGCAGCGAACGCGGCGACTGGTACAGGATACTGCTGTTGCCATTTGCCATATCCATCACTTCAATATTGCTGCCGATATAATCCCGGTAAGGTATAAACCCTGCTTTGGCCGGCACAATAATCCGCACATTGCGAAACACGGCCTTTTCCATCACGGCAGGATTGTGCGAGCACACAAATAACCCAACATACACCTCGTCGCCCAGTTCCAGCCCATCCAGCTGTTCGCTCACCAGGGTATCGCCCGTCCTGGCCACCGACATAATATACCGGTTCCCCCTTCTCTCCAGCTGCACTACTTCCACCCCCGTCAGCGCGCTCTTTTTTTCTTCTGTAGTGCCGCCCACCGTCTTCCTGAACTGCAACGAGGTAAGCCCGTCGCCATGCACAACGGCATTTACATGCGTGGCGCTCGAATCGAGCGATGAGCGTACCATCCACCCAAACTTGCGGTGCGTCTCCACCCCCTTGCCAACAAAAGCCGCCTGGGCGCGCAGGATAAAATCGCCTTTCAGCTTTTTCCAGGCAAAATGAAACTCGTCATGGCCAAACCACATATTAACGCCCGCCCCTTCAATAATATATTCCTGTGTGCCCGGCCGCCAAACCGCACCGCCTTTCAGGGCCGTATTGCCCACATCGCACTGCCCGTCGAAAATGCCGACAGCATCGGTTTGCGCACGGGCGCTGTTCACAACAATAAAAAAACAGGAATACAAAAACAGGGAAGGTAGTATAAGACGCATAGCAAATGATTTGGCAAATTTACCGGCACATCTTACCTACTCCAACCGCCAGCTCGTGTCATGGTTATCATTCTCTTTGAGATAGATGGTTTTCTGCGCGCGGTTGATGCACACCGTGTAGTCGGCCAGGAAATTATTGCCCAGCACGCCGGTGCAGCCGGCCGATTGTTTGATAATATCGAGGTCCATGACCCTGAAAATGGGCTCAAAAGACAGCTGGTTGATCTTTATCACCTTGCTTACCGTAGCCCCGGGCAGTTCAAAACGGGCAATGCTCACATCGATATTGCACATGGGCGCGCCGGTATCAAACAGGAAACTGGTTTTCATGGTATCGATGTGCACGCCTTCAATAACCGGTACGCCGTTTTTAACCGCATACCCGAAACGGTATTTGCAGGCATTGCATTTAAACGGTGAATTACTGAACTGCAAAAAAGAGTTTTTATAATCCAGCAGTACATCGTATTTCGAGAAAAAGCCCCAGCCTACGATCACATCAAAAGAAGCGTTTATCCGGGCGGCTATTTTTTCGATGTGGTCCTGGGTCACCGCCACCGTTACATTCTTTGCCTCGAAATCGCCCATCCCGAAGTGTTTTATTTTCCCGGTTTGCAGGGGGAAGGTTGCATTGTCGGGGGCGGGCGTTTTAACCGGCACATTGCTCAGCTGAACACCCAGCCGCATAGCCATCGAAGAAGATATTTCAATGGAATGCGAAGAACCGAAATCCACGAGGGCCAGCACAGGGCGATCGTTGATGGTTACTTTGGCAAAAAGAAGGTTTAAGGAAGACAGCTGTACCGCTGCCGAGTATACTTCGGGGGACTGGGACTGTGCCATGCTGGCACCGGCGCATAATAAAAGCACTCCCGTCAACACTTTCCTGCGCACACGTGATAGTAACATCCGGCTTAGTTTCTGTTGGTTTAGATGATACTACAAAGTAAGTTCCTTTTCGGCATATAACGGCGGGAAAATATACCCATTAATGGAAATCCTGCACACGTAATAAAGGATTTCCATATCTTAACGCCAAACAACAGCTATGGCAAAATGGATCGGCAGCCTGGTTTTAATCATGATGGTATTGCAGTGCGAGGCCGGCAATACCGACACGATAGCGGTTTACAGCAGGGCCATGCACAAAAACATTCCCTGCGTGGTGATTACACCGGCAGGTTATGAAACGGGCGGTAACCGTTACCCCGTTATTTACCTGCTGCACGGCCATGGCGGCAGCTATGCCCAATGGCCAAGGCTGGCGCCCCAGCTGGCCGCTAAAGTTGATGAGCTAAAGGTAATCATCGTTTGTCCCGACGGCGCGGTGGGCAGCTGGTGGCTCGACAGCCCGGTTGATACCGCCTTCCGTTATGAAACCTTTGTAAGCCGGGAACTGGTGAGCTATATCGACACGAAATATCCCACCATTGCCAACCGGGAGCACCGCGCCATTACCGGCCTGAGCATGGGTGGGCATGGCGGTCTTTACCTGGGCATCCGCCACAAGGATTTGTTTGGCGCCGCAGGCGCCACCAGCGGCGGGGTCGACATCCGCCCGTTTCCCAATAACTGGGACCTTAAAAAGCGCCTGGGAGATACCATTTGCTGCCGCGACAACTGGGAGAAGAACACCGTCATTAACGTCGCGGAAGATCTGCACAATGGCGAGCTGAAGCTGATTTTCGACTGCGGCATAAAAGATTTCTTCCTGCAGGTCAACCGCAACCTGCACCAGTTGCTGCTCAGTAAGGGCATTGACCACGACTATACCGAACGCCCCGGCGCCCACAACAACGCTTACTGGAAAAACAGCATCGATTACCAACTGGTATTTTTCCGGAAATTCTTCGACGGCCTATAATGTCTAATTACCGGTAGACCCATCCCTCACCTTCACCTTCTTCCGCCCCGCATTCTTCTTCTCAAAATCAAGCACCTCCTTAGGCTTGGCTTTACCGGGAGCGGCCGTACTGTCGCTTGTCTTTTTGGCCGTGGCGCCGGCCGCAGGTTTGTCGCCGTCCTGCAACTGCCCCAGCCGCCAGAACTCCGTTTTTACAACCATACCGGTCGAAACGTCATAATATTTAAAAGGACCGTTTTTAAGGGAGGAGCCCTCGTTTTTTATGATCACCGTGTTGAAATGGTCGGGGTTATTCGGGTCTTCCACCTGCACCGTATCGTACAACTGGTCGGGGTTGAATGCCCGCCAGTTTTCTTCTTTTACCAGCTCGCCGTTCAGGTTAAAATACTGGCTGGGGCCGTCTTTAAACCCCCAGCGGTAGGTTTCAACGCCAAAAAGATCCCCCATCAGGGAATATTTACGCCATACGCCTTCTTTGCGGTCGTTTTTGTATTGCCCCTCTTCCTCAAAGCCGGGCTCGCCCCGCACCTGGTCGTAACGGATAATCCATTTTCCCTGTTTCTTGCCCTTCATGTCCACCCCGTTCAGGGTATCCCCTTTCGGCCCGATGGTATAGTCTTTCAGCTGGCCGTAGCCACTCAGCGAAAGCAGGCAACCGATCATGAAAATCAACCGCATAGTAATGAGTTTGTGGGGTAAAGTTACAAAACCCCGCCAACACCTGCCAGTGGCAGGCCGGCTTATACCCGGCAAGTTGTTAATTAAGCCTTAAAAAAGCCCGGTTCACCGATGTTATGCACCCGGCGGGCAGTTCTTAACAGGTGCTTAACCAGCATTCTTTGAAACTTGCGGTCATTAAGTATGCTTATGACCTTACAATGCCTGTTGGTAACCGACAAAGCGACATCATCCCTGCTCACCGGGTTTATTGCGGCATCCGGCACCCTGTCGCTGCAAACCGTAACGGGCACTGCGCAGGAAGCCCGGGCTGCCCTGGAAACATCGCAGCCACACATCATATTCATCGATGTGGAGCAATACTACCTGCTTGCAGGCATAGAACCGGCTAAAGAAAGAATGCCGGTATTTATTTGCCTCGTGCCCGATAAGTATGCGGCCGAATTGCCCTCCCGGCCGGTATTGTCCATCGGGCCGGGCAGGCTCAGCTATGAGCATTTTTTGCACACGGTCAACAAAGCCGTCGTTCAATTGCTCGGCGTTCATCATCCGGCCAACAACCATGCTGCCGGCAACCATAAAGAAGAACGCTGGTTTTTTATTAAATCGGAATACCGGATGGTGAAGGTTAACTTCAGCGATATCCTTTTTTGCGAGGGATTGAAAGATTACACCCAGGTATATACAAGTAAAAAAAGTAAGCCCATCATTACTTTGCAGAACCTCAAAACATTCCTCGACCGGCTGCCTGCCAGTCATTTTGTACGTATTCACCGATCGTACATCGTGTCCTTACATCATATTGAAAGTATCTCCAAAAAAGAAGTGGAAATCGGCGAGAAGGTCATTCCTATCGGCAACAGCTACCGGAATAATCTGCTGGACATTGTGAAGCTTTACTCTTGAACGCTGATAAGTACGAATGTTACGAATGATGCTAATATCGTCGCCACCCATCGCCGCGCCATTCGCCTCATTCGCATAATTCGCCCCTATTCGCGTTTCAATAGTGGATACCCAATGCGTTTAACTCCTCCATGGTAATATCCGGCCGCCCCTTCTGTTTTATCTTTTGCACCATCAGTTTTCCGGTCCTTAACGCTTCCTCCTCGTTAATAAACATCTTATTGCCGGGAATAAGCGGGATGCGGTCCTGGTGAATGGAAAAGCTGGTGCCTACCTTTATATTATATCCCCAGCCGCCGGCCTCCTTAAAAGTGGTGAGATCAATGCGCAGCAGTTCATTAGAAGCAGAACCGGAATTCCTTTTATAAAAAAGAATTCCGGTTGCAACTATTATCAGTATGATAGAAAAAAGCAATAATAACTTTTCCTTCTTAGTCATATTGGTTGTAAGCTTCTTCAGGATGAAATTCCCAGAAATCGGAATAATAGAAGGTGCTCGAAGTACCTGTGAGAAT
>Ga0307509_10012117_pt1 | contig 10343 bp, 11 predicted proteins | sample 10_EM_MG_FD_202245 | JGI IMG/M metagenome (GOLD analysis project Ga0307509, IMG submission 202245) | Populus trichocarpa ectomycorrhiza microbial communities from riparian zone in the Pacific Northwest, United States - 10_EM | ecosystem: Host-associated > Plants > Roots > Unclassified | place...
GGCGCTCATCAGCAGCCTCAGTTAACAGTCGGCCTTAAGCTGACAAGCGTGACCAAACATGGTCCGTGCGCACGACACAGCATGGTCTGTGCGCACTATGCATTATGTATATATACCTATGCCCATCATGCAATATGATTAACGCTTCTCTCTTCCCTTCCACCACCGCAAGTCCCCTCTCCCCTCACCTCAGGTAAGAAGTAGAGTATCCTGTGTAGTATGTAGAATATATTGCACGCCTGGCGCCGAAACACGTCAAAAATCATGGGCCCGATGTCATCGCGGGAATCCTAGCGCATTGGGTTGTGTTATCACTGCCTTTTCTCTGTGTGGTACGTTCACAACCGTGTCACAGGTCGAGCACTCCTGTGATGACCTTGATGAAAATGACTGGTTTGAGGTGGATAAGAATCCGAGCTTTTACGAGTAATACCGGAGGGCGTGACGGGTTTGTGCTTTGTATCTGTTAATAAGCAGGCGCCGTAATCGTTTTGCTTTTTATGCGTGTCGTAGACGGTCCTAGACGGTGACAGTAACTGCTCAGGCACCGACGGCCTCCCGCTCTCAATTTGCAGGCTATGTCCATGTGTCTCCCTTGGTGAACGGCGAGAAACCGGCAATCAGCTGTTTCAACCTCTAGACCAGTACACCGGCGTACTGCTACGAAACCTATGTTAGTTCCCCATGGTCTGCAAGAGTGGTGGAGGGGGTTTGATAACCAGCCTATGCGTTTCCTGAACTCCAGGATTCGCCGGGCCTATCTGAGGCGTAGCTGGGGTGACTGGTGGATCGTCGTGCTTCTTCAAAATAGCCGCGCTCGCTCCCCACCTCGCTCCCCAGCTGGTAAAGAACCTGAGCAACCAAGTGGGCTTCAAACTCGGATGTTCCACCACGTCTTCCTCGTCTTCCTCCTCCACCCCTTCAAGGAACCCAAGTAGGTCTCCCAAGGCCGCTTCCTCTTCGACTTCTGATTCATCTCGGCCGAGTGAATCGACGAGTCTCCCTTCTCCGTCCAACGTCCATTGCAGGCGGTTGAACCGACCGTGGGCGCCACTCGCACCTTGCGGCAACCTCCTACCCGTTCCAAATACCTTCTCCCTGAGCTCGAGCGTCCTCCGTCGGGCGGGTGAAGCGACCCTCCAGAGGTATTCTGGACGGAACTGTCCAGACTCGTATTGAAGCGCTTTTGTCTCCTGAGCCATCGAATCCGCTTTGAGCCTGATTGATTCAACTTCGCTGATGACGCTTCCGCGGGCGAGGGATGGGGAGAGCTTCGGGCTGTGCTCTTGGTATTCGTCTCGGAGGACCGAGTTCGTTTCCGATAAGGTATAACACAGTTGCTACAAGGGGGTCGGACAGTCGAGGTGAGTACGAGCCGATGATGCGATTGCATGTTCAACAGGAAACAAACCTCCATGCAATTGATCATATTTTGGAGATGCCTCTCCCGCCTCTGCATGACCAATAGCTGTCCACAAAGCTCGACGTCGATCTTCATCCTTTCGATTGGCAGAACCCTTATTCCTTTCAGCTGACTGGGGTCCGCGAAACTCCTCCTCCTGCGGGGAGAACGTTAACGTCACACCCATTCTTCTACACAATGTCCCGACCTACCTCTGCAACTGCGAACTGAATAACTTCCTCTTCGTCCAACTCTCACCTCCATCGAACGGCATTTCAGGCATCTCAGCCCAAGTCGTCTCAGTTCCGTACCCATCTGAAGAGCTTTCCGTCCTCCCAAAGTGCCCACGCATGCTCATGGGATCCGCCCACGTCACAATACGATGACCGGGAGTCCGCACCTGTGGTCGCTTATGGTCGAATTCGTTCACCTTCCGGTCGTATTCCGAGATATTCACAGACGAGCTCGCAGCTGTAGGGATAGCAGACTGTAGCCTATCGAAGAAAAACGAAGAGCCTGTGGTTTGAGGGTCCCCTGTGCGATTTGGTGTGGTAAGACAGGGTTTAGGAGGAATTGGATGGGAGTGTACTAACAGACGGGCGACACCTGGCCGCTGCTGAGTGCATATTCATCATCACCACTGACGAGAAGGTGAGTAAATTTCAGCGAAACGTGCGCTTTAGATTAACTAGCTTACCCAGTAATAACCACGGTCGGCCCCACGGGCGTTTGGGTCTCCTGCACGGTTCCCGGCGGGTGTGCCCATGGCCACCCCCTACTAGTAAGATCCACACTGAGCTTTTTTGTGCGCCCAAGCCTTCAGAACACGTGAGTAATCAAGATTCGGTATCTAGCCCATCCACTCACGATGTCCAGGACCCAATCTTCCTTTGTACCCTCCCTGACCAGTGGGTACCACTTGGAAATTCATGCTCTTCATCAGTGGACCTCCCATCCAACCTCGTGGTTTCGAAATCTTCCTCCCGTTCACCATCACTACAAATCCCTCCGCCCCTCAGAGTTCTTAGTTCAAGCATCCTGCCGCTCCAGAGGTATCGCAGGCTAGAGGAAACATCTTTCCCCCCACTCAATACTCCGGCCACGAAGGCAGGAAGATTAGAAGTGGTCCCCACGTTTGAAGTTGATGAATTCTGGCTGGGAGTTGTCCGAAGGTCGGTTGTCAGATCGCCAATCTTGGACTTGAGTACTCTGTGGACTTTGAATGACTCAGATTGCTTAAACCGGTCATGAGCGGTATTGATCGCCTCAATCAGTGCTATATTCGAGGATGGTTTGGGTAAGGGGTGACTGTTGCTCCGTGAAGTGTAATGGAATACTGTGAGAGAATTGACGAATCCTCTAGGTTCGAGGAACGGATCGCGAGGGACGACCTGCGTAGATGATGAGTGTTGTGAGGAGTCGAGGTGAAGGGCAAGTTACTTGTCCGAGATCGTGTAGTTTATTTCGCATGGTGAATACCAAACTCAAGAGCGCGGACACGATGGTGGGGTCTGCAATCCGTTCCATTGGCTGGGGTTGCGTCAGCAGCATAGGGGGCTATCGCGCGAGAGCATCTACCTCGACATGGATATGCGGTTCACCGATTTCCGCTACCCATTTATGTATTCCGTCAACGGTAAGGTCACATAAAAGACCGTTTCTCTCGTAATTGAGGCCGAACATTCCAAAGATCGTAAGGCTGGCTTGGATGGCCTTGACGAGTCCCAATACTGTAGCGTTGAAGATATCGCCAGAGCGAACCTTGTCCGGGAAGTTATACGTGGAAATGAAGCGGTCGATTGTGGTTTCCCTTGATTTCCGTTAGCTCGAATCGTGGGTGCACGGGTCTGCGGATTTACCCGGGCTTCTGGAGTGTTAGCGCACTCCGACCGCTGCATCCCATGCGGAGTAGGTTGATATTCGCCCACAGTTGCTCTCGAGCACAAAGGTAATTCCCGTCAGGTATTTGGACAATGGTGAAGTCGGAACGGAAGTTCGCCAGCGACGTCACCATCAGTGTCCCTCGTTCTGTCTTGAAGGGTGATGATGAGACGAGTAAACCGACGAGAAAAAGCGAATGCACCTCTCTGGGGCGCGCGTCATCGCGACGAAGGATTTGAGCAGCCTTTTCCCATTCCAGTTGCGCCTCGTGGAGTGTTAGGGAGTTGGCGGGTGATAATGCTGTCACTGCAATCTTTTGGGAGTCAAAAAAAGGCGGCCGAAAATGCTGCGTTTGTTGGACACACCTTATGCTTAGGGTCTCCTGTATATACTGTGAGGACCGTTATTGGCCGTGCTCGCTCCACGACCCTAGAGAAATGATTTACCTCACGGCCGGATGAAACCAAGGAACCACATACCATTTCTCGACGGCGTATATCTGGTAGCCCTCCAACTCAAGTTCCTCCACAACCTCGAACCTGCAGTCCACACCGATCCATTCTTTACCCGCCCAAGTTACCTGTCGTGTAGTAGCGCCGGGGTCAGGCGACGAATGATGGCTGGTTGAGCCAGAGGTCGACCTCATAAGTTTAGAGACGGGTCGTGAAGCGGGTTTTGGCGAGTATACATCGTTGGACCGCCTGACGGTCGGTACGAGCAACCGCTTGCGTGTTACCCCAAGATGCTGTGGTACGCTGAATCCACTGGTTGGCGGTGAGAGATAGGGCGCCGTTGTTTGCGATAGTAGTGACCGCGACACATTGTGGTGGTTGGGAGAGTTTGCTGGGGAGGCGGGCGTGCTCGCCGGGTGCTGCATCCCAAGGTAACTTGGTGGCAGTTGGCGGAAGGGTGACGGGATCGAGACGCCCTCCCCCGGATCAAAATCCGCGATCATCATCCCGGCTGCGCGTCGCTCGCCGCCATCGATTGCTCGGGTTGTGCTGTTGCTTTCATCGACGCTCCAAACAATGGACAAGGCGACTCTCCCTCGCGTATACCCAGGGCGAAAACCCCGCATTCCGTTCTTTCTCAAGCTTCTTGCCCTAAGTTCTCTCGCGTCGCTGACATTCTTCGGCTACTGGCTCTCCTACTTCCCGGGGCGGAACCACGGCTCGCAAGTACCTCAGCATGCCGCGGAGATTCAAGCCAGATGTCGCGCTCTCAACGCCAAGCCTGGCCCACCTCCCAACTTCTACGACCGGACTGCGTCTGACAGGTTCGTTGAAGGGACGGAACACGTCTGGATCCGGAACGCAACAATCTGGACCGGGCGCGTTCAAGGTCTTGAGATCATCCACGGAGACGTGTTCCTCATGAATGGTGTAATCAAGACGGTTGGTCGCGTTGACTTACAGTCCATGAACCTTGATGACCGCGACGAAGTCGAGATCCTGGACGCGCAAGGCGCGTACGTCACCCCAGGGTATGTAGGGTGACTCTAACTCCCTCCCCGAGTTAAAGTCCTCCGCACACATAGAATTGTCGATCTTCATTCGCATATGGGTGTTGGGGCGTCCCCATTGCTCGGGGGTGCGGACGACACGAATTCGCTCCACGGGCCAATCGTCTCTTGGCTCCGCTCTATCGACGGTATCAACACACACGACGCGGCATACGAGTTAGCCGTTGCCGGTGGTGTCACTACCTCTCTGATTTTGCCGGGCTCCGCTAACGCAATCGGCAAGTGTCCATTCAACCTTTCGTAACCAGTCCTCTGAATGGTCTCACAGGTGGAGAAGCCTATGTTATCAAGCCAAGGCAAACCAAGGAGAGGTCTCCCACCTCGCTCCTGGTGGAGCCTCCGTTCGGTTTGAATGCCTCCAACATCAACTATGACATTCCTCCCAGGTGGAGGCATCTCAAGCATGCATGCGGTGCGTACAATCTGCCGTTTGTAGTACTCTTGGTTAATCGACCCGTCCTCAGGTGAAAACCCTGGTAAGTACACCAAGATTTTGAGCTCTGTTCCACCCAAGACGACCATGTGCAGCAAGGGTATATTCCGGAACACGGATGGATACTATTTGGGCCGACCGTCAAGCGTTTGTCTATTTTGCTAACCCTCCCGTTCTCGCTCACATAGGGTCATAGGTACAACGAAGCTCGAAAGGTCAAAGAAACCCAAGACTCTTACTGCGAAAAGGCCCTGAGTGGAAGATGGGAGGGCCTTGGCGACTTCCCGGAAGAGTTGAAGTGGGAGCAACTCGTTGAGGTTCTTCGTGGCCGCGTCAAGGTTCAGACCCATTGCTACGAAGCCACTGATTTTGACGGTTTCCTCCGGGTGAGACCGGCTACGATTCCACAGCACAACAAACTGACAAGTCCCCCAGTTGTCGCATGAATTCAAGTTCCCCGTCGCAGCTTTCCATCATGCCCACGAAGCTTATCTCGTACCTGATCTACTGAAACAAGCCTATGGCACGTTCACAACCCGTGCAATCGTTCGCACCCTTCTAACACACCCAAAGGCCAAGTCCCGGCCATCGCGATGTTCGCCTCATTCTCCAGGTATAAGCGAGAGGCTTTCAGACATTCCCAGTTTGCCCCAAAGATCCTCAATGACGCTGGTATTCCCGTAATCATGAAGGTCAGTAATACCAATGACAGGAGCCATGACTGAGCGCTTAGATTTTTACAGAGTGATCATCCCGGAATTGTATCTCGTTGGTTGCTCCACGAGGCCCAGCAAGCTCACTACTACGGCCTCCCAGAGGCTGCCGCCCTGTCTTCCGTCACATCCACCCCCGCACAAACACTGGGATTGGATCATAGAATTGGATTCGTTAAGCCAGGTGAGCTACTTTTACGATTAACTTCTCCCATCAACTAACGCAGGGTTCCAGGGTACGACGCCGGTTAGTCGGACAAGCCCTCTATCCATACGCTCCGATGACAACGGCGCCTTTAGACATCGTCCTTTGGGACAGCCACCCACTCGCCCTCGGTGCAACACCCCGACAGGTCTTCGTTGATGGAATCGCGCAGTTGGACCATCCCCACATCTTACCCGAATCTGTTCCCCCTCCGAAGGCTCCTAAAACTCCTAACTTCGAAGAGGAGGCTAAGGTAGCCGTTGAGTACGAAGGCCTTCCCCCGCTGCGGCCGAAGGAGCCAAGTCCCCAGGCCATCCTGTTCACCAACGTCACGAACGTTTGGATCCGCAAGGGTAACAAGGTCCACTCCGTTCTCGATGACCCCACGTCTCCCACCGACCGCCCCGAACGTGGTGTGGTTGGTGTCAAGGCGGGAAGTATCGTCTGTGTTACGGCGAAGGAATGTGAACAATTCGAATCGTTGGCCGAGAGGATCGTAGATCTCGAAGGCGGCGCTATTCAACCAGGTCTCGTAACCTACGGTTCCGGTCTCGGACTTCAGGAGATTGCGATGGAGAGGTCGACCGTCGATGGCCCCGTCCTCGACCCATTAACCCATAATATCCCCAAGATCCTTGGCAAAGCAGCCCTCATCAGGGCGGTGGATGGTCTGCAGTACCAAACCCGCGACTCCCTGTAGGTTCATCTGCGGACGCCGTCCTCGACACCCGACCCTGATCACCCTCGGACAGGCTGGCTTACCGTGCCGGGATCACTTCGGGTATCGTTGCACCCGCCAACGAAGGTGGATTCTTGTCTGGTTTTAGCGTCAAGTTCTCGACAAGTGCACTTCACAAACTCGAACCCGGCGCCGTGATAAGGGATGCCGTCGCGCTTCACATTTCCTTCAGCAAGGGGGCGCAAGTGAGTACGAGCACCCAAATCGCGCTGCTCCGCCGACTGCTCGATGGTGAGGTCCAAGGAGAGGTCGGGTATTGGTTCAACCAAGTGAGAAAGGTGGGTGAGAAAATCTCGGGTGTACGAAAACTCTTACACTCGGCTTATCGAACACAATCTCTGCGTACAGGGAAAGGTCAGACTCGTGGTTGACGTCGAGAGCGCGGACATCATGGCGACTCTGCTCCGTATCAAAGCCGAAATCGAGCACAAGATCTTCACTGAAACCAATGTGCACAAAGAACTAAAGCTTACATTCTCCAGGGCGACTGAAGCCCACATCCTTGCTCGAGAGTTGAAACACGCAAAAGTCGGTGTTCTCGTCCACCCACGACCCTACCCATACACCTGGGAATCGAAAAGGATGTACGATCAACGGTCGCATCCAATTCGTAAACCGTTTACTAAAATCCTTAACCCTCACAGCATTCCTGGACCTCCGCTAACTCCAAGAGACTTCGTGTCGTACCTCGTCTCTCAAGGCGTTGAAGTCGGAATCATGCCACAGGGTATTGGGTCGCCAGACATGGATGCCTGGGCAGCCCAAAACCTCAGGTTTGACGCAGGTTGGGTGCGTGCCTCCGACCCCATCTTTTCCAGACAGGGCCGATTGATCATGTTCCCAGATCCACGAAATTTCGGGTGGAAGCATCTCCAAGACCAAAGCCTTCGAGATCGCGTCCGCGGCGGTCGACTCCCTGCTCGGTCTCATCGCCGAGGACGACGAAGCGGTTGACCCGGGTGCGTTGGTCGCAACCAAAGGAGGTGATTTGCTCGGTTTCGAAGGAAAGGTCGTGGCAATTTTGCAGAAGGACCTCGGTGTGGTCCACTTTTTTGAGTAGTTGCCAGTTGCCGAGTCAGACGTTCCACGCCGCTCGCACGTTGTAAGATTCCAGTTCCACACAACCAACACGACCATCTTCAATAGTATACAGTTCCCACCACAACAAGTCCGGTGGTCGCCGATACCCTCTGCCACTCTGACGAAAACTGAATTGCGCGGGTGTTTTAGCCACCAGAGTGATTGTGTGCTTATAGCTCAGGAAACGCCTATTTACCGACTGTTGCGCGACGATCGTGAGCGATCTTATCGCTGGATGTAATCCTCGCGGAGGCAATACGGATGAACCTCCCCAAGGGCCATGTGGTAGGGGTATCGGAAACTCGGATCAACCGCATGTAAACTGTCCCATTACCCCCGCTCCGCCGAAGGATCCGGGCCCTGCGAGCGCAACCCTGCGAGCCCCAATGTATTCTGGTATGTTCCTTGTGCCCCTCCACGATACGTCTGGCTCCGTGAATCCCGTTAGATCCAGAGGGGTGGAAAATAATACGGGGATAGCAGTGAGCAACGTCAGTCCGGTCCAGAATTTTGAAATCCGAGCTCCCAGTGGCAACGTCTACTTGCCGTAACGCCTGAGTAGCAGGGTATCTGATCTGGGGCCTGCAGGGTCACTCTCAAACCGGTACATAGAGATCCGCGAAATACGGCGTGTGTCGGTGAGAGTGTGAATTTGTGCATGTGGTCCACCGTGGGTTAGGGTCGAGTTGGTGTGATCTGCGGAGGACCACTGCTTCGTTCGAATTCGTGAAGGAGTATGGCCTTCGTCACCGAGGCACCAGGTCATGATGCATGATGGCGCGGCCAATCTTTTTGCCCCAGCATCCGACCACGACCCGGGCGGTGCTAGCGGTTCATCGGGCGCAAATGTCAAGCGTGACAGCCCGTGTTCCAGGAAGAACAAAATCCAGTGAACCCGCCAGGGACTAGCACGGTGCGGAAAGTAAGTATATCGAACGATCTCCACTGGTCCTTCCCTCGAGCACAAAAGAAAGGTTCCACTTCTACGGGATGGAATTTTCGGGGCCGAGGGTTCCGGAATTCGGGAAGGCTTTATGCATTATGATTTGCATTCCTCGTTTTCTGGATCGCAGATCAGATTCCTCCAAGTTCTCACACCACATCTCGTACATAAGTAAGCTTACTTTCATCTCGGATGCGATCCGCTTCCCCCCCCTTTGTTTCCTGGGACGGTTTCTACCAAGCTCAGCGACAAAACGTGCGTGGGGCGGTGGGGTAAAGTGCCCACGTGAGGTACGCGAAATTAAGAAATGAAGATGTGAAGATCAAAGAAAGGGAACCGATTTTTCCTGTTCCGGTCACCGTCACACGGAAAGAAGCGAAATGGAAGTGGTCGGGTGTGCCTAAACCTTATGTTAGGAAACAAAGGCCCTCCTCAGTGGGAGGAGCAAAGCGATTCCCACCAAGAAATTTCCGTTCCGACCTTGAATGGCGGAGCTGACCCGCTCAGAACAAACGCTTCTATGGCAAGGTCTCACGAGAGATCAAGGAATTTACTTTATATGGGACCGGGGACTTTACTAACTAGAAAGTGCTAAGGAAACAAGGGGAGAAGAAGGGTAGTAAAACCTGGAGCACGAACTCAGCGATAGAGAGAGGGTCACCAATGACCACAGGCGCAAAAACAACGAATCGGTTCACCACTTTCCGCTTGAGAAAGGACGGAAATGCGTTGATCTTGTGGCGGTAATGAAGGTTTTGGTGGGCACGAAACTATACGTACAGCAAACGTTTGATGGAGGGTGAGGAAGAAACATCGAAAGGAGAGGAGTAAAAGGTGTCGGATGGTATTAGCTATGATAAGGATATAGAATAGGGAGTGACCGGGGAACAGGGGAGGATGATTTCGAAAGAAGTGGAGTGGACACCAAGTCGGACAGGAGAGTGAGAGAGGGAGAAAAGGGATAGATACACTTCCGATACAACCAGCGATGAACGAGCATATAATTAAGCACAGTCGGGACTGCAAACCATCGAGAGGGGAAGGAGAGAAAGGAGAACGGAACTGGCAGCGAAAGCACAGGGGACAAGAGAGAAGTACGAACAGAGGAAAGATTACCCCGTAGATAACGTTGGTGATGACCACTGAGAGAACAGACGAAATGCAGAGGTTGAGTGGATTTGGAACGGATTCTCGGCGACCTCAGGGAGTGGGCTCAACTTTCACCCCGGACTCCTCGTTGGTATTGACTTCCAGTGTTGCGGCAGTAATGGCCGACAGCTCGCCAGGGCCAAAGGCGTCGAACCCTGAGCTCGAGTAATCGCCAAACAAGCCCGCAGTGGCGCCATCGTCGACCACCACGCTCGTGGAACCAGCAGTGTCCATGTTGTCGATGAATCCACCCATGCCGCTGTACGCGTCGCCGCC
>Ga0307509_10012118_pt1 | contig 10343 bp, 10 predicted proteins | sample 10_EM_MG_FD_202245 | JGI IMG/M metagenome (GOLD analysis project Ga0307509, IMG submission 202245) | Populus trichocarpa ectomycorrhiza microbial communities from riparian zone in the Pacific Northwest, United States - 10_EM | ecosystem: Host-associated > Plants > Roots > Unclassified | place...
CCGATCATCGAACTTGATGCGTGGGATCAAAAGAATATCGTGACGTGCCGTGCATCAAAGCGACTCAGCGTGGATGTCGATGGCGAAGCGTGATGATCACGCAGGACCACGAAACACCGCTCCCAGTCGCGGCTCCCACGCCGCTCAAGACACCAAGTATTTGTTATTATATTCAATATCTTAGGCAAAATGAGTAGCCTCCTGCACAAGTATCCCACTCGATACCCCACTTGCACGTTTGGTCACAGATGGTCCCGGAACCGAAATGATCGAGCATGATCTGGTGTCTTTGCACAGATCGGAGCGATCGGCGGTAGACCGTTCTGGTCGGACCAGTCTATCAAGAGAATGTTGGGGCTAAGTCCAGCCAGCGCGAGCCAGTGACATCTACCATCCACACCTCAACGATCGCTTCGCGCCATGAGCGGCCAGTTCAATTGCGCCGTCAGTTACACCACACGCTGGACACGTAGGTGGATCAGGGAACGAAACCGCTCGCTCGATAGGTCGCGATGATCTCTTCGTAGACGGAGACGTCGCCGCGGCTGTGAGCGATGAGCTGCGCGCCCGAGACTGCCGCGAAGATGGCACGCGCACGGCGGAGGATCTCCTCGGGCTTCCCAGATTTGAGCATTGTCAACACCCGCGCGATCCACCGCTCGTTCATCTCCCCCCATTTGACGACCTCGGTACGGACATCGTCCGGAAGTTCGTTGCGCTCGGCCGACAAGATGCCGGCAAGGCACATTCGGTTTTCGTTGCGCAAGGTGTCAGCGAACACGTCGGTGTAGCGCGATAAGCACGTTTCGGGATCGAGCCCCTCCGCCAACAGTCCGTCAAAATATTCGGCGTAGTGGGCCGTGTAGCGACTGGCCAGCGCTGCGCCCAGTTCTCCCTTGGTCGCAAAATAATAGTGAATGCTGGCGCTCTTGATCCCGACGTCCTTCGCCAGTTCGCGGAAACTGAGGCCACTGTAGCCAAGGTCCTGCACGGTAAGCCGTGCCGCCTCCATGATCCGCTCCTTCGTGTTCGTGTCGGCTACCATCGTCATCTCCATTTTTATCTACCTGACGACAGATAGGCGTTGACATCCCGAAAGGGAAGGTCTAATTGAGCATTCTCACCTACCTGACGTCAGGTAGATAAATGAGCGAGACGATCCGCTCCAAACCCAGGGAACCGCGACCATGACAACGAAACTCGAACTCTTCACCTCGCCTTCGGCCTTCCCGAACCCGCAGCGCCTGCGCATTTTTATGCACGAAAAGGGCATTGCGGATCAGTTCAACGAGCACGTTTACGACATGTCGCCGGTCGGCGAGCAGCGGCAGTGGCGGCACCTGAAGATGAACCCCTGGGGCGAAACTCCCACCCTCAAGATCGCGGACGGCAGCTTTATTTCCGAGACGGCCGCCATCGCCCGCTATCTCGACCAGTCCATGCCCGGGCGGAAGATCATGGGCGCGACCCCGTTGGAACAGGGTCTCGACAATATGTGGGACAACCGCATCTGGGTGCATATCCTCTATCGCATCGTCACTGCCTTCCATGTCCTGCATCAAGGGCTCGGACCGAAGCTCGAACTGACGACCAACCACGCCTGGGGCGAACATTCCCGCAAGGAAGCGCTGGCGCATGCGAGCCTGGTCAACCAGCATCTGGCGGACGGACGCGACTGGATCCTCGGCGGGGACGCGCCGACCTTCTCGGACATCACGATGGCCACCGCCATCGCCTTTTCCAAGTTTCCGGTAAACGCAACCCCGCTCGACGAGCGCTTCGAACATTTGGATGCATTCTGGCAGCGCTGGCAGCGCCGTGCTGCCTTCAAGGCTGCCTATGCCGACCGCAATAGCGGCGTCCCCGAGTTGGATAACCCCCAGGAAAAACTCTGATCGTGCAGACCGCGGCCATGGCCTAACTCACGAGGTTATGGCCGCAGTCACACGCGCCCATCATAGCCGCGATCTCCAACGAAACCGCCACAGCCGAATGATCTGCGGTGGCATCAACTACACCCAAAACAACTTGAAGGACCGCATCCCGAGTTCTGGGAGACTGTCCACTATAATCGCCTGCCTTGTTCACCCGTAGGAGAGCAGCATGAAAGCCCTGATGGTCCTCACGCCCCACGAAAAGCTCGGCAAGCTCTCCGTCGCGCTCCTCGATGCGTTGGGCAAATATCGGCAAAACGCGACTATGGCGGGCCTCCACTTGACCGCCCTTCTATCTCGTCGCTCCGGCTCGGCTACCGCCGCCTGGGAGGTTTCCCCCCTGCTAGGATTATTGGTGACCGTTTGGGCGGCGATCTCCGCGCTGATCATTTCGCAGGTAATACGGCTTCATGATACGCAATCCTGCTCGATGGGTCGCATTTGCGGCAGCTTGCTAGGGATCGCCATCAGCCTTTCGGTAAGCGTGATCGGGTGCACAATTCACGTGCCGTCGGCGACGCAGATGGTGCTTGCGGTCGGGATCTGCGCGATCTTCACCAGGCTGCCTATGCCGACCGCCAAAGCGGCGGACCGGAGTTGGACAATCGGGCGAGCTAGGCTCTCAGGGATAAATCTAGGTGAGCCGCCTGTTTCAGCCACTTAGCCTAGATTCTCCGAAGCGCTTGTGACCGGTGATCCGCGTCCAGCGATAGCTTCAAGCTTCTCTGCGCCCGAACCGGGGGCAGAGAAATCCTCGCCCCGCGATCCTAGGCTGACTTCTTCACATCCACCTCATCCCGCAGCGGCATCGGAGCCCGGTTCGCGCCCGCGGCGGTGAGCAGGCAAGCGGACCTTTTCAGATCCTCCGTCGCCGTTCCATCTCCGAAGCTCTCATACACAGGCAAAAGGAGCTCGACTGCCTCCTCGTTATTCCCTTCTGCGATCGCCATCTGCGCCATGTCGTTTACTATCCGCAACTCGAGGGATCGGGCACCGATCTTGAGGGCGTTTTCGCGTGCTGTAGCAAGCATCGCACGGGCAGGGTCCGCCTCCCCTCGCGCGGCCATTATTTGGGCCTTCACTCGAAGTAGTTCAGGCAGACACCAAATCTCCTTTGTCTGGAGCTGCAGCCTCAATGCGGCTTCTATCGTTTCGTCGGCATCAGCGGATCGGCCCCTTTCGAGTAGGGTTTCGGCCAAGATGCCAAGGTACCCCGGAACGCGCACAAGAAACCTATTGCGGATAAGTTCGTCGACAGCCGCCCGCATGTCTTCGATGGCGTTCAGGTCGCCGCGTGCGTGTCGGCTGGCAGAAGCATAAAACCGATGCACCGGAGCATAGAGCGCGGTGCTCTCGCGTTTGAGGTTGCCTTCAAGAATAGTTATGTATCGATCTAAGGCGTCGGCCGCGCCGCTCCAATGTGCAAGCGGCAGAGCGACGGTCCCTAAAATAATTGTTTGACTTATACACTGGCCTGTCTGGCCAGCGGTCTGAACCAATTCCTCGACCATCGCGAGTGCGCGCTCGGGTTGACCGGTCAGCCAGGTCGTCGAGGCGAGCGGCCGATGGATGTTGAAGTATCTCTGTGACTGAAAGCGCTCGATCCTCGATGGAGGCATGTCGTGAGCAAGTTCCTTCGCGAGCTGTTCGACTTTTACGCGCGTCTCAACCAATTTCCCGAGATGCAATTCTGCCAACGCGCCCAGCATTTCTCCGTCGAAGCGCGATACTCGGTCACCGACTTGGGAGGCGAGCCGGATAACGCCATCGGCAAGGCTAACGGCATGTTCATGGCGGCCCTGCGCGATGAGGAAGTAAGCCTGACCGCACATATTTGACAGGCGTTGACCAACGTCACCGCTGCGTTCGGCAAAGCCGAGGGCAGTGTTCCAGGCGTCTTCTGTTTCGGCTAGGAGCTGTCCGGCGAAGGTCATGCACCATGCCCGAGAAGATGTCAGTACCGCCATTCGTCGGGGCACGTCCATTATGGATGCGCAGTGACTTATCGCCCTGTCGATCTGAAATAGTTGCTCGAAAACGGACGATTGCTCGTTCCAGAGCCGGATCGCGGAGATGGCAATATCCACGCCAAGGGACGCATCGCCTCCGTTACTAAAACACCAGTCCAGAGCTTTGCGTAGATCTCCGATCCGCGCCTCGTACCGTTCGCGCCAGACCCGACAGTCGACCCGGGCCCACTCCGCCTCGGATTTTTCGAACACCGACAGCAGGAGTTGCGCGTGCTCGCGCTGCACGTCTTGTGCGAGGGGATCCTGCAGCAATCTCTCTGCTGCGTAGCTTCTGGTGCTTTCCAGTAACCGGTAGCGGAGTTGCTCCCCATCAATCTCCGCCGACAGCAGCGACTTGGAGAGTAGGCCGCCGAGCGCCATGGTGGTCTGATACGGGTCGTAGTGCATCAGTCGCGCCATACAGACCACGTCGGTCCACTCGAAGGAGCCCGCGAAGACGGACAAGAGCCGAAATATCGTCGACTCCTGCGTGGAAAGTAGCTGGTAGCTCCAGTCCAACGTCGCCCAAATCGTCCGATGCCGCGAATGCGCGCCTTCACATTCGTTCCGGAGTTCGCTGAGGCGCCGGCCGACGGAATTGTGGAGTTCCGCGGGAGAGAATTGGTCTAACTTCGCGGCTGCGATCTCGATCGCGAGCGGAAGTCCATCCAGTGCTTCGCAGAGGCTCGCAACGGCGTAGGTGTCCTCGTCGGCCAGTCGGTAGTCAGCCGTTTCGAGCGCACGCAAGGCGAAAAGCGCGATCGAGGGATAGGCCAGTGCTTCGCTTAAGCTTCGCACTTCCGCGCGCGGGGGAAACGCGAGAGGCTCGACGCGTTGCACGTTCTCGCTAGAGACTCCAAGTGGCTCTCGACTGGTCGCCAGCAAACAACTGCTGATCTTCGCCTCGACAAACCGTGCAGCAACCGCCGCGACGGCATGGAGTAAATGCTCGCAATTGTCCAAGACGAGCAGGATGCGCCGGTCCCGCAGGTGTTCCACCACGGCCGAGATCAGGTCTGCGGGATCGCCGCGAACGCCCAGGGCCGTGGCCACGAGGTGTGGGACGAGCGAAGGGTGGTCGGTCGCGGAGAAATCCACGAAACGAACGCCGTCAGGAAATTCGTCATGTATTGTGTGAGCGACCGCGATGGCGAGGCTGGTCTTCCCCACGCCGCCGGGACCGACAAGAGTCACAAGGTTTGTGAAGTTTAGCGCTCTGGCCACGCCCTCTACATCGCGCTGTCGGCCAACGAGCGTGGAAGGCGCGGGCAGACTTCTGACAATCGGCTGTTCATCGACGGAAAAGCCCTCAATCTCGATGCTTTCCGTTTGGACACGTCCCACGAACTGGTATCCGCGTCCCACTACCGTCGCGATGTAGGTTGCTTGGGGAAGAGTATCCTCTAGTGCCCTGCGCAGGCTGCTGATGTGGACCTTCAAGTTGTGCTCATCGACGAAGACATTGGGCCAGGCGGACTCGATCAGGGCATTCTTGCTGACCTCCTGTCCCGCCCGCATCACCAACAGGTGGAGAATGTCCAGCGCCCTGCCACCCAGCTTCACGGGTCGGTTATCCCGCAGCAGGACGTGCTGGCCCGGAATGAGCCTGAATGGGCCGAACGCGAAGGCAACGTCAATCGATTTATCCAGCATTGCTTCGTTCTTACTCCTGACGCACGATTTTACGACGACCCTATCGCTTGCATCTCGTGACAGCGGCGCCGGGAGTCGGTAGCTGCGATAACACTCCAAGCGCGGGTTCCAAAAGTTCGTCCGCGCCCTGGTTCAATGTCAGTCCCTCGCCAGTCGACCGCAGGCAAAATCCATAACACCTTCGATCAAGGCGGACATTCATGGGACGCTGCCTTGCAGGCCCGGAATCTCCCTGTCGTCTTCCTCCATTCGTCCATTTGGCCTTCGCAAGACCCTTGTGCTGGCGCAAATTGAGGCGAGCGGATTGCGTAGATCTTGCCCAAGCACGGCAATGAACTGCTCCAACAAGATGACCTCCGTGCGCTCGCTGAGACGGTCGTTGTCGGCGACAGCCGATCCTTGTTTGCCTCATACGGGCGAGGCTGTCAGCGACGGCCACTCGTGCCTACCGCTTAGGCACTGGGTGGAAGTTGTCGCCTGCCGATTTACCTCAATTTACTCGGGGAACACCGCCTCTGGCCTTACAGACTAGCTTGCCCGGCATGACGGTCAAGCGGCAGTCGCCGTACTGGAACTTGACCGCGCGATGCTGACGTCGGGGCGTTTACGTACCCAAAAGGAGTTTAGCATGCCATTTGCACGAATCGATCTGGTAAAAGGAAAAAGCCCCGAGTATCGCGCCACCTTGGCTGACGTCGTGTACGAGGGGATTGTCGGTGTCCTCAAGGCTCCGGACGGCGACCGTTTCATAGTTGTCGGCGAGCATTCACCCGAAAACTTGATTTATGATCCCAACTTTCTCGGCTGGAAGCGATCGCCCGACTTCGTCTTGATCCAGGTGACCAGCACCGTCGGAAACAATAAAGAGTCGAAGCTTGCCTTCTTCCGATATGTCGCCGACCAACTGAAGAGCAAGCTATCCATCCGCCCCGATGACATCATGATCAACATGGTCTTCGTCGCCCGCGAGGATTGGTCATTCGGTAATGGCGAACCGTGGAATTAACGGTTCGCCGCTCGACACGGTTCAACGGAAAGTCGACGGAGGCCTTCCCTATAAACTCACCAGGCTGAGACACGCGCCCGCCTATTGGCTTGGATTGGACGTTCACGTCCTTTCCAAGCCCACGGAGACCGGGTTGATAACTGAAACCGTCCGGCGCCGGACAATGCTGTCCGATGACCTTTAGCGCCATGGAGAAGATCATGCCAGACCGCTCGGCAGTCCGCGTGATCTCGCGCCGTCCCGCCAAAGCAGCGCTCACAAAAACCTACGCGACGAAGGCGCCGCCCCAGTTCGAACGCTCGCTGGGTGGCTTCGCTGCGGCGTTCCGGTGGTGGCTGCTCGCCGTTGCCGTCGCCCTGCTCGCCGCTTTCCCAGCCTTCGCTGAAGCGCTGTCCCGCGTTCGCGGAGTCGTCACCGCGGTTGACAACGGCAGCATCACAGTCGAGCAGCGGGACGGGCGCACGGTCACACTGAAAGCCAGCGCGGAAACCGCCTACGCCTACGTCGTTCCCTCCAGCCTCGATGCGATCCGGGTCAGCGACTTCGTCGGCACCGTCAAAGGGCCGCCGAGCGCCATGGTCGCGGTCGAGCTCGTGATAGTCCCCGAGGGCATGCGCGTCGGTCGAATTAGTTACTACGGATGGGATCCCCTGCCCGACCCCGACGCCAAGGACACGTCCAGCACTACCGCGATCCGCATGACCAACGGCTCGGTGTCGAAGGTCTCGCCGGCGTCGCTCACCAACACCAGCATGATCAACGGCACGGTCTCCGCCGAGAAGGGCGGCGCGGCCGGCCTCACGCTGACAGTCACCTACGACGGCGGCAGCAAGAGCTTTCGAATAAGCGTGCCGCCCACCGCACCGATCACCCGCTTCGAGGTGGCAGACCGGTCGGCAGTCGCCATAGGCTCCAGCGTTTTCATCAAAACCAACCCTGGCAACCAGGCCGGCCTTGTCGCCGTAGGCAAGGGCGTTACGCCACCCATGTGAGGCTCCCGCGACACCCGTTACTTCAAAAGGCCGAGACTTGGCTTCCCGCCGCAAAACGCCGTCGCACCAACCAGGAGAAATTCATGAGTCAGAATATCTCGCTGCTGAAGGCCCTTCTCAAGGTCGAGGCGTCTCCATCTGCGCCCAGGCTTTCCAGTGCGCAACTGCTCGATGCCCCGGAAAACAAGGCAATCCAGGATATCTGGGCACTTCCGCCCGATAATCCCCGACTCCACGCATGCTCGAGGATCGCCGTACTCGCAACGGATGGCGTCGAGGAGATCGAAATCAACACTGTTCTGCATTATTTCCGCTCGCGCGGAGCACGGGTTGATCTGATCGCACCCAGGCTCCCACGTTACCCCACGGCTCTGGGCATCCAGTTTCCCGCAATCCGTGAAACGCACATCATGACCATTACCTATGTCGCCACGGGCGGTTGGATCAAGTTCGACCGCTTGCTGGAGGACGCCGCCGGCGACGACTACGATGCGGTGGTCGTTCCGGGGGGAGCCTGGAATCCCGATACGCTGCGTGCCGAACCAAAAGCGATCAGCTTCGTCCAAAAAGCCGCGTCGGCGGGCAAGATAGTTGCCGCGATCTGCCACGGCCCATGGGTCATTTCCGACGCCGGTTTGACACGAGGCAAACGCGTTACCGGCTGGTTGGCTATCCGGCCGGACTTGGAAAATGCCGGCGCGACCTTCATCGATGAGCCGGCGGTGACAGATGGAAACATCGTTACGTCTCGTGGGCCACTCGACATCGCAGCCTTTATCTACGCCATCGACGAATTGCTCATCAAGCAGACAACAAAATGATCGAACTCAATTGGTGCGCCGGAGCGGCTTGACCCGGTGTGATCTGGGTTCAATGCCAAAACCGCGGTCTCCGTCTCCAGCGAATCTCGAATCGCTGTCGCCGCGCTTTACCGCAATTTACCGAGGCAATCCGCGACTTGCGATAGCCTGATCCATAGGCGGCAGGCGCGAAGAACCAACGGTTTTGACAAGGAGAGCAAATGACCTCGTCCACTTTTTCCACCGTGAACCCGGCTACCGGTGAACAGATCGAGACATTTTCCTTCTTTACGTCCAAGGAAACCGAAGCCGTGCTCGCGCGCGCCGAGAAGACCTTCCAATTCTTCAGAAAACTGTCGGTGCACCAGCGCGCGCAGCTTCTGTCAAATCTCGCGGTGACATTGCGGAAGAACAAAGATCGACTCACGAAAGTGATCACTACCGAGATGGGGAAAATTACTGCCGAAGCCGAAGCAGAGATCGAAAAATGCGCCACGGAAGCGGACTGGTATGCCGAGCACGGACCACAGATGTTAGCGGACGCACCCGCTGCAACGGGTAGAGTCGAAGCATACGTTTCCTATCTGCCGCTCGGCGCCATACTTGCGATCATGCCGTGGAACCTTCCGGTATGGCAATTGACCCGCATGGCCCTTCCGACGCTCCTGGCAGGGAACGTAATCCTGGTAAAGCACTCCCCCAACACGCAGAGGAGCTCGCTCGAGTTCGAGCGCGTCATGCGCGAAGCCGGCTATCCAGAAGGGGCGTTTCAGAACCTGATCCTGAAGACGGAAGATATTGTCAACGTCATCAATGACCCCCGTGTCCAAGGAGCTTCCGTTACGGGAAGCGTGCGAGCCGGCTCTGCAGTCGCATCGGAGGCCGGAAAAGTGATCAAGAAGACCATTATGGAGTTGGGTGGCTCTGACGCTTTCATCGTCTGCAAGGACGCGGACATACCCAAGGCGGTTGCGGCAGGCATCACGAGCCGCTTCAGTAACGCAGGCCAGGTGTGCCTCGCGGCAAAACGGTTCATCCTGGTCGACGAGATAGCGGATGAATTTGAAAAGCTGTTCGTAGAGGCGGCAAAGGCGATTCGGGTGGGCGACCCGACGGATCCAGCGACGCATATGGGACCGATGGCACGGTTTGATCTCCGGGACGCCCTGCATAGGCAGGTGGAAGGCAGCATTGCAAAGGGCGCACGGGTACTGTGCGGGGGCAAACGCCCGGAAGGAAAGGGAGCCTTCTACGTGCCTACGGTGCTCAGCGGAGTGACGCAGGGGATGCCTGCCTTCGACGAAGAGACATTCGGTCCCGTTGCCGCGATCGTGCGCGTCCCGGACATCAACGCTGCCGTCGACGCGGCGAATGCAAGCGAGTTCGGTCTCAGCGGAAATATATGGACCGGGGATGTGGATTCAGCTCGCAAGATCGCCCGTGACCTCTACACAGGCGGCGTATTCATCAATGGCTTCACCGCGTCCAATCCCCGGGTCCCGGTCGGCGGAGTCAAGAACAGCGGGTACGGCCGGGAGCTTTCTCATTTCGGGCTTCATGCTTTCGTGAATCCGCAAACTGTCTGGATAGAGCATCTGTAAGTGACGCCGGAGCTCCCTGAGCGGTTGCGGGGAGGGGAGTGGAACCATGAGCAAGGCGGCATTCATCGGGCTGGGCGCAATGGGCGCGCGCATGGCGACCAATCTGCTGAAGGCGGGGCACGAGGTCACGGTGTACGATCTCGTTCCGGAGGCCGTCGACAAGTTGACCAGCGCCGGAGCGAAGGTCGCGGCTTCCGCCCGAGAAGCGGCGGAAGGCAAGGATTTCGTCTTTACGATGGTCCGTGACGATGAGATATCGCGCAAGGTCTGGCTGGATGACACGACCGGCGCACTGGCAGGCATGAAGCCGGGAGCCGTCGCCATCGAGTGCTCGACGATAATAACCCC
>Ga0307509_10012120_pt1 | contig 10341 bp, 3 predicted proteins | sample 10_EM_MG_FD_202245 | JGI IMG/M metagenome (GOLD analysis project Ga0307509, IMG submission 202245) | Populus trichocarpa ectomycorrhiza microbial communities from riparian zone in the Pacific Northwest, United States - 10_EM | ecosystem: Host-associated > Plants > Roots > Unclassified | place...
TTGAACCTGTAAAGATCCAGTGTCGTGATTTTGATATTATAATGAGCAGGCAATTATGAAACGTCTAGCCCTTCTGCAAGACAAAAACAGTATTCAAAAGTGTGGAAAGTAAATTTTTTTCCCTGCCGACCCTTTATGGTGTTCTTGATAGGAGTAACGAATTGTGTTTTTTTTCAGGTTTTTGGTGGGTGTCCGTGGTTAACCTATCCGAACCTTCCCCCCCTTGCGGCCACCAAACTAAAGGATATAGATATTGAGTGATGGGAAAGTTTAACAAATTCATCACTTGCATACCAAAAACCAAATTCATTTCCTTCCAAGTCGTTTTAAGTTATGTGCTTGACAGTGATAATTTGAAAAAAACAGAACTCTAGTACAGTAAGTATTTAAAATCTTGTACTCCACATAATTCACCAAATTAAGTATTGTTGCCTTTCTGTTTAATCTTTCTCAATAAATGGGTTGCATTGCATATAACAAGGAAAGAAGGGGCGGGGGTGGGGGCCTTTTTTTTTTTTTTTGGTCAGTCCTAGCTTAGGTAATGCTCCTTCCTATGTTTCACACAATTAGTTACAACAAATCAGCTTCCCTTTAGCTATATTTATGGCGATAGGATCTTAATTTCTTCTCGTGGTGGGAGTACTCCACACAATACTCCTTCAATGGTTCAGACCTCTCAGGCTTCAATCCACATGTCAAGTGGTGAAGAGTAAAAACATATTTGGGATGGGATCATTGTAGAGAAGCTTCTAGACTTAGTGTGGGATGTAAAGAAAACAAAATTAGTGTTCTGAGATTAAGTTTTTATGCCAAGCAGCATTAAGCTAGAAGTAAAGGATAAGTGTAACAATGCTCCAGATATCCTCTGAATACTCATCATCAAATGATTTTGAGTCTTCATGGGAATGCTGGTGAAAAAAACAGAGATCTAGAGAGATGTAAGTTGATTTTAACCCATTTAGCGCATAACAATGGGAGCATGAATTGAGGATATATAGATAACAACATAGCCAATGCTGAAAAATAGATGTTACTGTGAAAGGAGGTAAAAAAAAAGTAATAAAAAAACTGACAGCAAAATCAACATCACCTTGAAACAATCGACCGAAAACAAATAAAAACTACAACAGTAGAGGCATATCTCATGCTGAGAATAACTCTTAGTGCTCCAAAATCTCTCTAAAGTTGCTGACAAAACAAAGTAGAAGTTGAATAATGTGATGTTGTTGTAGTAAAATGATTGATTGTCAGCATAAAATAGACGTTATAACAACCATATTTCTAAGTTATAAAGGATCAGACTTTTAATTTTTTCATGGTTATTACTTCATCAATAATCTTTGTCATGTAATAACCACACAATATGAAAGTTTGGTCCTTTTATAACTAAGAGATATAATTGTTATAGCATCTATTACTTGTTAATAATAAACAGATTTAATAATATTAAATGGCACATATATATCAAACATTTATTTCATTATAACAAGATCTCATCGTTTAACTATTATTTTGTTTTGTCAACCATTTTTAAAAGACTTTTGAGCACTATAAGCTTTCTAGACAAAAAATATGCCACTACTGTTATGGTCTTTATTTGTTTTTCAGTACTTGAAGTTGGTTGTTTCAAGGTGATTGATTATGTTTTTATTGTCAATTTTTTTATTACTCTTTTTAATCTTAGCCATCTTTAAAAGAAAATAAAAACATGAAATGATATCATCTTAGATAAAAAAAATCTTGGACAGGTCATGGGTTGACTCGCTATGTCATCCAAATCTAACCGGGTAAACTTTCTAGACAATTTTAAAAAAAAACTCCAGCTAAATTCTAAGTCAATATATCACCGAGTTGATCCATTAGGATAGCTTGGTGTTTTATGAGTTTAACTATTTTGATTTTTTAGTTTTCTAAATAGATAGTTTTTTGTATTTATTTTATTGCGCCTCCTTAGATTCAACTCTTAAAATATCTTCATAAATCAAACTAATTTAATATTAGATATATAGATTAGAACTTAAATCTGAAATTGGAAGTCTTTTTTTTTTCCCCACCAAACCAATTATTTTAAAGGCTTTGGCTATGCTGATTTCAATCCAGGCTTTGGGAGTAAATACTTCAATATTGTCTGTTGAATTGATGATCTCAATGAATCTTATGGGCCATTTTGTTGGGCCGGTATTTGAATCTATTTTAGAACAAAAACTTTATACTATTTTGTATTTGTATTTTTTGAGCAAAATCAGAGTCTTCTAGAAAGTTAACGTGCTCTTGTTTGTTTCTTACTATCCGTCCTCTCCTCCACTGAAGCAAATTCTAATTCATTTGTGTCAAGTTCTGGCCCAGATGTATCTGCAAGGGCTGCGAGCGTAACTCTTTAATTTTGTTTTTTAATATTTTGAAAGGCTGCGTTATTTTTAGTTGTACAATTTAAGTATATTACTAGAAATAATGTAATTTGTTACATATTTAGAGAGTATTTAACAGTATGGTTGTAGTTGCTTTTCAAATAACTTTTTGTGCCGAAATGCATGTCAATGATTTTTTTTATTTTTTAAAAATTATTTTTGACATCAGCACATCAAAACGATCTAAAACATACAAAATATATTAAATTTTAACCAAAAAAAATTGAATTTTTTGGGAACCCGGTTTGCACCGCGTTCCCAAAGTATTCTAATTAGTTGTGTTATTTATTAATTGTTTGGTAGGTGAGTGATATTTTTTATAATATTTTTGTTTAGAAATATATTAGAATAATATTTTTATTATTTTTTAAAATTTATTTTTGATATCAACACATTCAAATAATTAAAAAATATATAAAAAATAATTTAAAATTATTTTAAAAAAATCAAAACACATAACCACCGGACAGGACAATTTAAACGAAACAAAAAAGGCAACATGTATACTTATTAGTGTTATGGGAAGAAAGTACAGAAGTGTAAGGTTTGTACAACTATACCTGCCACGTGACAGAAGATTCTCCCGTGCCACAAATCCATTACAACTGACAACAGTGGGAATCTGATGACTCATGACCACCTTCACAAATGTAGAGGGGACATTCCATAGTTTAATTACAGTCCAGTATCATTATTTATTAAATTATATGAGATTAGATCTGTAATTTTATAATTTTTTATATTAAAATCATTAACTTAACCCTAAAATAAAATAATTTAATCCCTACTCTGGAATATTTTTTCATTTTTATTTTTTTTAAATAATATAATTGTTTTAATGCTCTTAAAGATAAAATCAACAATATTCTTTTTTTTTTTTTATCATTTGATATTGGTTTTATTGTAAATTTCAAGGATATTTAGGGACATTATGTAAATTATATTTATTAAATATAATTTAAAAACACTTACACACGCGGCAATATGTGGGCGGTCCCCACACTGTTTGGGTGGCGAGTGAGGAGTTGCGCGGCCATCAAATGCTATTTTTCGAGATAGTATTTGAAAGATCTTGATGCTCCCAAAGTAATGAGAAGGCACGTGCTTCTAATGTGCATTAGATTTGGCGTTGACGATCATTTTTTCTCTCTCTCTCTCCACCCTCAAATTTCATGTCAATCCATTTAAAAAATCAGACAAGCCCCTCAATTTATTTCCCCTTCACATTCAATCCATTTCCTTTTTATTATTATTTTTTATATTTTGAATAAGTCATGAGATTACAAATATTTTTCAATCTCATCCCTTTATAATTTTTAATTTTTTAAATTTGATCCCCATTTTTTATTATTTTATTTTTATTTTTAATAAGTTATAGAATTACATTCTTTTTCAATTTCACACCCTTTTAATTTTTATACTTTAAAAGTTGATCCTCTTTCTTGTTATTGTTATCTTCTTTTCTTTGACAAGTTCTTTAAATTGGATTTTATTTTTCAAGATCTCATCCTTTAAAATTAATTGGTTAGGAATTAAGTTTCTTGATTGAACCCGGTTCAAGAATTTCACTGGTTATGAGTTTTAAAGATTAGACAAGGTTTAGAAGGTTAGCCCAAATTGACTTTGTTTTTTTTTCTTTTTAAAATCTAATGTTTTTTTTACCCTTTTTTCTTAAAGCTTTGTTGTATTATATTTTACGATTTTTATTCTATGGGATTAGTCTCATATTAATGACTAGAGTCACCGGTTTCAAAAGTTAATACGAATTGATTTTTTTGGGACCTTTTTTAAAATTGAATTATTTTAATTTCATCTTTTAAGATTTGTTTATTATTAATTGGTCTTCGTGCTTCTTTTTTCATTTCCTTTCTATTAGGTTATCTTGATCATTTTTTTGTTTACAATTTTATCCTTCAAGGGCTTTTTTTTCTATCAAATTTGATCCCTATTAGTTTTATTGCTATTTTTTTTCTTTGACAAGTTTTTAAAATTGATATTTTTCACGACTTTATCCTTCAAAATTAAATTGGTTGAGAATTAAGTTTCTTGATTAAACTCGGTTTAAAGGTTTCATAATTTCTATGGTCGTGGGGTTTGCAAGTTAACCCAGGTTGACTCATATTGTTTTCCATTGCTTTTTTAAATTAAATTTCTGTTTTTTTTGTCCTTCAACATTAAGTTGTTCGATAATTGAGTTTCATGATATTATTCAATTTTGTTTCAAACAAATTCACCCTAGTATCACGACTACGTTAGAGATTTTGCATCTTGACCCGAGTGGGTTCAGATTGAGTTTTTTTTTACCTTTTTAAATTATATTTTTTTCTTAATTTTCACATTTCAACATTTTATTTTCTAGAAATTGAGCTTCATATTTTTTCCTTTTCCTTTTTCTATTTGTGGAGTTATCAAGTTCTCATTTGACTTGTTAGGAATTGGTATCCAAACTTTTTTTCATGTGTTTTTTTTCTATGAGATTATCTCAATCTCATATCCATGGTCGCAAAGTTTACGACTTAACTCGATTGAACCAAGGTTTTTTTTATTGTCTTTTTTTTTTCTTTAATTTTTTCCTTCATCATTGAGTTGTTTTATAATCCGGTTTGACTCAAATCAAGTTCTTTTAACCTTTTTTTCATTGTTATTTTTTTGTTTATTTATTGTTGATGTAATTTTTTAATCATATTATTTAAATAATTAATTGAACCAATGACTCAAATCTCTTTTCTCTTAGCATTCATTTTGGCGTTGAAAAAGTTTTTGTCCAACCCACGGCAGAGCACAGACTATAAATCTAGTCTACTCTATACTAAAAGAAGTGGGGGTGCATAATGAAGGAGGTGCCTTTTTTTTGTTCTTTTTGCCTTATTTTCTTCTCAATTTTATCCTTAGATTTTCTTTAATAGTTGTTTGGGTTATCTTTGAACTAGCCAAGTTGACTAGATCATATCAGACCAACTTTCACACGATTTAATCTTAAACTCGAGTTAGGTAAATAGACGGATTAAGAGGTTTTTTTTTTGTCATTTTCATCATTTTTTTTGTAATTTTTGTTCTCAATGTTTTTTACAGATCAACCGGGTTGCCATTGGAAGACCAAGTTAATTGGTTCATGTCAATGCAACTTCTACATAATTTAGTTTTAAAGTCAGGCTAGACAAGGAGTTAGGTCATAAGTTTTTTTTTTTTTATCAATTTTATCCTTTGTTATCAATTTTATCCTCCGATTTTTTTTTTAAGAGTTGGCCAAGTTACTTTTGAATGGCCAAGTTGACTAGTAGAACACTAAAATGAATTTCTTTTAGGAAAACCTCTTTATTTGGTCCTAAATCAATATACAAATTCTTAGTCGCGTCCCAAACTTATAACTTTTATCAATTTGATCCTAATTGTTTCAAAATATTATCAATCATTTAGTACTATTCTATTAATGTTCATCATTATTTTCGCTAATCTTTCTTTGAATCATTTGGATCAAATTGATAAAATTTATATCTTTTGAGATTGAGTATATAGGTTTAGGATTAGATTAGGACTAGTCAATTGGCCTATGCTTCGTTATGGGCCGAACTATTGTTTTTTAAAAGAATGTGCATATGTTTTTTTCTATGAAGAAAAAAACTTAATCATATATCGAAAAACTGATGTATATACCTAATTAAATAAATTGAAAATTATATGGGCAAATAAATAAATAAAAAATTGTTAACGATAACAAAAGACTAAACTAAAAGTTAAGAGATAGATAAACATTAAGATATTTGATCTTGTAACATAGATCATTAACTTATTTGTGTTTTGTAACTTTGTATTTTATAAAGAAATTTATATTTAACCAAAAAATAATAAAAATAGACATGCTAGCAAGTACCTGGGTTGAGTGCCCCAATGTTTAGGGCATAAAAATACAATGGGTCACGCTTAAAGGGCTTTTTTTTATTGAACCAATGATTTTTTTTGAAAAAAATTACAAATGACACATCATCTGCTTTTTCAGAAACTAACCACCGGAGAGGTGGATGAAAAATTGAGCAAATAGTTTTCTATAACAAAAATCCATTTTTTCAATTTATTTTAGCCTAAAAAACTCTTCTAGACTTTCAAAAACCCTATCTATCAGTCCGAAAAATCCCTATTTCATTTCAAAAACATATAATTAACCTGAAAAAATCTATCTCCTCAACATAATCTAGTTTTTCCAGTAATATAAAGGGTAAAAAACATTTCAAATATAACTTTTCTCGTCTAATGAAACTCATCGATACCAAAAACAATTTTTAATTACTGAAATGTGGACAATGAAAGACTTTCTCTCTTCTCTATTATTTTTTGTGACTTTTCCTCTTCTTTTTTGGGTGACAATGAAAGAGATATTAATAGTTTACTAGTTTGCGCTATGCTGAGGATTTGATCGATTTTTTTAATGTAAAAAACAATATTCAAGCAACTAGAAACTATGTGGCATCGTTATAAAACCTACCCAGCAGATCAAATCTTGAAATCTCTTGACTTTGACTCAAAGCCTTAAAGGTTTTTCATTATTTTTAGTTTCAAAGGATTGTTGTTTTCTAATCAATTTAGTAGTAGTTTCGCAAATCTGATTGGGGTCTCTTGAACGTATGCCACCATACTGTTTTCTTTACCACCAATTTGGAGATTGAGCTTTATAGCCAGATTGTGCTTGGAATGGAATATGAAAGATTTCTTAAAATCTTCGCAAATTGGTTTATTCTCCCTATGAATCTCAATGAAATCAGTACCATTTCAGGTACAAAACCAATCAATCTAATGAAGACAAAAGGAGTACAGAAATCGCAACAAAATTGGTATAGAAATAATCATTCAATCAACAACTATCTACTCAAAAGAAAGCAAGAAACCTTTCAAAATTAATTGCATCACCTATTATAGTATAATAGAAACTAATAGGTGGCTACTGGAGGTCTATTTTTTTTTTATTATAGAAAAAATATTAAAATGATGTAAATATTTTTCAAAAAAAATAATTAAGATTCTAGACATTGAGTTAGATAAGATCAATAAACTCAGTTAATTTAATAACATGATTAGAAAATAAGATATTGATATCAAATAAAAAAAGATTTAATACAAAAAATGAACGCTTTCTAATATTATACATACACACAATATTAATAAAACTTCTCAATGATCTTATTTGTATACTATTTATAAATACTTATGTTTTTTTAAAGAAGTAAGACAAATTTGATAACGGGACTAAATCTTAATTAATTTAATAATATGATAAAAATACGAGACAACAATAATAAAAACTAAAAAACAAGGTAGAATAATGAAATTAAAAAAAAACAAAAATAGATTCTAATCCCTGATAACTTATCAAATTGCATGAACAAAATAAAAGAAAAAAATACTATGCAAAGTTATACATATTAAAAATCTTATAAAAAAATCAATTTTTAAAAATACAAATTCAATCTATATATATAAAAAAACTCACAGATAAATCTTACCAATATTTTTAAAATTAAACACACCAACTATTATAAAAAAATAATCACAACCTAAAAAAGGCTAAATAAACAAAAACAATCACAGAAAAATAGGTATTAATGAAATCATATACCAAAAAATTAGTTTTAAGAATTCATATAAAATAAGATATCAATTAAAAAAAATCCATCTTTTTTTTAAAAGAAAAGAATTAGGCTAGACATTGCGGGACCTGATAAGCTAGTCCTAGCGCTTGCCCCCATGAAGCTACAGCCCGCCCACGAGCCTTTTTTTAATTTAATTTAATGAGGAGGATGACGCATCGTCTACCCCAACCATTTCCAAAAAAAAATAAAATGACTCGTCGTCCGATAAGCCTAAAATCCAGCCATTGATGTGGCCTGAAAAACAAGGTTTTTTTTACTAAAAAATCAATTTTCAATTTATTTTGACTCAGAACACAATATAAACCTTGTTTAACCAATCAATGACCTCTAAAAACAAAAAAAAACTAGCCCAAAACTTAAAATCAACCCGAAACCCAAAAATTTTCCCAAGATTATATTTGTTTTTTAGATGTTTTCAAGGTACAAAAACACCTCATCATAACCTTTCTCATCATATAGAACCATTTAATATATAAAAAAATTATTTTAATTATTAAAATCATCATTAACAACAACTTTTTCTCTTTAGACTAGAATTCAACGAGTAAATCTTTCTTTTCAAATAAAAAAATAATTAAAAAATAACAAAAATAAAATTCAATATAAAAATAAAATTTGTGAAAATTAAAGTACCAGCGATCTAATATCTCAAAAAAATCACTAATTTCTTTATAATAATTAAGAGTGGGACTGAGAGGGAACAAGATTCTTAACATAAAAAATATACCAACAGAGGCATTGGATTATCGATTAAAGTCTCACAAGGTCACAGCAATCAACTTTCGAATCTCTAAATTCAAAAATACTATATATGAAAAAAAAAGTAAAATATCAGCAACTGAAAATTAAGAAAAGAAGAAGAAGCAACAATCACAATTAATCACATGAACATTTTATTAATATAAATCATCATCATCATCATGAGCAAGGACATCACTCTTAACAAATCAATGCCCACAAAATCCTAAGAGATAAGCTTTGGCATCATCAAAACAAATAGAAGCCTACTAGCTAGAAAAACCCCAGACATTAGTGAGGAAGGAAAAAGCTTCAACAACATCTCATTGAAACCCATCAAACACTGTTTGAGAGATGGGCACAAGGATGGTCATAGCCCAAAAAACTCCCTAATTATGGAAAAAGAAAAATGAGATCCTAGTCTAAAAAAAAGGACCTTCACAATGTCATACCCTAGCTTTCTCTAACAATGGAGTAAAAACATAAGTTGTTTCCTTGCAAGAATCAAAACCCACTTCACAAGAAACAATCTTGAAATAATCCTCCAAACCAAACCTAGCAAATCTAGTCTCGTCTTTATCTAACAACCTTAAAACCTCTTCAAAAAACTCAACCTCACAAAGCAAAACAAGCCCTCCATTACATTTAAACCCAAACTCCTCTTCTGTTTTCTTTAACAAACCTACAAAAACAGGCATGTTTAGAAACCTTGTAGGTATCAAGAACCTCTTTTCTTGCATCCCAACATAAACTGCAAGATACCCAGCTGGTGGTGTTTTCTTGGTTAAAGCCCCTGATTTTTGATGGCTTCTTCTCAGGGTTCCAAGACTCCTTAGCTTCCAACGGTGAATGAATAACTTGAACCTGACAATCTGACAGATCTTGTTTACCTTCATTGTCGTTGGATTTGCCAATGAGGGAGAGGGTTGGTGTGATAGATAAAAGAGAGAGTAGTTAGTGTTCGAAGTGGAAAAAGAGAGTGCCAGAGACGAGTGAAATGCTCACTGGTATAAATTTAACAGGACTTGGCTTTAATTTCTATGGCTGATTTGCCCTTCTTAATTTGTTTTTTCTTAATTTTCTTAAGATGTTTTGTAGGGCTTGATTAGTCAAATCCTCGAAAAAGGAGTTTGGTATTTCACTCTTTATTTATATATTATTTACTGGTATATAGTGGAATATTTATTTTGTTTGGAAGCTGAGTTAATTTGATTTTAAATAAATTAATAAGGTAGATTTGGATTGATTCTGAAATTAAATCAGAAGCATGATTGTAAAAAAAAAAGCACAAGGGTCACGAAAAGTCTCCATGGTGAGTGGAGCCTGCCCAAGGTCTGAAAGAAATAGGGTTAAAATCAATTGGAAAAGGAGATTTTGTACCATCTAAGAAATATTCATTTAGTCCTTGTTTTCCTGAACTAATTAAGCTCATCCTTGCACTTGTATAGTCATCTAAAAAAGTATTGAAAATAAAAGTTGAAGAAAGAAGCTTGTTCTTCATAATTTCACGTTAGATAGATGTCTAGTCACTTTTCCGCATTGCAAAGTTAGCA
>Ga0307509_10012121_pt1 | contig 10340 bp, 4 predicted proteins | sample 10_EM_MG_FD_202245 | JGI IMG/M metagenome (GOLD analysis project Ga0307509, IMG submission 202245) | Populus trichocarpa ectomycorrhiza microbial communities from riparian zone in the Pacific Northwest, United States - 10_EM | ecosystem: Host-associated > Plants > Roots > Unclassified | place...
AGGCTGAAGAGCTTTGGCTATGTAGAGGATGTTAGTTTTATGTATAGCATGTAAGTTTTGTGCATAGCACATACATATTCAGAGTTTCTTTATTTCTTTATTGTTGAGATTAATAAAGGTTGGGATTGATTCCTGTAATAATTAATTTGTGTGCTTGTATATATTTCATTTTTTTTATTTGTGTTTTCTGCTTGTTTTATAATAGAAAATAGTGTGGAGAAATTTATAGGTGAGGGGAAATATTTAGTTGCCAGGTAAAAATGAGTAGATAAAAAGAAGAAATGTTGAGTCTGGAAAAGGAGCCGGAAAGTTTCGACGATGAATCAACCTTGTGACAATGTTTCATGGACATTGAGAATTATTTGTGGAAAGTATTTCACTCAATTTACCGAATACCTCCCCTCTTGCATTTGTAAAACAGATCCAAGGGTACCATTTATTTTTTCCGGTGAGAATTATAGAATAAAAGTATCACCTTAAGCATCTTTAAGTGCCATGCGAATTAGAGAATCACACGTGAAGAGTACTTTAAAAGATCCTTAATGGCCTGAAAAAAAAAAAAAACATGATTTTGGAAAAGTAACTGAAGATAATAGATCTCCCACTTTTTTCTCCTTCTTCTTGACAACAACTAGATAAAACTCGAAGAAGAAAATCCTACTTTGGGAAGGTATGAGCCGAAGAATGTTTTTGGTTGCTGGAGTCAAAGATATGTAATCATCCTTTGGGTCCATATAAAATCCAATTTGAGCGTGACATAAGTATGTGGATAAACATAAAATTATTATCAATCTCCAGTTGCTGAAACCACAAAATCCCACTGCTGTATATATTCCAGCATGTGAAAATGGCCATATGATCCTTCGTACAGTTATCAAGTAACTTGCTAGTATGTATCTACCTGAAATTCAACCTTTGACATCTATATATCATATTCTAAAAGATGGAAAATCATTGAATGGCACGAGTGATGATCAGTCTTCTGACTAGTATACATCCGCCTTAAATTCAACTTTAATTTAGTGTCAATCTCTGTTCTTTTGTGAGAATAATCGGCCCTTGACTACCTCATTGAGTGGATCACACTCATGAAATTATTTTTTATCAGCTCATCCCTCGCTGAAATTTCAGTCTGAACGTTAGCTTGTCATTATTCGAGTAAATTCCAACTGTCCCAGCCAGCAAAAAGCAACAATGTGCATCACCTTTACAAAATATCCCTTCCTCCAGATATCAGAAAATCGTATCTCTCAAGAATGATCTTCATATCATCGTCCATATCATTTCTGATAAAGATATATATATATATATATCGAATGGCCCTACAGAGCATAATCTATCAGATTTTCATCCCCCAAAAGTTCATGGTATTCTGTAGCCCGTTTAGAAATGCGGCGCATTTCGTTTCTACTTGACCACACAACCACTCTATGCTATCGCCATCATCGGAACCATTCTCACCATTTCAGTCCCATTCCAATAGATATGCTCGCACTGGGACGTAATGTCATGCAATCCAATCATTAGCATAACCAGTAGCATGCTTCAATGCAGTTGATTGCCTACCAGAAATGTGAAAAACAATGAAGTGTGCTCGCTTGCCAGGAAAGGCCAAAACAGAATTATTCAAAGCGGTCAAAATCAAGGGGAAAAAAAAGGAAAAGGAAAAGGTAAAGGTAAAAAAAGTAGAGAAGCACATGTTGCGGGTCTTTGTTGGCCCATCACAAGTAAATTCTTCTTCAGACCATTATTCATGGACTTCATCGGTCTTGATCCAGGCTCCTTTTTATTGTCCTTTCTGAGTCATCTAGGTCATTGGTCTGCATTCCAGTAAGATCCATGATATACTTGAATAGTACCTGTTGAATTTGAATATGAATAATATTAGTATCTGAACCTAGTTTTCCTCGAACGAAATTTTCAAATTTGGCAGCACTCTTATGCTTAACCACGTGCTATGAAAAGTCATTGTCAGGCAATGAAAGTGATTCAACGTTTCATTCATGGAAATGCCCAGGACTGTTATGAGTCAAGCCCACCTTATTCTAGCAAATTGCAGCCCATCTGTATCACGAGTTAACGGGTATTTTTAGTATAATGGTAGTGATTTTTTTTTAAATGTATTTTATTTTAAAATTTATTAAAATAATATATTTTTTATTTTTTAAAATTCATTTTTTACATTAAAATGATCTGAAAATATAAAAAAATAATTTTAAATAAAAATAAATAAATTTTAGCTACCTCTATTTGCAAAAGTCCTGAAAACTTAAGAAACACACAATGGTAGCATTTAGCAGAACCACCGAAAGAACTGTTCATGGAAATGTTTTCAAAAAAAAGATACCAGTTCGGTCATCTCCAGGTGGTAAAAGCTAGAACTAGGTGGCTCGATGCCCGGCCCTCCTCCAGAAAGTCCAGCAGCCATTCGGCTCAAAACAGCATGGTCCACTAGCTCGCTTAGCCGGCCCAGGAATGAAAAAAATCCAAGGCCCATCATCAACCGGCATTCAACAAACTCGGATATAACATCATATATTAGATTTGTGAAGGGGTACATGAGAGCAAAGCATACTATACAGAAATGTGATCAAACAAGAACATGCCCTTTTTACACGAAAACCTTTACATACAACTCTAGCTAGTCCTCAACCCTAGTAGAAGACTCTACTCTGGCAGGTTAAACTTTGATTGCAAGAGCCAAAGAAAGCCGGGGCAAGAACATTATACATACTCTCAACGAGTTAGTTTCACGATGGGTTTGGTCTCAACCAGCACATCGCTCTATTCTTTCCAACTTGCAGTTGCAGGTCAGTGACTACTGTATCGTGGAAGAGCATGTAAGGAGTTCCTGTTTCAGTCTGAGAATTTAAAATCTCAAACCAGAGTTTCCTAGCAGAAACAACCTTCTTTTGCCCTTTCCTTTATCCACAAAACACGCATGTAATTGTTAGTTCCTGTACAGACAAATACTTCAACATTTTGATCCAAGCAACCATCACAGAAATAGCAAGTGTTATACCTCACTTTCATGCTGAGTATTTCAAATTCTTGTCCCCGACAATCAGCCAAACCAGGAGCCTCATGTGGCAAAACAAAGACCAGCTGCCATCACCTCGGACTCTTTCGATGAAGAGATCAGGAATCCAAAGAGCACAGAACAAGTCTTGAGCTCGACGTTCTTCCTGCAGAAGGCATCAAGAAATAAAAACACAAGATGGAGTCGGGGAAAACAAGAAAGGGAAATTAAAGGATATGAAATAGAAAGAAAAGAAGATACTTTTCCTTTGGAAGTAACCAATATATATACCCCAACTTAAACTAAGATAAGTACTGCACTAGATTTAAGGGCGACGATATTTAAGCCCATTAAGTAACGAACGTCAACTTTCCTTGGTTTTTCCTGAGATATAGAAACTCAAAGATATATGCATGATGTCATCCATGGCTCCAGCCTCCAGATATATAGCGAAAGCACCTAAACAAAACAAAACAAGATTAACCATTGAAAAACAAAAGACGACCCAACAAACCACATAGCATGAACAAGAAATTTAACTATATTCATACAAAATCAGCTTTAATCTACAGTGTTAATTTATCCATAAAAAAAGGTGGCACTCAAAGGCATTGAAAAATCTAACAAACAGAATTGCTCCTATACCTTTCCTCTTCCTTCCTCCTTGATCAAATAACGATCAGTGTGGTTGAACACTCGAAGCGTGGGAACAAAACCATTGGAAGCACCATCTTCCCCTCGAATTGAACTGCCTGTGAGAAGGATATTATGAACAGCGCTAGCGGTACCAAATCCTTCCCACAGAAATTGTAAACTGAGTTTTTTTTTTACTATATTAATCTACCAGCATTCTGGTTGTAGATTCAATGCATTGAATACCGATGCTCAAAACTCAGTCACAAATTAATATTACCAGTAGGAAAAATCGGTTTGGCTTGCATGTTCAGATGTTCTAGACGCCTCTGTTAATAAAACTGCAACTTGAAAACAACAGAACAAAATTCTAGCAGAAATTCTTGACAGATTCGAGACAGAAATTCTAGCATCCAGCAGCACCACTTTATCAAACAAAAACAATCAATTCAAGCCAAACTCGTCAATAATCGACTAACCAAACAGACTTCAAACAAGAAATACTCACTTGATATATATTAGTAATCAATTTGCATTGAGAAATTTTTTCAGGGATTATTTTTACTTTGATCAAATATAGAGGTTTGGAGTATTTTATATTAAAAAAAATAATATCGGAAGTTAAATCATTATGCACAACACAGCCCTCTTTTTGGTCTATCATCATTCCATGAATATTCTATCAAGGCTATACACGTAGTATGCCTTTTTTTTTTTTTTTCAATAAAATAGATGACATGTTGCTTTTTAAGTTCAAATTATTAAAAAAAAAACTAAATCTACTCAATCTTTTACTATGATTTTAGATACAAAAAATTATGGATTCTAATAGTATAAATATGATTTTTACCTTGCTAAAAAAACTAATTAAGCCTCCAATTGGGATAAAAATATCTTTTTCATGTGATACATTCACTATTGCAAAATTGATTGGGGAAAAATGATCTGGACATGTCTTTTTGTTATAGTATAATGACTATTTTGCTCTCAAAAACAAAAAAATAATAATCTTTGGGTGAAGGGCTCTTTTTTATTATTTAAAAAAAAAAAATAGAGTTACGGTCATATCCTTAGAAGAGAAAAAAAATATACATGCAAAGAGAGGTTTCTCTATCTTTTTCTTTTTTTAAAACAGTATGGCGGAATTAACCTTGCAATTCAAGAAAAAAAAAAGCTATTTACAAGGGTGTTTTGGTTTTTTTTTAGGTTTTGTCATGGATAACTTGATAATTTTAAGTTTTTAAATATTATTAAAAAACATTGATGCATCAGCACGTCATGGCATTTGCACCATTCAAGTGGCGTGTGAGGGACTATGCGGTAGCCAAAGTCCTACTTCCATCGTAGCTTTGGGAGTAGTGTGTCATCCTTTTTCCAGTGATATAGTGCGTGCTTACGAATAAGGATCAATTGGGCTGCGGTAGAGGTTTTTTCTTTCTTCTCTCTTTTCTCTCTCATTTCCTAGGTAAATACGCATAAACTTTCAAAAAAAATAATTGTGTCCTTTGGTTTATAATCTTATCTATTTCGGTCCTCTTTCTTTTAATTATTATTTTTTTGGCTTTTGATGCTTTTTGAAGTTTAGATTATTATTTTTTTAATTTTGTTCTTAGGCATTTTATTCAATTTGATGTTTTATCCGATTTGGTCCCTCTACTTTTAATTGCTCTATTTTCGTGCTTTTATACTTTTCTTGATTATTATTTTTTTGCAATTTCATCCCTTAAAAATTTATTGCATTTGTTTTTTTATTCATTTATGGTCCTCATTTTTTTGATTGCTATGTTATTATCCTTTTTTTTATTTATATTTTTTCAATTTTTTTCCTCAACATTTATTTTCATTTGGTTTTTTATCTAGTTTTGGTACTCATTCTTTCAATAACTTCTTTTTATCCTTTTCTTTGTTTTTTTTTTCAATTTAGCCCATAATTATTTTCTTTTATTTTTTTATACCTTGAATTCAATAACAATGTCAAGAAGTTCCATGTAGCAACATGTGAGCGGTATAATATTCTTATATTTTTAATACATTCATATCAAAATTATCAAAATAATATTATTTTTTTATTAAAACTTGCTTTTCTGGTCATGATAAGATGTCTAAAAAACAAATATTCTCGTAAAAATTGTTAAAAAAAATAAAGAATGTTAATAAGATAAATATGTTTTAATTTGAGAGATATTTTTTCTTATTTCAAATCGTCCAAGATTATTTTGAAATTTATTTTGGTTGATTTTGATTTTTACTAAATAAATAACATAGAACATAAAAAATTATTTTCGTTTGAAAAAAATATATCAATAAAAAAATAATTATCTTTGCAAATTATTTTATTCAAAGGAATTTAAATTATTATTCTTTTAAGAATTATTTATTTTCATGTACTTAAATAAAGCAATTTGAAGGATCAATGTGCATGATATTATATATCTTAAGATATATCTACATCTCAGTTTTATGATTTATTTTTTATTTGATGTTAACAATATTTTTTATTATTTATTAACACATATAATTTTTTTTGTTTTTTTATTAAACACACACATCAAATTTTTAATTCATAATTATTTTTTTAATATTAGAAAATAGATTAAAAATGATTTCATATTTTTTTTTTATCTTAAAAAGAACTTTTGGTGTGTTCCAAAAAGTTAGGGTTAACCAGCTAGTTTTATCCAAATTACGAAAAGGAAAAACAATTCCTTATTACCATTTACCCTTACAGGCTCACCTTATACTCACGCGAGATTTTCGTAATGTTGGACTTTAACTAAGTTAAAAGGGATCAGGACAATCCAATCCCAGAACAATAATATGCATCCAGCAATAGCCAAACAGAAGGAATTTCTAAAATTTCAACTCCTAGTCCCAGCGAATCAAGCCAAACCAAACGAAACCAACGAAGAAGAAAGGAAAAAAAGCAAAAAAAAAAAGAAGAAGCTCCAGAGCTGAATTGATTCTAGGTAGAAGAAGATTGAAATGGAAGAGGCTAAAGAGCTGGCGTCGAGTTCACTGAGTCAAGGTCTGAATCACCATGGTTCAGACCCTGATGACATCCCCAAGTCCCCTCCTGGGTCCCCCAATTCCTCTACTCGCAAGGTAACTCTAACACTAATACAGCAACACTCTTGTACACATTCTCATTGCATCAATCCCCAAATACTGAACTAAATAGATAGATCGTCATGTTTTGCTTGTGGATTTTGGTTTTCAAGTTATGTTTAATTATATGTTATTATTTTTATTAATCACACTTGAGTATGCCATTAAAGGGTGTTTTGTTTGCTTGATAAATCAGGCTTGCTATGCTGTTCTTCAAAGTTGGGCCTCTAAGAAGTTCATGACTGGATGGTATGGTAAATAAACAAGATTGCTTTTTTTTTTTCATGAATTGCACATTACCATAACATAGTGAAATTGCTTGCAGTGTTGTTTTGTTTCCAGTGGCAGTTACATTTTTAGTGACATGGTGGTTTATTCAGTTTGTTGATGGCTTCTTCAGTCCCATTTACGCCCATCTCGGCATTGACATTTTCGGTGAGATTTCGTAGCATCTCTGAATTATAGCTCTTGACTTAATTATTACTAAAGCCTGGTACACTCACCATCGGCTGCAAGTATGAGTGTTCATTATTATAATTATATTTGTATGTCATGGGGAGCTTGGAATTTTGCATTTTAAATATCGCAATCCTAGTTTAATTTATCTATTTATATTGTATTCTGTTATTCTGCTTTCTTAATTTTTGTTGTCATGATAGAGTTCTTCACTGATGATGTTATATATGTTGTTTGAACCAGGTCTTGGGTTTGTCACGTCAATCATTTTTATACTTTTCATTGGGATATTTGCTTCTTCGTGGCTGGGTGCCACCGTTTTCTTGGTCGGGGAATGGTTTATTAAGAGAATGCCATTTGTGAAGCACTTATACTCAGCATCTAAACAAATTAGTTCTGCTATTTCTCCAGGTAATTCGTTTTTCAGTTTTGTATGTGCAATCAGCACAACACTAAAGATGTATTTATTTAAAGTTGCTGTTATGAGAAAAACAACTATATCATAATTTCAGTGCTCATACTGAAACTTTGTTTTGTCGTGATGAACCAAGAGAGGGCCACAAAAGGAAATTTTAACACAAAAAAAGAAAAAACCAAATACTACGTGTTGCTTTAATCTTGTTATTTTATACATAATGACGTTCTGGAGCTTCTTCCGGAAGAACTAGCCTTGGAAAGGGAAGATGCAGCAAATATAAGAGGCGCTTCACAAATCACAAGTTTTCTCAAAGTGAGCTTGGGGGTAATAAACTGATAAAAATATATTCAACTGTCCAAAATGTATCCTAGTACCTATGTCTCCCAAACAAACAGAAACTTAGTCTTGTTTTGACACTATTTTTGCCGTCAAGGATTGATTATTCTAAGGTTTAAATGTCTTATATTTATTGGTCTTTGGACATAATGGATTTTTCAATAGGCGCTGTCGGTAAGAGCCTGTAGAGTTCTTTTGGACCTTGGTTGGGTTTGGTTGTGAATTATCTTTTTGCTAAAGTTTTATTGAGTGGTGAAAACCTGATTTCTGATGGCCCAATTCCTGCAATTGCCTATAGCGTATCTTGGTTTTCCACTTCAGTTACTGATATGGAATGAAGCTCCAAGTTAATTTATTTATTTTTGTATGCTCGTACTAACTCTAAAACCATCCCCCTTTTATCCTGCAGACCAAAATACTACTGCTTTTAAAGAGGTCGCAATTATTCGACATCCCCGTCATGGCGAATATGCATTTGGTTTCATCACATCATCTTTAGTCCTTCAGGTAATCCAATCTAAAGAGGTGGACTGTTATCACTTCGTCTGATATCTTGTATAAGCTTGCGGACAGAACAATCTTGGATGCAGTCAAAACTTTCTGTTTGTACCCGCTAGACAATGAAAAGTAGGAATTTGGAAGGGAATAATTAATGGAACATCTTTAGTATTCCTTTTCTTCTTTACTGGTCAAGGAACTTAGCATCAGCAGAGGCACCTTCTTTAAAGCAGGAACCCGCCTTTGTTACTGATCTGGTAATTAGAAAAGGCGGTGGCTTAATCTAGTCTTTTGAGGAATTATGCTTTTATAAGAAGAATTTGAAAATTGATATCATGGTACTGACCCTAAATTGCTAGACTTTTCCTAGACTTTTCCATTGGGGAATAGCCACGAGCCTAACAGGTACAGAAAAGGATGGAATTATTAATGATGTCTTGCTTTTGCCAAATGACATCAGGTTCCTTGTGTTGCTACTTTAACTTGATTAACTGCAACAGCTACATAACCATCACCAGTCAGTGTAATTGAGCAATTCCTGTAAAAACGATTCTCTTTCTGAAATTTGGTTTAAATGACACCCCTTAAAAATGTAAATGATGAGGTGCTTTTGCAATATTTGCTAAAATTTGTAGGTACGGAACATTCACTGATTTTTTGTTGCGTCAAGTATTTCCCTTGAGCTTCTTGCTGATTTTTTTTGTTGGTTGATTTTAGAGAGAGAATGGGGATGAAGAGTTATGCAGCGTTTATGTCCCAACCAACCATCTGTACATTGGTGATGTATTTCTGGTCAATTCAGAGGAGATCATAAGACCAAATTTATCTATTCGAGAGGGCATAGGTATGATTTTACTGCACAACTGCTGTTTTATTGATGACACTGTTGCTGCTAATCAAAATTTGCAGCAATAGTTTCTGCTTTCTCTTTTTTCTGGGTCTGCAATATTAGAATGATCCCTTTGGGTTCTTTTAAATGTTGCCAGTTTTTAGGATATTTTGTTAACCCTTGTGCTTTGAAACTTTCTGCTGCCTGCATGCTTGAGGACGTGGTTTACTTTTGAAGTCTTTTTGGTAATAATTTGCATAATCCTTTCACGCTTTTGCTTGACTGACATTTTCTCCTTCTGTGATTCAGAGATCATTGTTTCTATTGGTATGACAATGCCTCAAGTGTTATCTCCTATAGAAAGGATTCCTCATCCGAGCAACAGGCTTCCTCTTAATAGAGTTTGATAAAGGTACTGAAGATAGACAATTCCACAACACAATGTACTGTCTGTTTTACAGTACCTTGTTGATGTCTTTCTTCCCTTTATCTCATGCAGTGAAACTGTTATTGTCTGACAACATGATAATCAAAAAGGAGGCAGCAAGGTTTTTTTTTTTTTTTTTTTTTTTTGGGGTGGGGGGAGGTGATCTCAGTACTCTATATATGTACATTTCTTCTTTAGAATGTGTTATAGTGTAAAGCAACTGTCAAACACACTTCAGTTTATACTCTTCATGAAAGCAGTTTCATTCGTAGGAAATAATGCCAGGGAACTTGTTTTCCGTACAAGGACTCTGCTTGTGTCATATGGTGAGTATTAAATTACTCTTGTCGCTAAATTACTTCTTCCCCACCACAATTTTACCAAGATCAGATAATTTGTATCTCAACTGGATATGAAGTTCCCTTTTACTTGCTGCTATAAGCTATAGGTTATACAGATTGAAAATTGCCACCTGACTATCTCTCCTGCAGCAATTTAAATCCTAGCTAGGCTGACGCAACGGAGTGCCTATCAATTCTTCCCTCTGGCAATTTCACTCTTATCCTTGTTGCCTGAAAAGCCCTAAACAAATTGCAGTCTTAAAGGGTGGCCCCGTGGA
>Ga0307509_10012122_pt1 | contig 10340 bp, 3 predicted proteins | sample 10_EM_MG_FD_202245 | JGI IMG/M metagenome (GOLD analysis project Ga0307509, IMG submission 202245) | Populus trichocarpa ectomycorrhiza microbial communities from riparian zone in the Pacific Northwest, United States - 10_EM | ecosystem: Host-associated > Plants > Roots > Unclassified | place...
TATTTTCTAGTTTCGATTTTAAAATCATCTAGAAACTGATTTACTTTGTGTTTTACCTTCAATCAAATAGAAATTAATAGAAACTCCAGGATTTAGAGAAATTGTGAGCAAATTTTGATGATAATAGACCAGCAAAGTAGAGCAAGAAATGCCGAAATGTTAAATAATAAACACGTTTATGAACATGTTGGAGGGGCGTGGATGAAATTATGAAAACTTGATGGATCGGGATCAGCAATTTAGAGGGAAATAAGGACTAGATTGTGTATAGCAAAATGGAATGACATGGGCCACTCTCGGAAAAGCATGCAAGCTCGCATTAGGACATTGTCACCTGAAGGCCACGTGCAAGGAATTCCCTTGTCCGCTGCAGGCTGCAGCAGTGCATGCCGTCTAGTGGATGCATACGAGGTTAGCAATTAAAGGCATGTGGTTCATATGGCGAAGCAGGCAGGCACCCAATAGGCGAGCCACGACTGGGTCAAGAGCACGTGATGGGCTTAGCCCATTCCCTGCTTTTATTTATTTAGAGCCTAATAAATCTTAGTGCATGTGTCCCATATGATTTCATTTTACCTCGGTTTGGGGCTTCTTCTCTGCAGCAATATTTGGGTTCTAATGGAAATCTGGTAAATTTAATTTCCCAGTTTTTCAACATGTCATTGCATTTCTTTTGATTTGATGTCACGTGAAGTACTGACATCGGTATGCGCTTTCCGATGTCTTTTTGTTTTTTGATTTGTTGCTTTTAAAATTAATTTGTTTTATTTTTTTTCAATAGCTTTCCTATGTTTTTTATTATTGTTTTATTTATTAAAATGATAATAAAAAAACATAGAAAAGCAATTAAATAAAAAAAATACTTTAATTGCACTACATAAAAAGAATGCATTTCATAATATCAGAAAAAAGAACAAATAAAAAAATACCTCAACAAGCAAATGAAAAAAGAACCATTAAGAGAATAATAATAAAAAAAAACATAAAAAAAAAAAGTTCTGGCATTGGGCCTGATCTAGGTGGCCCAACTTGTATGAACTTAAAAAAATCTAGATACATGGATCTTTTATCCCAGGTCCACATACTTAGGTTGATTTTTTGTTTTATTATTTTTTTATTAAAGGATATACAACCACCTTTATTTTTTGAAAAAAATTAAATTGCTTTCAAGCGTCATTAAACGATAATGATAATTGTGAATGGTGCAACAAAAATACATAAACTAAAATATAAATATATTTTAGATTAAATATAAATTATACTTGGTCTCATTCAACAATTTAAATCTTTAAATCAAAATAGTTATTTAATATGATATTATAATTTTAATAATCAAATAATGTTCAAATTTTAAGTTTAAAAAAATTTTATTTAAAAAGAAAAAGAGAAAGTAAATTCCACCCCTTTTCCTCTTTTATTTTTAATAATTTCATTAATATTAAATAATATACAAATCAATAGTTATTTTTATACTGTATATGGGAAAACTATAAGTTGTTGTTTGGAAAATTAAGCTACAATACCAACACTATAAGATAGTCTTTCAAGTAACCATTATTCCTTTTCAATGATTCGGATGAAAATATTTAAAACAAATCTTTGAAATTCTCAAATTTGAGTTGCCTATGTCAGGAAATTTTTAGCGTATTTTCTAGTAGATAAAATTTTACTAATAAATTACAAGTTAAAGGCATTTGGTCTTGGATTGTGGCCTGTGGAGTGCTACTAGCAGTGAAATAACACCACCTCTTTTTTTGCACTTCAAGTGATAGATCATGTCCTTGGCATGTGATATGTTGCAGGTTGCATTATTTTTTTTAAAATGTGAAAACAAATATCAAGACATTTTCAGTGTATTTTCTAGTAAATAAAATTTTAATAATAAATTAACAAAAGAATAGGACACGTACGTTACCAAGCTTTGTAGATGATGAAGTAAAGAGTTCAGTGTTTTATTTTCGAAACCGACATCCTAAAAGCTTTTGATTGAGTTGTTTAGGAGTTTATGATACAACTCATTGCTCATGTGGGGTTCAGATTGAAACGGAAAAATTAGATTTATCAATGTAACTCCATTTCTAGAATTTCTATCTTAATTAATGGGTCTCCGTCTTCAAAGTTTGTGTAGCTAAAGGTATTAGGCTAGGTGATGGTATTAGGCTAGGTGATTGGGTTTGATTAGTGAAAGATTATTTGCGCTGATGAAGTAGAATTTGTTTAGATTATTAGTTTATCCAAATCATATAAAGAATCAGTCTAGTTTATCTTATAGGATATAATGTCGTTATTTCTGTAATTATCTCGTTTATTTGGATAAATTATATAGAAAATCCATATAGATTTTATCAAAAGAAGTTAAATATAAGTTATCTGAAAATAAATACAAGTTATCCAAAGATTATGAAGAAATGTTTATTAAAGGTTAGAAAAGTGTTGTTATGAAACACAATTAGCAGTCTGTTAAGAATATAACGGATTATGAAGCTCGAAGATAATGTTTATTAAAGGTTCTTATCTTTATCATATGGATATGTATACAAGGGAAAGCAACACTTGCAGTGGAGGAAGCGTGCCCAATAAGCTAAGGAGTTATATAGAGTTTCACATCATATACTCTTGACACATAAGTGGAGTGTGAAGAAAATTCTCAAGGGGTATTATTTATTAAAGAGTTGGAGAGCCTACAAACTTAGATGGGGAGGTTTTTGTGTTAACTATTAGCAATTGATATTCCAATTAGGATGACAATAGTTTTGAAGATCGTTAGATATTCTGGCAAGCTACCGCGATAAAAGAAAAACACAATATTTGTCTTGACAAGTAAGGTAGTATAAATACAAAGGATTTGTAGGGGAAAAAAAATACTCCTCTTGTTATCTTTTAAACTAGTGAAAGTTATCTATCATGGGTTTGGCTGCCCCAAAAAGGTATTTTATCTTTGAAAAGTTCTTCAAAAGGTTTTTCCTTTCTAACAAAAAAAATTGTTCATTTAAGTTTTCCTCACTTATATTTATTTGGTTACTGATAAGTGTTAATAGATTGCTTCTTAACATACAAGGAACAAAAACATGACTTTCTAGTAGTATCAGAGCAAGTTCACTCATTCCATAGTGAGATCTATTTTCCCTATTACACGCGTCAACATTGACTTCTCCACCACAATTAAACTAGGAAAACTATGTCTATTGGAAGATGAGGATGAAAGCTTTCCTCAAATCACTAGACGAGAAAATCTAGCACTCAGTTAAGCATGGATGGACTAAGCCTAAAACTCTTTTTGACAACTGCACCAGAGATGAATCCACTTATTGTAATTGGAATAACAAAGGCTTGAATGTTATATTCAGGGCAGTGTCTCCTGATGAATTTAAAGGAATCTTCATGTATTAGATAGCTAAGGAAGCTTGAGATATTCTTAAAGTTACTCACGAGGGAACCAAGACAGTGAAAAATTCCAAATTACAAATGCTAATCTCAAGATTTGAGTAGATAAGAATGATGGAAGAATATGTTAATGAGTTTTATGCAAAAATTAACGATTATGTAAATTTAAGGTTCAATCTGAGAGAAAATATAAAGGACTCGTGAATTGTAAAGAAGATTCTAAGATCCCTGCATGAAAGATTTCGACCAAAGGTAACAGCCATAGGATAAAGTAAGGATCTAGACACTATACATATTGAAGAATTGGTAAGTTCCTTACAAACTTATGAATCTACATTGCCTCATCAAAACAAAGGTAAGTCCATTGCATTTAAATATATAAAAAAATATATTACTTAATAGTGATGATCTTAATAGTGAAGATATTACTCTTTTAGCTAGTAAATTCATAAAATTTATGTTTAAGAAAAAAAAACGATGGTAAAGATAAAAAAAGACAAAGATTTTGACAAAAGAAATAAGTTGAAAATGGAAGTACAGGTAAAATTGAATCAAAGAAAAGAATTAAGTGTTTTGAATGCTTAGGATATGGTCACTTAAGAAATAAATGTCATAATTTCAAAAGAAATAAAGGAAAAGCCCTTAATGTTAATTAAGTGATGAATCTAATTCTAAAAATTCTAATTCATCATCTAATAATGAACTTGCTTTTGTCACTTTTCTGGTCTTGTTAATGGATGTACTGACATAAACTAAACAATCAATATATTAAGTGATTCTAACAAATACCAAACTATTAACAAATTTAGTAGTTCTAACATAAATATAACAATTAGTTATTCTAGTGATTTAGTAGATATCACTTCCGTTATTGTCGATCATGAATTAACCTTGCAAGAAACTTATGATAACTTATGCGAAGAAGTCAAGAAAGTTAAGAAATTATTCAACAAGCTGAGAATAGTGGAGAACAAGAAGAACAATCTGACAGTGTAATGATGGAATTGTCCTTGCCATAGAAACCTTCTAAGCATGCTGTTGGGGGTAGGATTGTTTTTTTCATGGGATATATTTGACATTGAAAGAATGATTGGGGACAAAATAGTTAGTTTGGTTTTTTAGACTACAATATAAATATTGATTTACCCTTCAGGGTACAAAATTTTAACCTTTGAGTTGGGGGCTTATTTTGTCTTTTCAAAAAAAATAAATAGTTGAGATACAATCATGTCCTTGAGGGGGGGAATATGTGTGTGCTGAGGGGCTTCTCCATCTTTTCCTTTAATTGAAACAGTTCAAATACAAAATTACCTTTGGGTTTCAACAAAAACAAGGCTGCATGTAGGTGTGTTTTCGTCGTTTCCATATGGTTTTATTGTAAATATCATGTGGGGTCAGAGATAATTGGGTATTTGTATGTATATAAATTATTATTTATATTCAAAACGGTTGACACCTGCTTAGCACATGCCAACGGGTGGGCATCACCAACATCATACGAGTGGTGTTACGATCTTAAAACGGAACCGAACGCTGCCTTACGGGGTGACGTTCGAAGCGCCTCGCCACCCCAGGCACAGTGGCAATGCGCGTGTGCTGAAGTGGCCAATGAAAGAGCTCTAGCTAGAGGTTTTTCCCTCCCTCCCACTCTCCCCTCTCTCCTCCTAGAAAATCATGCTGCCTATTGCGAAAAAACAAGAAGGTCTGGTATGGTTCCTAGACCCAAGGTCGCTTGGGTCTGATATGGTTACCTGACCCAAGGTGTTTAGGTCTATCATTTTGCTAGACCCAAGGCACCTGGACTTGGCGCTAGCCAAGTCCATAGTGCTTAGACTTGGCAGGCTACAAATTCTAAAATAACGTGAATCAGACATATTTATCAAACTTAAGTGTCTGGCTTACCAGGCTCACAAGCTTCTGGCTTGATTATTTTTAATTTTTTTTTAATTTTTCATTTAAAAAAATAATGCATTAGTTGTGTATATTTTTTCAAATAAATTTGTAGTTTATGTTTTAATTAGATTGTGCTTATTTTTAAATGATATTGAGGGTGTTTAGTTTTTAGAGAAGAAGATATGATTCATTTGTGGTTTTTTCTTAATTTTATATAGATTAAATTATTTTTTTGAATATTGATTTTTTTATAGGATTTTTAAAAAGTCCAGGTTTGCATTGTTTTTTTTAATTATTATTTATATGTATGTGCAGCCATGCATTGCTTTTTAAAAACAATTATTGTTCAATAAATTTTATATGGGTGTGGCATGGTTGTCAACCCAAAGTCACTTGAGTCTGACATGGTGTTCACAAATCTAACTTTCAACTGTCATTACCAAAATGATTTATATTGTTTGTGACTCGGCCCACAAAAACGCGTTGTTGCTGCGGGCCATCTATCTAGTATAAAGGAAAAGAGTAAGGGGTTTTACTATACCCCTGCTCACAAAACACTATTCATTTGAATAGTTCTTTGTTTTTTTTTTTCTTTGATTTTTTTCAATAAATGTTTTTTTTTGTTTTATCTTTTAATATTAGATTTGTTTTTTTATTGAGTTATTATACTCTTATGACACAAATTACGGGTTTGCTGGATTAAACCGATTAACTCAAGATTGTTTTCTTAATTAATCTTTTTTTTCAATTTTATCATTTAATATTGAGTTGATTGAGAATTAGACTTCATGATTAATTTTGTTTTTGTTTTCTATTATATTATTTTAGCCTCATTACTCAGGAACAATGATCAAATAGTTAACCCGAGTAGACTCGATTTGTTTTTATGTCATTTTTTTAATTGTTTTTTTTTTAATTTTATCATTCAACACTGGGTTGGTAAGGAAATGAGCTTCATAATTTTTTTTTCTTTCCATAAGGATATCTTGTTCTCATGATCAAGGTCATGGGTTTTGACAAGTTAACCTCAATTCAATGGAGTTTTTTTTTTTTTTTGCTTTCTTTCGAAGAGGTTATCTTGGTCTCATGACTATATTCATGGGTCCTTCAACATGTATTTTCCTTTTATTCGGTTGTCTCCGACTCAAGACCTGGGTCGTAAGTTTGGCAAGTTAACCTAATTGACTTAATTATTTGACTTTTTTTTAATTGATTTTTTTTCTAATTTCATCTTTCAATATTGTGTTTGATTGAAAATTAGGTTTCATGATTTTTTTCGGTTTACTTTTCATAAGTTTATCTCGGTCTCATAACCCGGTAATAATACTTAACAAGTTAACTCAGATTAACTTGACTAATTTTTTATGTCATTTCTTTAATTATAATTTTTTATATATAAATTTCATTGTTCAACATTGGGTTCGACAAGGGAGATTGAAAATTGAGTTTCATAATTTATTTTGATTTGCTCTTGGGTTATTTTAGTCTCATGACCAAAGTCATGGATTTAACAGATTAACTCTAGTTAAATCAAGTTATTTTTTATTTTCTTTTTATGAGGTTATCTTAGTCTGATGATCCAATTCATGAGTTTGACGGATTGACTCGGGTCGTTTTTTATGTTATTTTTTAAATTGATTTTTTTAATCACATCGTTCAACATTGAGCTTATTGAGAATTGAAATTCAAAATTTGTTTCTATTTGCTTTTCATGGGGTTATCTCAGTCTTATGATCCGGGTCATAGATTTGATATGTTAACTCATGTCACTTTTCAGGTCATTTTTTAATTGTTTTTTTTTTTCAATTCCATCCTTTAACATTGGATCGATTGAAAATTAGACTTCATAATTTATTTTGATTTGTTTTTTATAGGGTTATCATAATGTTATAACCCGAGTCACATATTTAACATGTTAACTCGGGTTGACTTAAGTCAATCTAATATGTTGTTATCTTAATATTAAAAAAAATGTTATTTTTTTTTATCAAACTATGTTTTTACAGGTTGTATGAATTGTTTTCGGATCCACAAAATCAACTAGGATATATCGAGTTACCTCTTATATAATTTAATTTTTTTTACATAAAAAAAAAATCTACTCCACAGCGGTTAAATCATCTAAGTATATTGCTATTTTAATTCAAAATCAGAGACCCATCAGTATAGTTGTTGCAGGGAAGGTGGGGAGCACATGATTATGCAAGGAATGTCCTACAAAGCTGTCATTGTGTGATTCATCGACTCTCGGATTGTAGGGAAACAACATCATGCATGCCAAAGTCTCCTATTAACGTGTGTAACCCGATCCAGGGTTGACCAGGCTAAGAAGTCGGATCCTGGGTTACATGGATTGACTCGGATCAACTTGAATCAAACTGAAAAAAATTTAAAAATTATTTAAAATTTTAATATTTCATATTAAAAAATTAAAAAACAATTCATGCAAATATAAACTATACGTGTTATAAATAATGAAGTTTTAAAGATTATTTCAAAAGGTTTTTTATCCCACTTTAAAAAGATACTATAATAGTATATTATCCTTTTAAGTTGAAGTATTTAAACTAAAAAGGTTTTTTATCCCATATTGAAAAAACATAACTTTTTTCTTGTGAATGTAGAGTATATATATTACAGGGCTCCAAATCTCACATTGAAAAAAATAATTTTTTTCTTGTGAACATAGAGTATATATACTAAAGGGTTTCAAATTTCACATTGAAAAAATAAAACATTCTTATAGTATTTATATAATGAACTTTGAAAAGGGTTAATAACAAACTAATATATATATATAAAAGTCTATGATTAAGAGAAAAAACACATTTGAAAAAAAAAGGAGAAAGGGTCTCAACCGGGTTTTGCCGGGTCACCCGGGTCACGATTCAACCTGGCGGGTCAACTAGGTTTTTACTCATCCTGGTCTTTTACCTTACCCGAACCGGTCCAACCACCGAGTCAATCGGATTCCAAGTCAACATGCCAGGCCGGTCAGGGTTTAATATCTACGACATTCACACACCTCTTAATTCTTTCTTTATATCTTTTAATTATAAATTATTCTCTTTGTCAAAAAAAAAGTCTTACTGCACTTTTTCACATTAGATTAAAAAAATACACTAAATATTATGTTTCTTTATACACCTTTTGTTGTATTTATTAAATTAAAAGTAATTGAATAAAAAATATTTTTAAAAAGAGATAAAATAGTACATTTTGATTTAATTTATTAAAATTTAAATAAAAGCTATATATTTTGAGATATATAAATGAATAAAAAAAGTCTTTTTTTGTGTCAAATGCATAGTCAATTTGATTGGATAAGGATTTAATTAGTTGCATTGTTTTTTCCTTTCTTGAAAAAGGTTTTTTTTTTCTTGGGTTATCATGGTTTTTTTTTATTTATTTGTTACTTTTTTTTTTATAATCTATATAAAATTAAATCAATTTATTTGATCCAATTGGGTCAATAACTTGAGTTTCAAATTTTTCTCTCTTTTAGAACATGCTTATAACACTAGAGTATCATTTTTTAATGAAAAAAAATATGATCCGGCCCCATGAACACCCAAATTATTTATTAAAAAAAAGTGTTTGGGACCTTAACAGTATTTCTTAAAAAACAATTTTAGACCCGCAACATAGCACGGGTTAACATCTAGTGTTAAATATTTTTAAATTTGAATAGTAAATTGCCAAAACCTACTATAAAAGAAAAGAAAAGAAAAGAAAGAAAGATTTGTTTATCTTAGGGATGATTCAGAATGAGAGAGGAGCTGTTATGGTGGGCAACTGATGGTGAGGAAGGCAACGATGTTGGTGGTGGTGTGGTTTTTAAGTAGTTTTCTTTCTATAACTTCATGTTACTTTCTCTCACTGATTTTCTATTATCTACTCGCAACAAGTAATATAGTGTATAAAAAAAGTTATTGGTTAGTTGCCTTATACTGCACACTGAACATTCCCAAATATAACAAGTGTCATCAATCAACATATTAGGCCTGTCAACATACCCTTATGGGTTTGCAACTATTTTATGTATGCCAAAATCTCTCACAACTTAAAAAGAAATACATGAGATTTATGAAATCTTGAGAGGTGTAATTTGACTGATTAGATTTTAAGTTTATTTTATAGAAGTTATTAGTTCGAGTTTCATAAATCTCAAAACCACTAGAGACTTATATGGTCGTTAACTTCAGAACTTGTTGAGATATGTGCAAGTTAACCCGAACACTTCTATATATATATATATATAAAAGCTTCACGAATTAGTTTCACTCGGCAGATTTAAGGAGCTACTAACTTTCCATCATTTTAGTAGTATTACTATAAACAAGAATATCATCTAGAAAAATAAGTACACATTTATCTAACACAGATAGTAAATATATCATTCATCAATCGGATAACAATAGGAGTGCTTTAGTAATTTTAAAAGAAATTATAACTATTTATACAACTCATGTTTTATATTAAAAAAATATATATTTTTTAATGTGTCTTCTTCATTTATCCTTGATGGTAACGTGATTTCAAGTCTAATTTACTAAAATAGATAACATGCTCCAAGTAATCAAACAAATCATTAAAATATGAAGAGGTGCATATTCTTCGTGGTGATTTTATTCAAAAACATGATAATTAATACACAAGACAACACAAGAAAACTAGAGATGTGCCTAGCTAGTTGTACTAATCCTTGAGTTAGAAAACTTATACTTGTCACCTCTTCTCCTCAGATTTAAGAATTGATTGGCGATATCAAAGCACTGATAATTAACAAGTATATTTCATGGTGCCCTACTTTATTAGCTAGGAGGTATTCTCTAAATATCCAGAGATAACTACTCTAGGAGGAAGCATTTCATCCACTAGCTTCATTACATCCTCAATTCTATGTGAACTTGTTTCGAATCCTAGGATATCGAGAGATAACACAGACTACCATCAATCAACTATATGCTTAGCATGCTAATTAAACTTTTTTGGATTTTGTATAGGAAAAACACGATAGCCAACTCCATTCTTGACAAGACATCATATATTATCCCTCCTAC
>Ga0307509_10012123_pt1 | contig 10340 bp, 12 predicted proteins | sample 10_EM_MG_FD_202245 | JGI IMG/M metagenome (GOLD analysis project Ga0307509, IMG submission 202245) | Populus trichocarpa ectomycorrhiza microbial communities from riparian zone in the Pacific Northwest, United States - 10_EM | ecosystem: Host-associated > Plants > Roots > Unclassified | place...
CTGACAGGGGCTGCAAGCGCATACAGTCTGGATGTATACAAGTGTCCGCTTGTATAACCGCCCCTCGATTGTGGCGACTGCAAGCGCATACGCATCAATCCACGTTTTCCTGATGTAATGCAGATCTTGAGTCCCAACAGGATCTCCCTGCCGACAATTTTCCATGCCCAGCTCCGAACATTTGTCGCCGGCGTGCGGGACTACGACGGTGAGTTTGGCAACGAAACCATCGATGACAGGCCAGACGATGGCAATGGGGACGGCGAGTCCGACAACAGCAACGACGGAGACACAATGTCGACGTCGAATGCTTCACATGGAGAAACCCGCGAGTACGCCGAAGTCGGCTCTCCCCCCTTAATGGCCCCATACCTAACGATGAGCGAGACATCTGTGATTACCTCAAGGCTGCCCTCAAAGGAGGCCGCGACCTCTTACCGCCAGCTAGACCCTTCCGCTGACGGGCCTAACCCGGTTCATAGAATAAAGCTTGAAGAGGCAGACGTGTGCGAGACTAAGCCCATCGGGCCGTCGTGGCCACCGCAGCCGGAAATACACCCCAAGGGGTTCTTCTCCAAATGCCAGGGTTGGGCTGGCCCCTTACTGGCGGGCGCACGTGGTGTCATGGTGTCTGTGGCCGAGCTATATGCTGAGAGCGCACTGAATATCGGGGGGAGGAAAACCAGAATACTGTATCGCCTTTTATACCCCCCTCAGTGCCCCAGATGGGCGGGCGGCGTTCACTCGTCTTCGTAGGTTTCGGGGGAACGAGACGGACGCGGTGGTCAAGGCATGAGAATAGCGCCTACTTGAGCGTGATATGCCTTAGATGCCATGGGACCAGCGTTACAACGGTTTCGTATTTGATATCGGCTTTTGGGGGTACAATACATTCTATGGAATTACAGGGCATCGAGAGCACGAACAGCGAGCGGAGCCTTTGGGGTACCAAAAAGAAACCAAAGGCAGAGCCCCGTCTAACTTCTTAGGCTCCAGGCTTGAGATCGCGCGGGAGCCTGGGTTCGTCAGGCTTATAAGGCTCTCCGCACTCATTCCTGAGCAAGTCGTTCAGCCATGCGCCGTTGGGCTTCAGCTTCTCGCCACGGCAGCAGTACATCAGCGCGAGGTACAACCAAGCGGCAGCGTTTCCAACAGTCCCGACCTCGTCACTGACGTGCGTCCTCGCGTACTGGCTCATCTCCCTCTGGAGGTTGGCGTCGGTAAACAAGTCGAAGAGGTGCTTGGCGACTTTGTCGTTGTCACCAGGAGTGCACAGGTATCCGCTCTTGCCATCGATAATCTGGAGGGGGATACCACCTGTCCTGGAGGCGATAACGGGGACGCCAGCGTGGAGGGCCTCGGAGACCTTGACCTCGAAACCTTCACGAGTGGAGAGCTGAAGAGCGACGTGGGCGTTGTCCAAGAGTGCGTTCAAGACTGCATGAGTGTGGAGATCAGCGTGGCTTCTCGAGTGTTAAATATCGTGGACTTACGCTGGTCACTCGGGGGAATCCTCATGACGATAATATCCTTGGAGTACTCCTCGTACTTGGTGGCGATCAAGTGGAGAACTTGGTCATAGATGATGCTGGCGTCGGGGTCATCGACGGCACCGTGTCCACAGATCAAGAGCTGGGGAGCCTGAGATCCTTCAAGCTTTCCGCTCGCCGTGAGGAGTTTACGGAACTTGGCGTAAGACTCAAGGACGTGTGGAATGCCCTTGGAGGGGTCGAACCGAGCAACCTGGACGACATATCGACGGCCGGGCCACCCGAGCTCGTTCATCTTCTCCTTGACACACATGCTCCTGAACTCCCCCATGTAGAACTGTGAGTCCCAGATGCCGAGCTTCTTGTTCAGTCCATCGAGCCAATCGGTGGCGGCACCGAGGAGGGTCAAAGTCTGGACGGGGACATCGTCCGGCACGAAGTTACGGACAGGGTGACTGATGAAGACGTCCGCATGCTTGATGTTGTTCCAGAGGTACTCCCAGACTTCCTCTTGAGGAGAACCCTTCTTGTGGATGAGATCGCTACGGATCTCGATATGAGAACGGTAGATGATGGGGAGGTTTGGGCGGGTCTTCTTGATCAGAGGGATCAAGCCCGGCATTTGGGGATCATCTGGAACGATTCTCAGATAGCTTCGTACGCACACCCTGAAAAGAACCCACCGATGAACGCGATATCGACACCGCCTTCAGCCAGGGGACCGCCCTCGGCGGTCCACCGGAGACCGTTCTTGAGAATCCAGGCATCGAAGGCGGCCTTGGCCTCAACAGTCAACCTCAGGTCTGGGTCCGCGACACCTTGGAGGATGTTGTGGTTGTTCTTCGTCGTCCTGAAGACGGCCGGGCTCGGGTTCGGAACGTACCTGGGAATGGGGGGTCAGGCACACCACGTGGTGAAAACAAGTGAAATACATACCAAGCAGCATCAACGTCTAGAGCAGCCAAGAACCTGATAAGAGCATGGCGCATCTATTGGAGAACCATGAGTTTATCGTCGAACGAAGTGATCAGGAAAAAAAACTTACCAGGGCTACTCCACCTATTGAACGGATCAACGGAGATCGATCAGCCGACAACATTCGTGACAGAACTCCGGGAAAGATAGACGTACCACCCTGAGGTGTTGACGAGAAGAAGCCGATCTTGACCTTCTTGTCTCTGAGTTCGTCAGCCATCTTGATAACGCAGTTCCAGGTGCTCTCTCCAACGGTCTTTCGGTATTCCTCTAGGTCGTCTATGAGGTGAATCTTCCCTCCAGCATCGACAGCGACCTGGTTCCTGGCGGCAATGTTCAGACGAGGGTTGTTTCCAGGACCGTAGTACATGAGACATTTTCGAGCAGCAGAATCAGCCTGTTCGTCGATCGTGCGCTGGAGAGGGACTTTTTGGGTAACTCCCGACTGGAGATTGCCGGTATCCGATGGTTTGTCTACGAGAAGAAGATTTGGGGTCTCCGCGCCAGAGGGTAGATAGGAACCGCTAGCAGAAATACGGTGCTTCAAGTTTGGGCGAGTGACGGATTCGGTGTGGAACGGTTTGATGTTGAAAACGACTGGAACAATGTCCGATTCTAACCAGAGGCGGGTACAGAGGTTGGGTGCCTGGTAGGTGCTCAACTCTAAGCTCGGATCAAACGGTGGGGAAATAAACGGAGTGTACCTCACTCAAAAGGGTCATCGTGATACCAGCACCGAGGAATTTGCACAGATGTTCGGAAGAGAACTCGCGAAGGGCATCAATGATATGGGTTTCGATAGCGTTGGAGGTCTTTTCAGAGTCATTGGGGAAGATGGGGACGACCTCCGACGCGAAGTCGGTGTTGTAAACCGAATCGTGGATCGATATCGCGATCTCAAAGCCCGAACCGCTGTTGACAAGCGCACCAGCGATGCCAGCCCACATAGGCTAATGACGATGAAGAGATCAGCATGCAGGTTCGAGAGATCGCGTTGGCACACTCACCTGAAGACTGGCGATGGCAGCGGGCCTGACGGAGTTGTCCAAGCTGGACAATCTACGCCTGGCGGCCGCGGAGAATTTTGACTGGAAGGGCTGGGAGGCGTGGGCCATGGTGCGAAAGGGCAAGATGGGTGGGAAGTGGAAGAGGTGCGATGCTCAAAATTTATACCCTGGGAGCTGGCCTGGGCTCCGCAAGTAGTATGGTAGATAACGAGATTGGATTCTGAAATTTATGATGGTCCTGACCAGGTGATGCTCGCAAATGACTGCGTGGGATTCACTACTACACACAAATGTCCACACATTGACACAGCTACAGGTACAAAATGGTCCAAAAATTGCAAGGTACACTCGAGAGCTAGACCGCGTTTCGTCATGGCCTTGGTCCGGGGAGGCGGGGACCCTCTTGCTCTCGGCTAGGCGGAGTTTCTTTCTTGACCCACGTACATAATACTGCAAAACAGGAGGCAGGCGAGCCACCAGATTGGCACGGAACCTCCCTCCAGCCGAGGGGAGTCTATTCGACCCAGGGTGAACGGCGAACATCTCCTCACCTGGGTATAGTGACAATGGCGAAATCAGCTCTCGTTCGAGAACAGAACATGTCGGGTTCAATGCGGACAGCCCAATGGGCTTTATCACGGATGGATCTTGAGTTATTCAAAAGGAGAAAGCAACAAACTGTGGGTGGATGGTCCGAGACATTCAGCAATTACGGACATATAGCGATCTGCATCAGACGTGAGCCCAGATGAAAGATACCCCGCGTAAAAGTACCTGCCTTGACGGCAGCCCGGATATGTTTAGCAACTCCAAAGGTGGTAAAGTGTGTCTGGGAAGCGAGGTCTCCGCTCGAGTTGGAGTCGCGAGTCAGAGTCAGAGTTTCGAATCAGAATTTTGGGTAACAAATCGGTAACAAACAATCAAAAAGCGGATAACAAACCGATTTGTAGTCCAATAACAAACTCGTCGCCAACACCTCCGCCACGCCCTCTGCCTCTTGCCGTCGATCCACATCGATCCAACGCGTCCCTGCTGGTCTACATGTCCGGGGGCTGTCTCGAGTGTGGCCAGAACACGCAATGGGACGGCGAGCTGGGTTCTTCCGTCTGTACCACATGTGGAACTCTTTCAAATCCTACCCAAACTACCCTCGCGTCCCATCTGGGTTCTTACGAAACCTCCTCGGGTCATGGGGGCTCCTTCACCTGGGACTTGGGTAACCCAACGCTCAAAAGCATCCGCAACAAGGATGGACGTGCACTGTCGGGACAAGGCAGGGAGGTCCGACACAGGCAGAACATGGTCCGTTTTTTTACGCTCCTCTACCATTCTACACCGGTGGACGCTGACGCTGTGTTTCATACTAGTTCTCCACTTACGCGTTCATCACATCCTTATGCAATCGGCTGTCTTACCCCGGGCTGGCGAGCCGGGCACAGACATTGTTCAGTCAAGCAATGAGTAAGGGCCAGTTTCGTTGGGGTCGTAAAGCCAAGCTAACCGCCGGGACATCCGTCTCGATTGCCGCCCGCGAATCCCGTAAGAGCGTGTCATTGCGCGACATCTCCGTGAGTTTTTATTCCTCAGATTTACCCTTTCCCTGCCATCCTGCTACTGATCGTCTCACTCTTTTTCTCAGGTGCTGTTGGAAGAACCCCTGCCCTCACTAACGAAAACTTACAATGAAGTCGTCAAACTTTTCGGTTTCGACCTCGACATTTCCGATCCGAGCGTTCATCTCACGACATTGCATACCCACCTGATCCGTGTCATCACTGAATCGGAAACATTCGAGCTTCCAAAACCTTTGGCATCAGCGGTTCGGAGCTTGCAACCACGCCTTTCGCGCGTGCTACGAACTGCCGAATCATTGGCGGCGCTCGTAACCCGATCTGGAAAGGTTTCTCACCTGGCGACCGCCCCTACGGCATGTGCAATTTTCCTCCTAGCGCTGGAGGGCGAGATCCGCTCCCCGCTACCCAACTGTGGTGTCCTAGCCCAAGCTCTAGGCACACGGTTCGACGTTAAGCAAGGGGTGGTCATGGACCGGTACCGAATCCTATACGGGATAGTCGAGGATTGGATGAAGGAAGTTCCGTGGTTACAACCGCCGACTCAGCCGCGTACTCGTAGTTCGTCGTCCAGATCGAAGGTGACGACTCGAAGTGCTGTCGCCAAGGGCTTGAATGACGTCGTCCAGTTTCAAGAGGAGATCTGGAAGAAGGCTCTATGCGGAGTGGAGAAAATTTCGTTCGATCTGGATTTCACTGATGCATTTGACGGGACCGAGGATGGTAGGGCGACACCCGCGACACCTCTTGATGATGACAACGGGAGCGACTTTGGCTCCGTCACCTCCGCTTCCGCTTCCGTACCGACAACGGCCGGTTCGGTAACAAAGCGGAGGAGCCTCGTGTCTTCGAGGGAGGCCTCCGCCGAGCTTACCTCTAGGCCAACGAAGAAACGAAAGACCCGGCACTATCTTTCCGTGGAGTCCGCCTCCCAGTTTCTCCTCAATCCGTCAGGTACCCCGACCAAACCCTCAAAGCCCACCAAGGACAACCAGCTATTATCCCACCTCCTCTCCTCGGACAATTCTCCACTTGCACACACATTCCTTCATCCCCCCACACGCCTCCAACTCCTCCACGGCACGCGCCCCGGCGGATCGGATGCTATCATCGATGAAGAGTTATTCGAGGAGGGAGAGTTGGAGGCTATGTTCAGGACCGAAGAGGAAGTGGACATACTCGTGCGGTTGGTCGATTGGGACGAGGTAGAAGAAGAGAAGAAGTTGAATGCAGCTCTCAAGACACCGTGCAAACGATCGATGAAGTCGAAACAGAACACCCCCCAAGATGGCTCGAACCCTCAGCGAGGGGCTGGAAGAATCAACATGGATACGTTCAAGAGACTCATGGATCAAACCTCGGACCTCGATGACCTTGTCGTTGGGTGCCGAGAGGTCGATGAGGGTACACCCGATGGTCCAGGAAATGAAGACGAGGGGGGAGATTACTACGATTGGCTTTTCAACTCACCGACGCCCACACCACATACCGGTTCCAGGCAGCCCATCGTGGCGTCTCCAACACACCCGTTCCCCACCTGGGATTCGGATGGTCAACTCGGAGGGATAGAAGAGGAGGAAGATTGGAGGCCGATGTCTCCCGACCATAGAGAGATAGGGCTCGGTTTGTATGATAGCGCGGATCACTATGACTTGTGATTACGGTTCGCCTAATGAACTACAGCATTTTGCGTATTGGTGCCCTGGCTGTGAACTTTTCCGGTGTGGATGTGGGCCTCTTCCGTCAATGCTGGGAAGAATCACGAGGAGCAGGCGGTATTCCAAGAGTCTAAGAGCGCCTCGCGCTGCCAAGGAAAACCCTTATCTCCATTTCAACTGTGGTCACACGAACTGGTGAGGTCCCGGACGGCCCGCTGGTTCGATCGCGAGCGTGAGCCGGTGAGGGTTGTATCCGCCGCTTTGCGGGGGTCGACAAACTCCTGACACGACGGATGAGATACGGCAGAGATTGCGTGAAAGCGTGAGATCTTTGTGCGCGGTCGGTTCTTAAGACGAGTCGAACGTCCAGAAAGGGGATCGCTGCACAGGAGTGCGGAAATGAGGGGTGCACAACGCTCCGTCGACAGCCCCCGCTCAGGATTCTCAAGCTTGAGCTCGGTTGAGGATCGACGAGTTGGACGAGAGATTCCGTTATCCCTTATCTCGGGCAGAGTGAGATCATAGCACCACTGCGACACTAGTAGTACTGGGAGCGGGCTATGTACCTTATCGCACATAATTATGCAATTCACCCATACATAAATACGGAGGGGAGTTGACTGTCTCCACACACACTCACCATCTAAACTCTTCGAAGATGGACGTCGTATTCTCGAGCCAGGATCCCTTGAACACGTCCGTCATCGACCTCAAGACGGACGAGACGTTATTCACGGTCTACACTGAGCCCAAGTTTATGGGTGGACAGACAACGGTTCGCAGGCCGGGGGAGATTCAGAGGGCGTCGTCCTCCAGCTCGGATACGAGCGAGGACGGGTCTGGAGGATGCGTTGCGCAGGTCGACTGGCATAAGACGCGACCCTCGGTGGTGAGGATTGGGAACAGGGCGATGCCACTGAACATGTTCTTACATTCCGGGCACGTTGGGGGGGCGTTTGGACTGTGAGCGATCCTATCTGTTGCATCCAGCGTGTTGACAGAGCACCCGCCCGTAGGTCCCGTACGTTTGTGGGGCCAAACCAGGAGGAGTACGTGTGGAAATCGAAGAGTAACCGACTCGAGGTCAGGACTTGGGCCATTGGAAACGGACCACAAGCTTATCTGCTTCCGCAGTTGTACGACAAAAGCGAACACAGAATCGTCGCAGAATCTGGTTCGCAAGAGCTTTCACTAACCGTTCACGAGCCCGCCCTCGCGCTTCTGGAACACGTCGTGTTCACCTTCCTCGTCATTCAAAAACAGCGAAGGTCCCCGTTCAAAATGAGCTGGAGTTTCACGTCTCACTCAACTTCCAATTCTTCGTAAATCGCGGTTTCCCCCATAGTTCTTGTATAGGAACGTTTTCAGAATGGATTTTTGTGCTTGATCATCATCGTGGGTTGCTAGAACGCGGCTTCGGGGAAGACGGCGGCAAGCTTGAGTATATCCAATACCTTGTTTCTCCTCGTCCACTTCCCCTTCCTCGCAGCTCCGCTCCTTCCTCTACTTCGACCTCGTCTGCATCGGGGACCGTGCCCAGGATCAACTCCACCGCCCTGGATCAACCGGCAACCGAAAGAAAGAATCGCTCGCTTTCAGTAGCAGACTCGTGTCAACCACGTTCCTTCAAACTCCCGGCCTGGCTCTCGTTCATTCAAGCGTCAGCTACTTAGCTTCTCCCTGCGTCCGCCCATTTATTTCTGCCACAACGTGGCCCCCGCGCGGACGTATTCATGCACCGCTTTCGGTACGCTTGCCATGCGCCTTTATTCAGATTTCACTCCCACATGTGCTCATCGAATCGTCCCCGCCTTGGTCCCCTTCCAGGAAAAAATCTGAAACCAGACGTTCCGTCAACCCTGAGGCTTCGCGCCCCACCGACTCAGACAATTCAGACTCCCTGCCCGTGCTCCCTCCTGCAGGTGACTTCCGGACTTCGCTCATACTCCCAGAGTGCGTGCACGCTTCCTATTTTGTCAACCTTCGACCGCCATCTCCATCTTCCTTCCTCTTTCGCGTGCCATTGTCGGCTAACATGTTATGGCACAGTTTGACACGTCGATTCACCCTCTTACGTTCCGAAGACGGAGAACCTGTCGGAGTAGAACATCTCAAGGCGAGATTTGCAGAACAAAGAGCTCGTGGTGCTCCCAATCAGGTTTCAGAGGAAGAAGAGAGTATGATCCTCGAGGCTTTGGGCAGGATGCGTATCAGGACCGCTGCCGCCGAGCAACAGGACGACCCCTTCTCCGATTCGGGCATCTCACCACGACAATCGTCTACCAATTCCCTTGACACCTCCACTTCCTCTCTCATGGGTAATGTAATCGGCAATGTCTCCCCAACCCCCGCCCCCAAGAATACCAAACGTGGACAGAAGCGATACAGCAACAACCTGTTTGGGTCTGGAAAGTTCAGGGATGATGTCTACATCCGGAACGTCAGAGGGACGAGCGGCCGCAGCGCCTTGTCGAATACCGGATCAGACACTAGCACCATTTCACGCGCACTGCAGACAAAGACCAATTTCCTCCGCCCAGGCTCTCCCGAGGAAGGCGATTCATCCGGCGTTTCTGCTCCATCCAGCCCAAACGTGCTCACAGACCGCGAGTCACTGTCCACATCCCAATCCGCTTTCCTCGATTCTCCCTCCAATACCTCGACCGAAATCCGGTTATCTCACACATTCCACCCCGATGTTCTCAAACGCGCTTCGCTGGCACTGGAGGAGGTGATTCGGGAGATCGAAGAGGAGGCTGAGGAGCCAGGAGTCGATGATGATATTGTTCTCTTGCGCTCTACTACCGCTGATCAGCGACAAAGGTCCGCCAGCGATGGGGATCATTCGGTGCGTATTGGTGTTCTATGGCCCGACTCAACACTAAATCACTCTCCCTCGATGATGTTCGCAGGAACGGGAAGATGACGAGGAGGTCCTCACTGTCACGGCGCTGTCCCATGACCATGTGGTAGACCAATCCCCAGAACCAACGTCGGGTTTGATGTATGAGGCTTCGAGGGGGATGTCCCCCACTCCCCGAACACCCGGATACATCCCGGGAATGCAGCGTCCCATGACACCACATGACATCCTCGACGAGGAACAATCGTCCGCCACTCCACGAGCAACGTCTCCGAGACTTCCTCTTAACGGTAGTTACAACAGTGCGATGAACGTGACCAATTCTTCCCTGGCCCGCCGAGACTCCAATGCTTCGACTGCGAAGCAACCGTCACGGACTGGAACACCCCTCTCCGGCGGGTTCCTCTCGAGGAGCTTGAACGGAAGATATACCCCCACGGAGGAGCGACAGGGTTCCGATCCATTCGATTCCGATCGCAATTCATCGAAGAGGAGACCTGCCTCTCCTCTGTCCAACACAACCTTCCAGTCGATGATGGCATATCCGAATGGATCCCCCTCCACTTCTTCTAGACCTAATACCCCTTCTTCGACTCTGATGTGGCAATCACAACATTCACAACAACATTCGGCCAGTTCCACATCATCCCGCCCCACACACTCGAGGCATGGGAGTGGACATAGCCGAAATGGCAGCATCTCCAGTCTCACAGAAGTTCTCCACAACCCTAATTCCCCCCACCCCATCACCACCATCTCCCCCCCTTCCTCCTCCT
>Ga0307509_10012124_pt1 | contig 10339 bp, 9 predicted proteins | sample 10_EM_MG_FD_202245 | JGI IMG/M metagenome (GOLD analysis project Ga0307509, IMG submission 202245) | Populus trichocarpa ectomycorrhiza microbial communities from riparian zone in the Pacific Northwest, United States - 10_EM | ecosystem: Host-associated > Plants > Roots > Unclassified | place...
GCGGGTTTTCCTCGGGGGTCCGAGAGTCCCCAGCTGCATTTTCCATGTCTTTTTCCAGTTGGGTCCCTAGTTCTTCGATAAATTGAATAACTTTCCTGTGTTTTATGAGGTAGAGGGGGATAGTGAGTGACTTGAGTTTTCTCGTCCTACTTCCCACCAACAAGCCCTTAAACCACCCAAAGATCTGTTCTACGACATTCGCCTCAATGCCGGTGTCGCGGTCTTCTCCATTTTCTCCACCCAAATGCTCGGTGGGTCCATCCAAAATATCCGACATCTTGCTCTACGAATTAAGTGATATCGCCGTATGTCTAGGTTATGGTTTGGCGGGTTTGTGTACGTCCTAAATGGTGCTGGATTGTTGGATTTTTGTTGATATTTCGACACAGTGAGGACATTGCTGGTTTACCCCACCTAGTGCGTAATCACACCTCTATCTGCGGTTCTTGCTAATTAACATTCGCAGTGCATTTTACCCGGCATATATTTCGGTGGTCAATTTACTGCAGAGCTTACACTACGAAGGAGCCTTGAATTCCAAACGGAGAAGATTCTTCTGGGCAGTGGTAAGTCTATACTTTCGGAACCTCCGAGGCCTACCCAGCCATAGCTGATACTGAATGCTGAACCTTTTAGTTTGCCGCTATTTTCTTTTGGGAGTGGATTCCACAATATGCCTTCCCTCTCCTGACTGCAATTTCTGTCGTTTGCCTCGCTGATAATGGACGCCACGATTTTGTTCGCAATTTATTCGGAGCTGGGTCAAGCAATGAGGGATTGGGTTTATTTTCCTTCAGTACTTCGTGGACCTTGATTACTCAAGGCAATCCACTTGTATGGCCTCTCCAAACTCGTATGTTAGCACTTCTCTGACCCCGCGTTAACTAAATTCCTTGAGTTGTCAGAAATAAATTCTTTCAGTAATGATATACTTTATTCCTCCAAAAGATCAGGGTACTCACAATTTTGTAAAGTTGGAATGGGAATTGGCTACGCACTTCTTACTGGCGCCTATTACGCAAACGTGTTCAACGGACGAGACCTCGCATTCATGTCTACCTCCCTTTTTGGCTTGGACGGAAATATCTACAACCAAACTGCCGTTATTACTCCAGACCTCAAACTCGATCCAGACGCCTTGGCGATTGTGGGGCTGCCTCGATATACGACGACTTATGCCTTATCTCAGCTATTCTATAATTTATCGCTTGGGTCTGCATTTACTTATATCGTGATCTGGCATTGGCCCGAGTTGAGAACTGGTAAGTTGTATTCGTAGTCCTCGCGGGGGCTTGATAACATTGTATGGATCTCCCGCAGCCTTCGGAGGTATGCGTTTCTTAAAGAAGGGCCACGCAGACATCGACGACCCGCACTATAAAGGTTCGTGGATTCTGATTGTTTTCTCATGACCATTTTGATTTGACCGCCAATGCAGAGATGCAAAAATACCGTATGTCCAAAGCTACTTTTTCTTGGGAATATGCAGTGTAACTCGACAACCACTATTCAGCCGAGGTACCTCAATGGGCGTATGGCGCACTCTTTCTCGTTTCTTTGGGTGTGGGCATTGGCTGTAGCTATGCGGGGCCCCATGGAATCGTACTGATTCCAGCGTGGAGCATTATATTCTTCACAGGTGAGTTCCTGTTAAGGCAGCTGGGCTGGAAACAAGTGACTAATTCAGCATTTACCTCGTAGTCCTCAGTTGCCTGATTGCTACCGTTCTTGGGTTTAGTACGTCCACAAAACCTTTTATTCATTGCCTGTTGTAAATCTAAACGTTTCGGCAAGTTACGGCGACGACTGGTGGGTGAAAAGTTCCAAAATTATCGTGTAGTCGGACTCAGTCGTCGGGAAAGGCTTCAATATCTCCGTAAGATATGCCATTCAAATCATCGCTGCTTTTCTCCATCCCGGCAAACCGATGTGAGTAAATGACTGTCGAAACCTTTACCACGTCGTCCTCTGTTTTTAATTAATTTCTTTCATCAGTCCGGTGATGTATGCCAACTTGTTCGGAAATAGCACCTCTTTCCAGACTCTTTATATGCTTCAAGGCTAGTCTCGCTCCACTCCCTGATGTCGAAAAAGTTGATCACTCATTCGTGAATTAGATCTAAAGCTTGGACAATACACCAAGGTTCCGCCACGAATGACGTTTGCTGCTCAAATGGTGCGCATTATCACCTTACTGAACCGTCGTGTTCCTTTGAAGGTTTTTTCATCTGGTAGGCAGGTTCTATCATTGGCTCCCTTTTCAATTTTATCAGTAAGCCAAGATGCTCCTTGAATAACGTGTTGCATCTGCTGATATGGGTATTTCAGTGATGAAAGTCATCCTGGCGAATAATAGAGCAGACTTAAGGGACCCAATTGGCACACGCATAGTACGTCAAGGTTGTCGTCACCCTTTTTTTGACAGAATCTGCTAACCCAGTCCCTATTTAGTGGAGTGGGTGGATCATACAACAGTACAACTCTGCGTCAGTGGCCATGGGTGCATTCGGAAAGGAGCTATTTTCGATTGGAAAACCTGCAGGATACTGGATAATTCCTTTCGCAATGTAAGGTGCTCAAATATTTCCACCGTGGTTTCATTAAATTTCTCTAGGTTCATCGGCCTCTTCGCTCCCCTGTCTTTCTGGCTTGTGTGGCTTTCGAAGCCTCAGTCTCGTCTCGCAAAGGTAATGAAATATATTAATATCCCCGTCCTCACGCTTTACATCGGGTGGTAAGTCGCATTCCCAGAATCTATTTCGACATCACCTTCTGACTTGCCTCCCAGGTTGCCGTATTCAGTAAACGGCCAGTGGTGGTCTTGTTTTGTAATTGGCCTCTTCTCGCAGTGGTGGCTGAGGAAGAAGCGACCTGTCTGGTTTGTGAAGGTCGGTTGGGGTTTACTCAATGACTTTTGTTGACTCACCAAGGATGGTTTATTCCAGTACAACTACTTGATGTCAGCGGCGCTTGATGGAGGAAGCCAGGTGATTTTATTCATACTTTCCTTTGCAGTCTTCGGTGCTAGTGGTACGGCGATCCCTTTCCCAACATGGTGGGGGAACCCTGCAACACTTAGCGCGGATAGATGCAAGTCAACATTATGATAAAAAACCATGGATCCACCGCTTCTTTCTCAAATGTTTAAAGTGTACATCGTCCCGGAATGTCTCAATGCACAGCGAGCGCTCCCATATTACATAAGCGCTTGGCCTCCACTAAATGGATGATTCTGCGTACCAGCCCAAGTAGACTCGAAGAGAGGCCCTCGATTCATCCAATCACTGATCAATAATCTACTGAAAGGAGCACACTTCATCCGAATCCTCCTTGTTGATATGTTTTTCAACGATATCTTCGAACACACTGGCACAACAGGGATAAGCAAACCGACACCATTGGCCCAATGTGGATATGCCGACATCAGGTAGGTAATTTCCAACGGGCACCATCCACTCATTAAGGGTAAAATCGAGGGATGTATAAGAAAAGAATGGAGTGAATCGTTGGAAACCAACAAATAGAGAGACACAAAGTTTGTGGGATGAGGAGGGGTCACACTCAAAACCGACACTCCTTGTAGAGGTGAATATTGTAGGTTTAGTTTACATAAGATGAAAAACGATAGCGTTACTACTTGAACAAAATACACGAACTAAAGAGGACTCCTCGGAGCGAGCGGCACGTCTCGATCGCCAAACAAGCAGGTTCGCATGTACGTTAGGATCACCGTCGCGTACAAATACGCGTTGGTGACCGTGTATTGAGCCAAGGGGTGGTGATGAAACCCATCGATGTACTTTATTTTTCACGATCTAGCCATGTATGAGCCTGGTACGGTCATCTACCATATGCTTGTCAGTTGGTTTTCTGGACCCGTTATGCGCGGGCAGTGGAAGAAGTACCCGTTAAACGACGAGTAGCCCTGATAACCATCGTACGCAGGGACCTTCATGCCCCATCGCATCACCCAAGCACCGACTCTGTCCCAATTGTACGACACCACGAAATCGCCAACACGTCTTCTCAAACGTTCATGGTCGTCCGCACTTCCCCACAAAAAACCGACAAGGTTGTGATTGACACTAGTGCGACCCCATAAATATCCGCGTTAACTCGTTCTGTGTTTTATTTGGGAGAAGCATCGACATGGGTGGTTTTGAAATAACAGAAATGGTGGTAAGAGATGTGCGTGGAATTTGGTAGTCGGTGTCAGTGGCTATGGTATGAGGTCAGCTGTGGCCACGCGTGAGGCGGGGATTGTGGTGACACGTTTTTGAGGGGAGAGAAAGGCACTAGGAGAGGACCACGCGTCCAGATATCCACGTTCCCATGGAGTGAGGAGAGGAGTCGTGACCCAGGCTTTGATTAGATTCGTGATTGATAAGGAATCCATTATCACATCAGGCCACCATGATTCTCCCACGTCGCGAGGTGTGTGATAGACTCTACCTCTTGTGATTTCATTACAAGGTTGAATGCCCTTCAGGCGGTATTCCTGTCATTACTCGAGAGCTTCACGCGTCTTCACTCTAAATGACCTCTGGGGCGCTCTTCAGAGGTCCAATCCGAAAGCTGGATCAGGTTCTGTGACTTTGTGGAGTGAATCATTTGATCAACATCATTGTTCTCCTTCGATGAACAGGGGATGGGCGGGTTGCCAATACATCTTCTTTCTGACTCCAATGTCCACATCGTTCATAAGGCATTAGGAGAGTTCCACACCTCTCTCGGCGCGTTTCTGAGACGCAACCAGAAAATCCTGCCAGTCGTCCTAGAATCCTCAATTCATTTACTAATGGCTGAGTCCCACTACCCACTCCGACATTCCACGTATTACACTGGAAGGGATCGTGTTTATATATCGGAGCTTCCAGTGCGTATCATTTTTTGTTTTGCAACGGTTTCTCTAATCCTTTCGGCAGCCGATGAATAGCATGGAAGATATCCTCCAGGATATTTATATGCGAAAGAGGAGCACGGGCTCCATCGCAATACCCAACCCGAATGGCGTGAAGAAGGTGTTGAGGTGCATCACGAAGGTGAGAAATTCCAGCAGCTACCTATTTGTTCACTAAGAATGCATACCAGAACTGGAGAAAGGGCATCGATTCTAGCGTCCTATTGCTCCTCCGAACTATCCGCAAAGGGTCCTATTAGTGATAGGCTTGTCGCACTCGCCTACGGCTTTCTCGATTATCGTTGCGATCACGAACCCTTGGAGTTTAATATTTATTACCTATTCTTATCTTTCCTGACTCGAAGCACCGGTTAAAATTGTAATGTAGCTTGAAGTCGTTGGTACTTATGTAGATTCGGACCTTTGGGAGAATATTTCTTGATATAGAAGCGAGGGAGGCTTAAGGAGTCGTTCTCGGGTCCAAGGGATATTCGAGAAAATTCGGAGGAGCTCATTGGGCAGGAGAAGGAACGTTATTACCACACAAAGTCAGAGATCGAAGACTTGCTTGAAGTATATAGGTAGCTTTCGAATTTCTATTAACAGCTTCTCCTAGTGGAGTCGAGCCAGACCAATCGGCCAATGAGGCGCTGCAGTGTTCCACTTTTGGATATTCCAAGGAACAGTGAAATGGGTTGGGTAGTATTTTGGCGTAAAGACCGCGGCACCTGACGTTGGATTTCGGGTGAATCGGCACACCAAATCGACGGTACGGCCCATAAGTGAGACTGGAGGTTGAACAATAGAAATTAAGGAACTTCATCGTTGGGGTCGTAGTCAACTTAAATGCTGTCGCTCTTACTTGCTGTGGTAGCCGAAGGAGAGGTAAAACCAACCTCAAAGGCGAGCAGAGTCGTTGGTGTCGCGACCCAGTATTCTGTTAAGAAGTCCCAGCAGACATGACGCATAGTCCCACGAAGAATGGTGCCACTGGGAAGTTTGTTCTGATGTTAGTGCGATTCTGTCGAGAAACGAGCGTCAAGGCGACGAGATCTGGGAATAGGGGTTCGAAGATGGGAAATTTGGCTTGAACCAAATCTTCGAGAACCAGAACCTCGAGGGGCGCCGCTTCAAGGGAGATTAGCAGGTCCATGATCTCGGATTCGGCTACTCCTCAGTCCATAGGCAGCTTGAAGTGGGCGAGGTGAGTGTAACGGTTGTTTCTGGATAAGAACTTGGTGACGTTAAGGTCGTTCACATTAATGTTCAAATCCAGAGATAGCCGCTCAAGATTGTGAAGTCGACACTTTCTCCAAAGCAACTCTTCTGGTGTAGGAAACAGACTGATACCGAATTGAATAACGGATAATGACCGGATATGAGAGCAGAGGAGGATGGGCAGAGTTGAGAACTGGGAGCAGAGCTTTCTGTGAACTGTACATGGAATATGGTGGCAAAGATGAAGCTCCAGTGTATAGAGTGGGTATCTAGGAGACTCCGCGTAAAGTTGATACTCATCTCTATGTTGCAGAAGACGAGTGTGTGTAAATTGGGCACGCCGGATTTCCAGTCAGGAAGGAAGCGAATTGGCATATTTGCGTATCATGAACGATCTTGTTGAGGGCTATTTTCGTACGCGTGAGTTTGTCTACTGACCATCTGTCAAAACAAGTTTTTGGATGCGGTGGCTGATAGAGGATTATGGGCAATAAATTCAGCATTGTGCTTGAGGTCCTTGCGATAGGCCAGAGGCAGATCTACGGAAGAGTGTTCCAAGTTGAAAGGGCTGATGTGAGGTGGCACATGATAGAGTTCATTCGCCATGCCTAATATATTTCCAATTCGAATTACCTATGAAAGCGACCTCCCCGGACAACAAGATTACCCCGAACATGTGCCTCTCAAGTGCCTCTGACCTATTTCATTCAGGATATGACAGGTACACGCCAACGCCTTAGATTGACGCTAGGCTGATCATGTCGTCCAGAAGAATAAGAAACAACACCCAGAAATGTGATTATGCCATGATGAAGTACTTATCGCCCTCCATTTTTTGACGTATCTCTAGTAACCTTCCTAACATTAGGCTCAGTCTTGTAAAATGTCAAGGCCGATGAATTCTATCTAGCATTCGTTACAGGAGCCACAATCCCTAATGCATCCATACAGCAAAACTTTTACTCAGAACAGGGATTTTGGGCCTGGCATTAATGCTCTTCAATTAGGCAGGGCAGATATTTGCAACAATGCGCTTACCGATCACAGCATGCATTTTGAACTTCTATAGTGTCGTGCGTCTATGATGATATTGCCTTCTCCTTCTAAACTCTGCAATGGAACTCTATACTTCTTTCAAGTGAAGCGGTATTAGTTGAAAGACAGCCCAGTTATGTCAACCGCTCGTCGTTCATGAGTTGAAATGGTCAATAGAATTTATTTGCAGAACGAATTCAAAACTTTATTCAGGAGGGTTATAAGGAAAGTTAACAGAGGCCGAGCTTATGAATAGCCCCACTCAACACAAGGGCTTCGTGAACACAACCCATGTGCCAATAGGCTCCATTCTAAGAAAGTCACTACCGGCGCCCCATCGATGACACTTGAAGACTATGATTTACATAAAAGCTTTAGGCAAAAATACCACGATAGGTCGCAATTTGGGACTGGAAGCGCGTGACCTGTCCCGCAGTGAATTGGTTCATGCAAGAATCGTCAGTATAATCCATGAAGTTATCTGTTGAAATAGGTCAATAAAACAACCACTATGGTGACGCCTAGAACATACGGATTGGGTCAAAGCCAGTGGTGGAGCAGGTATCGCGACCATTTGGACAGCCAAAAGCAGGTGAGGCCTCTGCTGGGGTGTCAGAAACCTGGTCACCAGAACCAGAGCAGCCGCCTTGGAATGTGTGGAATAGTCCAACCCAGTGGCCAGCTTCGTGGGTGAGAGTCTGCCATTGGAGGTCGTGTTAACATATCACAATCATTAATCGAAATTATTGACGAGTTACCTGGCCGAGGTTGTATGGCACAGCTGTGCCCCCAGGAAGAGAAGAGAAGAGAATAACAACACCGTCATCCGTGGGGTTTGATGCGAAATCCCAAGGGAACGTCGCATAACCTAGAAGGCCAGCACCGGAACCAGATGTGAACCTTTAGAACCATTAGAACGAAAGGGAACTTGTACGAATTCTGAACATACCCAACTGTGTATACATTGAGATCTTTGGCCGATCCTGTCCTCAATGCGCTCTTCATTGCCGTCTGCTGGGAAGAACCAGGGCCAGCATTATTAAACCAGTTGGAGTTCGTTGTACGAGTGGTGCCAGCAAGGACCCAAGTAATGCTTGCTGTGGAATATGCCGTGTTCATGACAGCAATTTGGTTCGTAATTTGAGAAGCTCTGCAATAAAGTCAATGAAACTAAGATTGCATTGTCCTCGATGACTGAACTCACGGAATATTTCCACCCGCGAGGGTGCTATCCTGCATGATAACATGAAAATAGACCTGGAAAGGTGATCAATCAGATGCTTTGTCAATCTGAATCATGGTATACTGACGTTGATTGTGGCTGCAGCGGCGACCACAGTGCTGCTTGGGACAATTTTGTGTGCTTGGAAATGAGCTTCTGCGGCCACAAGTTTCTCGTCACTAATACTGGTTCCACACACTCTACAGGAGATGGGAAAATATGAATTGGTTAGATCGGACATGAAAAGAAAATGGGAACAAGTAACCTCTGGAGAGTGGTTGCGTTCAAGGGGGTCGCAATGACTGTCGACGCAGCAAGGAGAAAGCTTAGCAAGCTGGAGCCAAACATCCTAGAGAACTGAGGAAAAGTAGACCTTTGAGGTGAAGAGAATAGGGATCCAGGTCGAAAGTTGAGCTCTCTTAAAAGAAATTTTGCGACAACTTCAGCATTCCATGCAACTTGTGCCAGCTCACGAGATAACGAAACGCATTTGGATTTCCATGTGGATGAGATGGTGTTTGACTTGGTAAAATCGCCAAATACGAGAATCTGACAACATCAAGCACGAGGATTAGGTATGTACCGCGTGTTTTACCGAGCAGGAAAGTTAAAAATGATGAGGAAAATGAGAGAGGTATGCTTTGCCGTCGTCCAAATAACGAATGGATGGACCTTATCTGCGACTTCTCTCCAAAGGTTGGTGGGAATTCGGTGAAGGGGTGCAGCATGACTTTTCCAGTTATTTTTAGATCCACCTTGATAACACGAGATTTCGCGGGCGACGATGCGGGTAAAGTTAACAGACCACTTGCCCCCGGTAGCTGATGTCCTCTGCCAAGAAATCGAAGCCAAAGGTACAACGGTACAACAGGCAGAAGAGCGAGCGAAGATTGGATCTGTATTGGCCATAGGTGGAGATAGGTACACAAGCACAAGCCGCACGTTAAGATACATGCTCAGGTATCGCATGGATCTTGAAACCTCTTGGGCAGTTTGGACTGATATGAATAACGGGTATTCAGGAAGAGAGAACCAGGTGACATCGGCAGTGAGTCAGTCCCAGTAACCAGGTAGAACATTCCAATATGTCGGGGTTCCTGCTACCAGCTGGACCAAGCTCGCCAAAGCTAGTGATATAAGAGCGAAACTGAGTAATTCGGAGAATCCATCAGTGCCTCGTGGATGATAGGCTGTTTTTGTCAAGTGTTGTGTTGAAGGCGATTGTATTTGAGTACTTCAGGTAGGTGGGTTGGTAATTATTGCAAGGCAACAATGGGAAGCTAGCCATAGGAACGAATGAACAGAACGGATTACTAATGGAAATAAATCCGGTTCACGTTAGGTTCACGTGGGGGGAATTGACATTTCACGTGTATTGGACCTCTATGATTCCATTATATTCCTTGGAGTCCGACCTTTCCTCGAAGTGAAGCTCCTTTGTCCCCTAATAGACAAGAGTACAAACTCTTGTCGGCCATTCTTTCAAAAATATAGCAATCACATCGCTTCGGGCAAGGCGGGTGGTCTCGTCGCTCGATGGGCTTATCCGAAGGAAATAGTTTCTTTCGATGAGCATGTCAATCTTGCAACGGAACACAATGGGAAGGATCGCTGGGGGTGGAGGTATGTCAATTGTGGGAGTTGGGAAGGACGAGGAGAAGTTGTACCGCCAGGAGAGAGTGTCGGAGGGACCAAGAATTTGGAGAAGGTGCTTGGACTTCGTGGAGGCCAGAAACCTATCCGATCGAAAAGGATGAGGAAGGCCAACGATTTACCAGAAGATTTACTCTGGGTAAAGGAGGGGCTCACAGATTCTTATGCCCCCATTGCGAAAGAGGGATCAACGGCGCAGGTTCACCTATACCTCTTCACCACCAGCATGTTTGAACTGGCGAAGACGAACGGTGTCAAATATTTGAAAGCCAAAGTGACGTCGATCCTGTACACGGGGGGTGTGGTCACTG
>Ga0307509_10012125_pt1 | contig 10338 bp, 8 predicted proteins | sample 10_EM_MG_FD_202245 | JGI IMG/M metagenome (GOLD analysis project Ga0307509, IMG submission 202245) | Populus trichocarpa ectomycorrhiza microbial communities from riparian zone in the Pacific Northwest, United States - 10_EM | ecosystem: Host-associated > Plants > Roots > Unclassified | place...
CGTAGTCGCGTTGAGGACGCGATTGCGGTCATTGTGTCGCCGACGCGCAGCGCGATCGCTAGCGCGGATTCGTGTCGTCGTGCCACGATAAACAGATCGTCGAGAACATTTGTGCTATCCATTCCTCGTCTCTCCCTTGATCGCTAGTACGTCGTAGGCCTCGCGATGCTCCCTGATCGCGGCGCAATATTGAGATCCGCATTATGCCAACGATACCCTCCGCCGCCTGCCCACCGGGAAGTGATCGTGCTGTCGCAATCCCTTCTGTGGCCCGAGGTCTCTACTGCTGGGCCGCTGACATTGAAGTTCCCCACGACCGCACACTCTGCAAAAACGTGCCGGATGGGAAGCGGTTTACAAACAATTCGTGAAACTCGCTCGGAACTTGAAAACCGCTGCTCGATCCACCGACCGAGCCAGTGAGAAACAGGCGCGATGCGGCAGCTCCGGAACTTTGCGGCGTGGCTCGTTGGCGTGCTTTCGCAGCCAGGCGTGGCGTACCGGCCGATCTGGAAGGCGCCGCGAGCTCAAAGCTCAAAGCAGCAACCGCGCCGGCGTCTCAGGTCTCAGGCAGCGATCGTCGTCATCAGAGCGGGATCACTCGTCGTCATCAGAGCGGGATCACGTGGATTCCGCCGGCAGAGCCTTTGCCAGCGTTCGAGGAGCGGTGTGCTGGTCCCTTGGCGGGCTGCGTCCTGTCCGGCGCGGCTGGCGGAGCCGCCGGCATCGGCGATCCGGAACCGGAGCCGGCATCGGTGGCGGCGTGCAGGGGCTCCGTGCCCGATCCAGGCGCTGTCAGGCGGCTCGCGGGCGCAGACGTCGCGGGCGCGGGAATGGAGGCCGCCGGCGGTGTCGCTGCCGCTGTCGGTTGCGCCGCCGAGCTCGGCTTGGCCGCGGGGGCCAGAGTGGCGCTACCGGCAACGGGCTCTGCGGTCGATGTCGACTGCCTGGACCGCATGGCTGTGATCGTCGCGATGATGGCAACGACGGCCACGAAGCTCACGGCCGCTGTCCAAACCCAGCGTCGATTGGTCTTGGGGCTTGGTTGCAGGGTTGCGGGGGTCGTGCCGGTACGCCATGCGCGCAGCGCCGGCGCAGGGGTCTGTGGCAGCTGTGTCGCATCCACATGCGAGACATGGGAGACATGCCGCGCACGCACCGGGGCACGACCGGCGAACCGCTGGCACATAGTCGCGATGAGATCCTCGCGGCCGTCTCGGGGATAGTCGTCGCAAGCCACCAGCGCAGCCAAGGCAACGGCCGCCGACGACACTCGCTGGTCCCGGTCGCGCTCGAGGAACGATGCGACGACCCGCGCGAGATCCTTGGGGACGTCGGGCCGCACGTCGCGCACGTTTGGGATCGGGTCACTGTACAGTCGTCGAAACGTCTCCTCGTTCGTCTGTCCGGCGAACAACGGCTGCAGACATAGCATCTCAAACAGCATCACCCCCACGCTGAACAGATCGCTGCGCCCGTCGAGTGGCAAGCCATTGCCCTGCTCGGGGCTCATGTACCGCAGCTTGCCCTTGATCATGGTGCTGGCGGTTGCCTGCGTCGCCTCCCGCGCCTTCGCAATTCCGAAGTCTGACACCTTGACGGCACCCTCCCACGAGAGCAGCACGTTGTTGGGGGATATATCGCGGTGGACCAAGCCGCGGGTGCCGCCGGCACGAAGCGGCAGGTCGTGCGCGTAGTCAAGCCCACGCAGGATCTCGACCACGAGATGAATCACCAGCGGGATCGGGAGAGCCCCGGTAGCGAGCAGTTCCGATAGATCGGTGCCCTCCACCAACTCCATCACCAAAAACAGCCGGCCGTCGCTGTCGCGGTCAAAGTCGAGCACCGAGACGAGGTTTGGGTGGTGCAGGTTCGAGCTCAGTCGCGCCTCTTCCTCGAGCATCTCGACAAACCGCCGGTCCGCTGCGAAGCCATCGAGGATCCGCTTGATCGCCACCGGGCGAGAGAACCCCGCCGCACCCACAGTACGACCCACGAACACCTCGGCCATGCCGCCACCGCCCAGGCGCCGCTCGAACACGTATTTTCCGTTGGCGGTGCTTGGTCCAGTCACCATGGCAGCAGAGGGTACCAGGTATAAGAGAGCGAGATGCCGGCCGAGGCTGTATCGATGGGTGCCGCACCGAATCCAGTCGTATGGGTCGCCTCCGCGGCCACACCGATGCCCCAGCGCGCCCCAAGCCGGTGTTCGAGGCCAACGCGAGCCACGACGGCACCATCCATCGAGACGCCCGAGCTCATGCCGTCCGGCGTCGTCTCGAACATCCGTCCCTGCGTCGCGCCAGCGAGCGTCGCAGCGCTGCTGGCGCGCCCACCGACTCCAAGACCGAGATGTAGGGTAGACACCCAGGCCACGCCCGCACGCAGCGTGGCGCCTGCGCGTAGTTGCGCGAGGCGGGTCGTCCGAACCAGGTGTCCCGTCGCCGGGGCGCCCATCACCGACACGCGCGCTTGATCGTAGCTGGCCTCGGTGCACCCGGAGGCGACGAGCTCAGCGCTGACATCGAGCCAGTTGCGCAGACCATACGCCAGCTCGAGCTCGCCGCCGGCGCTGTACGTGGTCGCGCCCGTTGCACGTGGAGCGGTGGACGTGGCGCCATCGTTCCCACCGACGTCTTCGGTGACCCGGCTGACCCCGCCGATCGGCCGCAGCGTAACGCTGGCTTCGTAGCGGTCGGCTGCGGCGAGCCGCGACGCCGCCGACATCGCGACCACCGCGAAGTACGTCAGCCGTCGCGCGGCACTCATCGAAACACGATCCCGCGGTCGAGTTGGATCGGCTGTGACCCAGGGGGGCCGGTGACCGTGACCGACAGGCTCTTGCCGATGATTCGGTCGACGGCATGAACGACGACAGCCCCGCGCGCAGTTGCCCCTACTGGAACCACGTTCGGATCGCCGTCGGCGCTGGACGAGACGAGCCGGGTTGGACCATTGACCTCGCGGTCGCCCGCTCGGACCTGAACACCGGCAAGTCGAAACGCATTGCGCGATCGGTTTTCGACCTCGAACATGAGAAGACCGTCGTCGCCGAAGAACGCGCCCTGCGTGATGTGTACGACGACATGCTCGGCACTCCGCTCATGAGCCGCGAGCGCGAACGTTTCATTGCGCTTGAGACGTCGCTCAACGATCTCTCCGTCGAGCCGCGCTCGAAGCTCCGCTTCGGTGTTGGTCTCAAGTTGAGCGATCTTGGTCTCAAGCGCAGCGACGCGTTTTCCGACCGCAGCTTGTAGCCGAGCCTCGAACGCCGCCTCCGCAGACACCGCGCGGAACCGCACCAGCGTAAGGGCCGGCTTATCGTCCCCAACGACGACGAGCGTGACGTTGACCTTCACGGCGCCGCTGCTCGTCGAGAGCGCTAAGGTGGTGGTCTTGGCACTGGTGCTGAGCGCACGAACCGCCACGCCGTCGTCTCGCCAGCGCTGGATCTCGAACTGCGTCGAGCTCGCGAGAGCGTTGCCACCTACGAGCGGCTCGGGAAACGACAAGATGCACACCTCGCCGGCATGGATCGGCACCTCGGCGGTGCCGCCTTGCGGTGGGATGAGGATCTCGGTCTCAGACTTGCGAGGGGGAGGCGCCGAGGGGGCGGGTTCGGCCGACGCAGCGTACCAACTCGCTGCGCCGCAGATCACGAGGCCTGTGATTAAAACCTTATGGTAGGTGCTACGCATTTGATGAACTCATGATATTTCTGCGCTGGCGTCGATTCCCGCCCAGTCCTGATCGGGCCGTCGGCGCGCGAGATAGTGTTACAGTCGTGCGCCACGCGCAGGCGTCCTCGGTGCTACAGGGTAGGTTTCAGACAGAGGGCGGTGGCCTTCACCCGAACGTCCGTGGCTTCATTGTTCTTAAAATTACACACCCAGCTAAACTGCGCGTTAAAACCGAACTGTTGCAGCGTCAGGTCCCTAACCTCGGTCTCAAATTCGGGAGTGCAAGTCCCAGAAAGGAACTGCGCACCCTGTGGGCACATGACACCTGCTCCACCCTGTGCGCCGGCTGCGATGGTGCTGATTGGGCTCGTCACGACAACTAGCCGATTCGCGATCGGTGGCTCGCTGGAAGGGCAGTCACAAGTCGCCGCATCGGCACGGGGGGGAGAGCTGTCGCCGCACGACAACACCATGCCGATGCCGAACGCTGCGCCAATTGAAAGTAGGGCCATTTGTTTGATGAACTTCATAGGATTGCTCGCAGGTTAGGGTAATGTACCGGCAAAGCGGTCCCAGACGGCCGGTCCCATTTGGCCGGAAGTGTTCTGAGCTGAGGTAGTACTCGCCGTGGCCGCTGTTGCATAAGTCGACGTAAGAATCCCTTCGATGCGCAGATGAACCGCGGTCAACGCGCGGTAGGGTACTATAGTCGTGAGTCGCGTACAGGTATCCAGAATCACCCCACCAACGGTATGGGTGCTGTGGGTCGTGCAGCCCACATTCGTGGCACTCACACGACCGGTGATTTTGATGCCATTGACAGTGGTATCTTGAAATGGCGGTGACGTCAGGAAGGAGGCATCACTCGGCCATAGTTGTTGAACTTGGCCGATCATCGTCATCACCTTAAACCTGCGAGCCGATCCATTCACTGCGCGTGGTGGGATCGCAAACTTCCACCGGTCACCAATACCGCAGACCACACACGGAATCTCCGTCGCCGGATGGAGGTTGCTGTCCAGTTCGAACACTTTGACTGGGAACTGTAAATTCGGAACCTGTTCGTCTCCGGTCGAAGTGGGCCGTGTATAGACTGGGCCGCCTGCTGGGGTGCTGCACCTCGCAGGCGTGTCGCCGTTACCATCTTCAGTGCAATCGAAGCTCGCGGACGAGCTGGTGCTGAAATTGCGAAGCACGAAGTTCTGCTGAGCGAAAACAGAAGTGGGCCTCGTAACGCCGACCTCGAGGTAAACCGTGCTTGCGGTTCCGTTGGTGACGTCTTTATCGAGTAGTGATGCCCCCGTTGCATTGTTGTTGAGCAAGCGAGCGGCGAAAGCGTTGAACTCCCCGGACCAGTTTAGCGACTCGAGGCGGTATAGGTGATTGACCGGAATTGGATCCGGATCGGGTGCGACTTGGCCGGGCGTCTGAAAGTGGAGCGGCGGCGCACGCAAATGCAGGTCGAAGCACCCGACCGCTATCGCCTTGCGCCCTAGCCGATCGGTGCTCTGGAATTCGACTCGATATGTCCCCTCCACTGTGTCGAGCCCAGGTACGGTATCTGCGTAGAGCGGTACCGTATACGCGACGGCTCCGGTACCTGTCCCTACCGGGCTTCCAGGACCAGCTGTGACAAACGAGGTGAACCATTGTGTGCCGCTGGCGTCGTCACGACCAACTCGGTACTGGGTCGTGCCAGAATCGAAGCCGACGCCATCGTCCGAAACCAGCAACTCGTAATGCAGTGGGTTGCGTTCGTTTTCGGCACCGTATGGTGGCGGGTTCGTTCCGAGGAGGTAGCTGAATTTCGTGATCCGGAGACAAGCGCGGTCCGCGAGGTCGACCGAGGTGCCGCCGTGGATATGGACGGGTACCTCGTTTGAATCAAACGTTTGCGTGTCGCTTGCTTCGTCGTGCACGTTACTGGGCTGAACGGACATGGCCGGCGCGTTAGCGTCGTACCGGATGTGCTGAACTGCGGTTCCCTGATTTCCGGCGGCATCGGTGAAGACGATGCGCACATCAGCACCAGCGAGACCGATACTTCCATCTGGCACGGCCACGCTCCACGTCGAGCCTACGATTGTGCCTAGTGGCAGGTGCGTAGATCCGATCACGGCTTCGACGCTCACGGGGTGCGCCTCCGAGAACACGCCTCGAAGCACAGGATGTGGGTCCGACGTCCACCAGGTGGCGCCATCATCGAAAAAGCCCGTTGCGTCCAGCGCGACAACGGGCACGGTGTTGTCCACCTGAAGTGCCCGCGTGATCATCGCCGCGTTTCCCGCCGCGTCTGCAGTCGTGGCAGTGACTGTGAGCGCCCCATCCGCGGCCCGTGTCGTGTCGATGACGGCGGTCGCGACGTTGTTGTGCAGGTCGCCATCGGTGTCGCTGTAACCCAGGAGCCCCACCTCCGGCGAGGGCGGCACGTCGACATCGTCGATCGCCGTCACGGTCAGCGTCACCGCGCCACGCACGAAGTCGCCGTCCGCAGGCGCAGCACCGAACGTCAGCGTTGGAGGCGTGCGGTCCAGCGACTTTGAACACCCGCCTGGGGCGAATAGCTCCGGGTCGGCGTTGTCGGCCATCGCGCGGGCTACTGCCAGGATGTCGCCGCTGACCAGGCCGGTGCCGTTGATCGCAGGGTTCCTGATGATCTTGGTCATTTCGCCGGCGAGTAGCGACCGGGTCGTCCCCGCGTAAAGATCGCACTGCGGACGGCACGCTTCGCGAGCGCAGATGTCGCCGTCGGGGGCGGCGGGGGCGGTGCACCCGGCAACTGGACCGCACGTCCCCAGTTGCAGCCCGCTGCCTAGGGTCGGGTCGTCGTGGTCGTTGCCGTCGAATCCATCCTGCCCGAGATCGACCGCGAGTTGCTGCGCAAGCCGCAGGACGTTGACCTCCTGGGAGGAGGCGCCGGCGGCATCGGCGATGTCCTTCGCGAGGTAACTCAGAGCAGCCTGGACGAGCGCTGCGCGCACAGGCTCAGTTGGACTCGTCGCTGCTGTGGCGAGCGAGGCGAGACGAACTCGCGACCAAGGGACGCCGGCAAACTGGCGGTCGAGTGACGCCTGCGCGTCTTCTTGTGCCATCGTGAGGTCTTTCAGCTGATCCATCTTCGTTCGCGTGCGCGTGGCGACGAGGTGGCCGACGGGGCTGACGAGCGCATCGTCCCGCACCTCGAAGAGCTCCATTAGTACGATGGACTCGAGGCCGTCGCCCGGATCGATCTCGACCACCGCGCGGCTCGCCAAATCGGTAAACGAGCCACCCTTGGCAGTGACCAGCAAGAGACCGCTGTACGCCGAGACATCGAGCGTGAATTTGCCCTGGTCATCGGTCACGGTGTCTCCGACATGTGCTCGGATCGCGACCGACGACGTCACGGTGGGGTCGAGCTGATCGACGGACACCGCGGCCTTGCTTAGCGGTCCGGAGACGACCACGTAGCCGGACAACGAGCCGCTTCCCGTCCGAGTCGGATCGGTGCCGCACGCTCCTGCCGCAGCCACCCCCAGCACGACCGCGAGTCTCCCCCAAGCCGCCACCCTTTGATGTTGCATTGAGGCGGCATTCTTCACGCATCCGCTTGACGAATTCAAGTAGATGTTCATGTGACCGTTGGCCTTGTACAACGGCCGCGGGGCTCGGTGAACTAATGAAGTATTCACGAGTATGTATGCCTTTGTGAGCGAGTAAGATGGCTTACGGAATCCGCGCTGGCTAATCGCGGGATGATCCGGATGCCCGAGCAGGTAGACCCATGTTGGTGAGGTTGCGCCACCGGTGGCGCCGCTCGTTCGAGCGGAGGCACGCGCAACAACCACCAATCGCACGCACGCTGTTTCGCCGAAAGTGCCACCGCAAGGCAAGAGTCTTTTGTGGATTCCAGATAAGAGGTTGCTCTCATGGCGAGGCCGTGCGCGGGTGCGCCCTGACCATCAACGCCGCTGTCTGTTGACCGTTTCCTGCGCCCCAACTTCGCTGTGCGGGAAGGTCACTCAAGCGCGAGCAACGCCGCAGTTCGGGCGCCGCTTCCGCTAAGTAGTGAGAACTTCTGCTGCCGCTTTTCAACAAAAATGGGAGTTAGTCGGAAAAGTTGAAAGGGCGTTGCGTGGCGCTACCGAGAAAGCCCAAGGTGCGGCATGGAAGGAGATCCTCCACCCCGCCGTCGCGGTTCCAACCCAACGCCGCAGCAACCCGTGAGATCGGGGGGCACACGCACTCCGCCCGAGGGCTTGAAAGGCGGCAGCTCCGAAGGCCCTGGGGTCGTGACGTGGCTGGTGCACTACGACACGGGGGTCCTCTATAAGCTAGGCCCTGCCGGCCAGGACGTCATCCTGGGATCCGCGCCCGGACGTCCAGGCCGAGACATCCGTATCGAAAGCACATTCGTTTCCGCGCACCACTGTCGGCTCGATCAGACGCCGCTGGGGCTGTGCGTGACGGATCTTGGCAGCAAGAACGGAACGCACTTTGACGGGGAGAAGCGGGAGAAGGGGTTCTTTATCCGTCCTGGAAAGATGTTCGTTGTGGGGGCGCTCACGAATCGATTTCTTGCGCTGAACGATCAGATGCATCGGAGCTACCCGGTCTTGGTCGATATCGTCGGCGAGCCGGCAGAACACACAATCCGTAGCGAGACACCGTCGCCGAGTGACCTCATTCTCGCGGCTGGGCAAGGCGCACACCTTCTCATCACGAGCGAGCCGCACTGCGAGCAACATGAGCTGGCGCGGATTGTGCACTCGATCTCGACGCTTCGTGATCGCACTCCGGTCGAGATTGCGCAGGTGCCAGTTGATCCAGCACTGCAATTCGACCTCATCGAGCGAGCAACGCGCTCCACGCTCGTGCTCGATCTTGGAGACGACGAAATGCGGCTCCCGTCGAACTTTCTTGAGCTGCTATTTGCCGCAAAGTACCAGGTCCGCGTGATCGCGCTGGCCCGCAGCCTGACGGTCGCGGATAACGCGCTTGGGCGGTCACACGCTCGGGAGATGCAGCACATCTGGCTGCCGCCGCTCGCGGCCCGCCACGAGGCGATCGAGCGCTTGCTGGATCGGATGTTCCACGAGCGCAATAGCCCGCTTCGGGTCGCCAGCTTGACGCCAAAGAATCAGCGTGCTCTCCGCACCTACCGATGGCCAGATAACTTTGTCTCCTTGCGCGAAGTGGCCGATCGACTCACGGCGATTGGCCGAGGCTCGATAAACAAGGCAGCCCCGGAATTCGAACTGGCGCAGTCGGTGCTGAACTACTGGTACAAGAAGAAGATCAAGTTGTCGATCCCGCTGATCCCGAAGAAGTGATGACCGTCGCTGCTCGCCGTGGGCGCTGGCAGTGAGTCGAGGCGGGGGCAACGATGGCGCGCACTGTGGGCCATCGCCGCAGCGCCGAACGGTGCCCGTGCGAGCTGGGGCATGAGGCGGCGTGCGCCAAGAGCGATCTCGGCCATGCGACGCCCATCGAGAGTGGAGGCCTTTCAACTCCGGAACGTGTTTTTCGCTTTTGTTGGAAGGCGCTTCCCAATTGACACGACTTCGTGTCTTGTGTTCGTGTGGCCGCGCTCATTGTGATCGCGGTTGGGAGCTGAGATGGCTCTCGAGTTGTCAGCTCTGAAGAGGTCCAGGTGTCATGAACAGGGGGAATGATCCATCCAGGCAGGCGGTCGCCGCATCGTCGTTGCAGGCCGATGCGTGTGACGCAATCCGCATGTGTCTGCGCCAGGCAGAGGCGATGATACTGCGGACTGAAGAGCTGGAGGCGTGTTTCGTCGCAGCGGCACCACCACTGGCGGTAGCGCCGATCATGCTGGCGCTCCATGCTGCGTGGGCCGACCTTGACGCACGTCTGCAGTATCTGGGTTCGCTCGGCGGTGACGGTTCCGGTCGCGAGTTGTGGACACAGCCGACGATGCAGCGTCTGCTGAGGGCTTCGTTCTGTGTCATCTACAAAGGCATCGCCTATATTGCGGGACATGGCTCCGCCGCATCCGACCTCATCAGTCAGCTGCGCCAACTACTCGCGAGGCTGAAATCTCACGGGCAGACGAGGCGTGCGTTTCGCGTAGAAGGAGAGTCGTGATCGCACCATTCCCTCTGCGCTCGATCTCGCCGAGCAATACGCAGGTCCAGTCGAGCCGGCTCCAGTTCACTCGCGATGGCAGTACGCTGATCGTGGGGGACCCTGACAGGATTGTGTTCGTGGACGCTCGTGGCGGGGCGCGGGCCCGCCGCGAGGTTGCGATCACCGGCGTGCAGGCAATCGCGACATTCGCCGACCAGGTCTGGGTCGCCACGGGCGACGGCGTCCTGATCCGCCTGGGGATGGACGGGCGTCGCCTCGGCGAACATCCACTGCCGATCGACCCCGACGGTGTGCTGATCCCGACGACAATCGGCGGACCCGCAGCGCTGTGGACGGGACACGAGCCCGTCGCGCTACTCGACGACCTCGGTTTCCTCGCGGTCACTCCTGGTCGCTTCGACGCCGCGATCCCGGTCGCAGGCCGTCGGTTGGCACAGTACGCAGGCCCGCGCCTCACCCTTCCGTCGGGTACGACGGTGACGCTGGCCAACGCGGCGCAGATCGTGGGCGGCAGCGTGGTGTTCGACGGGTCGGCGCTCGCATTGGTGGTGAAGTATCCGCGCGGTCG
>Ga0307509_10012126_pt1 | contig 10338 bp, 15 predicted proteins | sample 10_EM_MG_FD_202245 | JGI IMG/M metagenome (GOLD analysis project Ga0307509, IMG submission 202245) | Populus trichocarpa ectomycorrhiza microbial communities from riparian zone in the Pacific Northwest, United States - 10_EM | ecosystem: Host-associated > Plants > Roots > Unclassified | place...
CCCATTTACAATCTGAAGGAGAACTGAATAACAACGATCTATTTGCTTACGGCGTTGTCGATGACCTTGACTCGCGCGAGGGCAGCCTCGATGGGGAGAATTCTGGTTCGGACAAGGAGAACCATGGAGGCCCCGCTGAATTGCCTGGATCCGAAATCTCAGACAATAAGCCGGCTTCGTCTATGCCCCTTACGGATGAGCGCGGCATTCTCCAGCCTCGTGGAGGTTCGCTCTCCCCTGCTCATAGCAGCATTTCTGACCCATTCGGGTTCTTTGCCGCCGAGAGACTCCTCAAAGCGCGTCGAGCAGAGACACTTGGCAATTCTGAAGCTGGTCCAAGCGACAGACACCATGGGCCTCGTCGACCGCTTGGAGAACTCGCACCTGTCGAAGTGGCGTCAGTTACGCGGTCTGTACAGGCTACCCCAACCTCATCCCCGTCACATTCTCGGCCCGCACCGGCGCCCCCGAACCCTCGGTACTCCGATAGCGAGATCGAAGATCTTTATGCGCCAGCATCACCACCACACACACCACGTCAACGCCTCCCCCACACAGAGACGTCTCCGCATCATGACAGCACACCAGTGGATGAGACGGCTCTGCTTACGCCGCGTAATGGCGATAGCGCACGTGCATTCACTATGCGTCGGCGGAGACAGAAAGAACTACACGCTGTGAGCGAGCACGGGTCCGAAATTGAAGGTAGTAGCGCCCCGAGTAGCCCATCTCCGGTGAAGCGGGTACATCACCGTCCACCTGACCCAGAATCTCAGCTCGACTACGATAATCGGGAGAGCGACGAGGAGTATAGGAGGCCACAGAAGAGGCCAAAGCTCAGGGGCAAAGGCAAGGGGAAAGAGAACGCTCGGGGCAAGGGGTCGACGACGGAGGATCCGATGGGAGCCGCAAGACGCGTTCTTGAAACCGCACCGCGACGGAAGACTGAGCGACGAACTACAGCGACAAGGAAGATCAAGACTACTTCCAATCCCGCCGGGGGTAGTGGCCTGCAAACACGACCGTCTCGCGGCCGTCGCGCAACGCGCAATGCCGGCGGACAGCCTTCACGCAGTAAGAAGGGCTCAGTGGGGAGCCGCTCGCGGAAGAAGAAAGAAGACGAGAGCACGCCTGAGGACTTGCGTGAGGTGCGTCTTTCTCGTCATTGTTCCTTGATCCGCAAGGTCGACTAATTGGATTTCAAATGCCAGGCACGAGAACAGGAGCGGCGGAAGCGCATCGAGTATTTCAAGCAGCTTGATGGATATGAACTTCCCAAGGAGGACGTGTATGTGATCTGATGTATGAATGTAGAGATCTAACGGGTAGAAGTCACGGAACTGGGTATTACTAACAGTTGGAGGACACGTGGTGTGGCGAGTAACGGCTCGTGCAGTATATATTCAAGTGTTTGCTGTGTCGATTTTTGTTATGATGTTACGATATCGCAGCTGGGTCCTTATGACAGTACAATAAATGGCAATGTGGCCCTATTCCGGCTCACAGCGTCTCTGCCGACAAGACCTCTTCCGATTGACGTGGTGATTGCTGAATGTTCAGCCCCATCTAGGCGCACGGTTCCTGGATCAAGCTTCTAAGCGAAGAGCCGAGATATATTGGTATTGGTGGCTCCATGGTTTGTTAAACTGCAACAGCAAAGTCCATCTATTGACTCCCAGAGTGAGATGATGACATTCGCTAACGGATAGCGTACTAAGGGCCGCAAAGAAAGATGAGGCAAGTGGTGGACCCTTTCTATGGACGAAGGTGTGATGGTGTTCACACTCGTCCGTTGGCTCGCTCAAAGTCAACCCGGGCCATATTCGCTATGCCAGCACATCACTGCTCTACAAGAATGTGCTTTATGTTGACCGCTTATAATTAGGAATCGCTGTGGTGTATAAAGGCCGCGTAGCCTGCAAGTTCTTGTGCCGAACAGCGCAGTAATTTCCTCACAGCGCTCCCTCAGCCTCAATATCCAGCTCAGTTATGACTATAGCCATGTCTGCTCCCGCTGTAACGAAAAAGGTTCCATACGGTACGACATCCCCGTATCGCAGGACGTCTTTTGTCGTCGATCGGTAGTCGCTGACGCGAACGACCACAGTTCGCCTGGGCAACTCGGGATTGAAGGTGTCCAGGGTTATTCTTGGGATGATGTCATATGGCGACCCCAAATTTGAACCTTGGGTTCTCGGCGAGAAGGATGCCATCGAGCATGTGAAGTTTGCGTGAGCCCATTCACGCCCCATATTATGACCTACCCATGGGCCTCACTATTTGCGAAGCTATGAACATGGCATAAACACCTTCGACACGGCGGACGTATACTCCAACGGCCTCTCCGAAATATATCTCGGTAAGGCTATCAAGTCTCTCAATTTGCCGCGCGAAGGGATCGTGGTCATGACGAAGGTATGTTGTCAGTCTCGGTGGTACCAGTGTCGAGATCCTCGACTCATGCTGTCGTACAGTTGTACGGTACCGTGGCAAAGACGACGGGAGAGTATTTGGCGACACAACCGCACGCTGAGCTCGACAAGATAGGATACGTGAATCAGCATGGTCTCAGCCGCAAGGTGGATGCCTTGGTCTCCTTCTCACGTGCAGAATTCTGTACTGACGCCCACGTTGCAGTATATTTTTGAGGCAGTGAAAAAGTCGCTCGAACGCCTCCAACTCGACTACATCGACGTATTGCAGTGTCACCGCTTCGACCCCGAGACGCCGATTGAGGAGACAATGCGGGCTCTTCATGACGTCGTCAAAGCGGGATATGTCCGGTATATAGGCATGAGCAGCTGCTATGCTTGGCAATGTGTGTACTCGTTCGGAGTTACTTACCTTTCTGCTGATCTTTGTCGTAGTTCATGTCATGCAGAGTAAGCAGTGGATGTCAGGGCTCTGGTCATGGCGTAGCATTGTTAATGGGTGAAATCACAGATTATGCTATCACACACAACCTCACACCTTTCATCTCGATGCAAAACCATCACTCACTTGTGTATCGAGAGGAGGAGCGCGAGATGTTCCCCACGCTCAAGCACTTCGGTGTGGGCATCATCCCGTGGTCACCGTTGGCGCGGGGTCTCCTCACCCGTCCCTTCAAAGGCAACACACAGACCACCCGCGGCGACACCGACTTGTGCGTCTGCTTTGTACCTGTTGGCCCTTTTGACTACCTGACCCCGCCGTTCCTCCAGCTGGCTCCCTGCTTATCTGGAAGGGCCAGGTACACCAGAAATTGTTAACAGGTACGTAGCCCCGGTCTGCTATACCAGTGTGCGAACGAGGACTTACGAGACTTTGAGCAGGGTCGAAGAGATTTCCAAGAAGCGCGGCATAAGCATGGCCCAGGTCTCCTTGGCATGGTCATTGACACGGGTTACATCGCCAGTCATCGGCTCTACGAGTATTAAGAAAATCGGGGAGCTGATTGGTGCGTGACGTTGGTTTCTCTGTGGGGTAGCAACAGGAATCTAAAGCCTGCGCTCTGCTCGTAGATGCTACTGATATCGAATTGACCGACGCTGAAATTCAGTATTTGGAAGAGCCGTATAAAGCGCGCTCTGTGATGGGCCATTGAGGAGATCTTCAAGTTCAAACCTGGAAGCTGGAGGGTGATGTCAGTAATATGTTCACGTTAAATTTTGTAAAGAACATGATCCAGCCGTGAATTGAATACACGTGTCCGCTGGGAGACATAAATAATGATGATCTTTTCGCCCATGGTGCTATTGACGACCTTGACTCGCGCGAGGACAGTGTCGACTGGGAGAATACCGGGCCAGTCAAGAGGAGGCGGTGTCCTGCTGAATGACCTGGATCCGAGATTTTTAACAATAATCCGGCCGCGTCGATGCTTCATTTGGGAGAGCGCAGGGTTCTTCAGCCTCGTGGAGGATCAATCTCCTCTGCCAGTAACAGCGATTCACTGGCAGGTTATTTGTCCCAGAGAACTCCTCAAGGTATATCGAGCTGACACTTGGCAATTCTGAAGCAGTCCTAAGCAATATTCACCGTAGGCCTCGGGGAACTTGCAGCTGCCGACGTGGCACAAGCTACACATCACGTTGTAAGCGAGCACGAATCCGAAATCGAAGGCAACGATGCTCCGAGCAGCATGACGGAGGATCCGACAGAGGTCGCAAGACGTGTTCTTGAAAATGCGCGCGGCAGAAGACTGTCGGCGAACCGCAGGGACAAGGAAGGGCCAGACCATCTCCGATCCTGATCTGGCTAGTCATAGCCTGATGCGTGAGGCCGACCGTGACCAAGTGCGAGAAAAGGTACGGCCGAACCGTAACGAATATTTAAAGCAGCCTGACAGATATGTGCTTCCGAAGAAGAGGGATGCGCATGTGGTCTAATGCATGATTATGGAGATCTAGAGGTAAGAGTCACCACGAGCGCATTAGTAGGAGCTGGGTATTACTAACGGTAGCGAGAATGATGCCTTGTGCAGTACATGTTCAGGCGCTCGCCTGTTTCGCTTTGTCTTTGGTTCTTGTCATACGGTAATGTTGGGATATCGCAGCTAGGTCGTTATGATCACGTTGAAGCAACAACCAGGCCCACCAGATTTCTGCTGACATTGACGTCTTCCATAAGCACTGATGGCCTCGTGTTCCGAGTTTGCCGTAAAGATCAAACTCTGAGCGAAAAAGAACGGTCGGTGACATATTGATTTATCAGAACTGAAACACAGTTAAACCCAGGGTACCATGAGAACATCCGCTGCTTACAATGCAAGAGCCATAATTTCACCCACTGGCATGATCCACATTGGTCCGTGGTTACGGCCTGCCAGTGGAGTTACTGTCAACCCACATTGACCCTTTGCCGCTGCCGCCATGCCAGCACATCATTGCTTCGTAAGAACACCCCCTTCTTTGATCGGGTGTAATTAGGAATCACTGTGGTCTATAAAAGCCGCGTAGACTCCAAGACTTTGTACCCAATAACGGAGTGACTTCCTCAGTGCCCCAAGAGCGAGCTCAGATACAACTATAATCATGTCTACTCCTACCGTAACGAAAAGGGTTCCATATGGTACGAAATCTCCCTCTCGCGGGGAGTCCTTTTCCGAAGACGCATCGTCTCTGATATGAACAATTACAGTTCGTTTGGGCAAGTCAGGATTGAAAGTGTCTAGGATTATCCTTGGGATGATGTCATATGGTGACTCGCGTTGGTCACCGTGGGTTCTCGGTGAGCAAGAGGCCATCGAACATGTGAAGTTTGCGTGAGCCCATTCACGACCTCCTTTTACCCTGTCCTTGATGATCTCACGAGCACATCCGTTGCGAAGCTACGAACACGGTGTGAACACTTTCGACACAGCGAACATTTACTCACATGGCGTCTCCGAAATATATCTCGGCAAGGCCATCAAGGTTCTCAATCTTCCACGCGAGGAGATAGTGGTCATGACGAAAGTTTGTACTTAGGCTCACTGGTTCGCGTGTAGAGACTTTCGGCTCACTGGGATGCCGTCGTGCAGTTGTACGGCACTGTCGGAAAAACGATAGAAGAGGCTTTGGTGGGAAAGTCGGACGCTGAGCTCGACAAGATAGGATACGTGAATCAGCATGGCCTCAGCCGCAAGGTAGGTGCCTTCGTGCCCTCCCCCACGTGGTATGCTGGACTAACGTTCACCTTGCAGCATATTTTTGACTCGGTGAAGAAGTCGCTCGAACGCCTCCAACTTGACCACATCGATGTGCTGCAGTGCCACCGCTTCGATCCTGAGACACCGATTGAAGAGACGATGCAGGCCCTGCATGACGTCGTCAAAGCGGGACATGTCCGGTATATAGGCATGAGCAGCTGCTATGCTTGGCAATGTGCGTACTTGTTCGATGTTGATCTCGGGCGACCCTCTTGCTGATCTTTGTTGTAGTCCACGTCATGCAGAGTGAGCAGCTGATGAACAGACTCTGGTCATGACTAGCATTGTTGATGAGAGAAATTACAGATTATGCCATTACTCATGGCCTCACACCCTTCGTCTCTATGCAGGACCATCACTCACTTGTGTATCGAGAAGAGGAGCGTGAGATGTTCCCCACACTGAAGCACTTCGGTGTGGGCATCATCCCGTGGTCGCCGTTGGCGCGGGGCCTCCTCGCCCGCCCATTTACAAGCGATACACGTACCACGCGTGGTGATAACGATCAGTGTGTCTGCTCTCGAGTTGTCCTCCTGGGCCTTTCTAACCACTTGACCCCGTCGTTCCTCCAGCTTCCTCTCTGGCTACTTGGAAGGTCCAGGTACAGTGGATATCATTAACAGGTTCGTAGCCCTAGCCTACGGGCAGGCGCATGAACGAGGCCTTACAAGATTTTGAGCAGGGTCGAGGAGATTTCCAAGAAACGCGGCATAAGCATGGCCCAGGTCTCCTTGGCATGGTCGTTGACAAGAGTCACTTCGCCGGTCGTTGGCTCAACAAGTATCGAGAAGATTAAGGAGCTGATTGGTGCGTGACATTGGTCTCGGCGTGACTCTGGGGGATCTAAGGCCTGAGTCCTGCTTGCAGATGCCACTGATATCGAGTTAACGGAAGCTGAAATTCAGTATTTAGAGGAGCCGTATAAGGCGCGCTCAGTGATGGGACATTCGAATTGAAGGAGGGGTATATGATGGTCGTGTCATTGTACTGAGACTGAGACGGAACTCGCGGTCGCGTTGCGTTTAAATAAAGAGGTCAGCTGACCGTGGTGGATTTGAGCGGAGTGACGACGAGTGACCTGATGACTAAGCAATGTGCTGGAAGGAAGCAGACTGCGTGAGTACTGCGTTGGTGGGACGGGATTGAGTCAACCCATACATTGCGGGGACATTCTTAACCGCGGCTCTCATGTGCTCTCCCATGCGCATTCCTTTCTCTCACTCTTGAACATCGACAGCAAGCATTCTCCATACCTTTTTTCCATTTCTTATGTCGGCCCATTCCCTTCCTCTTGTTCCTTGCCTTGTAACTCAAACGTGCTTTGTTTTGTTCAGCTGCAAACCTCTCTTGGACCGTTCAATTCTTTCCATCTCGCTGTCACCCACTCCAACATCGAAACTACACGAGCCATAGAATTCCTGACCTCCGATTAGATCAGAAATTGGTACGTTCTGTTTCCACTTGATTTCCTTGCCACGATGCTCTAGTAAAAGGGTCGATCCTCACGCCTCCTTGGTGACCGCTCCACTTGGAAACCTCGAGCCCTCCTATATGTTCGATACTCAATGTGTCATCTCACGAGCTCTCCGTGACATATCGTAAGGCCGGACAGACATTCATTTGGCACTACACGCCGGGCTCGTGCATAGGCTTGCGCTCCTTGACATCACCGGGCCGTAAGCAAAGGCCGAGCCCACAGCGAGGAGTCGGGCTGCGCTTGCGCAGAATGCTCCCAGCGCTTCCAGCCGAGCCCGTGCGACGCATCTCTCCTTGACGTCGCACTGGGTGGTCGCAGACGTGGTTATTCTTCTAGAATGAAGCATCCATTACCCTGTCTTCGTACGACAAGACGGGCGCACGTATTAAAGCGTCCTTGCTCGAGCTCCATGCAAGCGATGCGTGGTTTCGTGCGGACAAGTAGAGGCACGAGGTTGTCGTGACAGGTGGACGGTTTCCGGGGATCAGGGCTGAGGAAAGGAGATCACATGCACCTCGGGATACTTTACCTGATCTGAGCCCATCTTGTCCTCTTCGGTCCCTTTCACGTCCCCACGCTAACTATTCTACAACAAAGATTCGATAAACGATGCCCTCTTCTACAACAAAAGCAATATTTAGCCTTCTTGGCTGGTCCTATATCCCCGATTTCATTACCAGTACCCTACTGCGCTGGGCGCGGCCCTACCTCCGCACGCCCATCACGCCTTTGCACTATCGCCTTACCTTTGCATTTGTTGTGCTGTCGTACCTCGTTTACAACTTCCTCGAAGCGTCGCACTCTACACCACTCAATTTTTACGAGCTACTCGGCATTTCTCCTGCCTCCGATGGGGGTAAAATCAAGGCGGCATTCCGCGCATTTGCACGAAGATATCATCCAGACCGTGTTGGCCCCGAAGGAAGTAACTTGTTTGTAGCAGTGCGTGAGGGATACGAAGCCCTGATGGAACCCAACAAACGTTGGGCCTATGATCGGTGAGTTGATCAATGATGGGTGATGACCTCTCAAGACATCTGTACAGGTTCGGTGCGGAGGTCTTAAGCTGCAAGGAATGCGTTACCCAGCGCGACTTCCTTGCGCGCGGCCTCATCCAGTCCCTTGGTTTCCACATCGTATCCGGCCTTGCTCTTCTCTTCTTTTCCGCGATTGGAAAGAGCAGTGGTGTTGCATTCGTAGGCCTTCCCTATTGACATTTGACAATTACCAACTAAGGACCGACGTCTCTCTTAAGTGGCGTTACATCATGTTCTTTGGCCATCTCGCATCGGAGCTCTCACTGCTCTTCAGCCCTTCTCCATCATCGCCCGAATACCAGGGATATTCCATTCTCTCCGTCTTTTTCCCTACACGCCTTGCTTTCCAACATATCCGTCTCCTCCATCAAGTATGTTACTTCGTTGCGGTTTATCACGTTCAACTCACACATCTGACGGTGCCCTCTTAGCTTTTCATGTTCTTCAGCATTGCGGTCTCTCGAGTAGCTCCTGTTCTCTTCCCCGATGCGTCGGACGATGCTTCTAGCCAGGTTCTTGCCCAAAGCGCAGCCATGATCCTAGAAAAGGTTAAAAACGTTGATCGAGAGCGTAGGTTTTTAGCTTATTAACCCTATGGCTTACCCCAATAATGCGTTACCTCTAGTACAAAATATGGTTGAGATGCAAATGCTCTCCGTGAAATCCCTTGGCTCGAAACGCTCCGAAGACCCAGACGAACACACGCTTGAACTGCTCACACGCGAGATGGAGCACCTCGTCATCGAGAACCGCCTTGCCGCCGTGCCAGCCATGTCCGACCTAGGGCGCGCACGAAGCAACGTCGTCAAGCGCGTGAAGGCGCAGGCACAAGAGAAGCCACGCCTGCGCAGACGTACGTTGTCGCAGCGTAGCATAGGCTCCGGGCAGCTACCCTCACCAGTTTCTCCGACATTGAAGCCGCATGAAATCGGCGGCGGAGTTGAAGTGATTGATGTGGATGCGCTCCCAGATGAAGGGTCGCGACACAAACAACGGCGAGTGATTGGGATGGAGCAGGAGAGCTTGCGGTCAGAGGCTGGGAGGACTTTCGCGACATGTATGCGAGCACGCTCAAAGAGCTGCTAAAAGTAATTCAACTAAAACATATTCGCATTGGTGTTGACTTCGAGCTTACGAGTGATTTCGGGTAAGTTATGTGATACAAAGGCCACGTGGCTCAGTCTGGATTATTTTATTTATTTATTTTTGGTTCAGTTTATGTCGTGCCACGCCACGAATTGTCATTGGTGACTGCATCACGTCTGCTCTGCCTAACGCTCACTGCAGGCTGCAGGAGCGCTTCTTTCCCTAATTCGCACCCCCATACCTGGGTTTCTATCTATACTCACTTACTCGTAACAACCCGAGACCGACTGACATGGTCCTGGGGCACCTACTATCCGTTGTCTTTATCCTGTACTCGTCATTCGCCTTGGCATTAGAGTACGACGGCACCCGTATAGCGGACCGGACCATTGAGCGGGTACGCAAAGATATTCCTGGACAACCCAAGATATGCTGAACCCCCTTCTTTTTGCTTTCCGTTTACAGACGGTTCAATTGAGAACGCATTCCCTATTTGCGCCCTACATTGACGAGGAACTGCAAAATCGGTGCGTTTCAGAATGCTGTCCATCAAAAAACGTCACCTCACCGTTGCCCACAGGTGGTGGGACTTTGGTGCCGATGCGTATGTGGTGCGTCGCTATCTTCTCATCTTTCCGGGAATCTCTCTAACCTCCGGCCTCGGCAGAATTCCAACAAACACGTTCGGCTGACGCGTAATGTCCAGTCGCAGATGGTACATACCTTCTCTTTCAAGTTTCTTCACTAATTGCTGGCTGCATTTCACAGGGATGGCTCTGGAGTCGTTTACCTCTCACTGCTACTAATTATATTATCGAGGTCGAATTCAAAGTGTGTAACCTTTCTTCACCCGATATTCATCACTCTTGAATTGTGCCGTAGATATCTGGCAGCACGTCACACCTCTATGGAGACGGCATGGCGTTATGGATTGCGACTGAGCGTGCGCAACCAGGATCTGTATTTGGTAGCAAGGGTGAGCAACGCATCATACACTTTCCTTCAACCCGGGCCTATGACAACAACCTTCAGATCATTTCACCGGGGTGGGGATCTTCCTTGATACG
>Ga0307509_10012127_pt1 | contig 10337 bp, 16 predicted proteins | sample 10_EM_MG_FD_202245 | JGI IMG/M metagenome (GOLD analysis project Ga0307509, IMG submission 202245) | Populus trichocarpa ectomycorrhiza microbial communities from riparian zone in the Pacific Northwest, United States - 10_EM | ecosystem: Host-associated > Plants > Roots > Unclassified | place...
CTATCGAGGCGGAAAGAGATCATGGGTTTGAGGTCCGTCTAAGTGATTAGCCTCGACGTTGGAGGCTGACCAATGAACAGCAAGAAACCCGTCAGCGTCTAAGCGCGAAATTTCGAGCAGAGACCTGTGACACACTCATTAAACAGGCGGCGATATTCCATCCTCGAGGAAGACAAAGACAGGTCGTATTTGACTGGGTGAAAAGCTTCTGCACCAAGGTGATCTACTTTCTGCTTTGCTTCGTCCTCACTGGCGCTAATGACTAGCGACCCCCATGAAGACCGTCAATCGAAAATTAACCAAGTAATAGTGGAATTACAAGTCAACGCCCACAAGTTGGGCTTCCATTTCCTCTTCGTCCATCGAACTTTCTTCTTCGGGCTCTGTCTGAAACGCAATCCAGACGCTATCTCCTTCTGGTCCATCCACAACCAGCTCTAAAATATCCCTCGCAATCTCTGTACGAAATTAGCGAACTAATATTATATCATTAAAACACTTACCTGCAAGGTATTCTAGCTCCTGACGCATTTCTCCTTCAATCCAGCTAGGGGGTTCACAATAACTCAGCCTCCCAAATGTAACAATAAATATGTGGCTGATACTGTTGAAAGGTCGGTGGGGGGCATGCTGAAGCTTGTGTCGAAGATTAAGGCTTGGGTCTGTACGAAAGATTAGATGATGGAGCAGTAGTGTTGATTGGTTGATTGCTTGGATGAGCCTTCGAGGTATAAGATACGCTGAAAGCTGATGCATAAAAGAATAACTCACGATGTCGCGGCTGAGGATGAGGATGCCAGCGTGCCATCGTCTTCCCACAGGGGAGTAGTGAGATGGGATATATAAAGGATTAACGAGGGAATAAGAACATAAGAAGATATCAGGACAAAGTGTGCGTCAGGGTGGCTGATCGATAGTTGGGTAAAATAAACAAGGATATGGATTTTGTACGCCTAACGAGGAAATGGATCAATAGTACAAATTCGTATGAATCAGCGAAATACCTCTTGAGGCCGGTTTGCATCGATAAGATGAGAGCATAACCGTTCGATAAAAATATCTTTAGCACTTTCATCGCCGGATATGTTATGTATGTCGGGCTGATTGAGGAGGATTTTGGAAAAGTCATGGTCTAGAAAGAAATTAGAAGCAGATTAACTCGAGGTCCAAAAACTTACGGGTTGATAACAGCACGAGCAACCTTGACGCCCGCTCCACCAATTGCACTGGCTGCGAAGGATGGAATAGAATCATCAACACATTTCGATTGCGAGCAATGACCTCGACCCTGTGTGACGGTCAATAACAGTCAAGAAAATAGAGGGAGAGAGTCACCTCTCCAATGCGACAGAAGGGAGACGAAAACATAGTGAATCCAAAAGCGATATAAGACAACTTGCGAATTCCTCTCGGTTGGGTGGGGCTTTATTGGGTTCCAAGTGGTCTAGAACGCATTTGCACAACAGGTCAACAGCTGTAATAGGGGGGCTCTCGCTTTCAGGAGAAATTCTAGAGGAGAGTAAAGAAGACTGGAAACCAGGTAAAGACAGAACAAGCTCCGAGAGAAGATCGAAGAGTATCGCCATGGATAAGAGCTAAACGCGACATTATTATTATTGTTCTCTAGAAATAAAAATTCCAGAAAACTCACATCTTGGTATTCACTGACAGCTACCAGCATCGACAACAAGGACTCTGAGACGACCTGAATCGATTCTTGGTAGTCGTCTGATCTCGACGAAGTTGCGACTATTTCGAGGATTCTTGCGCAAGAGGAGGAGTATTGGTTTGTCATCTTAACAAACTGTGATAAACTTAGAAGTTGTTGGAATGTTATCCGCTTGGTAGAGGGATGACTGTGCGTCAATATGATACGACACAACTAATGAAGGGGTTTGGTTAATAGGTGGCCAGGAGATTTAACACTTGGCCCACCTGCGCTTTCAAGTTGATCGGTTCGAGGTCAAATTCATCCACAGCAGAGTTTTCCTCGCCTTCAGCCAGTCGCACCACATCCATTTCTCCATGGTTCATCTGATCTTGCTCAGATGGTGTTGAATTGACCTGACTGGGTTCGGTCCCCTGGTTTCCTTGGCCGGCCACTTGGAATTGAGGTGGCATTGGTATTGACTGAGAAAAATTGGGGCCAGGGCTGGCACCAAAAGTCATGGAATCATCATCAATCCTACCTTTCCCTTTTTCCAATCTTCCGACCTGCTGCGACCGTAGTGGTGTTGATGTCTCGAAAGCGTTCTCAAACCCAGGAAGCATGGCAGACTTCCTGGTCTTCTCAGGTGATCTGTGGATTTTGCTGGGGGACGCCTTAGAAACGGGCGCTAACCGAGATGGTCGCATCGGGGTTTCTTGTAAAGTCCCTCTCAAGGCTACGTTCTGGGAGCCTCCTCTATTCCAACTAGTCATTGCAGATGGAACGGCGATTGGTGTGGAAGGAAACTCGCGGACCACTTTCTTCGCTCGCACCGAAGCTGGCATCGTTGGCTTGCGAATAACTGATTCGAGCTCTTGTTGCTGAAGGTATCAACCGATGGTTGAATAAAGATATGAATAAAAAAGATAGAACCCATACCTTGAACATATATTGCGTTCGCAAGCGTTCTACCTCTTCTTTCATTTCTTTTTGCATTTGGGCTTGCTTAGATTCGGCCTTATCCTTTTCAGATTTTATCTGGGCTAGCTGAGCGGCATGACTTTGAGACGTCTAGAGGAGAGTTAGGGAAACTAAAGACATCACGGCCGAAAGACGCACCTTTTCTATGTTCTTCCTGAGAATACTGACTTCCCCTTCCTTTGCTAGCTTCACCTCGAGGGCATTTTTCAAAGCCGATTGCATCTTCGAGTGCTCTTCGCGTAACTGTACAAACTATCAAACTATTTTAATCTCGCGGAACAACATCGAACACTAACCTCATTCAATTTCTTCTGAACTTCCAACATTTGATTTTGAAGTTCATTTAAGACTGGGGGTTGTTTCTCTCGAGAACTGGCCTGCCCCACTCTGCTCCTTTCGGCTGGAGGAAGGAACCTCGGCCTCTGTGACACGCTGCCCGGGGCGGATGGACGAGTTACAATGGGTCGATTGCCAGAGCTCTGTGGATAAATCCCGGATGACGGGGGGGTCGTTTGACGGAGATTTGAGAAAATCCTCGTACGCAGAGCTTGGGTATTATGATCTACCGGAGGTGGCAATACGTCTGGAGTTCTACTCGCAAAGTTAACGCTGTTCCCAATACCATAAGAACCATCGCCCTGCAAAGAAATCTCCGGCAAGTCGTCATCTATTTCTCCATGAAACGATGCAGAACCGATTCCAGGGGCCCAGCCATTGAGAGTCTTTTGACGCTTGTTGATAGGGTGGACCGTGGTGTTTGTGGACGACCTCCCCTGAAAGTATTTCTGCTCCTCCAGATCGAGAACAGCGAGAGTTTGATTGTCTAGAACAATTTCATCAATAGGATAATCGTCAGAGTCGTCCATGTCGCGTGTCTAGCTTTCGGGGGTGCCCTGCAAGTCCTTCAGCATTGTGGGTGTTCGCAACTTGGTACCTTCTTTATTTGCTTATGTCATCGTAATCTCGAATGAGTCCCGCTCCGTGTCCCAGCCGTGTCCCCAGCTTTTCACTGTCTATACGCGCCTTGAAGATTGGGCGTTGTGTCCACCCTACCCAATAAATCAATGGAATCCACCACGTCAGGGGTTCAAGGAACCCACAAACCAGATGATGAGAAAGGTCGTCATGCGAAGCGCTTAAAACTTAAACACTTCAACACCACACCCATCGTTCAAGGTAGATTGCTTTCGGACACCTTTTCATTATAAGTTTTTAACGAAACCTTCTGACTAGAAACCGCTAAACTTGACTCTTCTCTGAAGCGGCATACCGCCTTCATCAAACGCGTCCGCCAGTCCATGGCGGCTGATAATAGGGAACAAATAATGAAAGATATAGAAGCCCTTTCGCTGGAGAAGTATGTCGATGAAATCGCTGGGGCTGTTATTGAGGGCCTTGGGCGGTGCAAGACGGAAAAGGATGTCTGGAGTGCGGTTGAGGTAAGTTTACATCGAATGCTATGCTTTTGCATCCACAAACGAGTCCCAGATCATATCAGCTTTACATCGGCGGTTCTCCAAAAACTTTACGCCTGCATTGGTTTCCAACATCTCTTCCGCCATTAGTGCCCCGAATCGTGCCTCTTTGGTAAATTTGACCTCCGAACAGAGAGAAAAGGAGGACTCCTCTCGTGTTACACGGCAGCGTCCCATCATTCGAGTCAGCTCAGAGTTAGCTCTGATTGGAATAATAAAGGATGCTGCTGACAGAAGTGGCGCTGAGTGGATTATGAAGGCGCTGAAGGAATTGGTAAATCAAATCGCAACATTCCTGTTATTCCTCTTACTCATTTTGGCCGACTTAGCTCTCCAACGATCCTAGTTTGTCGTCGCTACCACTTTTAACGACGTTTTTGAAGTCGTACTCACGCCCTTTCCTTGGTCTGCTGCCTCCTAGTCCATCGAAGCAAATAGGACCTGATGCAGAACCAGGAAACTTGTCAAGCAACCAAGCTCACGGGGATGGCGATCGCAATAGTTCTCATTTCCCTTCGCTTATTAAGGAGGAAGAAGAGCTAGTGGAGCCTGATATTCGCGATCGTTTCAAGCGAATGTGTGAAGGCTACTTTGACAACGTTTGCAAAAAACTAGTCATTGAACATAAGGTCAGATCTCTATTAACCTGTCTCATCATTTACATCTATAAGCTTACATTTTCCCAGCGTCTCCAAGATCAAGATAGACGAAACCATGAAGCATACATAAGATCTGGCGAAATTTTCGAGGACCGCCAGCAAGCCTATGAAAAGATGACCAAAAGTTATGAGAAGCTATTGGCCAGCTGTCAGTCGTAAGTCACCAAAGCTGTTTATAGTTTTTCCTCTGACAGCCCCGACAGTTTATCCGAGCTTCTCTACCTTCCTTTGCCTTCCTTACCAACAGCGTCACAAAAGTCTGACTCCATTCTTATTGGTTCCAACTCAAACCAGTTGAACGACTCAGAAGAGATTATGACCACTGGTGGCAAATGGGAAGACGAGGAGGAAAGGCGCTTTTTTGAGGATATACAGGACATAAAAGACTTTGTTCCTAGCAGTGTTCTTGGGGTTGAGGGACATCCAGAAGGGGAAGAAAGCAAAGAAGTCGAACGTGAGCGTGCTGAGAGAGAGAGAGAAGAAGTAAGAAAACTCGAAGAAGAACTCGAAAAGTTGGGAGACTCCGATGAGCAGCGAGCAGACGATCAAGATACGCTTGATGAAACTCCAGAGGAAGAGGAGTAAGTTCTCTGCTCTCCCTCATTGTGATCACTTTAACATTTTTTCAGTATGCCCACACCTACTCCCGGGACACCCAAAACACAAACACCCCCTTTATCGCCTCAACTCGCACCCCAAGGGCCTTCCCAGCTTTTGACGGCGTTACTTGTCAGACTTCCCGATGCAACAAATCGTGCCCTAATTGACCAAGCTGCAATTGATTTTGCTTTCCTGAATTCAAAGGCTGCGCGAAAGCGACTTGTTCGAGTAGGTTTCTTTTTCAAACTCATGTGGAATGGTGCTAAAAGCTATCTTGATAGTTCATGACGCAAGCTCCAAAGAATCGAACCGATCTTCTACCTCACTACTCCAGGCTTATTGCAACTTTGAACAAGTACATGCCTGACATTGGATCTGAGGTAGTCGCATTCGTGAGTCTGGGAAAGATCCCATTACCTTCTTGTCCTCAACTCATTTGACAGTTGGATGAAGAGTTCCGTTATTTGCAAAGGAAAAAAAATGTTGTCAAAGAACTGGCGGAGGTGAGGCTGAAGGTATGCCATTATTTCGATTATTCCAGAATGGGACCTCACTTTCTGAAGAATATTATCTTCCTCTCGAATTTGACAAAATTTCATGTGGTGCCTCCTCACGTCATTTTGCACATGTTCAAAGTCTGTTTGGACGACTTTTCGGGGACAAATGTCGAGAATATTGCTCTCCTCTTGGAAGGTTGCGGAAGATTTTTGCTGAGGAGCGAGGACACGGCTGAACGCTTCAGCACCATGGTAAATTCTCTAAACCTTACCTGTAAATCCTGGAGCTCTGAGAACTGGCATTTCTTTTCAGCTAGAGCTTATGCGGCGCAAACAAAGTATGCAGCACTTTGACCAGCGCCAACTTCTCCTTCTGGAGAATGCCTACTATCAAGTAAGTTGATGTACTTTCTATTCTGACTCTTTTAAGGTTTTCCTCGACAGTGCAACCCACCTGAAAGAGCTCCCAGGCAAGAAAAAACCCGTACTCCTATGGAATTATTCATTCGACATCTGATTTATGATGTCTTGGCGAAAAAGTCGATTGACAAAGTACTTAAGCTTCTTCGCAAGCTTGACTGGGAAGACGACGACGTCAAGCGCTACCTTCACAAGGTCTTTACCAAGCCTTGGAAGATAAAATATGGCAGCATTGGTCTTCTGGCAATGTTGACTTATGACCTCCAAAGATATCGACCTGCATTTGCAATTGCTGTCGTGGATCAGGTTCTGGAGGACGTTAGAAGAGGCCTCGAGCAAAACGTTTATAGCACCAATCAAAGAAGGCTAGCGACCGTCAAGTATCTTGGAGAACTTTACATCTACAGACTACTCAGCTCGACCATCGTCTTTGATACACTCTGGTCTCTGGTAACTTTTGGACATCGTGCGGCTTCGCCTAATTTTTTGTGTGGAACCCTAATATCATATTCACAGCCGATGGTCGACCATTACCTAGCCAGCATGTTCCATTAGATATGCCCGATGACTTTTTCCGTGTGAGGCTGGTTTGTGTTTTGCTGGATACTTGTGGGATGTGTTTCGACCGAGGGACGCAGAAGAAGAAGTTGGATAGTTTTTTGACCTTTTTCCAGGTAAGACTTCTGACTTTGGGTCATTCTTCCCCTTTGACATCATTTGCCTTGCAGTATTACATTCATTGCAAGGAAACCCTGCCGATGGATGTCGATTTTATGCTTTCTGATTCCCTAGAAGTGCTGTGCTTCCTGTTTTCAAAGAGACGCTCATCTGACAGACCTCTAGGCCGTAAGACCCAAATTAGAGATTGCTAAATCGCTTGAACAAGCAGCCATAGCCGTTGACGAGATGTTTAATTCAGCGTACCAGACCGCAGGTAAGGAGTATCCAAACGAGTACTCCGTCGCGTCCCATTTGATTGAGTTTAGCAGGCGAGGAAAGCGGGGACGATAGCGATGAGGATGGTGAAAGGCGCGACGACGGCGGCGACGAAGAAGATGGTGAAGACTTGGGAGACCCCAATTCACCGGTATTTACGTGTTTCAAGCTTTTTTTCGCCTGCCCACAGCTCGTGCAACCCTAGATCGGAGATCGACCACCATCGCCAGAGCAAGAGGTCGTTCTCTCTGCTAGCAACAGCCTTCAAGAAAATCTCGGCCCATCCGAAGATGCGGAAGCTGAATTTGCAAAAGAACTGGCCAAGTTAGTTACGGATACATCCACTGAAGCTCGAAAGGTCGACAAAAAAACTGCGCTTGCTCTTTGGGACTCTGCCGTCCTCCCCCCAGCTTTTCGAAAGAAACGCACAGACGAAAAGGAAGAAGACCCAAATGAAAAGGAAGTCAATGGGCTGGATACAATGGCCTTCACTGTTATCACGAAGAAAGGCAATAAGCAGCACGTATGTATCTTTTCATTTCTACATCCTTGATCTCAAGAAACGTTCCTATTCCCAGACTCGTCAGATAACTGTACCCTCTACATCTGCCTTAGCAGTTCATACCCGATCTGCCCAATTGCAAGATAAAGTGGAGCAACAGCACCTGAAGCGCCTGGTCCTTGACTACGAGCAGAGGGAAGAAGCCGAAGAATTAAAAGGCATGTTTTATAATCTCTGATCCTTCACCCTATTTGGCTCATAGGCTTCAAGCTTTACAAGCTCGTAACCGCGCGGGGGCTATCAAGATACGCTACGTTGGATGAGAGCTTCTGAATGTTTCATATGCAGACAAAAGGCCTTGGAGATAAGTGAATTATCATTCATGTTGCCATATAGGCTCGTCCTGTGTTGGTCCTGCCCCGCTTAAATAACACATTGACAAAGGGCGATTATATATTGGTAGTACTTGACAGCTCCTAACTGGCCTATCACCATCCAATGAACCAGGACGGCTCTGTATTTGTACAGGAAGGCAGTAGCAGAACCTAGGATACTAGTATGTATTAGTGACACTTACATTGTCAGTGCAAGAAGTTGTTTTCCCCCACAAAAATAACCTAATTAGGTGAATGCATCATCGCGCCACTGGAATCCAGCTGACACAATCTCCAAAATATCTAGTTCAGTCATACGGATGGTCCTGAAACTGATTCCAACTCCAACAACTCCACTAATTCGCTTGAGATCACGACACTGAACAACTGCTCTCTATGCAGTCTACTTCGACAGAGTTCGAAGATCAATGCTTACCCCCCTTTGACCCTCGCGATCCTGTGAAAACCACATCAACCTTACGCCGTTCAAGGAGTAATAATAGGTTGAACCACTACGTGAGAGGGGTGAAAGTTGGAAAGGGGAAGTATGGTGATGTCTACATTTGTCGAGATCTGAATCCAGGCATGAGGGGATACACCATGGTCAGGCCGATATTCACCCTTTAAATGATATCCTCTGACATCGTGCACCTCCAGGCCATCAAAGGTGTCAGAAAGATCAACGCGCAACGCGACAAAATCAAGATGCTGCGGAAGATCAACCAGCAGGATGCATCAAGGGATCAAGCCAATCCACTCCCTAACAGTACGATGAATAGCATTCGTAAAGAAATCGCGATCATGAAGAAATGTCGACACGCGCATTTGGTTCGTTTATTTGAAATCATAGATGATCCCAATGCTGAGAAGATTTATATGAGTTGAGTCTCCTGATTCTACTCTCTATAATGTTATATTGCAGTTGTGGAGTGCTAACACCTTCCTAGTCATGGAATATCTTTCTGGGGGTCCAGTTGAATGGACAAATGCAAATGACCAGCCAATTTTGCTGTTGAAACAAACGCGGCGGATTCTGCGGGATGTACTTCTTGGTTTGGACTACTGTGGGTACTTATTCGATCTTTTCGATACCAATTCCTCTTTGACAACGATTTGCAGTGCACCACGAAGGCATCATACACCGGGACATTAAACCTGCGAACATTCTCTACACCAAGGATCGCCGTTCCGTCAAACTCATTGACTTTGGTGTTGCCCACTTCACACCACCAACGCACAATCAAGGAGCTAACACAGATGATGGTGATGCCATCGACCCTACTATTTTTCCTTCTGAGGAGCTCACGAAAACAATTGGCACGCCTACCTTTCTTGCACCTGAAGTACTGTGGTTTTCTGACGATACTCACAACTTGACGCCTTCACCATCCTACGAGACATTTACAACAACATGGAGAGATGGCGCTTCCAACCAAACAAAGAAGAGACTCCCTATTACCAAGGCAATTGATATTTGGTCCTTGGGAGTCACATTTTATTGCTTTCTGTTCGGACACACACCCTTCAGTATTCCCTCAGCTTCTAACGCATACCGGACTGAATTCGTACTTTATAACCAAATATGCCACGAAGACTGGACAACAGACCAGTATATTGGAGCAGATCATGTACCGTCTGGTGGGCGACATCCGAAACACCCCAACCATGAAGGCCCAGGCGCCATCATTTTATTGGACCAGATGCTCCAGAAAAACCCAAAGCATCGGATTACCTTGTCAGAAATCAAGGAAGGTGTTTTACTCTACATCCTGGTTTATAATTTCATCTCTCTTATACAGGCAAATGCATGGGTACTGAAGGATATCGAGAATGTCGACGAATGGGCTCACCTTTCTTCGCCCCTTGGGCAAGAAGAGGGCGAGCATACCTCATCTAGCTGGGTTCGGACTGCCAGGATGAAGCTCTTGAAACTAATTTCTGGCAATCGCTAACTCTTATCGGCCTCTGCCACCCAGGACGACGATTCTGAGTACTGCCATTTCATTCAAGATGCGACAGTTGTTCCTGAGGAAATTAATGTCATCCCAAGGACAACCGGAACCCACCATTGAACTGGCATTGAGTGCGTTGCACCAGTTGTTGCTTAGACGCCCTCACAATTACAACGGCTTCGAGGAGCATCCTCATGAATGTTTATGATAATCTATGATTATATACTAGATTTCTTAGACAAATTTAACCCAACTGTACCTTATTGTATGTATTTCTAGAATTGCTTTTAAAA
>Ga0307509_10012129_pt1 | contig 10336 bp, 6 predicted proteins | sample 10_EM_MG_FD_202245 | JGI IMG/M metagenome (GOLD analysis project Ga0307509, IMG submission 202245) | Populus trichocarpa ectomycorrhiza microbial communities from riparian zone in the Pacific Northwest, United States - 10_EM | ecosystem: Host-associated > Plants > Roots > Unclassified | place...
GTGAATAGTGATAGTTGAGAGCTGTAGTGAATAGTGTCTGGAAATAGATGCTTTTAGGAAAAGTGTATTGGTAGGTAGTTAAGAGAACAACACGGGGTTTGAACATGGCAGAGAGAAATAGTCCGCATGCCGTCTTTAAGATCTAGCAATGTTTACAGCTTGTCACTTGCTTTGATACTTAATGGCAGTGGCACAGACGTCGTGTGGCCGAATTGAAGCTCGACACCTTCTATGGGAATTTGCACCCACGGCGTCTAGCTTCAATTCGGCCGTGTTATTTTCCTGAATCACGATACGCGCTTTTGGTGTTTAAGGTTTATGAGGGTAAATGGAAAGGTTTATTAGCATGGGCGGACTAATCTAGTTCGAGGAGGACCGCCAAGTAGACGGCAACAAAGGCGGATAAGGCTATAGCTCGGATCCCAAAACGCTAATCCCAGAAAGTATAAGAAGCTAGTGAGGCTCAACAAACGGGACTCTGAGTGAAAAACAGCAAGAAAAAAACAAACATAATATGCGAAACAACAAGAGCCAACACCTAGAGTCAGAAAGTACAAGTAAAACACACGCCAAATGAAAAACAGCTGGAGGAGAACAAGAATAATCTGCAAAACTCTAAGAGCAGACTTCTAAAGCCAGAAAAGACAACACTCCCCGAAAAACAGCCGGAACAAGAATGCGGGGCTCTAACAGCAAGCATCTAAAACAAAAAAGCAAAGAAAAAGCACTAGTGTCCGCTCCCGACAATTAGTGTCCGTGGCATTGGGTCCGGGTGAACCCAGCCGCAGCCGGCTTATCCAAAACAGACATAGGCTGGAACCAACAGGACCAATCTGCCAAAAAAGCACCAAGCGAGAACGGAAAGCACGCAGGAAGACTCCAGGCCTTCTAGTACCTGTAAACCACTGCAAACGGACCCCTAATACCTGGAGAGCTCAACATGATTAGCCACGGCTCGGGCAGACTACCTTTGCTGACATTGGCTAAGCCAGGGCAGAAACAGACCGGAGAGGACTCCAAACATCTGTTTCTGCTGCTGTAACGGGGGCACCCTGTAGAGAGGTGAACTCTAAGGTTGCGACCGCACCAAACACTCAAAGTAGAAGATAAAGATAAGGTAAAATAATTCAAAAGAATTAAGGGTAAAACTTAATAAAGTTAAGCTCGAAGCTTCACTCAATTTAGTTCTCTCGAGGAAAAGTTGGTTGTCGAAGTAGAATGCCAAAGGCTTAAACTTAAGTAGATATCAGATTTAAGCCTTTGACATTCACCACTACTTCCGACCTTGTGTGAGCACCCTGTCCTGCTCAGGGTTCGTCCAAGGTCTACCCTCCATCAGGATTTATCCTGCCGGAAGTGTCAGACCAACTCGGGTACAATGAACTCCTTCAATAGGATATGAGTTTCTGCAATGCATCTCCAATACAACCGCAGGCGGAAAAGCTCTTCCTATCGAAGTCATACCAGTGGCTAGCTGTTATGACAACAACCAGAGTCAATACCTAGGTAGTGGACTCACTGGCCCAGTGGTAGTTTCGTCTATACAAGCTATGCTGTCCATCATTTAATCTACGCGACTATTCAATGTGATAAATTGACATGCAAACTCGCCCGGTGAGATGTAGCCGATGGTTGGCTAAGTGGGGGCAACCCATAGCCAGCCTCTCGGGACATACTGTACTGTGATAAGACGCATACCTCTAGAGTCCAATAACAACCATAGTAATGCTACAAATCAAGGGGAGAAGGTCCGGGCTGGTTACGGAGGTAATTGTCTCGAAAGCACCCAGGCCTTCTGGGACTACCTGAATACGACTAGGAAGACTACCCTACAACCCGTAGGCTAGAAATGACTCCTAGATGCGCGAGAGATCATATATGGATGACCCCCATTTTGGCGGTTACCCATACTTGACTTATATATCCTGCGAACGACATTCGGTCGGACGGACGGCGACCACTTGTACAGTGTTAGGGCAGCGGCTCCAATGACCTCTTTGAACTAGCAAACGAGCAACTACACAGCCGACTGCCTATGACGCGCCGTCCCCACGCTGGGGCCAGAGGGGGGTGTTAGCTAAACCCGCCTAAGTTCAATAGTATGTTCGGGCCACCATTATACAGGCGTGGGGCCTCCCCGCGCAGATGCGTGTGCCCCCAAGAACATCTAAGAGCCCATAGAATGTGAGGCAATCAACCTCTAAGTTCTAGGATAACTTTGCCGGTGAAGGTAAGGTAACTTGGGTTCCTCAGTAGGGTAACTGGGACCCATGGGCATAATGACCAAATTCCCACGGTAGGGTAGCTTTGCCCTCTTATACCTTTAACCGCTCAGGAAGTCGTCCAGGGGACCACAGAAGTCATCTCGGAGGTCCGTGTAACATTCCAATAATTCTCTTCACCTTATGCGAATGTTCTCCCCAAAGGTTACCCTGCCTAGTAGAGTACCTCAAGGCTTCTCAACTATCCCCTAGGCCTTATCCTAGGTTTACCAGCTATTTGTATAAAGTATACAAGACCATACCACCTCTGGTTACCTCTTGGTATACCATTTGGGCTAAGGTGATAGTGATTGTAGCTACCTATCGTAGGGTCGTTACATCAGCTATGAGGAGAATTCTGTCTCAAAGGTGTACTAGCTCTAAAACGGAGAAGGAAATATAATTATCAGCTCCTGTGATGTTATAATCGATAAACAAACTCAAAATGAAAACCATAAGAGCCAACCAGAAAGGAACTTTGTGTGGCCAAAAGAGATAGACAATACAACATAGACTTATCCAACATAGAGGAAATGAGTTCTGCCAACTAGACAGTATTATCCCAATCCCTAGTCTAGTTTATCCAGCAATTGGAATTGGGATTCCATTACCATCCATCCATGACCAGTGATAAGCCGGAATGAGGCTCAAAAGAAAGTGAAAGAATGAGGAGTAGCAATGAGGGGTGATGTAGTTGATAAGAGACAACCTTTTCAAAATGTGAACGCCAAAGGCACAATATATTCTATGTGAATAATACTGTGCAAGTGAGAGGGGGATTGTATGGCATGCTACCCGAGGAGGAGTGTGTAGTATACGAGCAGATTGCTAGGAGTTGTGGTTCTTATTCTTCTAAGCGAGATGAGAGGTAGCAACTTTATTTATATAAATGTGCCCTCCCATATATGGGAGAGAATGATAGGGAAAACAATGTAAGAAACATAAGTGTGAAAATGTATGACTCTGAAAACCTGCAAATTAAATCCCATTTAATTTCCATGAATCTATAAGGGTATGGGGCGATTATTACAAATATGATGACCAGGAGGGGTATATAAGAGATGCATAAACAGCCGTAACATCCTGAATACCTGATAGGAGACCACATGTTAAAGCTTCCAATATAATCATAAAATAAACAATCAAACAGCATAATATAGATCTTGACTGTAGTAATGTAAGTGGTGGACAGGGATAGTCGAAACACCAACTAAGTAAAGAAATCCATTTTTAAGTCATGAAATATACTAGGAAATATACTGAAAATTTCTACTTTTTTTTTATTTATTTATTTTTTATTTTTTAAATCATATGTTCATTGTTTCTACGGTACAAGAAATGACATGCATCTTTAACGATATGGCCAAAACAAAACCGAAAATCAAATCAAGCATCAACAAAAGAACCAAACGCATCCAGTTCCCCCAACGCGACAAATAAGCCTCGAAAAGCAGCCATAGCTATAAGAAAGGAAAGGTATAGATCGCCAACTAGTCTCAAAGGGCAGGGGCGGATATGGTGGTAGAGAGGAAGAGGGGGTTAGAGGGGGGAGTGTGGAGGGAGGGAGCAAGGGGGGGCATTCCCGGAGGGAAACCAGTGGCAGTGGTGGGAATGAACTCGGCCAGCCAAATGAGCAGCTGCTGGACGCACCAGATCCGGGCCTCAGGGGCCAAGTCCGAGACCCCTTGGAGGAGGCAGGATCTCTGATGGACGGACGAGCGGCAGGATAGGATAGCATTTGCGAAGGTTTGTGGAGTTAGGAGCACAGCGGACAGGTCATGTCGGCATCAGAATCGTCCCATAAGGGATGAGCGAGGGGTAACTTTTACCAGAGCGCATCTGGTGGATTCTTCCCGGAACGAGCTTGCCCAAACACATGAAGGGATGGGGGCGCGTTGAGGGTGGATAGGGATAGTATGTGGGGGCTGGGGTGGCAGACCAGTGAGATAGGAGGAGTTACTTAGCCCTTAGCTTGAGGCGCATGTTGTAACGGGGGCACCCTGTAGAGAGGTGAACTCTAAGGTTGCGACCGCACCACCACTCAAACTAGAAGATAAAGATGAGGTAAAATAATTCAAAAGAATCAAGGGTAAAACCTAATATAGTTAAGCTTGAAGCTTCACTCAATTTAGTTCTCTCGAGGGAAGGTTGGTTGTCGAAGTAGAATCCCAAACGCTTAAACTTAAGTAGATATCAGATTTAAGCCTTTGACATTCACCACTACTTGCGACCTTGTGCGAGAACCCTGTGGTGCTCAGGGTCTGTCCGAGGTCTACCCTCCAGCAGGATATATCCTGCCGCAAGTGTCGGACCGACTCGGGTTTACTTAACTCTGTCAATAGGATAGGAGTTTCTGCAATCAATCTCCAATACAACAGCAGGTGGAAAAACTCTTCCTATCGAAGTCATACCAGTGGCTAACCGTTATGACAACAACCGGAATCAATACCTAGGTGGTGGACTCACTGGCCGAGTGGTAGTTTCGTCTATACAAGCTAAGCAGTCTATCATTTAATCTACGCGACTATCCAATGTGTTAAATTGACATGCAAGCTCCCCCTGTGAGATGTAGCTGATGGTTGGATCAGTGAGCGCAACCCATAGCCATCCTCTTGGGACATACTCTACCGTGATAAGACTCATACCCCTAAAGTCCAATAACAACCCATAGTAATACTACCAATCAAAGGGAGAAGGTCAGGGATGGTTAGTGCGGTATTTGTCTCGAAAGCACCCTGGCCTTCTGAGACTACCTGAGTGCCACTAGGAAGACTACCCTACTACCCGTAGGTTAGAATAGACTCCTAGGTGCTCGAGAGACCATTTATGGGGGACCTCCATTTTGGCGGTTACCCATACTCCCCTTATATATGCTGCTAATGACATTCGGTTGGACAGACGGCGACGGCTTATATGGTGTTACGGCAGCTGCTTCAAGGACCTCTTTTAACTAGCAAACGAGCAACTACACAGCCGTCTGCCTATGACGTGCTGTCCCAACGCTGCGGCCAGAGGGCAGTGTTAGCTAAACCCGCCGAAGTTCACTAGTCTGTTCGGACAACTCTTACACAGGCATGGTGCCTCCCCGCTCAGATGCGTGTGCGTCCAAGAACATCTAAGAGTCCAAAGAATGTCAGGCAATCGACCTCTAAGTTCTAGGATGACTTTTCAGGTGAAGGTAGGGTAACTTGGACTCCTCAGTAGGGTAACTGGGGTCCAAGGGCATAATGACCAAATTCCCAAGGTAGGGTAACTTTGCCCTTTTATGGCATTAACCACTCCGGAAGTCCTCCAGTTGACCACAAACGGCATCTGGGAGGTCCGTGTAACATTCCCATAATTTTCTTGACCTTATGTGAATATTCTCCCGAAAGGTTACCCTGCCTAGTAGAGTATCTCAAGGCTACTCAACTATATCCTAGGCCATATCCTAGGTTTACCAGCTATGTATATACTAAGTATACAAGACCATACCACCTCTAGTTACCACTTTCTATACCATTTAGGCTAAGGTCATAGTGATTGTAGCTACCTATCGTAGGGTCTTTACAGTTTCTTGAGGTCTTGAAGACCCAGAGGCATGGTTGCGTGGTTTCTGTTGGCATGGCCAAGAGCTTTTCCTATCCTTTCACTTTCTCTTAGCGCACAATTGCCTATCATGGGTCTTTTCGGCGTGGAATGATGTTTTTCCCTTGTAACCGTAAGGTTAAATGAAGCAACGTCTTCCAAATGATGGCCGGTTTGAAGGAGGAGATTGATATATTCGAGCTATTAGTCGGGAACCGGAGTTTTCAAAGCCCATTCATTCTGAAGATCTGTTATTATACCTATGCAGGCTTTGTCCTTGACACAAGTGCCGCTTTAGCCCAACTCTAGAGGGAGTCTCATCAGCTCTTCACAAAAGTCATAGATCTTACAGGACTTCATAGTCATATCATTCCATTCTCTTAGACCGCGATCCCGATCAGAGTGTCCACCAAAACTTGACACCAGCCGTTGGCGAACACCCTCCCAAGTACGAAGGACATTATTTGGATTGAAAGGACTACCTTGTCAACGGGCACCCTCTTCACTAACATATGGGTGTATGCTCTGGTACCATCCTTTGGCAGGACTTTGTAGAAGGGGGATTACCAAACTGACTTTATCCTAGTCCTTGCGGAGGTATTCCCTAAAGTAGTTCAGTTTCATTTCGCCATCCGGTATGAAGCGTTGAGTATCGGTAGAGTCAACTTTGAACGTATCGACACCTAATTTCTCAGGTTTCTTTGGTCGATGCGCTGACTTCTTACCCTTGCATTGTTTCTGAAGATCCTCAGCAAGCTTATCATACCGCCGATCATAGTTTTCCTTGCTCGCATCATTCCAGTAGGACTTGCTTCTTCCTAGGAATTTCTGCGGATTCGGGAGGGAGAAGTCAGAATCGCCATCTGACGAGGAGTCGGAATCACCAGGATCTCCACCGCCTCCAGCGTTTCCACCATTGGGAGGAAGATTTCGTCCACTGCCACCAGCGTTGCCGCTGGGGCCTCCCCTAGAGAATCATACTCACTAAAACCATGTTCGCCCGGCACGTCTTGTTCATTCTCCGAGGTAATGGGTTAGAGAGTGGGGGACGAGCTTTTTGTCTAGCAGCAAGAGTGTTAACCGCATAGTCGCTTAAAATATCAGGGCAGTCATTATGCCTAGTGTGCCTCACACTCACATAGTACCCGCATCAGTTCTGTTTTGACTTTGGCAGAGGAGGGTAGTGCAAAGGTCTCGACCAAATCTTGATCGGCTCAAAGTTACTCCTGAGACATGGAAACCTATGTGCATAGCGAATATCGCTTCTTCAACAACAACCCTACAGTCAGGTGAATAAACATCCGTAGGCGCTGGCCCCTCTGACGTTCTGGCAAAACTGGGAGGTGCAAGATTACCGGAAGGCTTTGCTGGTGCGGGTGCTGGTATTCCCGAAATGAAGGCACCTGGGACTTGTGGAGTGGTGGGTAGCGGCGTTTGGCCTGCTACGGCAAAGGGTCGTTCTCATTCGATACGAATCGCAGGCGTATTTTGTTCCACTGCCTGAGGGGCAGGTACAGTTGCCGATAGTGGTAAGGTGGAGTGTGTTGCGGGGACAGCCTCCGGAGGTGGCGGCTCAGGAGAGTTCTGTCGCGATGATCTGCCCGACGAAATGGAGCTAGATTTGGTAACCCCCAGAGGGCATGATGATGTCTGGAGATTTTTGACTGAAGGAGTTGATCCCCGTGATCAGACAACCTCACTGAAGGCCACTTCGAGAGGGGTTCGAAATGGATGTGCTTCGGCCACCTGCTTTTGCAATTCCGCCAGCTGCTATTGCTGTGCGATGAATTGTCTACCTACTTCATTCAACCAAGGTTGATATTTCACATCAATTATGCAGGCTGTGACTTGAGCAGCATAATGAGGAGGGGGTTCTATTGCCAAAGGAAGGGCAGGGGCAGCATTCATAACCACGTCATCCACAGCGTCAATGGAGTACCCTGGCCAGCCGCCTGCTCTAAGGCTTCTACCCATTTCCGAATCATCTGATCGGACATAGCTAACTGGGTGAAGTTTTTTCGCTGATATTCCATCCAACGACCCGTGTTTTCCACGATCTCAGTTTCAAATGCATGCGAATGCTCTTCAGCAAGATTGAGGAGGTGGCTTTGTGCATCTTGCATGTGCCATGTGATGTCCTCAAGTATGTATGGTTCACCAAGATCTTTTGTGAAATCAGCGAAAGTCATCTTCCGTCTTCTATTCTGGGGTATGCTCCGTCCTACTGACGGGTCATGAGTGAATCTTGGGAGGAAGGCGCAAGGGTCTTCAATCTCCATCTCTCTGACTGTAGAAGGTATTTCAATCTCAAAGGTAGTGTCATTCTCAATCTCATATGTCAGGAGCCAGTGGATTGGCCACCAAGTTAATCCCTAATGGTCTGCTCTTGCAGCGGTTCGAGATATTTCACATTGAATACCAGTCATGCACTCAGGACGAGAATGAAACCAGGACACAGCTATAGTTGGAAACATTGTTCTTTCCACCCGATGCTTCTTGTACCAGACAAGCGACTCGTACTGAAACAATGTCCAAACTGTAGGCTAAAACAAGAATTCTCAGAAGAGAGTTAAGCAAGTGCGCTTAACTATATACTGTAACGGGGGCACCCGGTAGAGAGGTGAACTCTAAGGTTGCCACCGCACCAAACACGGAATGTAGAAGATAAAGATGAGGTAAAATCATTCCCAAGAATCAACGGTAAAACTTATTATAGTTAAGCTCGAAGCTTCACACAATTTAGTTCTCGCGAGGAAAAGTTAGGTGTCGAAGTAGAATGCCAAACGCTTAAACTTAAGTTTATATCAGATTTAAGCCTTTAACATTCATACTTCTGACCTTGTGCGAGCACGCTGTCCTGCTCAGGGTTGGTCCGAGATCTACCCTCCATCAGGATTTATCCTGCCGGAAGTGTCAGACGAACTCGTGTACCCTTAACTCCGTCAATAGGTTATGAATTTCTGCAATTCATCTGCAATACAACCGCAGGTGGAAAAACACTTCCTATCCAAGTCATACAAGTGGCTAACTGTTATGACAACAACCGGAGTCAATACCTAGGTGGTGGACTCACCGGCCCAGTGGCAGTTTCGTCTATACAAGCTATGCAGTCCATCATTTAATATACTCGAGTCTGCAATGTGATAAATTGATATGCAAGCTCCCCCGGTGAGATGTAGCTGATGGTTGGCTAAGTGGGTGCTACCCATACCCAGCCTTTCGGGACATGCTCTACTGTGATAAGACACATACCTCTAGAGTCCAATAATAACTCATAGTAATTCTAGAAATCAAGAGGAGAATGTCCGCCCTGGTTACGGAGGTATTTGTCCCGAAAGCACCCTGGCCTCCGTGGGCTACCTAAGTACCACTAGGAAGACTACCCTACTACCCGTAGGACATGATTGACTCCTAGGTGCCGGCAATGTTCCCAAGCGTCCAGTCCGTCCGTCTTTTGCTTAAGACGGGACGGACGCCAACTTTCATGCCTCTGCCCGGGACGGACGCCGATCCCATAGTCCGTCCTTGCCTCTCCCCGGGACGGACGCCGATCCCATAGTCCGTCCTTGCCTCTCCCCGGGACGGACTGCGGGGCCCTGTAGGTGTCTCACTTGCATCGTGTATTAGTCAGATATTGTCAATTGTTTCCAGTAGATCAAACAAATTCATTGCATACAGATAACCATATCCTTAGTCGCACTAAACATTCCTCCTGCCTATAGAAACAAATAGTGAGATCATACTCCAAGACCACTTAGATCAGAGCCTTGTTCTGAACCACCGCCAGCGCCACTTTCCATTGTCAAAAACCTCCATACCATTGCTCGGTAACTAGCAGTGGCCTTTTCTGGCCTTCCGCTTCGGAAGAAATGCGCTAGGAACATGGAGATTCATGCTCGACATGTTGCTTCTCATCACAACAGAGGAGCCAGAGGGTTCCCGCGCAATATCTTCGCAAATTGAATTGGAATCTAGGGTAGCAGTTAGAAGTCCGGAGGGGGCAGAAATACGGGTCTCGCTTGGAGCAGAATCGTCATTCTCCTCCTCGATATCTAGTGGAAAGTTATTACAAAAATCGGGTGGCAAGACTTGGGACACAGAATCGTCAGGCCCAAGTGATCCCTGACTTCCGTATGAAATATTCGATACAGCTTCCGACATAGTTCTTCTCGTAAGGATGTATCCAGACAAGTATCTCTGAAGTGTTTTGCATTGTGCTCATAATCCGTGGACCTCAGGCTCTATTTATTCTATTAGCAAATACGAGGTAACACAACGAGTGAAACCTACAGATGTCCTAGGTATCCTATCGATATGCCTTTGCCAGTGACCAAAGCACGGGGAGAATATTCTCTGCTCTAGTTTAAGAACAGAGATGCGAGTGCTTCTAACCCAGTAATTATCACAAGGTGCGGCTGAGATGATGTGGGTGGAGAAAATCATTGCGCAACACTCATGATTGGCGGGCCCTGCAGATGACGACAGGGCCCTGCAGGTGACGCTAGGGC
>Ga0307509_10012130_pt1 | contig 10336 bp, 5 predicted proteins | sample 10_EM_MG_FD_202245 | JGI IMG/M metagenome (GOLD analysis project Ga0307509, IMG submission 202245) | Populus trichocarpa ectomycorrhiza microbial communities from riparian zone in the Pacific Northwest, United States - 10_EM | ecosystem: Host-associated > Plants > Roots > Unclassified | place...
ATATATATATATATATATTTTGTTGGTTAATAAAAACAAATAAGAATCCTTGAAATCTTTATTTTTTATATATATAAATAGGATTAAGATTTAATAGTATTAAAGATCTCTATAAGCAGAAAGTATTTCCTTTATTTAATTTGAAGGACTCTCTTTTCTTTAGAAAAAGCCTCTCTACGCATAATATTTCTGTTTTTTTTTTTTTTTGGATTTTGTTATGCTTGAAGAATGTCGTTGATGATTGAAAATAAAAATTATTTATTGAATAAAGACATTAATTTGATAGGTCCATGTGTGCAACAAGAAATTCCTTAATAATAGGACCGGCATGCCAAGAATATTATAGGTTTCATACTAATTAATTCACCCGCGCGTTAAGGGTAAAATATCTTTTTACATCGAAAAAAAAATATGTATAAGCATTGTTTGATAACAAGAAAAATATTAATTATAAATATAAAATTTAAAGTTTATATTAATTAAAATAAATTGAGGATCGATGTATCAATATGTTAATAAATATTAAAAAATTATTAATCCTAATTAAATACTAAATTATTAAACTAAAAACAAAAATAAATTAAGATATTCAATTTGTGACGTGGGAACCCTTTAATTTATCTCATTTAATTATATGCTATAATTTTTTTATAAGAATAATAATTAAAATTTTATTGAAACAAACTAATTTACAAGTACAACTCTTATTATTCTTATTAATATCTTTAATTTAAAAAAAATCTAATATTCTGTTCTAAGTTATTTGTTTAATAAAAATAAAAAAACAATAGCAAGATATCCAAAAAAAAAAATTAGGATGATTAAAAAGAAAGATAAAAAAAAAGGACATATTTCTAACTAAAGCCTCCGTCTCATTAATGTATTAATTTTTGTTTTGAATTTTTTTTAAATATATTTATTTCTTAAACAACATGCTATGAACGAACAAGTTAACTTTAAAACATATCAACATAACTTTTTATCCAGCTTAAATTTTAAATTACTTGTATGAGATTAAATTGATATGACATAGTTGATTTGAAGTGTTTAAAGAGAACTTGAACAACTAGTAAAAATCTAATTTGACTTTAAAAAAAAGTTTTAGACAAGAATTTTTTAATATTAAGACGAAGACATCATGGATAGACTTGAGAGATAGTTAGAAAATCACTAGAGAGGTGGCTGAAAAATCAAAATGTGGTTTTTTGGATCTAAAAACCAATTGACCCATTTTATATGAAAACACCTCAAACACACTCTTATCATCTCAATAAACTAATTTTTCCACTAAAAAAAACCCAAAATCAGTTAAGAAAACACAAAATTAAACCCAAGAAAATCTCAAATTTTACCTATTTTTTCAGTAATATAATAATTCAAAAACATCTTGATAGCACTCCTGGAGAAACACTTTGACACAAAATTGTTTCTTTTGTTAACAAAATCTCGCTAACCATCTCTCTCCCTTCCAATATTTTACAATGATACTCTCACTAAAACTAAAAGACCAAAAAATAAAAAGACTTTGTAAAAAAGATGTTTTTTTTAATAGGCCTTGAAAGCATAATAATTTTAAAAAAACGATTGCATGTTTGTTTTATTGTGAAATTTGGCTCTTAAAATTTTAATTTTTTTAATAAACAAAACTAAATCCTATCTAATCAAATAAAAATTTAATTTAACGCAGGAATATCTGTTTAACATCTTGAGAACTATAAGAAGCTATTAAAAACTAATTATGAGCTCGAAAATCTATTTAACCTAATTTATAAAGATCAAATTAAAAAAAATAATCGAACAATGCAATGTGAGGGAGTCCACATGAAAATTACCTTGGCTTTTAGGGTTTTTTTTTTTAATTGTAAAACTAGTCCATATAGTCATGAAAATTTTTCTTAACTCAAATATTTTTTTTCATTCAAAAAATTGTCGTGGCCCTTCCCAAAATTCATCACTCAAATCAATAAATAATATAAAACGCACTATCCATTATGTTATCTTCTTGATTTATCCAGAAAAAAAAAAAAAAGAACTTGTAGTGTTCTCTTCACAAACAAACAAAAATAATATAAGATTAAAAGTTTATGCAAAAAAAATCCATGCCAATTTAAATTATTGTTTATTACCTGCAAATGGGTAATGGGTAAAACATAACCCATACTCATTTTAACCCAACCCATTTACCACCACTAGCTTCAAGTAACCGAATAAAAGCAGAGAATCATAGGAGAAAACAGAGATAGGTTTCAAACAAGAGCTGCTTTCTGAACAAAGTAGCATGTGGAAGGTACATACAAGCTATTTGTGGATCGGCTTCAATGATGAATAACAAAGCCAATTGAGAAAATGATGGAAGATCGCCACCTGCAATCAGCACCATAATTAAAGAGAGCCACACGCCTCTACTAGGGCAGATAAAAGCGAGAACCCATTTACCAATACAATCGATACCTGTATATTCAACAATTACATTGTAGAATTTGCATCTCTAGTTAAAGAAGGTTCAATAAAAGGGTTTCTTCTCTGACCTTGATAACAATTACAAATATAGGTTACCGGGATTCCCAATCCTTCAACTTTTTGCTTCCTTTGGGTTTAGCTATAGTAGCATTCATTCCAGCCATTTTTGCATTGTACTTTGCCCGCAAAGGATCATTGTATGTCCACCTGCAAAATAAAAACACAGCAAGCATTTGTATCAGAGACATACATAACAGCATCTCCGAATTGTTTCTTTGTAGTTCAATAACCTTTTGATGCAAAAAAAAGTTGAACCATCCTGACAATTGATTGGTATTGTCACTACAACAACGATTGTTTTAGGATCCATTTGGCGGCCAATTCAATAAAGTAGTGACGAGCAAAACAATATAAAAGCACAAAAATGTCCAGGACATGCTGTTCACAACCGTCACGAGTAATTTAATTCAAAATGGCCCATCAATACAAACTTAAAAGTCGCCCCCCCAAAAAAAAAAACAGTGAGATAATTGTCATTTCCAAATCCCTTACCTATTTATAATTTAAGACAAGGGTCATAAAACTGAAGAATGTAATAGTAACTACCCTTGCTATCAAAAGAGAAAGACTCTAATTTCCCTTAAAAGGAGTAAATATATTATCCCACCAGAGACGTGCATGAAAACACATGGAAAAGAGGAATTATTATTATTATATTTCAGGGGGGGCATTTGAACCTTGCGACACCAATTCCCAAGGCCTCAGCTTTGAGTCAATGCCTCTTTGCCAAAAAATAAAAAAAACGGTAGAGAATAGATTGTTCATACTATAAGCCACCTTAATAGCCTAAATGGTTCACTTATACTTGGCGATGCTTTTGAATTAGATTGCGATCATCTTCTACAATTTAGTATAAAGCATCATCTTCAAATTTTGGATTTCAATTTCTTCATCAACAAGAATGTAATGCAAAACACTTACGAGTTTGAGACTAAAACTCAAACAAAATCAGAGTTTACGAGCATATATAATATTCAAAGACTGGCATCAGGAACATGCAAAGGACCAATTCTGTTTCTTGTTATAAATGCTACCAATGTCCTTTAGCTTATGTAAAATGCTTTTAGTGTATTTCAACAAGTGCAAGTATCTACCTTCAAACCTAAAACTAAAGGGGAATGAATGAGACCATCGAGTGCTCATGTAACAGCAGATATGATATAAAGTCAATTTTACAAAATAAGAAGAAAGATTTGAATGGACTTACGGATTGTTCCAATCAGTGGTATCCTCATTGACAAGATGGGTCCATTTTGTTCTTCCACTACGACCAAAGTGTTTGACTTGCATAACTTTGGGCAATATGGTTTTATCCATGTTATCTTCTCCAGTCGGAGCTGAGAAATCACGTTTGAAAATGCCATCTGATCCAACAGTTGCTGCTCGGTCATCGGGCTCATCCTGGAAGAAAGCACCCTTGTGGTAATATTTCTGCATAAACCTCCACTTCTGCTTTGGTGGTGCAGCAGGTTTCGGATTCTTCCTCTCCCACTCTCTCCTCTCTTCCTCAGTCATGTTCCGCACCCTCTCAATCTCTTCCCTTTCCTTCACCATTGCCTCACGGTCCTCCCTATCCCTCTTAATCCTTGCAATCTCTCTGACCTTCCAAGCCTCGTACTCCTCTGCCTCATTCATTTCATCATCGGTATCCACATCAGCAATATTTGCCTCCATCTCCAGATTCTTCTGAATCATTTCCTCTTTCTTTATCTCCTCAACCAATATTTGCTTGGTCTCCACCTTCCTCTCCTCCAATTTCTTCCTCACCTTATCCTCGAGTGCTCGTTCTTCAGCCTCAAGCCGCTCACGCTCAGCAATAGTATCCCTCTCCGACTTGGGCACAAAAACAGGCTTCACCATAGCCATCCCTGTCATTTCCTCCTCAGAATCAGTCTCATACTCCGACTCCTCTTCCTCTTCCTCCACTTCATCCTCCTCCTCCTCCTCCTCTACAGGAAGAAGCGCAGCCTCCTCTCGCTCCCTCTGCCGCAACTTCTCCTTAATCCTTCGCCTTCTTTCCTCCAACGCATCCTCGTCGTCTTCCTCCATATCCGCCCATTCTTGCTTCCGGGTCTCTTCCTCCTCCGTTGAAATAATCTCAGCCTGCCGAATCCTCCTATGATCCGCCCTCATTTCATCGCGATTATCAATCCTAGTCTCCGCCAGACGACGCAGCCTCGGATCATCTTTCCTGGAAACAACATCCGAATCGTCCCTGCTGGGGAAAGCTTTCTCCAAGGAAGCCACCCTAGCCATCCTAATATCTCCATCTTCTTCCGCATCATCTGCCCACTCCGGTGCTTTACCAGGCCAATACCTTTTAACCTTGGTCTGTCCAATTTTACCCCTAAGCTTATCCCTAACTGCTAACGCTGTATCACTAACACCTGCTGTAACCGACATACTGAAGATCTCCCTCCCTTCCTAATCCCCGGTAGCTCAGTTTTGCTTAAGAAAAAGAGTTATGAAGGAGAGTGGGATTCAGTTACCTGCTATTAGCGAGATTAGGGTTTGTTGATTTTCCAATTTCAGGGATGGCTTGCTTTGCTGCGATATATTTTATATACCAACATCACTCTTTCTGCTTCCGTCGCTCCTTCCAGTTAGCGTCTTAATAGTTAATACAACATTAGGAGGAAACAAAAACGGCGGCGTTTCTTCTTGTTTTCTTAAGAGAAAATGCTTAGCCAATGAATTAATAGTAATAATAATAATAATATAAAATTCTAAAAAGAAACCTATAAATTTGGTTGACATTCTTATCGTCATTTTTATTTATTTATTATTATACTATATTCTAAAACCCGTGAGATTTTCATTGCGTTTTTGTCAGTATATAAAATTTTGTTTTTTTTTTTTATATAATTTGTTCGTTAAACTTTGTTTTGAAGTTATTTAATCTTATTTAAGAAGGAATTAATTTTAAATTTTTATAAAATGATAGAATTAGAAAAGAAAGGATCGAAATGAAAAACATGTCAAATATGAATGATGTATTATAAGTGTAAAAAAAATACATTTTGATCCTCCAACTTAAACAATCACATAAATTATACAATTTGGGTTCCTCAAAATTGTTCCAGTTCCATTTTGGTCCCTCGTTAAGAGAGGAGAGAGAGGGTTCGTCGAATTCTGGCGGTAGAGAGAAACTTATCGTTGGCACTGATTTAGGCCACTAAAATGAAAGATTTGTGTCCAATTGTTTCATTTGATGAGGGAAGTTCATATTAGGTGTTTTTGTACCTTAAAAGTTTGTGAAAAAAACATATATGAACTCTGGTTGATTTTTGTTTTTGGGTTGAGTTTGGTTTTTTGAACGGTTTTTTAGGTTTTTTAAGGTTATTGATAGGTTTTTTTTATGATTTATAAGGTGTTTTTTGTTATAAAAAAAAAACAGGTTCGAAAACAAGTTTTTGGATCAATAGAACATAAGTTCTGATTTTCCAGCTACCATAGTGACCGAAATCTAATCAAAACAGATAACGTGTCATCTGTTTTTTTTTTTTTTTAAATGAGCGACATGTCATTCACCTTATACACAAATTTTAAAAAAAAAAAAACTGGTCACCCAACCCTACCCTAGCGGGCTTGTATGTGGACCCTCATTAAATTGGTCAGGCAAGCTAACCTGATTTTCTAAGCCCAGCAGCACCTAACCCTTTTTTCCCCTAATTTTTTTATTAAAAAAAAAACTTTATTATATTTAACATAATACTCTTTCTCTCTTTTATTTTATTTAGAAAACTTCTTTTAAATAATATTAATTTTTTAATTATATGTTTACTTTTTAAAAGAGGTTTTTCTAATTCATCCATAAACTTTTTATTTGTTAAAGTTTTTAAACTATGAAAATAATTTTAAAAAAAAATTGCATATATATCTTTTTATAAAAAATAAAAAAATTTAACTCAACTAATCATGATAGCTAATTAAATAACATATAACCTGTACACGATTCCTTGTGAAGTATCAAAATATCAACCAAAAAAAATTCTAATAAAAAAATTAACCACAGCCATTATCATGATAAAATTGCTGAAACCAGGGCTGGGTTCCGCAAGACCCATGCGCCCGTTCTACAAACAAATTTTTCATTTTTATACAAACGCCAAGATTGCAACCTTGCTTCAAGAAAGACAAGTATCAAACCAATGAGGTACAGGATACCCAGCCAAATTTATTGAAAGGCTCTTAACTTGGGAAGAAGAATAAAAATGGCAGCAGGTGACAAGAGAGCGAACCGATAACCATGATTTGCAATCACATTGATTATATGTAACAGTGCCAGCAATCTTTGCATTTTTCATAGATCATAAATACGACTACAAACTCAGCTACAAGAAGACACTGCGAGAAAACGTCTCCATAGGAGTAGAGTTGCTCCCTCTTCCTCCTCCCTACGCCTTTAAACCATGCGCGCTAAGATGTTGCAACCTTCTTCAGCCAAATGTAGCAATGAGGAAAGCCTTATAGATGCTCATGAACTTGGCCACAAACGCTGGAAGATAAATCATAAAATAAAGTGTCAAAGAGCTATTTGAGCTCAATAGGCTTTATGAAAAGACATTCTGTTTCTACACATGGGAGCTGACATTCGGTTTCAGGCAATCATATATCTCTCTGAAATATTTCCTAACACAATTATTTAATCGTAATAACAGAGTGCTTCTCTAATGAAGTGTGCAGTGATATCTTCCGCAAGTCAAGGGAATAGATATGAAATCCATATTCAAGCATTCACACTTCGCAAACCAAGATGCTAGGACAACAAAACAGCACAGGCTCACAATTTTCTATATCAAAGATCGTGATCTGAAGTAGATAGATTTCGAATTAGTAAAAGTAAAACTCAAATGAAAAGGGTACAAATCTCAAGAGAAAATGGTGAAAAAAAATGGTGGACAATTAGATGACTCAGAAATGTTAAGAAATATGATGATGCCTGTGTTAATATTTTATGCAATTCAGCAAGTTGAGGTAAAAAAACAAGTACAGAAGGCCATGTGTTCATCTATGCAATTTCCTAAAAATACTTTGAGTACTCCAGCTTCAACAGAGAAACTGTCCAAAAACATTTTGGGATGGAGTAAGCTTCGTGCTGCAATCTTAATATACTTGGAAAGAAATGGAAACCAACAAAGCAAATTAGTTTGTACTTGTGACAACTGATTCTATCAAATTGATTTCAAGAAAAATAAAGTACCTTCAAGGTGAAATATGGCTTTCTGTCCCATACGCATCCTATGTTCCTGTTGGAATATGAAAAATATTTAGAGAAGAATGGCAGGAAAGGGCAAAAAATGACCATGAGATGCATTTTATTATATCTAAGAAACAACCCAAGCCATTCACATTGTCAATAGTAGCTAACGCTTCCCTTTCACTAGTAAGCCTGTTTAAAGTGTGGTTGCGGTTGCTTTTCAAAGTGCTTTTTACTTAAAAATATATCAAAATAATATTTATTTTTTATTTTAAAAAAATTATTTTTGATATCAACGTATCAAAATGATCTAAAACACCAAAAAAATATTAATTTGAAGTAAAGAAAAAAATAAAAAAATTTCAAATTTTTTCAAAAGCACTTTTGAAACGCAAAAACAAACAGGGTCTAAATTCATAAATGCTAGATCCAAAATAAATCATTATAATCAAAATTTTCACATTCTTGTTACTATACATTCATATATCTCACTCCTTTTTCAAAGGTTTCTGAGCATCACTTGTAACACGTCATGCATGAGGAATCAGCAACTGAGACAAAACCAGAAACCAACTACGTGCATGCAATTGCCTAATTCTTTAGAGGTCGTTCAAAGAGACCACAAACATTTCTGCTATGATGTTGAATCAAACAACAATGTAAGCCATATCCTTGTATTTTACTTTATGTCCCCCCCCCTCCCGGTAGGTTCATTATCAATTAGGTGATAAACAGTAGTTATTAGCACAAAGTCTCTCATTGTGGTGCTTGCACGCATATGTGCAGTGAGATGTTTCTAATCAATAAAAAATATCTATGTAAAAAGAAAATGATCTAGACAGTAAGTGAACAAAATCAGTTTGGTTTACAGTTAAAGAACTGAATTGAGATCAATATGATTAAAGTCGGTGTTTAATTTTATTCACCAATCGTGCAGACCATTTGAGTGTAACTTGGCACAAATCAAATGAAGCAAATGCAACTAACTAATCAATTTTCTCAGAGGGAGAAAGGAGGATTGTAACAAAAGCAGATAAAACAAGAAATGAGCAATTATAACGTACATAATATGCAGCCCAATGGCAGACTTCATGCTTTAATTCCTCATCCAATTTCTTCAATAATTCAGAAAGTAGCTTCTGAGACAAGATATAAAAAAATAAAATAAACTTCAAGCCAAGGATAAAGCAAGAAAATGGAAGTTGTGGAAAAATACACTGAAGGTTCCTTACCTTCAGAATAATTTCTGGTGGAATACAGTTAATAAGCAGTTCATACAATTTCCCTCGAACCTGAAACAGCCTAAAGCATATGGGGAATGTGTTTGGTTAGAAAGTTTAAATGAAGAAAAATGATTTAAAAGGCTATAAAAATCAAATCTTCATTTTCTATCAGACATTACACGACATAGGATGTTTGTAATACCAAACCTTTTAGGGCTCTGCTCCCTCATAATGTCTGAACATATTTCAGAAACATACTCCTCCCAGTCCATTGGAGGAATTGCTTGATTACTTGAAAACGGATATCTACAAGCACAATGACGGAATATAAGAGCATTACTAGAAGCCATGTGATGCTAACCTTTTCCAGCAGAGAGTTGCAAAAAGAAAATGAGAAACAGCAGTACTAATCAGATAGAGATGGTATGGAGCTTAACTGTTGAACACGGCAAGTCTCAAATGAAAGTATAGCTCTTCTCAAACTCCTATTTGATTTATCTGCTATGCGAGCTGCAAATCCAGGTGGAAGCTGTAGTCCTTCTTTCTTTCCAATAAATTCCAATACCTTAACAATCTGGACAAAGGAATTTCATAAAACTAGTTATATAAGAAGGAATAATAATAAAATTGACTATCTCAGCTAACACTCCTTAAGTGCTATTGTCTCATATGGCCAATTCCACAAAATATAAGTAAGAAAAAAGTGATAGGAAGAGATTCATGAGATAATTAGTGTTAAAAACTCTATCCAGGCACAAGACCAATGCATGTTTGAATTTCCAAGTCAAATTCCATCCCCTAGTAATAAATAAACAAATAATTGTTATTTTATGTGTTGGCAAATGCATGGGCTATTCAAATGTAACTAATCTGGAACATATATCAGTTTCCAAGAAGAAAACAAAACTTATCCAACCTGTTCCTCCTTAGGTGCATTTATTCTCACATTCAGACAGCGAGACCTAATTGCTTCAGTAACCTTCGAAGAACTGTTGCAGCAAAGAATTAGACGGCAGGAGGCACTGTATTTTTCCATTGTTCTACGAAGAGAATGCTGTGCTTCTCTTGAAAGCTTGTCAACCTCATTGAGCACTAGTACTGCCCTCACAAAGTAAAATATCAACAGTAAAGTTCCAGAAATAGCTAGTCAATGAGAATGAATGCTTTAATTACAACCATCCCAGCCATTCAACTGGACAAAAAAAAATTGAAAAAAAAAATAAATAAAAAGAGAGAACCAACTGAAAAATGTAAGCAAATAAAGAAGAACACTTGCAAGGTTGCAAATAAAGAATCAAATTGGAATTGGTCGTTTGCCTCAGAAGCCACTTGCATGTCAGTGATCACCTAAAGATATGCAGATGCAACTTGAACCTATGAAGACAGTGAACAT
>Ga0307509_10012131_pt1 | contig 10336 bp, 11 predicted proteins | sample 10_EM_MG_FD_202245 | JGI IMG/M metagenome (GOLD analysis project Ga0307509, IMG submission 202245) | Populus trichocarpa ectomycorrhiza microbial communities from riparian zone in the Pacific Northwest, United States - 10_EM | ecosystem: Host-associated > Plants > Roots > Unclassified | place...
TTTGATGCCCAGAAACCGCGAATCGTACATTTCTGCATGAACGCAATCATCAAATATCCCTTGGGACCGGTTTAGATTCCGATAGTCCTTGATGGTACAAGTTTGCCATCCAAAATTTCCAGTTATTATGGTTGTAAATACAGTCCTCGCCGCACGCAATCCCGCTGTTTGCCGATTGACGGTTGCTGCTGTGCTTGCCAATCACCGGTTCTCGCGCCATAAATCCGGCCTCCCACAGAACCGGACACTAATTGTGTTTGATGAGATTCGACAGGACAGGTCAAATTGCCAAAATGAATTTTCCCCTCAAGAACATGCCGTGAGATGTAATTTGTCTCAAAATCTTCTGTACTAGGTGGACGCCAAAACTTCGTGAAATCAGGTCTATTTATTTTCGAAGGACCTCTGAAATTCAAATGGGCTTTCCGGCCTTGATTCTGATTTTTTTATATCACAGCTTGTGGACTTCCCGAGATAATTATCAAGAACCCGAATCTCACCAGGCTCCGTGCATTGGGCCTTCAGAATTCCACATCCATCAACTTCTTTGATTCCTCCCCTTGTGCTGTCTCAAGGCTCCTTCTCACAACTTCTTACCCACAGTTCAATTCCTTTAATAGACCACCGATCCAGGCCGTCCACCTCGTTCATCCAAGTCGCTTATCCCCCGAACCAGTTTACTTGTATTCATTATACCCTTGGCGGGCAATCAGGCGCTCTCTAGCCACTCATAACGCTCGCGGTACAGGGGAATCTCGTGCCTGATATCTCCCACATTGTGTCTGGATGCCAATCCCCACCTAAAAAAACAAAACATTCTGTCAACTTTGATGGTCCCAGATCTCCCTGCCGGAACCAGGGATCTTGGGAGTTGCGTTGTCAGTTGTCGCGACCGTCGAAGCATCGGCCGGCCCACAGTCCTTCATCAAGAAGAACCCTTCTCTTATTTCCATTCCACCTGTTCCATTAATTGCTGGATTCCAGCCTTAACCAAGTTCATCCTCCGTCCCTTAGGAGATTTGATGAACCACTTACGTTTTCTGAATTGGGATTAATCTCACCTATTTTGCTTATCGTCCCCTAATATTTTCCCATACGGCTGTGCCTTCTCGTCCCCCTCTAAATGCTCATCTTGATGCAGTTGGTGTGTTGACCGAAAAGCTTTTCGCTCGAGGATTCGGCATTATGAACAGAAATCAAACGGAGACATGTGCGGGACTTGCTCCGAAAAAAAAAAAAAACGCAGCTTGGGGCGGTGGGCATAATATGAAAATGAGTGATTTGAATATCCTTGTGAGGCAATAATTGAATCTACTTTTACTTTTGGTGAAGCAAACTGGTGGGGGCCCTTTACCCCGATCCGCCACCCGCCTGCTGATTTGATCGCCAGTGGAGGAGATAATGGGCAATAAAATCGCGTGTAAGTAGTGTCGAAGTAACTCAAGGCGAGGTAGGCAGCACCATCTCGGAGTTAGCAAATAAACCTGCAGGATCCCGCAAGCCTTAGTTTATTAGACGAGATGATGGTTTGCTAGGGTGAGATTCAACGGGAGGTGTATCATATGTGTGCTTTGATTTCTGAATACTGTGACCGTATGGCTGCCAGTCATCATCGCGTGCTCCGAGTTCTTAGTGTGAATGAACACCGGTGTTGGTAAGAAATTTGAACGCACGTTGGCAACATCATTTCCAAGACCAGATTCTCCTGGACTTTCTGGTTGGCTGGGTCGTATTAATATTCCATGTCCAGAGGTGGCAACATATACTAGGTATGAAGTGATTCATAAAGCGCTAAACATCTTAACAAGGATTCATCCGGCGGGAAGGAAAGAGTGTTTTGTGAAATAAGCCTTTTCACAGGGGTCGCATTATAAAATTATAGAGTGAACATGGGGGCTTTGCTGAAGTTCACAAGAATGCTAGGTAAGAAAGATTGGACTTGGAAATGTTATTCTATTGGCGCCTAATTGACACCAACTTATACTCAGGGAAGAAGCCATTTGAAACTGGTGAAAACAATTCAATATGGGATAGCTAACTCAAGTCGAGCTTTGGCTCTGTGTGCGCATAGGGACGGTGGCGTAATGAACCCATTTAGGAAACAATCGCTTCCAGCTAACGTAGACAGGTTATGAAATTTCCTGCCTGCGCGAATGTCTGCGCCAAACATCCATGCTTTCAATATTGCGTCATCGGGGCATAAGAATACCCCTTTTACCCCTACCACCGTCGGTAGGTAGGGACACCTACATGTGGGGCCGCTACCGCTGTTTCGGTGGCCTTGGAACAGATTGGCGCAGTGGAGCGGCACTGCCTTGAGACAAAAATAGGTCGCTGCAAGGAAAATTGGGGGACTGTCTACAATCTTGCATTTAGCTGTCAAGTTGCGAAATCGTCGACTCATAGTTCCTTGGACATTATTCATACTACTGTTAGGTGAGGGGAACACCCGTTCGCATTGGAGAATAAGTTTACAAGTCGTATCTGAACACAGGGAATTCGTCTCAAAGCCACAATCGAACCAATGTCCCCATCAACCCTGAAGGTTTATGCCGTACTTACTTGGAATGAACTGTTTCGACAACTCGTAGTCATAGAACGGAGGTGGCGCCATGCCCCTGGAGTATGGATGGCGTTTCGAACTCGGCACTCTGCTTTGAGCGGTAAGCATCTTGGCTTGGAACTTTCACCCATTGTTCTCTATCAGCGGAGAATTGTCGCACTACGTTAGTGGAAAAAAAAAGTTGCCAATCAGATCGCCAACGCAACGTACTTATTCAATGCTGTTATCCGAAGTGCTCCAACATTTGTAGTGACAAACTAGCAACAGCCGAGGACGTCGGGGCGCCTATGTAGAGATAATTGCAGTGCTTGAGCTGTCTTTGGATTTACATTACATACTTTCGGTCGAATCGACTTCAAATTCGGAGCCAACGAAGGAAAATTTGAGCTCTGATCACAAGCACGAGTCAGTCAATCGACCTCAGTCAGAAGAAAACGGAGATGCGTTGGCATCTCATTTCGGTTGTATCGAGGATCTGCATATGTCAACTGTGACTCAATGTCCAGCAGTTCAATAGCGCGTTACCGAGAAGTATAAGCCGTCAATTTCATTACGCAATGACGCATCTCAACGTCGATGATAGGCCGTAACACGAGTATTTGGCGTCTATGAACAAGAGGGAGGTGGTTCCCACCAATGGCAGCTGACACGAGGGACGTAAAAATATGAACGCGGCCAAACTTGGAGATTCGACCTGTTAATGTAAACGGTGACATGAGGAAAGAGTTATAACTTTGCGCGAGGGAAAGAGGAGAGAAGTTGGTAATTTCATGTTGACTAGTTAAGAGCTGTTAACGGGCCGTTTTCCCGGGTGTCCAAATTCGAAGTTAACCTACACTTGTGCAGGATACACAATGCATAGAAATCCTTCACGCCGGCCCAACCCCATCATCTGTCAAGGGTAAACTCTTTGCGATGACAATTGCCACGTTCCTTCCACTACCCGTCACCTGGTTGAACAAGTTTACGAGTTCGATGCTTGGTTCAGTTGAAGTTGAATTGGGACCTGGCACAACAACGATCCCCAACTCCTGCCTTACCCATTCCATTCGATCGCGTAGAATGGTACTTTCCACAACGGGCCCAACGAGACATCGCAGGACGTGAAGAACTTCGAGTGAGCGTTGAAGAGTTTCGCGTTCGGTTTTTCTGCTTTGTGCTCCGGCAGTTGCGCATTCAGGTTCATCTGGATCAAACTCGTTCAAAGGGAATTTAACTTGCATACGTTGCTCGGCAATGTGTAAGAAGGTATTCCAGTTGGCGTATGCAGCGTCGCGCAGTTTTCCCAATCTGCGCCGGGATGGGGACATTGATTTTTGGTCCTTCACACAGAGGGTTGGTTGAGAAGAGGCTGAAATTTCTTCGCCCCTATCATCAAGAGGACGAGGCCACCTAGCAGGGACGGTAGCCGATTTATGATTTTGATTCTCTTCTACCTTGGCAGGAATGTCCGGCAACCAAGTGGCATTCTGGAGAGCCTTTTCCAGAAGTGCACGCCAAGCGACCTTTCTGATTGCAAGAGCAACGGATGGAAGCGGGGTAGGTGGGTTGGAATTGGGGATGAACCAATGGCCGGGAATCTGCGCTGCGAGGTGATACGCAGATACAGGAAGATTGAGGGGGGTTGGTTGGTTGAGGTGCTTTCTTGCGAGGGGAAAGTCTGATTGGAAGGAAATTTTGATGTAAGAATTAAGTTGAGAAAATGGGAAAGGAAAGGATGGACGGACCTACGGGACTCATGAGGTTGTAGCAGCAGCCGACTGCTACGAGGCCAGCTGGGTACCACGTTCGGCGAGAACGAGAAGCAGAGATGTATGCACGGAGGATGTCAGGGGTGAGAGAACCACATGCATGGAGAGCGACGAAGATGACTGGGGCAGGTTCGGACACCCATCGATCAATGGTGTCGAGCAGGTTCTGTGGTGAGATCAGGATCGTCTCGTGGTTGATCGGGGGTGATGCATTTGGGAGCAGTCGCTCTTCCCATTTTTGTGCACTCCGTGTCTGTTCCTTGTCTGCATCAAGTGCCAGAATATGTGCCGATTTCAGATGAGACTTTAGCGCACGGGTGAGATATCCCTGACCCGCGCCAATGTCTACAATGCGTAGGGTGTCTTCCGGAATGTTATTTTCTCGGACGAGACGGAGGACGTAGGCGGACATCCGGGAAACCTCATGGACCTTTTTCGGCGACATGCCGTGCTCGGAAGGGAGAGGAAGGGCATCAATGCCAATCGGGGAGCGGGGTAGTTGAAGACGGCGAGCAGTGGTGAGGAACTGGCTGAAAGAGTCGGGGAGAGCGGGGTTCTCGGCGATGAGGCACGGCCAGCTGACGGTGGGGAGTTCTAGTGGGATATCGGGCTGAACGGCGAAGGAATTGGGGTGTGTGGAAAGAATATGTCGTGTGATGTCGAGGTTGAGAAAAACGTGGGCCTGCTCGGACTCGTCGGGGAGGGAACACATATCAACCATTCCGTCGTCTCTTTTCTGTCAGAAATGTCTCCCCTTCTCCTCGTCGCCGTTGCTGTGATCACATGTTTTCTCCGCTCCTTCCTTCTCCTCATTTTCAGACAGCTTAGATCCCCTCTGCGCCATCTCCCCGGCCCGCCATCTCCGTCCCTCTTCATGGGAAACCTTGAGGAAATGCACGACCAGGAAAACAACAACCTCATCGCAAATTGGGTCTCACACTATGGTCCAAATTTTGTATACAGAGGTTTCATTGGTGGCTGCCGTCTCATGACCACAGACCCCGTGGCAGTTGCGCACATCCTCGGAAATGCCTACGACTATCCCAAACCAGACTTTGTAAGAGACGGTCTTGCCAGCATGGTTGCTGGTCATGATGGTCTCCTCACTGTCGAAGGAGATGACCACAAACGTCAGGTGAGTAGTTTATTTTTGGCCACAACTTTATCTTCACATCACTTGTCCAGCGCAAGATCCTTGTAAGTTCTCATCACACAACGTGACCAACCCAACACTCATCAACTTCCTATCTATTCATATACTACAGACTCCTGCTTTCTCTCCCTCACATATCAAATCTCTAACCCCCATCTTTTGGCACAAAGCCTCCGAAGTGAGCCATACTACACCTCTATCAATTTTAATCTCCTCACTCTTCATAATTCCAGCTACGTGACATCTGGTTAGCTCAGATCAATCATGATTCTGAAGACACTGACGGTCGGGAGCATTCCATCACCCGCGTCGACGCTCTTTTCTGGCTAGGGAGAGCTGCTCTAGATGTGATCGGCCTTGCGGGTACTCACCTCTCCCATATTTTCTCCTACTCCCCTGAAACGTGTGATCTCTAGGCTTTGGGTACTCTTTCAACTCTCTCAAGGACGACACCAATGAGCTCTCGCAAGCGTTCGGCATCATCTTCTCTACCGCTCGCAAGTTTCGCGTCATGACCATCCTCCAGGTTTGGTTTCCATTTTTAAGAAGATTCGTGAGTGTCGAATGTCCTTCCGATTGATTTCTACTCTTCTCTGTGTTTCCTCACTGTGCCTTGGGCATCTTGGGGTCCATAAGTACGCGTATTAATTAATTCGCCTACGTTGACATGACTGTCATCATGGAGATGTCATCATAAACAAACCTGAAGGCCCGACGGGGCTAACGGAGCTCGGGAAATTGGATTTCAGGTGGCTTGGCGGGGTTATAACTTGCCAGCTGTTCTTTCATTTCTCTCTCAAATCCTCCTTTTTTTTTTGCCTCCTCCATAGACGCCTGCGGCGAACACCACCCCGATGCACGTTCCTGTTTATCGACCTGCCTACCCAGGTGTACACCTGTCAGACGGCACCTTTTGCCCTTTGAATCGTGGATGGCGGATTTGCTTCCGTTAATTTGAGAAGTCACAATGTCCAGCTGACCCCAATGGCATTTTTATTGAAATTGCTTTGACGTCTGTCAGATTTCCTCGAACACATGGCTTTATGTCTTATGTTTTCCTCAATTTGAGGACGGGGACCAAGCAGAGACGGAAAGGGGTGCTCCGAAGGCATAGTTTCGTGATTTCTTTCTCCGGTTTCTCTCTTTGTGAATGATATAATTCCACTTGATGCTGACCATGTTAACGTTCGACAGCGCCGAAACAACGCTATCATGATTCAAGCACAAGCAACGATGCGGCGGATTGGATTGGAGCTCATCCATGAGAAACGGCAGACTCTTGCTGATCAGATGACTGCTACGCGAGAGGGCAAGAACAAGGAGACCGATGGATTCACAACCCGCTTGTCGAAGGATGTCATTATGCACGTCGCTGAACCCGGTGAAAAGGAGAGTTTGAGAGCATCTACACCACCCAACGAGGTTTTGAATTCGAAGGGATTAGGGGGAAAGGATTTGTTGAGCGTGTTGAGTGAGTGTTTCAATCCACATCCACACCGCCACCTCTTAATGACATCAATACGGCCCCATAGTCAAATCCAACATGTCTTCCGTACCTTCCCAACGAATGAACGTCGAAGAAGTTTTGTGCCAGATCTCGACTTTTCTCGCAGCAGGGCATGAAACCACGTCTTCCGCACTTACCTGGTGTTTATACGCATTGGCACGGGATCACAAAATTCAAGCTCGCCTTCGAGAGGAGCTGCGTAGGGTTGAACTTGAATCAAATTTGCAGAGCAATACGTCATGCGACTCGAATAGCAGAGAGTCAGATCTGACCGACCGAATTTCGCGCTGCGAGTACCTCGAATGGGTCGTGCGAGAAAGTTTGCGCTTGCACGCCCCTGTGACGAACACGATGCGCGTGTGCATGCGCGAAGAAGATGATATCCCTGTGCAGACCTTCTCGTCCTCTAGTTCACCGAGTGGTGGTGGCCTTGGTGGCTACGTAGATGCCCATGGGACGAGGCGCTGGAGCATACCTGTGCGCAAGTGGGACATCATATCCATCCCGATCCAGGCGATAAACAACAGCGAAGCATCGTGGGGGAAGGATGCGAAGGTATTTAGGTGTGTATGTTTACAATTTCCTGGTTCCGAATATTCCTTTTCTCCTTCACCTGTTTTGCGTTCCCAATGTCCCCAGTGATGCGTCTTGTCGGGTTGCGTGATCGAACTGCTGGGTTGCGAAATCGAGCTGCTTAGATGTAGGCAAGATTTCCAACTGGGCACATTGTTAGATTTTCTCCCTAATCTCTTTTTGTCTGCTCTCATTCTTTGATCAAGTGAGGTACACCCTCAGCAGCCGAAATGTGTGTGGTCTAGTCTCCCCACCTTTCATTGTCTCCGCGGTATAATACCATTATTTCCGAGCCCGATATGCTGGCCCAACTTCATTCACCCTTTCATTCACTCATCAGCGCAGCCTACCTGATAAGAAATGACCCACCTTCCTTCCCGGATTCTTTCTTCATTGGGTTATCCCAAACCTCCTATTTTAGTCTCTATTCTTGCTGTTGTTCCGTTATCTGATGTACTGACCACGGGATTTTCCTACAGACCAGAACGCTGGGCTGCACCTCCTCAAGAAGCAAGGGCGATTCCAGGACTTTATTCCAATACACTTACGTTCCTGAATGGCAATCCCATCGGCGGCAATCGGGCATGTATAGGGTACAAATTCGCCCTCATCGAGTGAGTACTTTTTTGGACAATCTTCGATTTTCGGGATTTTCCTGCACCTCGTTCCGTTATGGATTTGGAAATGCTTCTTATGGAAGTGGCTTTTGGATTGATTCTGTCCATTGCTATTTGCCTGCACGGAAGTCGGTTCCATTTCATTATGCGGTTTTCTGCCTTTGGATTTGCCTTGGCAGCATGATCTGTATGTCATGTGCCCAAAGTACGTCCTCCATCCCGACGCCATTTGCGTGTCTCTCTCTTTCTGTGCTTCCTCGCATTGTGTGGTATACATTGTTCTGTGGGAAACTGCCACGGAATTATCGTTTCGCGGCTTTCTCTAGCTCCCGCCGTCAGGGCAGGGGGAAACCACGGCAGCAGCATCGGCGCGATGCTGTGCCACCTAGGTTTCTATCTTTATGCACTTAGAAGTCGGTGTTTGGGGTTCGTTTTTTTGTTCAGTGGTGTTCGGTGGCTTTGTCTGGTTTTTGCGTGATCTTTGTTTTAACGGTTTATTTCCTTTACCTCCGCTTTTCTCCGTGGCTCGATCGATTTGCTTCCGCGCTCGGTTCGGTGTGACGATGCCCGTGACCGATCGTGTTTTTTGATCAAATTTGGGCGCGCGCCCATTTGCGTCGCGTTTCCGCTGGAGGGCACGCAGGGGACTTTATGCGGCGCATTTCCCAGAATTTTAGCTTTAACTTTTGGATGATGCATCAACGGACGATGTGCCTATCGTTGGCAAGCGCCAGGCAATGATGTATTTCCGGATATTGTTCATTGCGGTGTGTAGTTGGATCCATACTTTGACGCGGTGGGCGCGGCATCCATCGCAACCCATTTTTGAGTTTGCCTGGGATGGTATGATTGAGGATGAATAGCTCGTATTCGCGGAGTGGGGACCGAGTTTTTGGATCGCTCTTTCCTATCTATCTCGTATATTTCGGGCCCTTTTTTCGCCTCCCTTCTAATCAGCTTCTAATCTTCTATTCCTTGTTTGCATTCTTCTGCTTTGATGTTTTCCATCCAACATTCCCTTGCATTCCGATTGTCAAGCCTGCCCTGGGCCTGGGGCATCCTTGATTGTTATGAGGCCCTTACGTTGCGACTCCGGACTACATGCTAATTCCGCGATTGCAGGATTAAGATCTTCCTATATGTGCTCCTTAAGGACATTCAATTCTCCGTCGACCCATCGATGATAATCGAGAAGAAAATAAAGTGAGTCGTCTTTTTGTTTGTTGAATCATCCCCTTCTTGGGGGAAGGGGGGCACCTTGTCTTCGTTTCGATTGCCACCTTCATACACACATAAGTTTTTCTTACTCGGCTTTTTTATTCGTCCCGGCGGGTGCAATGTATTTCCTACATGCGTGATGTTATACCGCTCCTCCATTCCACACAGTCATCGTGAATCCCTTCAACTAATCCCCCCCTTTTTTTGGATATAGTGTGGTCACACGGCCTTTTGTGAAATCAGAGCCACAGCTAGGGAACCAAATGCCTCTGAATATTTCAAGGGCGGCCTCGGGGATTAAGTAAAGCTCAGCAGTCTCTCACCCCTCTGCAACATTAGTCCCATATCTATACTCTTGGCGTCTTTATCAACAAGGCGTGGGAACCAAGTAGCGACCATCCCCGTCTCACCAACTTTCTGCGTCCCGTTTCGTACCAGACCCCGACAAAGTGCTAGACCCATGACCGGAGTCAGACTTAATATAATCCGTCCGGGCCGCCTTATAGATCGAAACCTTTATGCCAGGCTCGCGGGCGTCTAATATATTTTCACTCAACACACGGGTACTGTCATGTATGATCTGCTTGTTTTGTAATTATTATTATTATGTTACTTGCATTTTATTGGATTGGGTCATGGAACGGTGCCTTTTTCAGCACGGAGGGACTTATATTTATCGGCTTCGATCTGGCTGATGTCGTGAATGGTAGGAGTTTGGAATTGGTATTATTAGTTCCTATACCTTACCACCCTTCCACCAGATGTTCTCCCGCATTACGGAGTATTATTTTATCAGTGATGGATGATCCACATACTCTCTTCTGTTTGCTCGACGAAGGGAGACGGGTATTCAGGGCAAGTTTATTTGGTGTCGGCACCCTCTTCTTCGCGATCGGATTCCAAATCACGGCGAATGTAATATGCGATTTCTTTGCTCACCCCTTCTCGCGAAAC
>Ga0307509_10012132_pt1 | contig 10335 bp, 4 predicted proteins | sample 10_EM_MG_FD_202245 | JGI IMG/M metagenome (GOLD analysis project Ga0307509, IMG submission 202245) | Populus trichocarpa ectomycorrhiza microbial communities from riparian zone in the Pacific Northwest, United States - 10_EM | ecosystem: Host-associated > Plants > Roots > Unclassified | place...
CTGATCTGGCTGCCTCCGGTGGCCTTGCGGACCAACCCCGGCGCGCCCCCGTCGCCCCAGTGCGCCCAGTCGCTCGTTCCGACTGTCGTCAGGTTTGCTCCCGTTGTTGCCGCGCTCGCCGTGGCGGTCAAGGTGGCTGTCGAATTGCCTCCTGTCACTTCTTCCGAGCCGATCTGCTGCAAGTACGCGACGAGAGATGTGAGGTCCGCACTTGTGATCGTGACGGAGCTGTGCGCAAGCACGGCCTCGTCGAGGGTGGTGGCAGACCCGTCGTGGAGATAGGGGCCGGTGCGCCACACATCTCTCAAGGTCGGGATGTCGATGCCGAGCAGCGAACCGCCGAGCCGCTGACCGCTCGTTGGCTTGATCGTGCCGATGTCCTTCAGACCCAGTGTTCCAGAGCCGGTGAAGGCCGTGCCGGCGTGGCAAGAGCCGCAGCCCTGGGCCAGGAACACCGCGCTTCCGGCAGTTGCCGTAGCTGTGAGCACGCCGCTCGCATCCCGGTAGGGGCTCCGGTCGAAAGTGTTGAGCGAGCCGAGGTAAGCCGCGAGCGCGTCGAGGTCAGTGCTGATGCCTGCCTTCGGATCGCCCAGGGGTTGACTTCGCGTTCCGGTGTTGAATTCTGCGTCGCTCATCAGGCCCGTGCCGCCGGCGAACGCGCGGATCTGGCCTTCGAAGTCCTGAACCTCGTCGAAGTTGCCGCTCCAGTGCATCAGGCCTTGTGCGTTGCCGGCGCGTCCGCGCAACGCAATGGTGTTGCGCAACCCTTCGCCCTGGCCGGTGAAGTCCCACACGCGCCCGTCTGAACCCGCGTCGTTATGGCAACTGGCGCAACTCATGTAGCGGTCGCGAGCCAGCCGTGGATCGCGCGCGTCATAGAAGAGCTGCTTGCCCAGGAGTACGCTGGGCGTCAACGGCTCGACCCCGACCGCCGAGAGCGTCGCGAGCAGGGGAACGCTCAGTTGCCCGCCGCTCATCAGAGGCTGCAGGTCGTAGACGCCGACCGTCCGGTCCATGAAGTTGCTGACGTACAGCGTCTTGCCGTCGGGCGCAACGGCCAGACCCTCGGGCGCGCGGCCCACGTCGAAGCGCATCACCTGGTAGCCGCCATACGCATCGACAACCGCCACCTCGCGACTGGTTTCGAGGGCGACGAACAAGTAGACGCCGCGCGCGTCGTAGGCCGCCGCGCTCGCCAGACTGGCGTTGTCGTGGTCGACGCGCTTCGTGAGGTCCTCTTGGCCAGTGGACATCACGATGCGCGAACTGATCGCACGCACTGTGTTCTGGAAGTTCAATCCGCTGCCGTTGCGCAGGGCGCCGCGCTGAATGTTGTCTTGTTTCGACGGTACCCAGGCCTGCGTTCCGTCCGGTGAGATCACGGCGGCGCCCAGGTAGTTGGGGATTCCGCTGCCTTGATTCTCCAGGTCAGCCTTGGTGCTGTTGTGCAACACGATCGTGCGCATCAGGCTCAAGCCGCTGGCACTCATGACCACGACTTCGCCGCCGCTGTTGGCGGTGGGGTTGACGGTCGCCGTCGACTCGCCCGGCATGGGCGGGGTGATGAAGCGCGACACATAGACGGCGCTGCCGTCGGACGGAATCGAAAGCTGGCGCGGGTTGCTGCCGACGGATGCGCTGCCCAGCAACGCGTAGCTGGTGCTGTCGAACTTCAGCAACTGGCCGGTGCCCTCGAGCACGACGAACGCCAGATTGGCGGCCGGAGACATCGCGACGCCAAAGGGCTGGGATGCGCGTGGCAACGCGATGGTCTTGACGACGACGCGCGTGTTCGGGTTGATGACGCTGATCGAGTCGCCGCGCTTGTTCGCAACCCAGATCAAGCCGTTCTGAGCAACTGCGACCGACCGCGGTGCGGCGCCGACGGCGACCTCTGCCAGTTTGGCCCGCGTCACCGTGTCGAACGCGCTGACCGTGTCGCTGTCCTGGTTGACGACCCACAGGCGCGCGTTGCCTGTGGCCGGTGTTTCGATCGCGATGTTGGTGGACGCGCTAGGGCGGTTCGTCGTCGCCGGCAGATACACCGATTGCAGGAAACTGCGCGTCTGAACGACCCCGCTGTTGTCCGTCACGCTGAGCGTGATGTTGAACGTTCCCGGGCTCGAGAAGGTGTGCGTCACGGTGGCGGAACTCGACCACGCCGTGTCAGCCGTACCGTCCCCGAAGTTCCATTTGAACATCACGTTGACGCCGCCCGACGCGCTTGCGGTGAAGGTTGCAGCCGTGTTGGCCTGTGTTGCGACCACGGCCGGCATTGGATTGACAACCATGGCGTTGACGGCCACCACGGTCCACACGAAGCTCACGCTGGCCACATTGACACCATCGCTGACACTGGCGGTGACGTTGAAGTCTCCAGCGACTGTGGGCGTGCCCGTGATGGCGCCGGTCGAAGCGTTCAGGACGAGGCCGGTCGGAAGGCCCGCTACGCTGTAGGTCAAGGTGTCCCCGTTGGGGTCGGCGCCCACCAGGTTCAGACTGACGGCAGTGCCGGTGTCGACGCTCTGGTTGCCGGGGTTCGCCAGGGTCGGAACGGTCTCTGGGTTGGCCACCGGGGCGATGCCCATCCGCACGATCTTGGACACGGACGGAACGCCCGCTTCGTTGAAGACGAACAACTGGTAGTAGCCCGGTGTGGCGTCGGCGGCCCGGGTTGGCGCCTGCACCGAGACATGCAACCCGTTGGCGTTGAAGGTCAGGTCGAGGAAGCGCTGATCCATGTTGAAGCTGTGCGTCGAGGCGCCCGTCTTCACGAGCGTCACTCGGCTCACACTGGTGGCATTCGTGACATCGAGCGTGATGACCTTGCCGATGTCGATCCAGTCGGGGGCTGTCGAAATGACGGGCCGCGGCGCACGTTGACCGTTGGCGGTGAACAGGTACGGAGGGTAGTAGATCTCTGCGTCGAGGTTATCTGCGGGGCCGGTGCCCGTGGGGACCGTCGCGCCACCGCCGCTGACCAGCACGCTGGCATCGGACAGCAACACCGCGTTGGAGTGGTACAGGCGCGGCTTGGAGGCCGATGGGCCGACCATCCATTGGCCCGTGGTCGGATCCCAGATTTCGGCTTTCGTGTTCACACCCACGAGCTGCCCCGCGACCTGGCTGCCGCTGGTTGCCACCACCTTGCCGTCGGCAAGAATGGTCGCGTTGACCCATTGGCGCTGCGACGACAGCGACTGCGTCTGGGTCATCGAGGGTGTGGCACCCGTGATGTCGATGACAAGTGCGCCGTTGGAATTGCCCCCCAACTGGAGGATCCGACCCGGCCGGAACATCGCTGCGCTGCCAGTCCAGCCAGTGTACGGTGCGCTCAGCTGGGCGGCCGACGTGAAGCTGCCGGCATTCGTCGGATCGATGTAGTAAGCCCATCCATTCGAGTCGAAGCCGAATATGCGCCCGTCAGGTGCGACGAAGTTGCGAGGATACAGGGCATCCAGCCCGGAGGTGTTCGCACCAGACAGCAGGCGGAAGCTGCCGTCGAGGCCGCGCACCTCTGGGCGATCTCCGCCGCCAGTCCCGCCCTGGACATAGACCTCGCCATTGGGGAGCGTGACGGACGTCGAATACCAGCGCGTCCGCTGCATGTCCGCGTTGCGGGTCAGCGTGTTCGTGTTCGTATTCAGCAGGTTGCTGTTGGTATTGCCGTTGTTGGTGGTCTTGCCGTTGACGAACATGTCCCCGCCGGCGATGAAGACGTTCGGGACAGACTGTTGCGAGACCGGTGCCAACAACACGCTCGAGCTGCAGAAAATGTCTGTGCCGGTTCCGTTGGGCAATGTGAGATGACCGGTGTCCGGTGCGCCGGTGGGATCCCAGATGTCATAGTCGGCGGAGGCGGTCTGCTGACCGGTTGTCGTACTCCCGTAGGTCAACACCCTGCCGTCTTGCAGCAAGACGGTGTGCACTGCGACGCCTGGCCACGCGTAGACCGGCGACCACATGCCGCGCGTTGATGCGTCTGCGGGGATCGTGACGTTGGGGAACCACGAGGTTGGCGCTACCGCGAGTGCGTGCGCTCGCGCGGATTCGCCCGCCGCACCAGCGTTCGAGTCGTCTCCGCCGCCGCACGAGGCCAGCAGGCCAAGTAGAGCAACAGACGCGAGCAGGCTGAATTGTGTTTGTGCGGATCGGGGATGACGGACTGGATTGAGCATGGTTTGCGGCAATTCGGCGTACACGACGCAGCAAACGTGGCGCAGAAATCTCGCCTCTTCCGCATGCAGTCCAATCCGAACGTGGCCCCTGGTTTTCCTTGAGCTCAATTGTTGGATACGCATCGGCAGAGCGCACCCCACTGAACGCGGGGGGCGGTTCTACAAACAAGGGGGGCGACGCAGGACAGGCCGCCTCGGTTTCGACGCCCTCTGGGCGCCCGGTCACTGTTCGCGAGCGGGCTGCGGCGTCGCCGTGGTCGGACGTTGGCCAACGGTGACGTTGACATCCAAGGCCTTGTCGCCGCGCTGCACGCCGAGCGCCGTAACCGCCTGCGGGCGCAGCGCCGCCACCGCATTCAGCAGCTGCTGCGTGGTGGTGACCGGCATGTCGCCGATGCTCACCACCACGTCGCCCGGCCGCAGCCCGCCGGCGCTCGCCGGGCCGCTCTGCAGCACGCCGGTGATCAGCACGCCGCGCTGGATCGGCAGCTTCAGCGTCTGCGCGATCTCGGGCGTGAGGTCGCGCTGCTCGACGCCGAGGTAGCCGCGCGTGACGCGGCCGTCCTTGATCAGCGCTTCCATCACCTGGCGCGCGGTGCTGACAGGAATGGCGAAGCCGATGCCCAGGCTGCCGCCGCTGCGCGAATAGATCGCGGTGTTGATGCCGAGCAGATTGCCGGCGGCATCGACGAGCGCGCCGCCCGAGTTGCCGGGGTTGATCGCAGCGTCGGTCTGGATGAAGTTCTCGAACACGTTGATGCCGAGCTGGTTGCGCCCCAGCGCGCTGATGATGCCCGAGGTCACGGTCTGGCCGACGCCGAACGGGTTGCCGATCGCCAGCACCACGTCGCCGACCTGCACCTTGTCGGCGTCGCCGAAGGTGATCGCCGGGACCTTGTCGAGCTCGACCTTGAGCACCGCCACATCGGTTTCGGGGTCGGTGCCGACGAGCTTGGCGCGCGCCTGGCGGCCGTCGGCGAGCATCACCTCGATGTCGTCGGCGCCGTCGATGACGTGGTTGTTGGTCAGCAGGTAGCCGTCGCTGGACACGATCACGCCCGAGCCGAGACCGACCTGCGGCTCCAGCTGCGACTGCTGCTGGCGATCACCGAAGAAGTAGCGAAGGATCGGATCGTCGTTGCGCGAGCGGCGTGGCGGTGCCTTGCTCGCGGTGATGCTGACGACCGCCGGCGAGGCTTGCCTGGCGGCGGCGCTGTAGCTCATGACCGTCGTCACGCCCATGACGGCCCCGGAAGCCGCCGGCGCCGTCGGTGCTGCCGCGATCGTCACGACGCTGGGCAACGCGACCACATTGTTGCCGCGCCGGATCCACTCGGGCTTGAGCGTGGCGACGACGAACAGCATCGCGACCGCCACGGTCACGGCCTGTGAAAAGAGGAGCCAAGTCTTGCGCATGAAGGACCACGTGGTGACGTCGAATTATCTGTCGATTGGCGACAATGCCGCATGCGCGCCGAATCGAGATCCCTGCCCGTGGCCCTGACGATGGGCGATGCCTGCGGCATCGGCCCCGAGATCATCGCGGCGCTGTTTCGCGACCCCGACAGCGCGGGCTGCTTCGTGCTCGGCGACGTGGCGGTGATGCGGCGCGCTGCGGCGCTCACCGGCGGCATGCTGGCCGTCGCCCGCATCGAGCAGCCGAGCGACGCTCTGCAGCTGCCGCCGAACTGCGTGCCGGTGCTGCAGGTCGATGGCCTTGCCGCCGACCTGCTCGAGGCGCCGCTGGGCCAGGTGGACCGGCGCGCCGGCGCCGCCGCTGCGGCGTGCATCACGGAGGCGGTCCGGCTGGCGCTGGCCGGCGAGATCGCGGCGATCGTCACGGCCCCGATCCACAAAGAGGCGCTCGCCGCGGCCGGCGTGCCGTACCCGGGCCACACCGAGATGCTGCAAGCACTCAGCGCGCCCGGCAGCGCGCCGCCGCCGGTGCGCATGATGCTGGCCAACGACGAGCTGCGCACGGTGCTGGTGACGATCCACCTGTCCCTTCGCCGTGCGATCGACGCGGTCACCTTCGACGCCGTCCTCGAGACGCTGCGCATCGCGCACCGAAGCGCCGCACTCTGGGGCCAGGCCGCGCCGCGCATCGCGGTGGCGGGGCTGAACCCGCACGCCGGCGAGGGCGGCCTGTTCGGCGACGAGGAGCTGCGCATCATCGGCCCGGCGATCGCGCAGGCCCGCGCCGAGGGCATCGCTGCCTCGGGGCCGTTCGCGCCCGACACGGTGTTCATGCGCGCGCGCAACGCACCCGGGCACCCTGGCGAGTTCGACATCGTGGTCGCGATGACGCACGACCACGGCCTGATCCCGGTCAAGTACCTCGGCGTGGAGCACGGCGTGAACGTGACGCTGGGTCTGCCGTTCGTGCGCACCAGCCCGGACCACGGCACCGCGTTCGACCTCGCCGGCACCGGCCGCGCGGATGCGAGCAGCCTGCGCGCGGCGCTGCGCATGGCGCGGAACCTGGTGGCGGGCTGAATTCAGTTCCGGGTCGGTGTGCCCAGCGCCGCGAGCTGCTTGCGGGCGCGGTGCGTGGCGCGCTCCATCAGGTAGGTGCTCTCGACGGCGCGCATGCGGCCGGTTTCGCACATGCGGGCGAGCATGCGCGCGGTCATCGAGATCGTCTCTTGGTGCCGCTTGCCGCGCGTGAACACGAAGAAGCTGCGGGCCGCGCTGACGTGGGTCAGGCGGACCTTCTGCCACTCGTCCTTCAGGTGCATCTGGTAGGCGAAGCCGAGCTTGACGTGGTCGAAGAGCTGCGGCCCGCGCGAGGGTTCGCCGGGGTCGGCGCTGCTCAGGTCGAGATCGACCGGGATGGCCGCGATGCGCGCCGCGGCCAGTTCGCCCGGCTCGGTGCTGGGGCCGGATTGCGCGTCGTCGTCGGCGCCGAGGTCGATGTCGACCACGCCCGACCAGTCGACCGCGCTCTCGGTGATGAGTCCCACTTGCTCCGCCTCTTCGGGCGAGAAGCGCTGGGCGACGACTTCGGGTGCGACCTCGGGCACCGGGTCGGCGTTCGAGAGGGTGTCGCGGGTCGGCACCGGCGTGTTGAAGATGGCGTCGAGCTGCTTGACCATCATGTTGTGGTCGAGCTCGGACTGCGCCACGCCCTTCAGGGACTCGGCGTGCGCCGGCAGCAGCTTGCCGAAGAATTCGCGCTGCGCCGCGTCGGGCCAGCCCACCAGCGCGAGACCTTCGTTCAGGTCCTTCATCAGCGGCGGCAGCGCCATCAGGAACTTCTTGCGCAGCATCGGCGAGCCCTTGGGCATGATGCTCATGACCAGGTCGCGGCCGACGCGGCGGTAGCGCTTGGCGCGGTCGGAGTCGACCCCGTCGCGGCTCACCGCGAGCACCAGCGCCTGGCCCCAGACCTGCGGCAGGAACTCGTTCAGCCAGCCCGGCAGCGCCATCGGCTGCAGCGCGCCCTGCAGCTGCATCATGTAGCGCTGCTGCAGGCGCAGCTCGCTTTCCTTGCTGCCCAGCGTCGTGGCGGTGCCTTGCACCTGCGCCTCGCTGTGCGTCTGCTCGGCGATGAAGGCTTCGAGCGCGGCGAGCTTGCTGGTGTAGATGTCGAGCTGGTCGAAATCGCCCTCGACGATGTCCTGGACCAGCGCCCGCACGCGCTCGAGGAATTGCTTGCCCGGCCCGTCGTCGAAATCGTCGAACGCGCAGGCCAGCGACGCGATGCGGTTCACGAAGCGCCGCACCGGGTGACGGCGCGACGAGAAAAAGCTCGAGTCGTTCAGCGCCACGCGCAGCACCGGCAGCTGCAGCCGCGCGATCTGGCGCGCCATCTGCGGCGGCACGCGCGTGTCCGACAGGATCTGGTCGAACAGGCTGCCGACCACGTCGATCACCATGTGGTCGAGCTTGCCGCTCGAGGCCTGCATGAGCTCTTCGCGGTGGGCGCGGATCAGGTTCACGGCCATCAGGCCGGTCAGGCCGTCGGCAGCGTAGGCCGGAGCGGTGCCGCCGCCGAGTTCACCGCCGCCGGTCACGGCCGCGAGGAGTGCGTCGGACGCGCTGGCCGGGCTGCGCGCAAGACCGTTGCTGCGCGGCGCCGCGTCGAACTCGCCGGTGCGGCTCGAGACAGCGCTGAGGTGGCGCAGCAGCGCCATCATCTGTGCGTCGGCCTGGCTCGGCGTCAGGCCGGAGCGCGAGCTCAGCCCCGAGCGCGACGATGACCCGCGGCCACCGCCCGGGATGGTCGGCGCGTGCAGGCTGCCGGTGCTGCTGCCTCGCATCGAGCGCGGATCGTGGCCGGCGCCTGCATGGACGCTGTGCCGGCCGTCACCGCCCGAGACGCTCGGATGGCTGTCGAGTTCGCTCGCCTGGCTGCGCGTGCTGCTGAGCGTCGCGTAGGCCGAGTTGAGGCCGGGCAGCTGGTTGCCGGGCCCTTCGACCTGACGCACGCTGAGCATGACCGGCTTCACGCCGTGCGCCTGCAGGCCGCGCAGCACCTGCGTGTAGCACTCCGGCATGGCCTTGGCCATCGCCGCGCCGAGTTCGCGCGCGAGCAGCTTGCGCGACTCGGTCTCCTTGGTCACGGCCTCGATCGCGCGGTACAGCGCGGTGCCGATCACCTCGGCGCGCAATGGGTTGCGGTCCTGGTCGGCGCGGCCGGTCTTGAGCAGCGAGCCCATGTAGGTCGCGAGCTCGCGCAGCTCGGTCTCGCAGGCGTGCGAGATCTGCTGGCTGATGCGGTCGGCGAACATCCGTTCTTCCATCTCGGAGTCGTCGACCAGGCTGAGCGATTGCCAGTCGGTCTCGGCCAGCTTGCGGCGGTTGTCCTCGCGCGGGGCGAGCTCCTGGTTGATGCGGGTGCCGATCTCGGTGGCGAACACGCTGTGCAGCAGGTTCATGTTGCGCCGCAGCTCGAACTGGGTCGTGGCGAGCAGGTCGCGCTCGATGATGCGTGTGCTCGACTGCCCCTGCGCCGTCAGCATTTCCGACACGCGCCCAGCCACGGCGGCGAGGGTCGCGCGGATCGGGTTGGTGGCCGCGTCGAGCGCGGCTTGCAGTCGTGGGTCGGTCTGGATCATCTCGGGAGGCGTGGTCTGGCATCGCAAGCGCGGGCGCAATGCCGCCCAGCCTGCCACTACTTCGTCAAGTATGAGCCCAAAGATGAGGGGAAAAGACGGCGCATTTTAGGGCGCCGGGCGCTCACTTCTTCAGTGAGTCGCGGATCTCGCGCAGCAGCAGGACGTCTTCCGGCGTCGCCGGCGCAGCCGCTGCGGGCGCATCCTTCTTCAGGCGATTGATCTGCTTGACCATGATGAAGATGATGAGCGCCAGGATCACGAAGTTGATCGCCACGGTGATGAAGTTGCCGTAGGCGAACAGCGGCACGCCGGCCTTGGTGAGCGCTTCGTAGGTCATCGGGCCGTTGTAGCTGGCGGGCGGGTTGGCCAGCGTGATGAAGTAGTTCGAGAAGTCCAGGCCGCCGAAGGCGCGCCCGACGACCGGCATGATCAAGTCCTTGACGATCGAGTCGACGATCTTGCCGAAGCCTGCACCGATGATCACGCCGACGGCCAGATCGACGACGTTGCCTTTCATGGCGAACTCTTTGAATTCGGACGCGAATGACATGTGCTGCACTCCTGCTGGTTTTTGTTGCGGCCCCGCGCCGCTGCGGTCGTGGCGTTGCTTAGTATTCCGGAGGTCGCCGGGAAGTCAAGCAGCTTGACACGTCCGCTAGAATGCCGGGTTGACCCTGACCTGATGTGCAAGTTCTGAGGACCCTTTATGACAGACGTGCTGAGTGACCAGCCAATCGACAACAGCAAGCGCACCTGGATCATCGCTTCCACCTGTGCCGGGGTGGTGGGCACCGGCGCCGCAGCGGTGCCATTCGTTGCCAGCTTCCAGCCCAGCGAGCGTGCACGCGCCGCGGGTGCAGCAGTCGAGGCCGACATCAGCGGTCTGAAGCCGGGCGAGAAGATGACAGTCGAGTGGCGCGGCAAGCCGGTCTGGATCGTGCGGCGCACGCCGGAGCAGCTCGCCGAGCTCGCCAAGGTCGACGGCCTGCTCGCCGACCCGCAGTCCAAGCGCACCAATTTCGCGACCACGCCCGAATACGCGCGCAACGACTGGCGCTCGATCAAGAAGGAATACCTGGTCGTCGTCGGCATCTGCA
>Ga0307509_10012133_pt1 | contig 10335 bp, 11 predicted proteins | sample 10_EM_MG_FD_202245 | JGI IMG/M metagenome (GOLD analysis project Ga0307509, IMG submission 202245) | Populus trichocarpa ectomycorrhiza microbial communities from riparian zone in the Pacific Northwest, United States - 10_EM | ecosystem: Host-associated > Plants > Roots > Unclassified | place...
ATCCTAATTTGAACAGGTAACAAATTTGAGTGCAATGCGGTATTACCCTACTCAATTCCCATCTTCCAGCTACGAAGCCACCTAGACCTGGTGCGCAAACTCATTCAGAGACCTGGGTCTCTTTTCCATTAACTGCCACCCAGGTCCTCTTGCGCAAACTCTCTATTGACTGGTCAAATTCGACCCTCCACAAGTGACCGCTAATCTGTGTTAGATTAGGGTATGATATTCCACACCATACTTAAGTCGCTGGATTGCTGTGTCATTTCTAATTATAGAATCGCTCATCCTCGGGTATTTTGGCCAATAAAATTTGTTGGGAAGCAATAGTTATGTGCTAGCTCAGAAAGCTCAGAACCCCAAGAACCAAGACTGCCGTACCTTGGCTTCAGACTCTGGCAAGACAACCTGAGTGAGCAGCGAACTGCCCAACCAACCAGCCAAAATCATCTGTGCAAGAGAGCTCACTATGCCACAGGGTCCTGGATCTTCCAGTCATATTCCACTTCTAAAGAGAGCTGTGGTTTTGGCCCTGAATTGGCATACGGGACTTAGGTTCGAAACCATAGCCATTAAGGTTCACGTTAATGCAAGGACTGCAAGGAGAATTGTTAATTGAGCAAAAGTATAAACATGTTCTCCTGAATAAGCACTGCCGGGTAGTAACTAATCTTCATAAGCTTTCTCACATTCTCGCGCACAGAGAATGCATGTAACTAGAGTCATGGTCTTGTTTTAAGGTGTCTTTTCCCATTTCACCAGTGATGCAATAGTGACAATTTGGTGGATTTTATTGGTTAAATTATGCGAGGATGAGCGATTCCATGATTGGAAATGACACAGCAATCCGGCGACTTGAGTAGAGAGGCCCGAACATAGCTAGCGATCTGAAAGTTTAGGCAATGTGATTGGCTGAACCTCAGTCCGAATCCCAAATAGTGGCTAGTAGACAAGATAAGGCAACAACGAATGAGGGGGGACAACGAATGCCAAGCACGAACCTAACTGCACTCGAGTACGGACAAGGCAGATTTCCTTCTAAGGCATTCAGGTAGGGCTATTGAGACATCAAGAGAAAGTTATGCTTTTCAGACCATTCATACTTAGCGTTCGTTCAACTTCGTTGTCTCCCCCGTTCGTTGTCTCCTCATCTTTTCTATCTGGGTGGAGGGCTCGCTATGCCGGGCGCTCGTTAGGGTTCGTCTATGTGCACGATTTTAGTGGATCAGGCTTAACTAACTCGAGTACGAGTATGAGTATAGGCCATATGCGCATGCAGTGGTGTATATGTTCAAAGAGGCGAAATTCTGTCAATGCTTTAAAGATGATAATAGTTAGCGAATTTAGTTTTCCAGGGTGCTAACTGGCTAAGCTCGAGTATTTGGTTATGGAGCTTGTTGCCAATCACTAGACTGCCCTAGTGTCTGTTTTTGTGTTTTGCTAGTAGACGCCGGATAGATTTAACTAGGGTAAATATATCTTGCATCTGATTCGCTGGAGTTGCGTCCAGATGAAGGTGATACCAGTTTTGCGCGCTAGGTGTTTGGTCCGTTCCTATGGCTACCGGTACCGTACCGGTAGTGTACTCATACCGTAAGAACTTGCTTCACTCAGTAGGTTCTAGCGTTCTCTCCCTTTTTTTTTTGTTACGACGGGTGGATTTTAGTATGTTTTGTTTCTCTCCTCTTTTCTAGAGGGGGAGGAATTTCGGAGGATAGAAGGAGCGCGTGTGAAATTGTTCAAGTTCCCACGGTATAATATTCGGAGAGGCCCAGTGCTCCAACGTGCTCCAAATGCGACACAACAGCTCAGGTCAGACTGCCTATAGAGGAAATAGCAGCAAGGGCTACAGAGGTCATCCCAACAGGCGCGATACCAATGCGACCCACAAGACTGCTACGGGTAACACCAGAAGATGCCGAGGGGCATTTTAAGGCTAAGGAGGCCGTGTGGAAAAACATACAGGAAAAATGGCTGGACGAACTGTACCCACCATAATATGAATATAGGCCACCATACAGGGAATGCTGGAATTTCATAACCCTTCCCAAATTTGCAGCCAGAAGAATACACCAAGTGAGGGTCAACAAAAGCTACCTCAAACCCCAAACCGACTGGTCCAACCAGGACCAAGACCAGAAGTGCCAACGGGTGCGAGGAGGAGTCAGAAACCATGTCCCATATCATTAAATGCCTTGCTTTAGAGGGTGCTCAAATGAATATAAACTTGAAGGCTCTGAACATTGCCCCAGAGTCACCACTATGGAAAAGCAACATGAAGGGGATGGAGCTGATATGGCAGTTTTCTTCTTATATGATGAAAAATAGGATAAACTTTCCAGCTAAAATGGAGGTTTTTCCTATTACTTGAAATGCTAGTTTAGTGTCATGAATTATGGTTGTTTTCAATTATATTGTTTTGAGTGGTTTTGATATTAGTATCAGTTATTTGTTTGTTGAAGGAGAGTGTTGTTTTGTAAAAAAAGGTTTTTAGGCCATAACTTAGGTGGCTTGCCATGGATTTTCCCATAGTTAGTTACAAATAAGCCGCGGATTTAACAAAAAGAAAAAAAAAAACGAGTGCTCCAACCACCTGGGGCTTGGTATTCTGATGGCGCCATATCCCCTGCATTTCCGCCGCATTGAAGGACTTTACCGTATTCAACATATTACCGTACCTGCAGGAATCCCGGCGGGTAATCCAATATAAAATCTAGGTATCCTTGCCCAGACCAGCCACTATAGGGACTGTGGGGGATGGGTTGCGCATTGACTGGTCAAATTCGACCCCCCACAAGTGACCGCTAATTTGTGTCAGATTAGTAGTTCCTGATCCGATCATATTCGCGATAGGTAGGGGTAAAGCTTGGAACAAACTACTGGTAGGGTCAAGATAGCTAGCGCAATTTTTTTTCCTTCATTCAGATCCCAAGTTGTCTAAAGAGGAAGATAACTATTGTTCATCGCGGAATAGGCTGGTTAGGCTGGCGTACCCCGGGATTGTACTGCTGTGAGCTGCAATGCCGATATCGGCACGCATCTCTTACCCTTGAGATAATAAAATGATGGAACTTCGCCCGGACATTTGCCCCTCTACTTTTTCCAATACTTTACCTCGTAAAAGATTTTGAATATGTACTTCATGCTACAGATACTATAAGTACAGGCTTGGGTTTAAGCATGAATGGAAGAGGATAGGGGTCGAAATGAGGAGAGACGGGAAACAACACATCAAACTGCGGAAGCCTCTACAATATCAATACGAACACCGAAATCATCTGCTTCCTCCGATTCCCAATCTTTCTCCTCTCTTGTGACTGCCGAAACCCTATCCAAACCAATTCTCGCTCAGGCACCATCCTTATTCTAAGCTATTTGCCCCTAGCGGGCGGGCTGAATTTGGCCAGTAAATATGGTGGTATGAGGAATTTCCCTGAAAGGGAGTGGGGCCTGAATCCTTTGGGGTGAGCTGCACGGCGGGTATCGAGTAGTACCGGACCGGGCGACACGATGGTACCCACCGCAGTCCGCCTTCAGGAGTGACGAACTGCCCCGCTGCGAAGACTACTCAGCCCGAAACTCCCCAAACCCCACCGCCCAGACAGTTAAAGTCACCCATGTTGCCGGCATGGAGAATGCCACGATCTAAGAATTCATTGTCAGCCTAGGGTGCTAATGAAGGTTTCAAAACATGGAGACCAACCCCCCAGCTCCGCCCCCCGCTCCCTTGCAAATCCATCACTCCCGCAATACCCCAATACATAAATATAGTTGCAATATACATTGTTATAGCTACCACAAGCAAATAGGAGGGCAACGAAAGCATTAATACGGTCTGATAGGAGGGCTTGGGCCCTCCCCCGTCTTCACCCTCCTCTGCCATTACCACCGCCGACCTTAGGACCCCTGTTAGGACTGGTGGGGGTTGTGGAGAGGGAGGGCCGGGGGGTGGAGAGGGGCAATGTGTGAACGCGGTGCGCACGCTTCTTGCAGATCCCCACCTGGTTAACGAATAATGCAATATGAAGGAATAGTGAACGCAGAGCAACCCGATGGTGAGGCTGGTGGTAAATAGTGCTGGGACGATCCAGTGTATTGTCGGCACATATTCCAGCTGGAGGGAGGAGCCGGCTACCTGGGCTACTAGTGCTCGAGCGAGACCTGTCATGGTGCACAGCTCCATCTGAGCGGTGCGGTAGGCAAGAACATCTTTGTCTTCTTTATTCAGGAGGATATTAGATTCAACGGCCTCCAGCGTTTCTGTGATAGGCGTGAGGAAGAGCAAAAGGAGGACGAATAAGTTGAGTTTGTATCGTTTAAGTTGCTAATTTATGGTGGTCAGTTTGTGTTGCAGCTCAGCAGTAGTGAAAGAGAAGGTAGATACATCGACATGACTCTTCCACTTAGCATCCAGCCCTCTTCCCCCCTCGGGTTTCCACTCCGAAAGGATATGCCCAAGTCTAAAAGGCAGAAACACTACTGTAATAAACCATCTGAGGTAGACTCTTACTTGTACCATTATAGCTGAAAGGTGTCGGATTCCTCTCATCTCAGGGGACCTTGAAGAGATATTTGGATGACAACGGGCCTGTAGTTATAATTTTTCGTTTGGGGTACCCCGCGAAATTAATCATGTTGCTGAGTGGACAAGATACGAGGGCGAAGCCAAAACTCAAACAAAACTTGTGTAACCCTCCGATGGGCCCCAGCGCCTTCTCGACCACTCGGAGTACGATATATGCTCCAGCCAGCACCTCAAAAGCTCGACACTTTTTCTCTTCACCAAAATTAGCATCGATGTGCTATCCAGCCGCACAATTTGCGTTTCACACGTAATTTCGACCAATCAGAACACTCTTCCACAGACTTTTGCGCCCTTTAGGCGCTGTCAATGTGTTTTCCGACAGCAAACTGGCAATCGGCCCGGTCGTTCTACGGTCCTAGGCTTCGAAGGCCGCGTACCGGTAGACGAAAACAGATCTACTCGTAATTTTCTGATGTTTATGAACACGACTAATACCGGTACTGCACACAACCGGGATCCTACCGCTCTGGCCTATTTTTTGCCTGGGTGCGGTGCGGCTGTGTTCGCGAACGCCCAAAAGTTACGAGTGGGGGCCAATCTGCGAGACATACTCGCATTGGCGAAAGCACCATAGATCGCCCTTCTGGCAAATAAGGTAGTGTAGCCCATCGTATAGTGTTCGCTAAGGTCTCCTTCCCTTTCACAATAGGGGCACCCGCCCCCGGGGTTGAAAAAAGCGTCTTGCGAGTGCTAATTTTCTATATATATCATTTGTTAGATTTGTATGCAAACTTTAGACACACCAAGGTTTTCGACTCGAAAAACCTGCATTGCCATCTCCCAACCCCAGAGCTAAACCCCGCCAACAATAGGGTAGCTGCATGAGAAGGGACAGCGGTCATGGTGAATGTGGGCAGGCTAACACTGTTCCGGGTATGATACACCAGCTAGAGGCTGCACTGTCATGGGCCGATATGCCTGACTTCGTTGTGAAAGTGCGACGCGTCGTTCATGAGATGTGCAGATCATCCACAAACGGGAGATTTTTTAACAATGGATTATCGAGGCGTGTATTTCTTTTGATACTACGGGAGTGGATGGACGAATAATGGCATGCGGGGGAAGATAGAGATAGGTGTGGTGAAAGTTAAATTTCATATGCTTCCTGCAAGGTGTCTGAGTTTCAGGGGAATTATCTACTAGTACCGTACTCGTGTGTCCGCGCCAAGATTGGGCACCTCTTTAGGAATAGCCTCCTCTAACTCATAAAAAGTATTAGTGTTCGAGCTGCTTAAATGGGAGTGAACAGTGCCAGTAGGTGAAGGCCAGATACAAGAATGACCTCACGATTCAAGCAACCTGGATCTGGCAGGAAATGCTATCGACTGGTCTCGGCTGTTCATGGAGGATAAGAATTCAGTATCTACATGATTCTGGAGTCCACAAGTTGATAGCATAGGAAACAGCATCGCGGAAGGAAGAATCTTTTCAGGTGCTACCAGAGGGGCCACCGTCGCTCTTTACAAGTGTAATTGGATGTCTTTCGTGCAAGTTGGATGGGCTTTCCCACCATGGAGCTTCTGATTAGAGGAAAGCAGCGTGCACACTATGCCAGTGTTCCCAACGGGCCAGGCCGATGGTAGGCCGGCCTATAGGCCGTAGGCCGGGCTAAGGCAGGCCGCTCCGGAAGACAGCCTAGGCCCATATAGGCCGAATTCAATCGGCCTACGAAAGCCTATCAGGCCTGATAGGTGCCTATAGGCCTGGAGATTAGCGTTGAGAACAGCTTGCATTAAGGGTATTCAACCCCCCACCCCCCCACCCCCCCCACCCCCCCCTCTTCCGAGTTTATCTCCTGTGATTTTTTTCCTCCTTTATCTTCGGCTATTATGATACTTCTTAATTAATCACAAAACAAGTGATACTCAACCAACACAATAAAGCCTTAGAAATTTACCTCCAGGACCACGAGCACAACCCTATCATACCATCATTCCCCCCTATTTTGTAAACTATTTACAGTCAACCTGTCTTATTGATGCCTTCAAAATAGTCACCGTCCTACTGCAGACAGTTGATCCACCAACAGCAACTCTTTTTCTACAATTAATTCAACTAATTAATTCACTACCTCTAGTATTTTTTTGTGTTTTTTTTGCTAATAAGCGAAACTGTTACTTTATTTTTAATCATATTCCGTAATTGGGAAACATTTACCGTGAATTTTGCTGTTGACACAGAGCAGCCGCTCACTATGAGTGGGTCGGCCGAAGCCGTATAGGCCGGCCTAGGCTATATAGGCCAGGCCGGCCTATCAGGCAGCCGGGAAAAAGCCTATATGGCCTATAGGAGGGCCCGGCCAGGCCAGGCTCAGGCTTAACCAGGCCTGCAGGCTCGGGCCAGGCTAGATCCGAGAGAATTTAGACAGGCCGGGCCCGGCTTTACCGAAGCCTGGCCGGCCTGGCCCGTTGGGAACACTGATTTTTACCACTCCTTAGTGCCCGTTGTAAGCAGCCGCCAAGAGCGGTGTTTGGCCGTGGATATCTGGTTCATCGGGGTTGATGTCGTCTCGTTCGAGCAGTATTTTCACCACTGCATCGCTCCCATTCCAAGCAGCAAGCCGGGGTCGTGTTTCGCCGCCGTTATTTGATTTGCCGGGGTTGGCTCCGCCCCTGCCCAGGAGCATTTTCACCACGCCCTCGTGCCCATAGCCAGGGTCAATAAAGTGTAGTGTTCTGCCGTCGTTATCTTGTTTGTCGGTGATGACTTTCTCGCCGAGGAATATTTTCACTACTCCCTCGTGTCCATTGGAGGAAGTAGCATAGAGAGGTGATTCGCCGTCGCTACCTAGTTTGTCGGGGCTAAGGTCATCTCAGCCGAGTAGAACTTTCACCACTCCATCGAGCCCATTCCAAGAAGCAAGCCACTGGAGTTTGTGTTAAGATTCACGAAGGTTCCATACCTGAACGATAGTTGGAACACTGATGGGACATGGCTGAGAGGAATTGGGTTTCGTGACGGTTGCACTATGGGCTAGTATGGTATCAGAGGCAGGGTTCCGAATAGTCGGCGGAAGACTGGACTGGACTAGCTAGTCAGGTCGAAAGTCAAGTCTAGTCCAATGGTGGAAATTAGACCGACTGGACAGTCAGGATTATGGAAACCGACTTGACCAAGACCGGTCTGACCAGGCCTGCCAAGCAATAGGATATGCTATTTTTATCACTATATATTACGTTCAAATAAAGCTTTTCTTAATTAAACTTATTGTTTCCATGAATTATATGGTCGAGATAGTTCCTCGCTTAGATTAGGGGTGGCGAAAATAGGTTCTTGAGTATCGAACCATTTTTGTTTCACTAAGTGAGTGATATTACATGACCACATGCCACAATACCGGTATTGGATGCGACTTGTCCATCAGGTTTCCACCGCATATTATCCTCTCCAGGATATTCTATCAACTTGTATTGAGGGGCTGTTGATTCATAGCGTGACAAGCGACTTTAAGATCCTAGTATAGCTATACTTCTATTCTTAGCGAGTGTTAGGCTTGGTGCCATTCAGACTCATGTGATCTTTTATAAAGACTGGTCTGGGACCAGTTCAAACCGGACCGGACCACCCAAGTTAGTCGGGTCCAGTCATCGCCATCACCAGGACTGGCCAGCCTGGTCCCGCCTCCAAGACTTGACCGGTCCGACTATTCGGAACCCTGATCAGAGGAGTGATGATATGTTTGGTCGAGACGTTAGCTTAAGGAGGAGCGTTTAAGATGCTTTAGGAATAGGCACTAGGGAAGACTAGTGGTTAGTAGTTGAGATTTACCAGGAGTTGGAACGCATATGGATCAGACTATGAAGGTTAGGAAACGACCGGTGGTATCAGGACTGTGCAGGATCACAGAAGGTTGAAGAAGTAGTGTTAGAGGATGAGACAAAGGGATGGAGATAGGGGAAAGAAGTTTCGGGAAACTTCTAAGGAGTTGGATGGTATGGGAAGATAGGAGAGAATAGCGGAGCGTGTTGTGGAAGAAGGGTTCTTTCTGTAAACTCAAGATTGTGTATATATAGGACACATCCGGAGACGCAGAAAAGAATAAGAATCCCAAGAAACTCTCAACTCATCATAGCCCAAACTTTCTGAGTTTGGCCGTTGTTATTTGGTTCGTCGGGACTGGCTCGGCCCCGTCCGGGCAGTACCTTCACAACTCCTGTGCCTCCGCTTAGCGGCCCAATGCAGTAGTGTTTAGCCATTGCCAGCTAGTTTGTCCGGGCTGATGCCATCTAGTCTAAGGAGTATTTCAACTACTCCTTCATGTCTATTCCAAGCAGCCCAATGGAGTGGTGTATTACACGTAAAACCCAGTTGATTAATATCGCAACCCTCCATCTCTACTAAACCAGCTACAATCTCCACAATCCCGAAGAATGATTCACAATGTAGGCCACTGAACAGGGAGGGTTTATCGAAATTCGCGACATACCAATATATATTCTGAGCTTGTAAGAGGATATTAGTGGATATGTGGTGCAGTCGCCACGAAGCTTCAACGCAAGCTGTTTGGCGCAATATGAAGGTCCCGTTTTTCGTGCGCTCCCCAATATAGAGAGGGCTATTCGAGAAATGACATGTTCACGAGCCGGGGTGAGGAGCCGGTCGAAAAGGACAGGCTGAGAATTTAGGTAACTTGGGCAGGTTTCCATCATTGCCGATTGAGCCGGGCCGAAAAGCTCGGAATGAGAGCAGAGGTACCCCGAACAGTAAAGTCGATCAACCAGGCCGCGCAAGCCTCCTTTGCTTGTCTACAACAAGTCCCTGGCAACAGTCTAGCAATATACTTATTGAAAGAATATTTTCGGCGTTGAGATTCGGGGACCCTATCTTGACTGAAAGGGCATGACACAGCTCACCGGCTTTCAAGGACCACTCCGAGTGAGATATCCACATCAGTGCGGGAGTAGCCGTGCCGGATCTCGCTCTCTCCCCACCTTGTTCCCTTATCCGACCCAGCGCTGCGCTATATACTTGCAAGCACCACCCCCACTACCTCATCCCACAACACAAGTAATCAACTCCGATGCACAAACACCGTAAAGCGCCGATGGTGGAATTTCTTCCCCCTTTGTTAATATCCCTAGATTTATTCATAATTACAAGAAAATACACCGAAAACGCGGGAGAGTATGGCCCAGAGACCCGAAAGTAAAAGTCAAGCACCCCAAAAGTAACAATTTAAAGACACCATGCCATTCAAACTTGTCAATCATAACAAAACCACGAATAGAATTTATGACCCTGAATATAAATAGAAAGGCCCCCAATCTTACTAGAACTTTTATTATACCCTTCGCGATAAGATAAGAAAACTTTCCTTCAAGTTCTTTGCCCCCTTAACCCTCCCATGTGCCGATTGTGCTCTTAGGTTGAAGAATTCTGGGTTCTCTGACTGCCAGTGTTCGCAACGGGGCAGTCCGTCCGTCCTGGGGTAGGACGAAGACGGACGACATTGTGTCGTCCCGTCCAGTCATTTTCTGAACTTGCCCGACAAGTAAGAGCCCAGGACCAGGACGGACGACATTGCGCCGTCCCCCACCGTCCCCCACCGTCCCCCGTCGTCCCCCGCCGTCTTCCGCTGTTTTCCGATGTTTTCCGATGTTTTCCGCCGTCCCCTGCCGTCCCCCACCGTCCCCGGCGGTCCTATGTAAGCACCTGCCGTCCCCTACTAGAAGATGTCTCACATCGTGGGGCTCGTCGTCCTTCCTAATGACGGCCGTCCTCGAAGTTCAAGGACGAGAACGGACGGCATT
>Ga0307509_10012136_pt1 | contig 10335 bp, 14 predicted proteins | sample 10_EM_MG_FD_202245 | JGI IMG/M metagenome (GOLD analysis project Ga0307509, IMG submission 202245) | Populus trichocarpa ectomycorrhiza microbial communities from riparian zone in the Pacific Northwest, United States - 10_EM | ecosystem: Host-associated > Plants > Roots > Unclassified | place...
TGCAGCGCGAGCGCCCCTTCGCCGTGCAACCCGACCCGATGTGGAACTCGACGCGGTCCATCAACCCCTTCTTGCGTCTCGCCGCCCCGCCGCCACCACCCCCGTACGTCGAACCGCCCGCATATACCGAGGACACCACCCCGCTCGCCGATGCGGCCGAGTCGCAAGCGGCGACCGGGACTGGCACCGCGACCCTGACCGCCCAGCGCGCAACGCCTCCACCGTCTGTCCCTCGTCCTCATCCAGAGGCGAATGGGGAGGGGTCTGCCGTGTCATCCACGAACACCGACGCTGCTGCTGACAACGCACCCCGCACCCCGTCACCGTCGACTTCTAACTCATCTGCCGCGGCGGGTGCCTCTGAGGGTGAAGACGACGACCCGGAGGACGCCGATCCGTCCTCGCAGCTGAGCGAGAAAGCTCGCGGAAAGAAGCGCATGCGCGAGGAAGACTCGGACTGCTCGTCGCCCGACAACGAAGGCGATGGTGACGACGACCCCTTTGCGGCAGCGGGTGGCAGCGGTTCCAACTCGAGACGCGACGGACCCAGCCACAAGCGCAGGAAGACGGACGCAGACACGGACACAGACACGAGGATAAACACGGATCGGTTGGACCTCTCTCCGTCCGGTCGGGGGTCGAACAGCACGAGCTTCATGGACAACCTCTTCACGCTGGCCGAGCGTCGGCACAACTCCGAGAAACTCAAGTCCATAGGGAGGATGTATCGCGCCGCGCAGTAGACGCGACGATAGAGTCCTTCGTATCAAGGCATTGTAGTATCATGTTCCATCTTTTCCCTTTCCATTTTTTTTTCTCTTTCTTCCTTTCTTTCCTTTGGCCGTGGTAACCCCATCCGCATGGACCTTTATTTTCTTTCCCTTTTTTGTCCCGTCAATGTATTTCTTTGGTAATGGTCGTATTCTGAAGCATGGGACGCTTTTCCGCCGGCACTTGATCTTGATTTCTGTTTGTTGCTTCGTTTGTAGCATCATTCTCCCTGAGTGCGTTGAAGAAAATAGAATGAAGCATTGACTTCTGACCGTACATTTTGGGCGCCTTCCACTGCTTGGATCCCTGCCGCGTTGCCGTCTTCTCTCACGAGGTCCCACTTTGGGCCACAATATAGTGCATGGGACATGACGACAATAGGTCCTCTGTTTCAGGTGGCCTTGTCCGTTGAGAGACATGGATCGAGGGTAGCTACATCGACGATGACCAAAGACGTTCGACGGCGTCAACGTACTTACAATATTCTGCCCGATACGATGTGGACAGTGTCTCGTGCATCGCGCCATGGAGTCAGAAGCATGCAGAAGAACGAGCCGAAGATGGCAAGAGTAGGGATGTATGTGGATGTGGAAGGATTTAGTCGTGCGACGGCAGATTATACGCAGGAATGTGTCACATGTATCGCGCCAAGGAGCAGAAGAACGAACCGAAGATGGAAAGAGTAGGGATGTATGTGGAAGGATTTAGTTGTGTGGCGACCAGATTATACGCATACTCGCACGCGTGTATGATAGACTTCTAAGATACTTTTTCAAACCAAGTTTGCGCGGATCGCCCACTATCCTAGGGAGCAATAGGGGCACCTAGGGCGTCTGCGTGCCCCACGTCCAGGACGACCGCCGCATCCTGGTACAAATCACGGACTTGAACAGACACTGGGTCCACGACGCTTCGCAGAGCCGCGAGCACCGCACTGGCGGTCATCTGTAAACTCCATAGGCTGACCGTCTTGACACGGTGATTAAAGTTGGCTTGTGTAACGTGGTACGCGAACGCGTCGTAGACTTTGAGGGCGATGTCGTCCATAAGGCAAGCTATAGCGACGAGATGTTAAGCACTTGACAGCATTATCGTCTGCCGGACTACTCACTTTCCCACATCTGAAGACATGTGATGAGACGTGGGTCCAAGCTGTATGAATTAGAATTAGAAACGTACCGTCCAAGCACCGTCAAAGTGTTCCAAGCCCTTGACTACCCGACATCTAACAGGGATTAACGTACGGTTGGCACTGTTCCCTCGGTTCAGCACCGACACAAGGGTGTCGCACAAGCCATCAACTCACTTCATGAACGCAACAATGGGGCGGATGAGTGCATTCGAACTATAACTGAGCTCATTGGTCCAAATGGGCACCGCTGCCTTCAAGTCCCGGAATCGCAGGTCAATGTCGATGACAACCCTGTCTTGTCCTTGATCTTCGTCTTCACGGTGCTTTTGCGGCACGGACAGAGGCGGCTTGGCAAGCTCTCGCTGTCCAGGGATACGCTCTCTGACAACTGCAGCAGCCGTGGTTGCAAGCGTGTCTATGAGCACGTTGAGCGTATCATCGTCCTTAGCATCGCGCGGGAACTTGATATCAAGCACCGCATCCAATTTTCCGGATGTAATCCAGGAGATCGGGCCTTCCTCAGTGGTCATCGCTTGTAGATGGTCGATATTGACCCCATCAATCCGGAACCGGGACTAATCTTGTTGTGGATATCACGAAAGTGAAGAGGGAGAGATACTCACCATCGTGGACCAACCACCATCTTTAGTGTCCTGCTCATTCGTCCTCCCCATACTCTGCGGACGGTGCAGACTGAACAAGCAGTTGTCAAACTGTCCTACGATACCCCCCGCCTTCATAAAGTCATAGAACAGCCACTGCTTGCGCAGCGTGCCAACATCCGCGCGGAAAATCGAGAAGGTATAAGGTCGAAACCCTCCTGGCTGATATACGGTGATGAGAACGTCCTCCAACACCAGCGACTCGAGTTCAAAATCGCCTTGCTGGGAAATGTGGCGAAACGAGGCGGGATCAAGGTCAGGGGACCACTGAACCGAGCGACGATCTACAGACAAAAGTTGGTGAGAAGACACGAAATACTGACAAGGGGTGCGCACCAAGAACTCCGCGCACACCCTTAACAACAGCATCCTTCACAAGCCCTTTCCCATCGAGCCACTGCCACAGACTGAGCGTAACATCAACGCTGTCGACATTGAGATCGAACATGGACCACTTGACGTCTTCGTCCGAATACCGGTGCTTAGCGGCATCGTCCTCTTCGTCATCTATCGTATGGTTGGCGGGATGGTTGCTGACATCATAACCCAAAGCAGCGGTGTGGACGGCCCTGCCGCTTCCGTCAAGGGTGTTCGAGTCAACCTCGGGTCGCCTTGTAATACGCACGTTCTTGAACGATATACGAGAATCTTTCCACTTGGGCACGATAGCTGACTCAAAAATGATGGTGACGCCCGTTTCGGAAGTGAGATAGTCGCTAATAGCACGAGCGACCGAGGCTATGCGATCAATTCTCAGCGCTGCAGTGTCGTGTGAGGAGTGGGTCCAAAATACCTTGTAGGCGAAGGCTATTCGCCACCGCGAATACAACGGAAAAGAACGTTGTTCTGGGGAGGGAATAATAAGCATTTGGGTGGACAACACATTGCCATCCCTACTGACGTTCCAATCAGGATCCACAGTCCTTGTCCGACCAAGAACCAAGTGACAAATGCGGAGATGTCGTCGGCGTTGAATTTGCGGAAATTGCGAATGAAGAACCAACGCACGCGAACACGCATGCGCTGAACAATGCCATTTGCGGCATTTAGAAAGTCATCACGGGAGAGTCTCGCAACGTGTGCGTGTGGAAGCGACTGCGCGAGCCTGCGAAAGAAGCGTGGATAGTTGTTATCGTAAAGGTGGGCGGGTGAATTATCGGGACGTAAACTGTCATGATTTAGCGAATTGGGAGCGGTTTTCTGTGGCTGTTCTAGTGGTCGAGGGCGTTCGGGCGCAGTATGTTTGGACGGGCGATCGTCGCGCGTACTGCATGAAGAACGAAAATTACGATGCAGATATAGGGGAAACGTGGATGGGAATATCGGTGCAGGGCGGCGTGCAAGGGGGAAAGGGGGAGACGGAGACGGAGGGACAGGGCGAGTGAAAAAGGTGCGGATAACGGAATAGCGGTCGGAATAGGCGAACTGAGCAGCGCGGCTGGAGTGTTTCAGAATGAGAGAGCTGCGAGACATTAAAGATGGCCACGGACAGACCCGCAGGCTTGAGGAGGCAGAGCTGATGAGGCTGGGGCTGAAGCATGGCGTGGGAACATTGCTAGGGCACCGCCTTGGCTCCTTCCCCATACAAAAAAGTCAACAACCTAGTCATTCCACTTTCAGTCAGCTTTCATCATGAGCCAGTATCCAATCCCACCACCGTCTTACGGTTCCACCTCTCCTTCTCCCAAATCTCCTACTGCCCCACTATTTTCCGGCACTAGGTATCAGGGCGAACCTGGTCCCAGTGCCGGCATCTACAACCAACCAGCTCCAGGTGATCTCCCCGATGATTTCAAGGTTCGTCTTGATCGCATCCTCTGTCCTCTGACCTGGTGCTTTCTTTGACCCCCTACACAGTACGGTGTTACCGTCGTGGAGAGTTCTGTTGAGATACGACTTGCGTTTGTTCGCAAAGTGTACACCATCCTTTGTACGTCCCAAGCTTGATCTTTGTTGTCCTCCGTCTCCGCATGACTGATGCTCCTGTCTTTCGCTACAGTCGCCCAAATTGTGGGTATTCTTTGAACTCTTAGATGCTCTTCCGTTTCACTTTTGACTTACGTCTCCGCTTTAGCTTGCCACCACTATTGTAGGCGGTATCCTGTCTCATTCCGACTCGGCCGTCTCCTGGGTCCGGACCCAGTAAGTGCACTCCCTGACCCTTCTTTCTACACCCGCCGACGTCGTTACAGCACATGGTCCTTCTATGTGCCCCTCTTTGGGACCCTCATCGTATTGGGGTTGCTGTACTGGAAGCGCCACAGCCATCCTACGAACCTCGGTCTCCTGGCACTGTTTACTCTTATGGAAGCCTTCACCCTCGGAATAGCCACTGCTTCCTTTGATGATGTGATCGTCCTTCAAGCACTGCTCATTACGACGGGTGTATTCCTTGGCTTGACCCTCTTCACAATGCAGAGCAAGGTAGGTTTACTAGGATGCATTTTCCCCGGAGTTTCAATGACATATATTTCAAGTATGATTTCTCCGGAATGGGGCCATGGCTATTCGGTGGCCTTCTTGCTTTAGGTAAGTCCTATGCTACCCTACTACCCTGAACCTCCTATCTAAAAATGTGGCAGTTATGACAGGTCTCGTTGGGGTGTTCATCCCGTTCAGCTCGACTCTCAACCTCGTTTACGCCATTGGAGGCACCCTACTGTTCAGTGGATATGTCGTCTACGACACGTATCTCATCAACCGCCGCCTCTCCCCCGACGAGTACATATTGGGAGCGATCAGCCTATATCTCGATTTCATCAACCTCTTCCTCAGTATCCTCCGCCTCTTGAACAGCATGCAAGACCGTTGAAGAGAGCTGAATGGGAACTTGTTGCCACTTATTGTTTACCTATGTGTTTTCCGACGATGAAGAATTGTGAATACAGTACTGAAATGTGTTTTTGGCTATTCGTGGAATCCGTGCCGCCTGCTGCGGATAATAGTCGGCGCTCTGTGTTGGCAGGTGTCATACCACTCTTGGAACGATAAAAGCGATAGCAAGGTTAGAACGCAATTGTGTTTATTTTGAGAAGTGAGGAACGGTGCCCAGAGATTTGGCCAGTTAGACAACCACGTCAGATGGACACCGCGATAACTATTGCACCATATGGTCCATCAGGATACGGATACACGCACATGCTGCCAGATCCAGCGAGCGCCGTTGTGGACGTGACGCACACGTGATCGACTCGGAGGCGACAATCGAACCTCCATGCTCAAAAGTTCCTGCCTAATGTCCTGTGCCCACCATCACCATGCCCTGACCACCAGACTCTACCTCTCCAGGTGCGGCACCACCCACACCGTCTTCGGCACCGCGGTAGGCGTGGATGATCTTCGTAGGTAGTGTCAGGCATATGCTGTGGGAGGTTGCGGGCATCGGCTACGGAGTGCTGCGCAGACCTACAATCAGGGTGTGTACCGCTTCTTAGCTGTGATGCCGAGCCAACTAGCTGCCAATGACCGCATAGGCCATTTGGGAAGTGGTGGTTTTTGCTTTCGAGAAACTCCGAAACGAAAGCAGCGGAAATAGACAGCATGACGTGCCCGTAAATAAATAAATAGAAAGGCGTGCTCAAACTGCCCATATTTTTTCGGTCTATTGGCTAAGGTCACGATGGCGGCGTGATAGGTGAACATCCGCAGTCCAGTCCACATTTTTGGTTCGCGTGTGTGGCGTGTAAGAAGTCATGGGCCCATTAGGGGACCGGAAATTATAGGCAGGCGCACCTACTCTCCGCCGAGATCTGATGCAGCTTGAAACCGCACTGCTTACCACCGAAGAGAACGGGTAGGAAATTTGGATCTATACGAAAGAAGGTGGTGGTATACTGGATTGGGTGCTCCGAAGTCGTGGCGCATGTCGGCTGATCACGGATACTGTTACCTTACTTGGCTATTCTGAGACAGCTCATTCCTGGCGATCGCGCTGACCCATGGACTCGCCTAGGATGTCGGAGGATTTGTAGGCGCAAGAGCAGTAGCAGTCTAGATCGATACGTTTCACGCATGGGAGAAATCGTACAGGATAGGAAACAGAGCACGGGACTTGTAGAATGGCGTCATTGGTTTTGACAAATGCTCGAGTGTCGTCATGTTCATATCGGGGGCTGCAGAGGACAGAATACAAAACAATATATATCATGATTGGTCGTCATTACTAGATACAGGACGAGGAAAGGACAAAAAATGTGGCGCAGGTCGCTTCCAAGACGGATCGGGGTACCTCAGGAAGGAGGGGGACACAGGGCAGAAGCGAACTCTAGTCGTTGTCAAGCGGACGAAGACCTAGAAGGCAACTTGGGGGGAAACTCTTCGTGGAGATCCTTATAGCCGACAGTGGTAGAGCCCGTCAAGTCGGATAAGGAATCGCCCCGTTTACGTGATGATTTGCCCCGGAACGCGGGGGAGCTAGAACCAGAGGCGGCGTAATCGGCGTCCATGATAAACCGTTTAAAGGACCGATGTGCCGTGGTGTCTATTGTCTCAGAGGAGTACGGCGGCGAGAATGGTTTACGGCCAGGGGCGGCGGCAGGGTCCGAGTGATTGGGCTGACTGGGAAAGTGGGCGGCGGGTGGGGGAGACAGGGAAGCTGCACGACGCAGGCCCGGGGTTGTTTGATGGTCCTCAGAAGGGCTTAGCCATAGGGGACGAGCCGTGGCTGAGGCGGACAAGAGAATAAGGAGCGGCGGGAGAAAGAGGGAGAAAAGCATAATGAACGTGTTGCGCTGTTGTTGTTGTCGTGGTTGTTGGTTGGCTGGTTTGTGCTTTCTTTTTGTTTCCAAGTGTCCCTTATGGGATGGCACGTGACGGGCTTATTGGTTTTCATATTTCCGTTTAGAGTGGCAACCGTGGGTGGCTTGCCTTGTCGGCTGCCGTTCTTGTGTACGTTCCGGGGTGCTCTGCATTGTGCTCCATTCCATCCCCTTCCCTTTCGTTTTTCCTCTTATCTCTTCGTCCCCTCTTTTCTTTTCGTTTCTTCTTCCCCACTGCTTTACCCACTCACACTCATGACTAGGCTCATGTCCGATATCTGTCACTTTGGCCTCGCCAATTACATTCCAGACCCTGCAATTGCAATGATGGAAGACTTCCTCTTAAAGCCTCCATATTCTCCCTCGATCATATCGTGTCGTCCTAGTCCCGGTTTGACGTCGCTTCCGGATGATGTTTTACTTCTCGTGATCAGTCTTATAGGCGTGGAGGATATCCTCGCTCTTAGAATGGTATGTGCCCACGATCTTGACTCGACTCAATCGATCCCAGATCTCTGACTCCACTCCCTCTCAGACCGCAAAGCGGTTCACGTCTGTTACCAAGCAACGATGGGTATGGTCGGATGCGCTTAAATACCATGTCATCGACAGAAGGTTACCCGTGCCAGCATTTAGCGCCGATCTCAAATCGTTATCTGCCAAGGAGCTCGAAGTGCGGGCGATACATGCCTCCAGGTTCCACAGAAACTGGTGCTCCCCTCATCCACGATCCAGGAGAAACGTGGATTTCCCTGCCAGAGAGCCCACTGTCGAGGACGTTCCGTCGCTTTCACTTTCCAAAGACCACCCCCATCCCATTTCCCAGGTCCTTTTCCCGCCGGGTTACAATGGTGAACTCCTCATCACCGTCGAACAAAAACGCGTCGCCTGTTGGGAGGTCCCCTTCGAGGGTTCAGAGGCTTTCCTCGTCGCAGAGCGTCACCTCGTCGACTGCGTAATCGACGGGCTAGTCGTCAACGAAGACCCTCATAGTGAGGCCATGCTCATCGTCATGTTTTCCCGAATCGGTGGAACGTGAGCTCCTTTTTTATTTTTATTTTTATTCTTGTTCCCCGAACCTTTTGTAACGTACCCTTTCCTTTTCACACAAGGCCCCCATTATACGAGATCGGGGCTGAAGTTTGGGCGTTGGACAAATTCCATGGTTCTTTCACGACGCTCAGATGTGAACTTCTTGGGCGAAACATGCAGCGTCGCATGTCACCCATTGCTCGTTTATGTGGGGACTTGGCTTTACTCGGAGACCCCGTCGTATTATGGAACTGGAAACGGAAAGGTCCGTTTTTTACCATGAGCTCCGGAAACATCCATCAATCTCCCACGGTGAGTCATCATAACCCCATTTGCACTTGCTTTCGAGCCTTGACTTATTGCAATAATCTCAGCTTGACACCGTCTTGGCCGTTCGGCTAGTACGGAACCACTTGCTGGTTGTCCGCCAATCCCACATACAGCTGTTACCGATCCCACAATTCGATCAATGTGGACGTGCAGTCAAGGGTGCGAGCACTTTCGGTGCCTTTTTACATGTTCAAGACCCTGCGAAGGAGGCTGTTGTCATCGTACACGAGATGACCGAGGGGGAACGGAGGGCTTGGCAGTTTAATCCAGTTACCATTCTCATGCGAGTCACAACCATGGACGGACATACCATTCGGAAATATGACCTACTTCCTCGACCTGTCGCCCCGACCCAGCAGGCGGCGGACACTGAACCCCGCGATGATCAGGAGCAGGAGGCCATCCCCCGCCCCAGGCCGGCAGACAGCCCATGTACCCTTCCGGCCCGACCTTCACAGTCGATACCCACCCCACCGTCGTGCGGCAATCTCGTCGTCGGGCGCAACGGGAAAGGATTCTGGATGGAGACGCAGAACTTGACGTGCGGCCACAGCACGTTCCCCGCGCGGTGCTTCGTCGGCTTTGACGTGACGAGCCATCTCGTCCCGGCTCAGGACTCGCAGCCGGCGCGATGGCAGAACGACTTGACGATCCGGAGGGAGGGGCTATACAAATCTCGGGTCGGGCCGGGGGAAGTGCACGAACGGAAGTACCGGATACTGACGTCTTCGCTCGAGGACACGGTCGGTAGGATCGCCATCGGTGGGCGCGATGGGAGAGTTCAGATTTTGGATTTCGCTTGACAGATCAATCGTCGCTTTTCACTTGTTGTACCCCCCTCATGGTCTTTGTATTTACCAATACCAATCGACGACGTTGTTGTTTGTATCCCCTCTACTGTATCATTGCGGGGTACACCGCCGTGATCGGGAGTTTCCGAAAAGAAACTGAATTTGTCTGACATATTATTCCCTCTTGCCCGTCGTGTACCGGAAGCAGTGCCACTTAGCGAAACGCCACTTGGAAATTCCGATTGAAACTACAGTAAGCTGTTCACGTGTATAGGGTATGTAGGATGGCTGTGCTCGTCGCAGTTAACATTTTGCGGTTCTTGTACCTCCAAGCGCTTCAAAGTCTTCATCTTCATAACCAACCCGAGTCTCACACACTAGCATCTGCCATCTGATCTCCCTGCCAAGCATCGTCACCACTACCTTTTTCCCACCACTGCCTGTTGGCCATCATCTCTGACCAAGGTCGGTGGCATTACGAGGGAAACGTGATGAGAGGGTATTCCTTGCGCGTTCAGGAAAAGTCCAAGTCTGGTGAGCAAGGACGATGTAAGGTGTTTTTCACAGTAGCCCCAAGAAACTGCTGAGAGATTTAGTATAGGCTATGCGATGACGACGATCGACAGACTCCCCGACGATGCCCTTCTAGAAATTTTCAGTTTCTATCTGGTCAAGGGGCCCATCGAAAACGAGAAGTGGCATACGCTCGTTCATGTCTGTCGAAGATGGCGGCGGGTCGTCTTTGCGTCGCCGCTTCGTCTCGATCTGCGAATCGACTGCACGGCCGGAACGCGAGTGAACGAGATGTTGCACATCTGGCCGTTCCTGCCCATCCAGATACGGGACAACAGGCAAACGCG
>Ga0307509_10012137_pt1 | contig 10335 bp, 11 predicted proteins | sample 10_EM_MG_FD_202245 | JGI IMG/M metagenome (GOLD analysis project Ga0307509, IMG submission 202245) | Populus trichocarpa ectomycorrhiza microbial communities from riparian zone in the Pacific Northwest, United States - 10_EM | ecosystem: Host-associated > Plants > Roots > Unclassified | place...
TATCAAGTACGTTGCGCAGTTGGCTACATCTTTTGGAAATTTCTCACCATATCTTGCCTCAGTGGATCAACCCTGCGACGTTGACCGTGAGCTCTCCAACTGCGGGATCAAATGCAGAAGTGAAAGGTGTACTTTATAATGAGGCCACATTTATCTCTTGAACTTACGTAGCAGATACTTATTGTGCTATGACGATCTCTATCAATTACGATAACGAGAAACTCCGGCCTGCGCGGGCAAGAAGATTAGTATGAGTCACTGCGGGTGTCAACCCGTATTGGTGCACGTGCACAGCCAAAACGGTTGTCGACTCCAACAAAACCTGGACTCTCATGTTCTATGTACCATGAACCATGTTGCGCTGCATAGTACGCGCAATTCCACCATATACTCGCGGTATACGGATCGGCGACCGTTTACATTCGCCGACAATCATAGCCAAGTTAACCCCTTCACTTCACCATCACCATGCAATTCCCCGTATCACAGCCTATCCAATACACCCAGCGAAGGCCGCCTTTCATTCAACAGCACGCAATCAGGGCGGCCCCTTGATCCCTATTCTGGCATCCGTGTTTAAGGTACGTGCGCACACAAATCTATCGTGGATATACTCTAATAGTATTCAGTTTAGTATTCGATGGGCTTCGAATTAGCCCGCACAGCCAGCCGAGTTGCACTCACATTCTTCCCTCTTCTATTGTTCAAGAACATAGGATCCCGGAAGATGATCAAATTCGCTGCGATTCACGGTATCCCCACCTCAGACGAAGTCAGGGAAAAACATATGAACAAAATTAAGATGCGGACGAAAATCTTGCATGCTTTGCTTTTGGTCCCTTTCGTTCTTTTTTGGTCCACGATCGTCGCCAGCCTGGAAAGGACGCCTTTAACAGGAAGGTCCGTAAACGAAACGCTTCGGAGATGGGTCTCTGATTCTTGAAATCCTTAGATGGCGTATGATTCTCCTCTCTCCAGAAGAGGAAGATGAAATTGCTGCGAAGCTAGCTGGCCAAGGCTGGTACAATGCCGTGGGCGAAATATTGGCAGAAGAAGGCTCACCACGGCCCATTCCCCCAACAGACTGGAGATATCAATGGGTTTATGATACATTGCGAAGACTGGAACTGAGCCTCCCTGTCCTTTCCCGCGAGCCAGAGTTGTGCCCCAATTGGACCGAGCTAGGCGAAGACTTGAGACCGTTACCCCCACCAGCAGAGTACCCGCTACGCCCTCGGCCTAGGGCGTCAGAATACCTTCGGTGGTTCTGTAATTGCTTGACCAAGGAGGGCGATACTACACCCGTACCACATGGAACGATACCTGGCCTCCCCTATTCATTAATTTTGATCGACAAACCCGAGTCCTCAAATGCTTTTTCTTACGGCTTCGGACCCGATGGAGGGAGTGGCATTGTGGTCTACAGTGGATTTTTAGACGAGATCTTCGTTAAGCTGCCAGTGCAAAGTGATCCTCCACCCGCACCGCTGCAAAAGTCAATCTGGTCTTCCCTGTTTGGAGGCTTCTTTTCGACACCGAAACCTGCCCACCCAACACCAACGGAGGAGCAGACTGCAGAATTAGCGATTCTCCTCGCTCATGAAATGGCCCATCTGATCCTCTCCCATCATTTGGAGAGTTTGTCTTCCGTCAACGTTATCGTGCCAGGAACGTTATCAATAGCGGCTGATTTTATTCGAGTGCTCCTTTTCCCCTTCACAATGATCTTTGGCCCGTTTGTGAACGACGCTGTTGCTCAGTTGGGTAAAGTAGGTTCTGGCGAGCTCCTGAAGATATCAGAGGCTTGCAGCAGCACGAAGCAGGAGATTGAAGCCGATGTCGTCTCAGCAAGGTTTGCCTATTTCAAGATCGTTTTTTCTTTTCTTGTTTTTAACCCTCTTCTGTCCCCATCCAGATTGCTCGCCCACGCTGGGTTTGATGCTCGCGATGCTGTGAAGTTCTGGGAGCAGCGGTCTGGCCCAACAGCGGAATGTAGAAGGTCTGGGCAACCTGAAGCACCAACTCCACCCTCGAAGATTGCTAGGCAGATCATGGGCGCCAGCCATCCCGTGAGTGAGCTGCGGGTAAACAGCCTCAAGGACGAACTTGCTCGTTGGGAGATCGAGCGACAAAGGGTAATCGATTCGTCTTCGACCAATCCAAGCTAGCCCCCATTGCTGTCGACATTTTTTGCACTCTTCTCGAACAATTTCGGTGGTTTTATCTACACTCCTTACTGTGTCCAGTCATGTAACGCTATTGTGTATGTTTCGCATTCGCACCACTCAAGCTTCCAATCATTTCTTCCGTAGAATTAATTATTTCTTCAATCTATACAACTAGTGCTGAGCAGGCATGTACACTAATTGACATGATTAGTCGTGAATCTAAAAGTCCTGAAGCCAGGCTAAGGAGTGGCCGTTGCTCTTTGGAGCACGTACAATCAGAAGGTACAGAACCAGATCTGAGCTTTGCATTTCGCATTCCGTAATCTGATTCCTCGATTTCTTGGATGTACCCCTCCAAACGCTGCAAACACGAAGCAGAGTCAGCAGCACAGGGTTAAGGGGCGTTCTGAAGAAAATAACGTAGTCAATGAATATACTCAATCTTCAAAATCTACTATGGCATTGCAAGGAGCGAGTGTGTGAAAAGTATTCAACGATGACAATGTTTCTGGCCTAGAGCAATGATGAAGTTATGTTGGTGCGTTTCCCTCGTCCATGGAGACCCAGATCCCGATCAACATGCTTGTTGAGCATTCTGATTGCTAGAGCCATTTGCTGCGTTGGCGCATTGGTTACTTTGGAGTTCGTTAAAAGGTATCATGAAAACTGTAATGTGGATAAGTATTTCCCGCTCACCAAGAGCTCACAACGGCGTTGTCTAAAGAGGCGTTGCCCTGGACCTGGAATTGACCACCGCCAAGGCTCTCACCACAGGTGCCATTACTCTTCCAAGAGTTCCTGGGAAACCTTGGAGGTTACCAGTCGTTGTATACGGGGTACTTGCAGCAGAGGTAGCAACATGGGTGGGCATTGCGGACAAAGTTGTATTGTTGGCTCTCCCGTCATTGTTCATCGGTTGTCCCTGGAGGATTTGGTTTAGTCCCTCGAACGGTGGACGCGAGGAAAACTTAGTTACGCTAACAACCCTACCCTGATTATCGATTTGATTAACTGAAGAAAATTGCTGCGGAGACGTCAGTTTTGAGGAATACCGAAGAATACAATTCAACGCACGGTGTTGATGCCGAAGACAGCATTGAATGCATCGGCTTGAGCACCTGTTCCCTTTGGAGCAGCGGAAGCTTCAGCCAGACCCCTCGCACATGTATCTTTGGCGGTTTGGTCGGCGCCGCATGAATTGGTCAAAGTATCGCAAACCGAACCTGCCGAATGGTTAATTGCGTGAAAGGAGAAAAGAAGACGTTACATACGGGTGATGATGTCGATGTTTTGCGCGGATCCATGGTTAAAGGAAGCTAAATAAATAATGTCGGCCGTGAAGTTCGTTGGATGTCGATTTTACAGACCTTTGTCCACAGGTTGGAAACTCGTCTCTCTCCTGCCATCGAAGCCAGCACCAAATTCAATTTGAGGGACAGAACATTTGCCAAAATTTCCGATACCAAAACCATCGGCAGTGGGGGCAGGAGTAGCAGTAGCCATAGCCTGGGTGATTTGGGACAGCACAGGGGAGACGGAGGTACTTCCGGGCGAAATAACGTTGCCTTGGTTGTCGACGACCGCAACTGTAGCAAATTTCTGATTATTTTTGTGCTATGAGTTTTGGATAGTAAAAGCTGGTCAAGGACTCACTGTCGTAATGCCAAGTACGCCGTTAAATGCATCAGCCTGAGCGCCAGTCCCAGTCCCAGCGGCTGCAGCTGAAGCAGCCTGTCGGGCTGTTGCACAAACGTCTTTCGCAGCTTGATTGGCCTTGCAGCTGTTTGTTAATGTATCGCATATGAACTCTGAAGATAAGAGACTTTTAAGGTAGGCATCTCATAAAGGAGCAGCAGAAATCAAACGTACGAGTGATGATGGCGATATTCTGAGCAGATCCATGATTGAAAGATTCTATCTGAAAATTAGAGAGAATAATAAAACATCACATGCTTGCGTACGTTTATCAGTTGGCTGGAAGCTCGTCTCCTTGCGATTATCAAAGCCAACGCCGAATTCAATCTCAGGCACAGTGCAGCTCCCAAAATCTGCACCAGCCTGAGCGGGGATGGCAGAGGCAGTGTTTGCCGGAGGAGTTGAACTCGTTAGAACAGTTGTGGTGGTACAAGTGACAGTGACAGTGATTGCAGTCTGGAAATAAGACAAAGATATTAGAGTCAAACTAAATCAACGACTTACAGGACAGTCCGTGACAGTAGCAGTAGGATCTTCGGTAAGGATTGGGGTTTCTGACGGCATAGGGGCGGCAGGCCTTCAGAAATTTGGTTAGAAATTCTCGTCCCCTCGAAGGAGGTACATACGGTTTGGCAGCGACATCGCCGAAGGGTGTTGTATTTGCTTGAGAGCCTTTAGTCACGCTTGCCTGCAAAGCTGGGTCGAAGAAAATGTCGGGGTCGTTAGCTGGGTCCTGGGCTTGTGTCAGGCCATTCAACTGCGCATTCTTAGGCGTTTTCTGGCAAAACACTGAATTGCGTAAAGTTGGGGGGTTTGTGGTGAAATCCTGACATCATCTAATTGTGTAACATCTTCTTTGCATAGGAAAGACGTACAGGAGGTGTGTTCTTTTCGACTTGGCGATATGCGATCGCAGCAGCAACCATTTTCGCTGCAGTGGCTGCATCGAATTGTTTGCTTGCATCTGAAGAAATTCAATCGGCAGTTCTGTTTCAGTGGAGATTATTTAAAGCTTACCAATGATAGCGTCAGCCATATCTTGCTGAGTACATTCTGGCTGCGTTGCTAATAAAGGCGTCACAGCTTGACCAGCTAATGTACCACAGACAGCCCCAGGGCATGCATCTCGGATTTTTTGGAGGACTGCCGGCTGTTCTTGACCGAAGCGCCGAGGATAAAGGAAGACAGCGCGGCCATCTCGTTCGAGCCATTGTTCCCTTCCCAAGGCCAACTCTGAAGTAAGGATGAGAGCAACCAGAGACAGGAAGCCCAGGTTGGTTGCTGAAAACATTTTGACAGATATTTACGGCGGTGAAAGCGAAGAAAGGCAAAATATGTCCCTAAAGTAGAAAAAAAAGATACCTAATCAAAGGTGAAGAGAAGAGGGAAAACTAAACCAGCAGTCAGCGACACAAGTATCGGAGGTTCCCCGAACCAAAGGAAAGAAGAAGAAAGTGAGATTTTGGTGAATATCTCACCTTCTTAAACAAATCCTCTCCATTGTCTCCTGGGAGAAGACAAATCATGTTGAAAATGAGAAGCCGAGGGCCGAGATTTATCCTGACGGTTGCTCTGACAACGGAGAGCAGCACCAAAGATCGCGAAATGGGATGCAAAGGCTTGGAAGTTCAAGAAGTGGGGAGATCCTTGTGTACGCCGTTATTTGATTGTTTTGGCTCGCCAGTGTTCCCACAAAGATACTCGACCGCGATGCCGCATGCACTGTAAGTTTTCAGTGGTAATAAAATGATGGCGGTGGCATCTGGGACAAAATCAATAACGTATAAGACAAAATCAATAACGTATAAGCTGGCCATTGTGCCCAAAATTACTCAAAGTTATTGTGCTGAGTTCTACATGAGTAAAAATGCTTACATCATGGAAAAGGGGACAAACAGATCATCGCTGTGGAAGAACCCTCAGAACGAGACTCGTGAGTCCATGGATGATCCTGCATTTATTTGAATGAACCGTAACGGGAGGGCTCCGCTAGGCCTGCAATCATCAGGTAAAGAGAGTACACCTGACTCGGAGTACAAGCGCGCTTGTCACTGCAGTGTCAGTCCATAAGGATGTTCCTCACTGACATGATGCCAGTCCTAACTAGAGCATGAATCGAGAGGAAAATATTGAGACCACTCAATGTTATTGATGTTTTGGGCCTGCTCTGGTTTTCCCTCAGCAGTCGGCAGAGCTATCCGCAAGAATTCCGCCCCGACATGAATCATCTCCCTGATGTGCGAACATCTGACTCCCCGACCCTCACAAGCACACCACATATCTTGCCGCGCGCTCCATCCAGCAGCGTTCACCATCTCCCATCCATGCATGATGAATAAGGAATTCCAAAATTCACTATCCAAGCGTACTTTCAACGAAGCAAAGTAGGTCTCATAGAAGTGCTTGGAGAATGTACAAATAACCTCATCCATTTGGCGGGTTTTCAAGGGGCTGCTAGAAAGTAGATGAAGGTAACAACCTGAAAAATAAACAGTGGGTCTCTTGGTTACCGAGAAAGATTATCCAACCTACCAAGCTGAGCAAGGTCGGCAGCAGGGTCATTGGGACCTGCAAACTCCCAATCACATACTCCAACAACAACAGAAGTGGGTTGATTGCTTCGATATTGGTTAAGATCAACCAGGAGAGTACCAAACCAAAGATCCCCTTGGGCAAATACCGTCTTCTTTCGAGAAATCCAGTGATCAAGAGCTAGTTGACCCAGCAACCTGAAATCAGCCACACCGGCGTCTTGCATAAAGGTAGTTGCTTGGGCAATGGTTGCTTCCATGAGTCGTTCAGCATCTACATTGCAGAAGTCTTCGATATCTGACTGTATTACGGGTGTACAGCAGTGCATGTCGGCGAGAAATTGGCCAATAACCTGTCCTAGGTACGCAGAAACCGAAGGTGAAGTAGTCGGATCAGTTAGGATGCCATAGAGGTTAGGAACAACCCCAAGGTCGCTTTGAATCAGGATTGAAGACGACTGATCATGAAGTAACATTTGAGGCACCCGAATACATGGATTTTGAGAGAGGGCGGTGTGTAGGCCATTTCCCGGAATTAGAAACCACTGAAGAGCCTGGGCTTCTATAACCTGGGATAGTCAAGGGTATAGAAGAGGGGAAAACGATGAAGAGGGTACCTGACGATATGGGGAGAAAGAGAGCTTGGGGGACTTCGCTAAATGGTGGGGGGCTTGTTTGACGACTACAGATCTAGACGAACCAGAGTCGAAAGACCCAAGGGCAAGTTTCACTGCACCTTTGATACTCCAAGACGACAAGGGTCGTGCACGGACGGTAAAGTTTGCAGCACCGCCAACTAACTCCTCAATCTCCCATTCCTTGATTCCTGTGAGCTCTCTAAGGTATGTGCGGAAGTCAAATGACATGTGCTAGTAGTAAGACAAGGTCGAGAAACAGATAATAATCGGGTTTGCACGTGGTGCACTGCTTATAATTATCTCGCGTCTAACAAATTGACATTCTACATCCCATGCGACTCTGCTGTACTTTAGTGGTGGTGATCGGTGTGCTCCTCGCCTTGGAAATCGAGCGCGTAGACTGTAAAAACGTATGTAAGGCTACCAGGTAAAGAAAACCAAAATAGACGCACCTGAACCACATTCCGTACAACGCGCTTGCTTGTCCTTCTCCAAGTTGAACCACAGGATATCATGAGAGTCGGCGGGGACACCCGTGCATCCTACAATACGCTCGGTGTCCTGGATAATGACGGTCAGTATAATAGCACACTGAATTGCTGTGTCGCGTACAAGGCATTGAACCATGACTGGGTTAGTCTTGGTGCCGAGACGGCTCGAGTCAAGAGGGCTGTCGTCAAAAACATTGATTCCCTCCAATTCTCCCAGCAGTTGGAGACGTTCGAGACCAGTTGCTTGTTCAAGGTCAGTGGGAACTGCTCCAGACTTTCCTCCAGTACCGTATATCTGAGGAGCAGGGGGTCCGCCGGATTGGGTGCGTGGCGTTGTGGAGAAAGCACGAGCCAATGAAGGCAAGGGCTTGAGAGAGGTGCGCGCCGCGAGAATGGCAGGGCGAGCTGCGCGGACAGCGTTTTTGAACATGGCTATTGAGAGAATTATTCGAGGAGAAGATCGTTTATGATGTGACGGGAGGTGGTCACGCACTTACCGGCCTCTCCCGTCTTCCAGTCTGATATATACTGGCCAGAATATTCTTTCTAATAGTCGAAAAATATTGACACTGCATCGTCAGCATATGACTTTCCTTAGAACCTTCCTTTCGCAAGATCGCGACAAACCACCCTCCCGGACAAGGATGGAAAGAACGGAGACAAGCTAGCAGGCCATTTCAAACAATGAGGTTCAATGGGCATTGCTGGGTGTTGGATACCTTCATATGAACAGCGATTTAGCAAGGAAGATAAAAAGATGCACAAATCCACAAGGGGAATCTTGCTGCTGGGTTTATCCTATTTAAGCAGTAGATTGACGGCACTATGAAGGGAAATGGCAGCCATGCAATTTACAACCCAATGTCGCTAGAGGAGCATTGCAGATAATGAAGATATCTAATATATTGTCAGGGGCATGAAAACATGGACAATATTGTGGTATGAATAGTGTAAGTGATCGAATGATCTCATCTCTGTACAGTACAAGAAGACACTCTAAATCCATGGTTTGAAACGAGTCCAGAAAAAGTTCATCAACGAAGGTTTTTATCGTAATCGAATAAATTGTTGAATAACTTATAGCACCAGGGAAAGAAGAGCAGCGCCAATCATGGCCGCGGCGCCTGCATTGACGTAGTTAGAGGTAGTAGCAGCATTACTGGGCTTAGGAGCAGAAGTGGCGGACCCAGTGCTGCTCGCGGCTTTTGATGAGGAGGAACTACCAGTGCTATGAGGGTCATTGTCCAGAAGAGCCAAGAGGATTTAGTAATCACCTAACAGGAGTGGATGTAGCGGCTCCTCCAGAACCAGCAGTTGTAGAAATGGCTTGACCGACACAAGAGGTATTGGCTAAAAGTTAGAGGTCAAGCTCGATGGTTGGGCATCAAAAACATGCAACACATACACCCAGTCAGGACAGTGAAAGTTCCAGATTGAGCAAGAACTCCTGTGCTATCACGTAGGTTGAGGAAGGCAGAGGTACCTGCAGCAAAATCAGTATTTAAAGGCGGATGCTTAGGCGGATGTACCCACCAACACCAAGGTTTACTAGCCATGTGATAGAGGTGCCGGTGACCTCGCCAAAATCCACAAGGGGAGTAGCGGAGGGTTGACCAGCTGGCAGAATGCTGCACAAAAGGTGTGAGTGAGGGCACATTGTATGACAAAGAGTGGAAATTACCTCTGGAGTGGGGAGGAAACACGTCGCATTCAAGACTCTCAGCGTCACACGTCAGAAGGGCATAACAAACCAAAAAATAGGGGGCTGTAAAGGGCTGTGAGGTTGTGGTTCAGTGCTTTGAAATGCAGACCCACCGGTTCCTCCAACCCACGTAATCAAGCTGGGCTGGCAAACGACAACATTAAGCCTAAAAAAGGTAAGATAAGAGATTTGGAGGCAGCAGATCGAAAATTATTGCCTACAGGGAGTTGATGGTGAATTGGGCGTATGCACTGGAGGCAAAGGAGACAATTAAGGCAATGGGGGCAAAGAACTTCATGATTAAATGAATGAGGTGGTAGGGAGAGGACAAGATAGAAATTTGCACTCCGCTGCGGAATGGCGCGGGTTTCTATGGCTTCAAATGGCACGGAGGTCGCCGCCCGGTATCATCAAAAACACTTGCTTCCGTTCGTTAGTATCAGCTCCATTCGACAGTAAACTAATGGCGTGTGGCTAATTATAAAGTGGCGAGTGTCTACTCCAATTTTAGCAACTACGTCCACCGCAGTCAACAAGTCCATTTATAGCTATCTACTGGCACCTCTCATCAACGTTGTGCGTCTGTCAGATCTAATCTCACTGAACTGGCTCAACGCCACAAGTGACCAAGAAGAATCTGAGTGAGGGTTCTACATAACTAGTTCCCGGTATTTTCTATTCTTTTGCCATCATGTCGAATGCATTAGTAAGGTTGGATCCTTCGAAAGTCAGCACCAATGCATGGCAGACCGTTGCGGGTTAAATTTTTGAATTGGTAGCGACGCGAGTATCTTAGCGTAGTTCCGTTCAAATTCAATTATTGAACGGTTGCATCATTTCTTTACTGTGGCATTTTTCTTACTTGTCGTATCCCTCCGATACTCAACCTGGCATGGCATTCAGTTTCCTGAAGCTAAGAATATATTATTTCTGAACCACACAAGCCACTGTCCTGGCCTCGCCAATTGAGGCAGTTCAATTGGAGTTAGTCAGGTACAGTCATCCACCGGCTAATGATACGCCAAAACCTTAAATATTAAATTTAAATCCAAGGGCATATTTTTTCACCACAATAATTACAGATTAAATTTTCGTAATATGACTACTGTG
>Ga0307509_10012138_pt1 | contig 10334 bp, 17 predicted proteins | sample 10_EM_MG_FD_202245 | JGI IMG/M metagenome (GOLD analysis project Ga0307509, IMG submission 202245) | Populus trichocarpa ectomycorrhiza microbial communities from riparian zone in the Pacific Northwest, United States - 10_EM | ecosystem: Host-associated > Plants > Roots > Unclassified | place...
CGTCAAACAGAACAGAGTACGAGTCGATATTTGCCATGCGATGTGTAGGTGCCCCGGTGGAACTAGAAGTCGGCGGAGATGGGGTTAACATGGGTTTACCGAAGTATGGGTGGTGACAACCCACCTCCAAATACAGTTCTCCGCGCCTACGGAGCAGGGTATGTTCAACTCGACCCAGGTATAGGGAAAACAGCGTACCAGTTAGGTAAAATGTTGCCAGCCTCAGTTTGACGTTTGAGAGTCTCGAAGAACTCGTCAACTGAGCGGCCCATAGAAACTGGTGGGAGTTCGCGAGCGTTGTTCGTTGTCGCTCGGATCCGGCGGAGCTGGAGATCACGTCAAGTGTCTGGAGAGAGGAAATATGGTGAAGTAAATCACATTCTCGAGCATACTAGCCAAAGGGCCTCCTCCACCATCACCGTTGCCGAATACAAGGAGCGCTTTGTCGGTAGATTCGATATTCTGACAAACAGCTGAGCGGCTGGGGGTACCTGGTTACGAGAAGTGCGAACCTTGTGATTCGTTATGCCCTTATTGACATCACCCACGGTTGCTTGTGCGGTGTAGGTGTCTAGAGGATTCCATCAGAACGGCGGCTCCAGCGGACAGTCTTCGATCCTTACCGACTGGGGTCATGTGGCACAACACCTGTGTACCATCAATTCCGACCCAGTTAAACGTGGAATGGGGGAAAACATTGCTGGAAAACGCTTGAGCCGCCTGACAACCGTGGAGTCATACAGACATACATATTGTTCCTGTCCACGAACTCTCGATCAGAACACGACACACGAGGCAATCCCCATTGGGAACCTACCAAGAAAGCTTCTGTGTAAAGAAGTAATCCATCCCAGCAAGTCGGATGAGTTGAGGAAGAGCACCGGTCAGGCCGAAACTGTCCGGCAACCACGCGGTCTTGCAACGGATTCCAAACCGGCTCTGGAAGAAACGCTGGCCGAAGATGAACTGACGGGCGAGACCTTCACCAGAAGGCATATTGGCGTCGTTCTCTACCCAAGAACCACCGACCGGGTGGAACTTTCCTTCGAGGATCTTGGCCTTGACACGCTCGAACAACTTTGGGTAGAGTTGCTCGAGCCACTTATATTGCTATATGCGCACCATGGTAAGTACGGCGCCAGTAGCACGGAACGGAATGCCTACCTGGGCAGAGCTACACGCGAACCTATGTTCGGGGTACCGTTCCATGAGGTCGACTTGGGTAGACCACGACCGGGCAACCTTTTGCTGTGTGGCACTGTAGGGCTGTATATATCCGCATTAGGGCCCCCTGACAACTATGAATGGGGTGCACAAACCCAGAGCCTGCAGATTTCCATCTGAGTCGATATTTCTCGGATAGGAAAATCGGCCTACCATGCGGTGTCGATATGACAATGTCCAATGCCCCACACCAAATCCTCCTTGTGCATACCCTCCTCATAGATCTTCTCCCCCTTCGCTTGCCAACCCTCTCCAAACACACTCTCCGCGATCTTGCGACACTTGTTGACGGTCGGGGGATCCTTATGATCGAACGTGTTGATAATCTCGTTCGCTGCTACGAGCGCCTTGTTCTGGAGTGAGGTATTGCCAGGTAAAGTCTCCGCGATCTGACGCAACGCCCGGAAATCCCAAAGCAGGCCCCACGCATCTTGGTTTGGCACGACGAGATCTGCGGATGCCAGGGAGAAATACCTGTTCATGTCTGGTGGGGAGATCGAACCTCCGCCAACGCCGAACATCCCGTTGCAAGTGGACTCGATGATGAATTCGTGGTGTCCGACCGCGCGAGCCTCTGAGGGGATAATGTATTCGACGCGGCGATCACCCCCGTACCCGCCAGTGATCCCTTGGAGCGGTGTGCCGTCTGACGGACGGGTTCTCGTCAGCACGTGTGGCAATCACCCGGGGATTAAGGGGACGTAGGTGTCGTCACTTACCGGTCGAAAATATCATTGCCTCACAACCGGGGTCAAACTCGAACTGAACACGCTCGTATTGACACCAGTATGCTGGCATCTTGATCGAGACTTTCCACCAGTGGTTCGTCCAAGAAGGTCCGAGTGAGAGGCCCTTACTGGTCGGTTTGAAGTTTTGCTTCATGGCTTCTTCGAATGAGGGCTTGGATAATCCGGGGGCAGACCAAACTTGGAGTTTGACATGTTCCGAGTCATCCAAACGGTGAGTAAAGAGGACTGAACTTAGGTTGACGTCTGAGAAATGCCCGCCGACTGGTCCCGCGCAGTCCCCTATCAGCCCGCTGCATCGTCTCGTTACCCAAATTACGACTCACTAAAGGTATCGAGCCGGCCACTTGTCAAACCCTTACTCCATTTCGCGCCGGGCCCCGAGTTGAGTACGGGGTAGTCCGTGGGGGTCGACCCATGATGATGATGATGACCTCCCATAGCGGGGAAGGACCAAGCTACGCGCAAGATCTCTCTCGGTTACAGTGTCTTTGCAAGCGTTGCGCGTATCACTCACCAGAGGATGTCGTTATGAAAGAGGTCGAAGCAGTCAAAGCTGATCGTACGATGATCAAGCGCGAGTTGACGTTAGCGCCCATGGGGGTTGTGTCAGCTTCACACGCACGGTCGGAACAGCCGCTATCCGCCTAGACCACGTTTCGCCTCACCGCGCGCAAGGCGGGCTGGTATCTATGTATGTAAACCTCTAAACCCAAGAGGCACTCGGACGTTTTATAGCCTCGGGAGGCGTGCTCGGGGAAGCGCGAGACGGGGGGGTTTGGGCTCTAATGTCCAATAAAATACACAATAAAGATTACCGATCGTGAGGAGCAAAGCCGAAAACGAAAACACCCCAGGTGTGGGAATAAAAGACTAACGATACAGATGAACAGAGCAACGAGGCTGCGAGAGGGGGGAGGGGTGAGGTGAGTGAGGAGTATGAGGATGGGGGATGGAAGAGTGGAGGCGGGAGAGAGAGAGAAGAAACCGAGGAGAGACGGAGAGGAGACAAAGAAATCGCATCTACAAATATACTATGAAAGCCCGCCAAACACGACCCGCTCGACGATACTCTCAATGCCCGACTCTTTTGAGTTCGGTCGGACGTGGGTCCAAGTGACATGTCTCCACATGTCAAGAACTGTCTGACACTGAAAATAACAGTGAGGGATCGGACACGTCATGGTGAATGCCGCTCCCGTCATGGTATCAGAAGGGGTTGAGGTGACGTTGAGTGGTTCAGAAATCCTTGAACATGACGGTAGATTGTTACCATGGTTGTCAACAGTCGGGGGTGCTCGATCAGAATCATCCTGGATGGATGGCGAAGTGGAGCTTTGGACGAATTGGGTTGGCGAAGTCGAGGTCCAGGCCTGCTGAGGGAGCCCGGCCCAGAAGCCCGTTTGAATTGGGTCTGGAACGAAGCCAAGCATTCTTGGGTCACTTTCAAACAACCCCAATCCGCAGCTTGGCTCGGGGAATGGGAAGACTTGAGCCTGATGATGAGCGCCGTCCGAGGAGGGGGACCTGATCTCTTCAACTAAGGAATGCGACGTGCCCGGCAGTATCTCGGCTACCATCACACAAGTCGAGGGTTCTGACGGAGGGGTCGAGGGGTTCCAGGACGACAGCGAGGATGCCGAGGGGGACTGAGCAGATTCTTCAAACGTAAGTGTTGGAGACGGAGAGGTCATTTCTGACGGTGTGGGGAACTAAAAATGAGAAAAAGGGACGTGAATAAGAAGCTCAGGCACGGCCGAGATGATCGACAGACATTTAGAAGCGGTGGATCCACTCGATTTTCAGATGTTTGAGATATCACTTCCCCCTCCATCTCATTGGTGGCCGCGCGGAGCCGCTGAAGAGTCTGCAATCGATTACGACAATGCACGGCTAGTGAGAAGGACTCAGAGTTTACCCCTCGCAACGAACAAAAGAACCATCCACGAACCAGGTCGGCCGCTCAAGGTGCATGAGATCGCGTGCCATTTGTTTCCGAGCCTTTGGAAAGTTTCCCAAAGTTGATCGTCTTCTTCTTTCGTCCACGGGTCTCGACCTGGGAAAGTATCGCGGTCAGCGGCCGCCGGCGTCCATCAGGCACATCCCATCCTTACGAATAGAGGGATCCACAGCTTCCTTGTACCGTTTGGCGCACTGATCGTCTGTCCGACCTGGGAGGTCCTTTGCAACCTCATACCAACGTTTACCGTGTCTATTGACAGCCTCCAAGAGAGTAGCATCCTCGCTGGTGGTCCACCGGCCTTGAATAAAACGTAAGTTCGAGGCCGAGAAGAAGCGCATCGTTATCGGTACCTTTGCGAAGCTTGGGATCAAGCGAATGAATCCAACGCTTTCTACAGGCCTTGTTATCACGACCTTCACTGCCCATGAATGCTAGTAGAGCGAGGTGACGGTTGAGCATACCAGACATGGATTTCGCAACGTGTTTCCAGCAAATCTTAGCGCCGCCTACAACAGGAATCGTCAACATTTGGGTGCGGTGGAATGAACGGAAATGAGCCAATACCCACATGCGGCAACAGCTTCTATCAGGAGCTTATCCTCTTCGGGTGCCCACGGTGTAAATCTCGGTGGGGTCATGATTGATAGGAGGGAGGAGGAAGGAGGGGATGAGGAAGAGATTGGACGTATGGGAGGGGAGGAATCGATGGCGGTCCAGGCCAGTTTTAAGGGCCCTGGGACGGGACATCCGCTCACTTCAAAAACTCTAATCCAGAAGCGTTGCCTGCTCCCGTGGGTTTTTGTGTTTCCCAATCGGGGAGGCGGAGACGGGCTCACGAAAAGTAACGAGGAGAAAAAAATACCCACACGGAATTTCCTTCCGAATTCCAATAAGCCGCGGATCGAACCGCGTTTTTCGTGGGGAGAGGGTTCGGCATCTGTGGTGCGCTCGTTCGCGTTACAGCAGCATTTTCTGCTTCTCGCAACTGTAAGCGCCGCGGTATTTCAGACGGGATTAGAATTGAAAATTGAAATGGCCCACGCGGTCGATGTCACACCTAAATGGGGTTCAACAGAAAAGTGCACCCCATTCGCTCATCCAGCTGCTGGGGGACGCGAATTCCCAATCACCCAACTGAGCTCACAGGAGAGGAGAATGCGTGATGCCGGCCTTGCGATGGTGGGGGTCGACAATTTGTGATGTTGCCGTCCCCCACGCCGGTCTCGCACCTTATGAAAATTAGGGGGAGAGGGGACAGCGATCACGGGTACACGTGTCGGAGAAGGAAGAGGGAGAGAGCCACTCGAGGCGGAAGCGGACGTACCCGACGGAACGAACGATTCGACGAGTAAGGAACCCCATCATTCTTCGGCCTCTCCCGACCACTACGCATACAGCGCCTGTGGCTTTTGAGTTGAAACGACTTCGCCCATTGCGTTTCATTCATGGGAGATCGATTCCGCCGGCACTTGCGCACTCATAATCCACCGCGCGCCCTGCGGTGTGTGAAATTTCAAACCCCCTGGTCAGCTTGTCGTTATGCAGCGGTACCGAGCCGTCTGCCCCATCAAAGTGGCAGTAGCAACGTGGAGCGAAAATCCCACGCCGTGCTTTCGGATCCCTCCGTACTGGATGCGGCCGCAAAGCCGCTGACGAAACATCGTAGGACGGAAATACCTGAGCAATAGGCAGGGCGTTTGTCCCGGGATTGCAGCGCTCCAAGTGCAACGCCACCAATGATCAATATTGGGTCGGAGAGCCCACCTGGATAGGCCTCGACGTCGCGGGCCCCGTCGCTCAGTGCCCCCCTCGTTCCGGGCCGTCGGCAACTTGAATATTGCCTGGGGTGACTCAACCTCTTGGGAACATCCATTATGACATAGAGCGGCGACTCGGCGTGCGGGGAAGTGGGTGAAGTAACCATCCCGTGCTCACGTGATAAAAATGCCGGCTGGTTTGGTACCCACCGGTACGTACCAGTGGCCAAATCACCAACTCCCGAAGGGTGTCAATACCTTTACGACGTCTACGTACCATCACCCTGATCCAAAAACGGCGTTACAAAAAACACTTGCCTCCCGCCCGTTAGCTTTTGGCCTGTCACAGTCACCATTTGATAGGACAGATGAACCGAGATTCTACAACTTGTGGCAGAGCTGAAACATCCGAATAAGCAAGGTTCTACCGCTCCACAGGGGTGCAGCCCTATTTTCAGATAGCCGCAGCCAGCGCTAGGGTCGCACGGTTCCGAGAGTTCCGTCTCCATTCTCCGGCGGGAGTAGATAAAAACCAGTGGAGATCTGGCCCAGAAATCAAGTACGCGCCATTGTTTTGACTTAAGCGTGCGACCACTGGATTCCGTAGTTCCGTATCTCTTTTCCCAGTTTCGGCATCGGTCTCGGTTTCGCACACGGCCATGCAGGAGGGGCGGAGCCACGACGACCACACAAGGGTGCACCCCCTACTCATCACCGAAAGCAGCGACCACGGAGAGAGGGGCTGTGAAACGTGAAACGGGGTGTGCACGTAGCCGTTTGGGCTTTTGACTCGCATATGGGGGGCGGAGCCAACTGACCCAACGGAGAACGGGGGGAATCGGAACCTTTACCCACCAGTCATATAGCCCGAACAACCTTGGTACCAAGTCACAGGGAGGCCGCCAGGCTCCCATTGGTACCCCACCAACCTGGCAGGCAAGTACGAGGCGAGGATTTCCCGTTCCCGGCGGATGTGGCGCTGCATCCAAATGGGTTTGCCTCCGTCCGCCCGATTTACAATAGCACGGCTCACAGCGAGCTCACGGTTCATCCCATTTACCCGAGCGCCCCAAAGCGACCCGCAGCACCGCCTCAGAAACCCCGTACCCGACCTGCTTCTCCTTCCCCCTCTCTTCTTTTTTCGGTCAAGTATGTGGGGGAGGTCTGGCTCAAGAAGTATCACATCATCGTGCAGGGTGGTAACCGTGGCCATCGTGTAACGCACCGGCCGACATCGGTCTCCATCAGTCCAGCTTGTCATTCGCCTCACTCCAGCCGCACGACCTTTTTGCTAGGTCTGATCGATCTCGATGATCCTTGGTATCTTCATCGGGCGGTTACCCCGTGTCCAAGCTACATTCACAAAGGTAGAAGGATCAGTTCTGCATCCCCCCCGCATCGCGACCGTTGTGACAGAACCACCAAATTCGAAAGGGGTTTTTTCCCAGACGTGCATGCACACGCATGAAGTTCGGCAGCTTCGTGATGACTATACTGCTGCGGCTGGCGAGTGGTTCAACCGAACCAACCCTCTTTCTCACACAATATCCAATATCCAACAATAGCGTTTTTCAGACGTGGCGAGGCATGAAGCAGGAAACTTTCAAACAGAACGGACAACCTCGAGCAAACCACGTGACCGCCCCCGCCAATCACGCGGGACTGTCGACGCACCGACCGATCAGCCTTCCCCAAGTTTCAACGCACAGAATCATCCTCCTTAGTCGAAAGTTTGGGATCTGCCAAAGTAAGCGATAACGTGCGTCCATGGTTCATGACCCCAGAAGTTGGACCCCGCCCGAGAACTTCACACATCGCCAATCCCCAAAACCACCGTTCTTTCCCGCGGGATGCACGCATCCCTGGCCTATTTCTGTTGTTTTCTGATGCTTTGAAGGCTCTGATCGCTCTTAGACTTGGTGACTGTCCACAAGGCTAAGGCCATGTGCACGCAGGTACAAACGAAGAACTGAGGAATGTCAAGGAAGGTACAGATCAGACCCCAACCGCGGCGTTGGGTCCCTGGCAGCGCGAATCTCGGCAACCGTTACTGACACCCCCCAACATATTTTCCCACCAGCCAAGCAACGACCGAGGTCCCCGCTGTGAATGACGGATCAGCCTATAAAAACTGAATACCAAACTTCGAGAAGTCGAAAAACGGCCAGCAAAAAGAACAGAGTAACTAGGCAGTCCTTCAAAAATCCGGTCAATGTCAAGCTATCCCACGGGGTGCGCATTGAGACTGGGCTTGCCAACAGTATTATGTCGGCCGATGGCCGGCAACGCGATGTTATGTGGTCACCTGTTGAGGATATTCGCCGCGATTTAGCCGTGGCTTCCTGACCTTTCCACAGACCATTCTCCAGCACCCCATTGCCAAGCCGACGGCACACTGTAATGCTACCCTGTTTCCACGCGGTGGCGACTTTCGGCAAAGCCCGAGCCTGCCCGAACGGCCAGCGAACACATCGCTGTGAGACCGTAACCGATGATCTCCCGGTTAGACTCGGCTCTCATGGTGGGTTGTAACCGGTGGCGGTCCAATACATCCCGCTTACGAGCGTTCGAACTTTCGAGATTGATGATCGTCAGGGCTTCCACCCTACGGTACTGGATCGGCGAAATCCTACCCATAGAATTCCTAACTGCGGGACCGCCGGGGGGGCTGGCCAGACACTTACCCAGTAGAAGGTCCCACGGTTTTGGATTATCACCTGCATCATCGATTCACCCACCAGGTTGCCCTATCACATCCTGATGAGACCACCCAATACACACGTGCCATGCATTGAGAAGGTTCCTCATCACCCCCGTTCCTTCCAGTTCCCAATCCAGTTTTCCTTTACACACCCTCCCGGCATTCCCAATGGACGATTGCGGGTACGCGTCAAGTCCCGACCAACGGAACGCCGTTCAAATCAAACCGCTGTGTATGCGGCCACGGACCGGTTCGAAAAGTTGTCGTATGATATCCACTGCATTGCGCGTTCCCCGAACGCATGGTATCACAGCCGTTCGGGATTTGGTCTAACCTGCGTGGTGCACGGGGCGCCGAACTTTCCGTTCACTCAGAGTTTTTTTTTGAAATAAGAAACAAAAAAACTATACAATGGACAGCAAGTCTCACCCAGGCCGCACCACGGCGGCAACGCTGGGGAGCGAGTTGGGAGCGAGTCGACCCAATTCAGCTCGTAAACGCGTCGGGTTACCAAGGACGGAATATGTACAACGGAACGGGAAACTCAGATACTATCTACATGGCCACGGAATCACGGATACGTTCTGTGCCCGTGGATCACCTGAGCACGCCAACCGACAATTCACTCGCATACGGCGCAAGTATCCACCCACATTGTGCATTCTTCAAACACACTGTGCACATTTGTTCGGGGTCCGGCGAGGTCCACGGGGGCGCCAAGCTCTCAGCCACGCCGGGGAGCGAGCTTGTAAACATGTTACAGTGGGGGGGGGGGTGAACTCCGCAACGGAACGGGGGGAACCCCGAACCCGATCAGACAAACATCTACAAACCGAAGTTGATGTACACCAATACACTTTCGCAGCCTGGGCGGCTGCTTACGATTGTGTGCGCGTAGCGGCGCGCAATTTGCTCGGGGCGAGTGGAAAATGTGCGGATCTCCTGTATGCAAAATGGTTTTGCTTTCGTGCGCGTGAATAGATGTTCCGTGGTCGCAAAATCACGTCGCGAGCCCTGGAAATTTTGCTGATCCAACGCACAACTGTATACACATCTCCGTTCATTGATTTCCCTCTACAGGCGGGAGCGCAGTACCGTTGAACATACCCAGTCAAGTAGCGACGTACCCACCATGATCCGGCGGCGCATCACGCGAGGAACTACACCATGCGGCTGCCCTGTATGTATTTAAACTTGCTCCTTCAGGTTCAACTCGCCGCTTTCCACCCCCCAGGGACTTTACAAGCAAAACCCGCCATCGCCGCTCTTGAATATCGAAACTTGGAGATGACAATCGCCTGTCACGGCGTTTTGGGGCCCAAATACGTATCATTCAGTTGATGAACACATTAGGCGACACGATGATGAATACGTATACTCGTACAGTGGTCACTTTTGGTGAACTCCAAGACACCACTGGTTTGGGGCAAGTCCGAGGGAAAACATCGTGGCCAGCACACGATGAGTTTGATGCGGGAACAATAAGATCGTGCGAGGCACCGGTTGGTAGAGTAGTCGAGATGATGCAGCAACGAAGAACACAACAGAAACAGAGCGAAGGGAGGATCAGAAATGATGAGCAGAACATTTGGAAAGATCGAGAGGAATGCAAAAGGAAGCCTGATGCTGAGTACGAAGTGCAGATCAACGGCGAGAGTGAACAGGGTCAGACAAGGAAACATCAACGGAAGGCAGCAGATTGAGAGGAAAGCATTGGAAGGCGGACGGTTGGATCAGAGGACATGGAGAACTGAAACGAAAGTCGGAATGGGAAGCGTTGAAGAGTATTTTTCAGTTCTTCGCTTTGCGCGGACCAGCACCGCTTTTGGCCACACCCGAGGGGAATCATGATGGATGCCTCCACATCTCTGTAGCTTGATTCAGGGTGGGATAATACCCGTACCCTTGGGTCGAATAATCCAACCATTCTCTATCGGACTCAT
>Ga0307509_10012139_pt1 | contig 10334 bp, 6 predicted proteins | sample 10_EM_MG_FD_202245 | JGI IMG/M metagenome (GOLD analysis project Ga0307509, IMG submission 202245) | Populus trichocarpa ectomycorrhiza microbial communities from riparian zone in the Pacific Northwest, United States - 10_EM | ecosystem: Host-associated > Plants > Roots > Unclassified | place...
AGGTTGTTGGGCTTGACGCCAGCTTCCCAACGGTATAAGGTACGTCTCAGTCGCATCAAAGCTCATGAATTCGCTGTCTTCTGTGGAGGGTGTATTAGGTATCAAGCTGGCGATATTTTACTCGATGACGGATATCTCCACACCTGATGGACGTATTTTGATTCTGTTTGCTGGAGGTTGTTGGGCTTGACGCCAGCTTCCCAACGGTATAAGGTACGTCTCTGTCGCATCAAAGCTCATGAATTCACTATCTTCTATAAAGGGTGTATTAGGTATCAAGCTGGCGATATTTTACTCGATGGCGGATATCTCCACACCCGATGGACGTATTTTGATTCTGTTTGCGGGAGGTTGTTGGGCTTGACGCCGGCTTTCCAACGGTATAAGGTACGTCTCAGTCGCATCAAGGCCCAGGAAATCGCTGTTTTCTGTGGAGAGGATCCTTATAGTAGCCCTAGCGATATTTTACTCGACGGCAGATTACTCAACGACCGCTGGACGGATTTTGATGCTCTTTGCGGGAGGTTGTTGGCCATGAAACAGGCTTCACAATGATATAAGATACCTCCCCCCGCGATATTTATTCATGAAGTTACAGTACTGAATAGTGTGCTAGCGATCCTAGGACTCGATAGCTGATTCCTCCACAACCGGTTGTCCGATTCTGGATCTGATTGCGGGAGGTTGTTGGGCTTGACGCCAGCTACGCGGCGGTATAAGGTACGTCTCTGTCGCATCAAAACTCATGAATCCGCCAACCCTTCTGAGAGTGGTCTTTCTATAGCTCCCAGAACCCAATGGCAGATTCCTCCACAACCACGGCTCCGATCCTGAGTCTGATGGTGGGGGATTGTTGGGCTCGACGCCAGCTACGCTGTGGTATAGGATACATCCTGAGGTGCCAATTCCCCATTGAGCTACAGGGTCCCGGGTACAGGATAAAGGTGTCAGGCTCGGAAGGCTTCTTATGACTTAGTGTTTCTCTGTGAATTGGCCTGTATATTAGAACAATAGAAGACTACTAGTAGTAAATTTAACAGTTTGACGGTATGAAATCTATTGTGACCCAGGTCAGAAAAAAGTAAAGGGGGGACCCTTCGCATATCTCAGGAAGATGTGGTCTCGTGTCCGGTGGAATCCTGAGTATTTGGTGCTGCGTCAGATAGCGTCCTGAGTATTAGGTGTTGCGTCTGGGGCGTCCTGAGGATGAGGTGCTGCGTCTGGTGCGTCCTGAGGATTAGGTGCTGCGTCAGGTTGCGTCAGATGCGTTGTGTGGTAGGGTGGTTGCGTCCTGATTCGCGATTGGCGTTCCAGCGTCAGGTGCGTCAGACGCACAGAACGCACAGAATGCAGGGCAATATTTTTGCTGATGTCGTCAGGTCGATTTACACTATGGGTCTAATCTACAAACCTTCAAAGTGGATCATACCCGTTGCAATGCCAATTTTGTATGTAAAATGGCACTTCTTCACAGACTCAAAACTTTAGAACTCCATAACTTTTCCAAATTTTCACCAAATTCATTAATAGTTGTTTAGAAGTAGGAGAAAGGTATTGTAACTATATATGAGAAATTAGGTTGGAAAATGCTTTGTGGTTTGTGAGCTACAAGTAGCTAAAAATCGCTGTTTTTGGTGTAAAAAGCCCATTTCACCAACACTTTTGCGGAGGTACTGTATATGGAAACTCTATCTGTCAAACTCTGCCCTTTCTAAATCTAAAAGATACACCCTTTAAATACACTTGCCAGCTTTTCCTTAGCCTTACTCCTAGAAGTATACCTCATCTCTTAAAATACTTTATAGATTAAATGATACATTAAAACAATAGATAAATCAATCAAAATATCAAATGATCCCTTGAAACAAAACTTTAAACACTACCTGTATCAAATACTATCATCAAAACATATTCAGGGAAAGGCACAATCTCATATCCTGAAATCAAACATAAAACAAACTAGATATCAAAAACAAAACCTGTTAAAGCCTAAGGCTCAAAGCTCCACTTTATATCCTGAAACTAAACTAATCCTAAAAATTATATTCATCAGTAACCATAGTACCTCTACCAATTACATCTATATTTGCTTTCAACAAAATAGTATACTGGCTATTCCAAAGGGTTACTACTATCCTTCCTAAAACTTCAAATATTTTCAGCTTGTTCTTCAAATAGTCTGAGAGTACTCTAAACTATTATCTCAGAAAATGTATATTATAATTAATGATGAACCACATCTATTACTACTGGCACTTCCCAGGACTTACCAGTATTATCCTCCTCCATTAAAGGTTATAGGACAACTGAAATCCTATGATTGACAAGGAAATTGCTGTCTTAACTGTATTAATACCTTTACAAATTGTGACCATGTAGACTCTTGCTGGAAGAATTACCTGATATTAAACAGCAGGATATAAAGTACTTCGTAGCTGTAACAAGTTTATTATCTTGCATAAAAGTTCAATAGAACTGTCAATTCACCTGCTAGCATTTGTGCTTAAAGTTGATTAATCTAGTGCTCTAGTAAAGCGTTTGAGGTTAAGAAACATGTAAAGCTAAAGGAATTATTGTTCAAACAAGTCTATTCTTAAAATGAATATCTTTTGAAGTCAGGGGTTTCTGCTTGCCAGAAAACTAGTTTAAATACAAAAGTCCAGAGCAATTGCTTCAAGTTTTCTGCAATAACAATTATTGCTATCACAATCATAACCAGTAGCTATTCACTGACTGAAATTCTATAGTCCTGTAAGAACAAAGAGGCATTGCTCCTCAGCCTCTACAAGTGTTACTACATGACCATTCAAGTTCCATATCCTGAATTCCAAATATAAACTTCCAGCATAGTAAACAAAACTTAGTACAACCAAATATATTCTAGTATAGTCTATTTGACTTAGAGGCAGTAGCAGAGCTGAAATCAAGTCAAATAATCCTTATCTAAATTACACTAAACATAGCAAATCCTGTACTCTACCTCTGTCTACATTTTTTAGACCATCTGCACATGTTACATTATGGACTATTAATAGTTATAATTGCAGGAAGGCTAGCTCTTGGAACTTTGCTATTTAAACTAGTTTTCTGACTAGCAGGAGACAGCAAACCTTAATCCACTATTAGTCTAAGAACATAGTTAGTTAAATGGCAATCTTTTAGTCTCAACTTGCTCTTTAACCATCACCTTTTCACCTACCAGTATCATAAAGTCTCTGTTAGTACCCATACTAGCAGGTCTCCTGCTGGTCCCATTGTATATTCATTAGACAGAAGATAACCTGTTGCACAATTATTAATATACTGAAACTTGCAAGACATATTCTTAGATTGCACAAATAAAATCCTAGCTCAAGAGTAAACTTGCTGGATTGAGCAAGAGGTGACTTTAAACTATTGTTAATATAAACTTTGTATAATATTACATAGGTGTTAAAGTATTTAGTGACTTCTTACAATTATCACAAACTAAAAGGAATACTATCAAAGAATATAGAAACACTTTCTGTTCAAGTCTGCTTCTAACACTTAAAGCTGCAGCCTTTAAATATACTTAGTAGTTTTTCCTCAGCCTTACTCTTATAAGCTCTGCTTATATTTCAAACCAATGATGGCATCAATTAAAACTCTCAAACAACTCAAAAAACTATCATAAATATAAAATAATTCCTTGAAAGAAAACTCTAAAGTTTGAAAGCCTCAATTGATATTTCTCAAACATACTCAGTCAGATATACTTCCTCTATTTCTGAAACTTAATACAAAACAAGCTAAATATCAAAATAATGCCTTCTGACATTCAAGGCTAAACCCTTAAACTTGTATTCAGAAATTGAATTAATCTCAAAGCAAACTTCCTCAGTAACAATATTATCTGTAGCTGTTATTAAGTAAAGTAATATTCTGAAAACAGATTTAGTATCACTTGAAAGATTCTTCTGGAATTTAGAATTAAGTTTTGCCTATGGAAGTTAAAGTAGATACAATACTCGCTGTTAGAGGTAATTTGCACTATAATTTAAATAAGGTACAGTTTGTAAATCAAAAACTTTGAGATTGTGGAATAGTGATATATGCCTATGCATCTGGGAGTATTAAGCAAAAAAAAGGCTAATAATACTATATCAATTGCAAAAAAAAGCAAAGAATTAGACATAAACTAAAATCTGAGTTATATTTAGTATAATACACAAGAAGTGATTTTCCACTATAGTGCAGTTGGGGAAGTATCAGACCATGGGTATGTTCACTTACTCTCTACTACTGACTACGCAATCACAACAGCAGTATAATTAAGATATAGAATTATAAAACCACCATACTTACAATCTACACCCATGCTTCATTATAAGGTTTCCTAGCCATAACTCACTTTTAAGCTAAAGCAAGTAGATATTTTTTTCTCTTTTAAAGTTGAAGTTCTGAAAATAAGACCCAGTCATAGTAGCAAGAATTTAATCCATAGTATATAAGCTAACTAGACTATTGCTAGAACTGGTTAATCTTTTATTACCAAGATATGGTCTTAATTAAAATTCGTAACTGGAACAAGATTTGACATTTAGCAAGTCCAAGGAAATACCCCAAATGCAATATAAAATAGTCTTTAATTAGGAAACACAATAGTGTTGAGGTCGGCATCAAGAAGGTAGCTCTACCTAGTCTCCTATCTGTCCATGCAAGCTCGCAAAACTACACCTCCCTGTACTTCTAGTACAAAGCTCCTGCTTAGAAAACACTATTCTGAAGAATATCTAATGATATGATACTCCTTTAGCTCTATACAGCTACCTTTCTTATATGCTTTATGCTTATAAAGTCATATTCCTTTCAACACTAGACTTTTTCAAAGTGTATATCTGTAGTACCTGTCAGAATAATATTAAAACTGATTGCATATATGCTTACCTTGTTGGATAGCATCAAATACTTGCATTCTGCTTTAACTCAATATATTAATATAAAGAGTCAGTACAAGCTTCTCTATCAGAATAATGCCAGAATAGGCTATGTATATGCCTAGTAAACTTAGTATTCTAAGTACTATGACCAACCTCTAACCCAACTTTTTCTGCATAAAATAAGAAGTATATACTTCAAAACTCTGAAGAATGAATAATTCTTTCTTATGCAGAAAAGGACCAAATTAACATCTCTTTATACCCATCATTGGGGTTATGGCTAAACTGACTGGCATTGTGGACCTTTCAAGTTCTATGATTCAATAGTTAATCTTGCAATAGAAGATAATGCAAAGAAGGAAGTTATAGTTGAGCCACCAACCACTCCAGAGTGACGAGCAAATCGGCTCCCCTGAATACCTCCAATAACCATTGTGTAGCTAAGTGAGGTATTATAACCCACAATTGAATATATTCATTCTCCACTTCTCTAAACTTGAACTCTCATATTCAACAAATTAATACTCTCAATTACTATGAGAACTGAGTAGGAAACACACTAATCATACTTCTCATAGCACCCTTCTCAAAGAAAATTCCCAACTTTTGTCTCTTCATTTGTAGTGGTACCATAGCCACTGTCAAGACACCTTCCTACCATGAGGGTTATAATCTGAGCCATCCAGATAAATTTGCTCTTCACCTGCAGAGCTCAAAACAGGTATTTGTGGAATATCCACGTCCAGTTAAACAAATCGATTTGTATGGTAAATGTATTCCTGTTCATTGCCCTTCTCATAGAAGGATGTTGCTGTTGATGTCCGATGATGTTCTCCTTGTCCCCTCTGCTCCCTTTTATATATCCCTCGATCGCCGGTGGGAAAAAAAACAGTCCGGCGAAATCCTTTTTCACCGCCCACGAACATTTCCCACTACAGTCACCTTCGCAAGCCCGAAGAAACTACCTTCAACCATTCACACAAATGCGGGCATCAACAGCAAAGCCCGCTAAACCCAATCCTCCACTGATAGCCATAAGCTATCATTAGTAATGCGAACCATCAGTGTGCGGTCTCTTGGTACCGGACACTGGGTTCTACCCAACACTATACCCACTACTGGCGAACGAATACACACAGGAGCTTCACCAAACCACCCAGAGCAGCCCTCTACCAGCACAACTAACCATCACAAAAAGTAAGCCGCATGATCCACAAGGGGTCGCGCGAGATCTTTACGACAACCCCCCTGCACCCAAGCTTCATATCCGATCCCCCGTCCACAATACCATACCAAACAAGTACATATAAAAACAAAAGAAAACTACAGACCCCCGGGAGCGTGGTCTGCATAATCACTCCCCCAATCACCCGCTAAGCTAGCACCCACAATCTCCCGCACACATCTCGGGTGTCTTCACCCCGGCAACAGGGCTCTTAATATCCTACACTCTCAGATCTGCTCTAGTATTATAACCTGACACCCCCCCGCTCACCCGCAGGCCACTCCACTAGTATACACCAAACCCCCGTAACGACAAATCCTACGGAACTTGAATCCATAGGAGGGAGGAAGCGCCCGACCGGGCCGGTGGGCTAGCATCGTTTCCTCCTGGATCTTGGAGATGAACCGGCCGGTTAGTAATAGTCCCCTCACCCCCCCCACACACACACACCCAGGCGCCTATTTGGGCATTCCGTCGTATTAAACCCCGGGAAAGACCCCACCACGTGTGCGCTAATATAAAAAAAAGGTCCCGGAGATCTCGCTAGCCGAGATCCCTTTTGGAAGATCTTGGTGGTACACAGTACCTATACTGCGCAGTGAGGGTTGGAAGTGGGTCCTGGGAGTTATTACTCGGATTATTATACTTGTGCCATTGTAATAATCGTAGTCGTAATCGTTCCCGGCAGGGGGGATCGCCGGGATGATTAGTTAGCTGTGCAGTGCCAAGTTTTATTTGGTGTATATTGGTGTGATATCGACTGCGAGATGGGGGATACTGCTCGGGCAAAACTACCGGGACGCGGGTACCGTAAATGAGATGGAGAATTCTTCTACCGCATGACGATCCAAAGAATCGATTGTCCACTCCCGAGTCTAATTTCCACAAAATGCTGGATCTAGGTATCCATGTTCCAAGATCTATATACAGCAGCATTCCCATCATGCCCGGTGTACCCCATCTGTCATCACAGAACATCACTCGAATCATCCAATCCTTCCCTGCCAGAAACATCTCCCCCCAGCCCAAGCAATCCTGCGACTCTATTCCCCAGAAACCTCCAAAGTGCTAAACTTATAACTCGCCTCCCACGTGTACGTCTCACCGGGGGCGTAAAACTGTTTCCTCCCCCATTCCGGACTTATCCCCGTTAACGCCAATGTTACAACAACAAAATAGAAGGAGGACATAGACATACTGATTAATACCATCAGACCAATCTTGCGGCTCTAATGCGATGCATCCGCTCGACTGCAGGAACCCGTTTGTCGCCGCTCCGGGGCCCCCTTGTGTCTTCTTGATGGGCATATCACCTGTTTCGGTAAATCAGATTGTCCTATTATCGAATGGGGAATAAAGAGTTGCCATACCCCCCGCCCAATAAGTAGAATACACTTGCATCCCAGCCTGGTCTGTGTAAACATCAACCTTAATTCCACTCCAGTCGCTGCTCAAGGTCGCGACCGGCTCGGCAGCTTTGGATCCCGGCTTATCGACTATCCAGTAATTATTGTATCCCCCACAGTCGCTCCCTGCCCCGCAATTCCCTTTCCAGAGCGGGTTATCTCTATCCGCGCCGACGAGCTTAGGCTTGGACCAAAAGTCGTTGATATCGCCCGCTGGAATGCTGAGAATCTGCCCGGTCGGGAGCATGCTGGAATCTGGCTCGAGGAGGCGTTGGGAAAATGGCATGTAGTATGAGTGATCGAAAATTAGGTCGGTGGCCGGGTTGCTGAAGGCATCGAGGTTCCAGTAGGTGTGCTGAGTCAACATCAATGCTGTCGAAAGGTCAGTATCCGGCGGTAGAGAAGAAATCTGTGAGCGTACGAGTCTTGTGTTCAGGGGCAGTCACGGTCATCTTCACATTCCAGGTCTTCTGTGAGAGCTGGTAAGTGATATAGCCGTCTACCCCGCCGGGCATTCCCATTGAAGAATTGCTTGGATCGTGGATATAAAAAGTGATAGAATCCTCGCTGAGGGCGACAACATCAAAAGTCCTGTACCCCCATCCATTAGACCCGGAGTGAAGGGTATTCTTTCCTTCATTATTCTCCGTGTTATAGGTAACACCGTCCATGGTGTATTGGGCATTCCCAATACGACCCGCGTACCGCCCAGGAACAGAGTTGTAGTGCTCGGATGCTCTCAACGCTAGATCCGTGTTAGATGTGCTCCATTGAGAGTAGGGCGATAGGGTTACGGTAGTCTGCAGCATTGTCAAACCCAACAACGATATCCCTTTCAACTCCATTTTTATCCTTTACAAAGAGGTTCGTCATTGTCGCCGCAAATGGGATGAACTGCCACAACTCCGGTCAGCCTTATTTAACCGATATCGGGACAAGATTACCTGAGCGCGAATACCCTCAGCAGTGAGAGTATATTTCCCATCAGGTCCTGGAGGAGGGATGGCGGTAGCACCCCGCGCAGCCGAAAAGATCGTGAATAGTACGGAAAGGCTCTTCATAATTGCGCGGGTTGTTGAAACGTGTGGGTGACAGTGCTTAAATACATCTGGGATCCAAGGTCGATACTAAACACTTTCCAACAGCTCCTGTGATCCGGTGAAAGGGGCGGCTCGGGTCCGGGGACCGGTGAGACCAGTGCTCGTAGAAACCAAGCTAGCCATGCGTCCTCCATACTCTGAAGTGGTTTAAATAAATACAATCTTCGGAAAGAGCAGGTGGTAGCCCAAGAGCGCCAGGTAGATATACAGTTGTCCGGCATGTACTAGAATATTCGAGTCTAAATTTAGTGTAGCGGCTCGGATGTGTGCGGACAATTTGCTAGACAAATGTTCGATCCCTACTTGTATGTCCAGGTTCCTCAACCTGATACTTGTAGTATCTAAACAAGAATTTCCATTCAGAGGCTGCTCCGGGATTAGCTTTGTACAGTTCAGGTACAACTGCAAGGAACACAGGTACCACCTACCAAACAAGACACGAGGGGACGGAGGCACAGATGTTCATGCACTATCCCCGGCTTTAGGCTACAAGTATTAAGTCAGTTCAGCTCGATATCGAAAGTGACAACTAATCCAAGGAAATACAGGACAGGCACCGGACGGCGGGGACTGGAATAATTGGACCTCACACTAGATCTTGGACTGGAGCCCAAGCATCCCCAATCCCCAGTAGGAGCATGGTAAGGACGTAGTACAAGGATGAACTTGAACTAACCAGGGACAAGATGCGATCGGGAATTGAGTTTGGCTTCCTCTACTTGTCCCAGGCCATAAGTACCCGAAAATGAAGGGGGATCATTTGTATGGGGGCACAGACACGCACGGATGTTTTGCCATATACTCGTACAAGTATTTCTTTAATCCCTGTTTTCGGGTACTTATGGCCTGGGACAAGTACCGGAATAACCTCTTTCCCCCACAAGCCACGCGACTAATTCCAAAACCCAGGGACTCTCTTAGCAAACCATGCGGCTTAAACAAAAGCTTGGCGTTCACACGGCGAAGTGCCGTTGCGCGTGTCGATGCCGAGTATCGCGAGAACTTCGAGCGAGGAAAAAGCACCAGATGCCGGCGGCGACAAACGACCCCCGGTTCCACTAAAGTCAATGGCGCTCAGCATCGACAAAACATATCGACAATTGGGATGGTCTTTGCCGGCACTTCGAGCAGCTGTCGAACAGCACCCATTGTACCCGTAATCGTACGACACGCGGGATAAGAGGGAAATGGTGGCGGTCGCCGGGGCCAACTATCAGCACCTCCGAATAGTTAACAGATAAAACCTATTACCACACCAGAAACAAGCTTAAACAACTCACAATTCAACTCCCGGCGAAGACGATGGACGACGCCACCAAACGAGGAGCCAACTACCGGTGTGCCCTGAGGTGTTTGATAGGGTAGTGAGAGCAGTCATGTTGCTCGATCGGGCCCACGGAAAAACTCTGTTTAGTAGTTAACTTGGCGCACACACTTTAGCACATAAGCCGCCTCTCATGTAGACTAGACTAGTAACGAACAACCACACCGAGGAGTGCTATCACCTCTTGTGATCTGTCATATTCTGTGGTTGCAGCCAATCCCGTTCCTTGATTCTTATCGTCCCCTCTTTCACGATAGCTTCAAGTCTTTAACTTCAAGTACTCCGCTGGGCTCTGCTTGATTTTAATTCTTTCCTTTCGATTACGATCGTTTGGAATCCTGAGGTTCCTCATCTTTCCCCTCTGCTTTCTTCTTCCTT
>Ga0307509_10012140_pt1 | contig 10333 bp, 9 predicted proteins | sample 10_EM_MG_FD_202245 | JGI IMG/M metagenome (GOLD analysis project Ga0307509, IMG submission 202245) | Populus trichocarpa ectomycorrhiza microbial communities from riparian zone in the Pacific Northwest, United States - 10_EM | ecosystem: Host-associated > Plants > Roots > Unclassified | place...
TCTCGCGGGGTTTGATTTTTCCTATGACGAGGTGAAGCGGGCGGGATGACGTTTGCTTATAGGTTTTTTATCTCCATAGCTAGCGCTGCATGAGTCTTTTGTACCTTTAAACATAATAACGATTTGAATACAAAAAAAAAAAAGAAAAAAAGAAGAAAAAACGACCAAGAGATGGGACACGAACCATCTCTCCTCCACCTCCGGCGATTGAAATCTCAATACCACGGGAAATCATCGTCACCCCTCCCCACCCACCTCTCTTCCGCCATCATGGCTACTGCCTAGGGGTTGACGTTAAGCCATCTCCCCACCTCCCCTGGGGCACGCATGCCTCCCCTCCTTGGGGTTCTTGTTCCTGTTCATCGTTGACACCTGCTCATGAAGTTCGGTTCTCCCCCTTACCCCGCACTTCCTTGGCACCTCGCTTAGGATTTTGCACGGTCGGAACGCTTCTCGCTACGCTCACGCTGGGCGTTACGGTGTCGGACTCTCGGTCAAAGTAGGCCCCGGCTTGCTGGGCTTGTACCTCTGATGGGGAAAGCCTCGGTTAGTAACATCACGGTCTCGTCCCGGTTTCGTCGTCATCCCAAAAGCCCTTGCTCTGGCCCTTTTGTCCGTTGTGGCTAGCCCGTTCGCTATCCTTCCTCCACCCCCCTCGCGGTTCCGTCCGCTGGCACCATACTGCCCCATAAGCTGGCACCTTACTGCTAATCCACCTCACTGGCTGGCACCCTACTGCTCCTCACCTGCTGGCACCCTACTGCTACTCCCTGGCTGGCACCCTACTGCTCATCATCGTTGGCTGGCATCCCCTCTGCCTGGTGGCTCGGCTCGCCCACCTACCTCTCTCCCTCCTGCGATTTACTCTACCGTCGAAAACCTTGCTTAGGTTACGGTTGGTCATGGTATTGCACTGCCGCCTTGGTCTCTCCCAAACGCCGACGCGTCGCAACCCTCCCGTCAGTCCCGACCGTGAACCGGCCCGCCCCTTCCGGCGACTAGCGGCGGGGCCTTTTGGTTAGGCATATTGGCAATAGTGGTTATATCTCGGCGTTTCTTTGATTCTTTTCTTAGTATTACCTGGGGGCCTGCTGAAGGGTTTGGGCCCCTCTCCTGTACGTTTCTATAAGTTGTTTCCCTACGTGTCTGAGGTGCTAGTCTTAGGTGCTAGGCGGGGAGGTTTCTTCTATGGTCTCGGGGGGTTTGATTTTTCCTATGACGAGGTTAAGCGGGCGGGATGACGTTTGCTTATAGGTTTTTTATCTCCATAGCTAGCGCTGCATGAGTCTTTTGTACCTTTAAACATGATAACGATTTGATTACAAAAAAAAAGAAAGAAAAAAAAACCGACCAAGAGATAGGACAAGAACCATCTCCTCTCCACCTCCGGCGATTGAAATCTCAACACCACGAGAAATCATGGCCACTTTCCCCCACCCACCTCTCTTCTCCCTCAATGGCTACTACCTAGGAGTTGACATTAAGCCATCCTCCCTCCTCCTCTGGGGCCCAGCGCCCCCCTCCTTGCGGTTCTCGTTCTTGTTCTTCGTTGACCCCCGCTCATGAAGTTCGGTTCTCCCCCTTACCCCGCACTTGCTTTGCCCCTCGCTTAGCATAGGCACGTTCGGCAACCCTCCTTCGATCGTCAATACACGGTCCCTAGTTTCGGGCTATCGGTGAAGTAGTTGCCCTGGTGGCCCTGCTCTCTCATATTGCACTCTCTCTCCAGGCGCGCGGTCGGTACGGTCGGCATCCGAAAGATCGTGACCCTGTCTCCGTCCTCCGTGTTCGTACTTCTTGGTCTCTGGCAAGCCTTCCTCTCTCCCCCGCCCGGTTCTCTCCGCTGGCACCGTACTGCCACGTCCTCCCCAGCTGCCACCTTACTGCCACATCCGCTCCCCTGACCTTCGGTTCCTATCGCGTCTGGAATCCCCTCCAGCAGTGACGGCTTCTCTCCTATAACAAGGGACCACATGAGAGATCTGGTCATCACGTCCTGGGCTACTAGAAGGCACCCCCCCTCCCACAGCTGGCACCTTTACTGCTGAGTGGCTCTCCTCGCCGGGTGGCTCCCCTCGCCTGTATCCTCTCCCGCGATTTACTCTACTGTGGCACTCGCATTAGGTTACGCTGTGTCATGGTATAGCACCACCTCCTTGGCCCATGCTAAAGTCCGAAGTGCCGTCTACCTCCGGGCTCCCGCCCGTGAACCCGCCTGCCCTTATGCCGATAGGCTTGGGGTCTTTGCTGAGGTTGCAGACAACAGTAGTTTTACTACCCCCCTCCCGTTGGCGCATGAGGTGCCCAGCAAACCTTTTCCTTTTGTTTTGGGTGGCCCGCCGAAGGGTTTGTTTCTTTCCCTGGTTTCGTTTCTATACTGGTTTTTCCTTACGTGTCTGAGGGGAGGTATTGCTCTGTCTTGCTTTCATCTTAGGTGCTGCGAGGGGGGAGGATGGGCACTGGTTTCGAGGGGTTTGATTTTTCCCATGAGGGGGTGAAGCGGGTTGTTGGATTACTTGTTGGTTTTGTTTTTGCCATAGCTAGCGCTGCATGCAGTTTCTTGTACCTTAACAACGAATACATGATTACCAAAAAAAAAAAAAAAAACGACCAAGAGATAGGACACGCTTCTCGCAAACTTCTTCCCCCCCCCTACATTTCACATACAATCTCAACTCTACCCCGCTTCGCGTCCGGATCAAAACCCTCTCCCACTTTTCCTTACCTGCTCGTCGCCATGGCGAACCCCCATAACCGCCCCCCAGGGAACGCAGCCTTCGGAAGGCTCTCGGCCCTCAACTCACCCCTCCTGTCGCGTTCAGGCACCTCCTCGACCGATCACCCCATTGAGTTCATGATGAGGCAGCTCGCTCAGGTGGGAAATGCTCTCTGGCTCAGCAACCAAGACTTCCCTGATCTCAGCCCAGATGCACAGGCCGGTACCCTCCCCATCGAATCCATCACGATCGTTCTCCTCTCCCAGGTAGTCCAGGCCCTGGTGACTGTCTCACATGAACTGAGCGGGGTAACCCAGTCGGTCGCAACGATCTCCGAGGAAAACGAGAACCTCAGGGAGGACCTCCATGACATCTCCTCCCAACTCGCAAACCTCCACGACACCCAAGATCAACAAACCGCCCCGGGGATCGCCGATCTCCAGGCATCCATACGTGACCTGTCACATCGTGTGTCAGCCCCGATCCCTGCCCCCCCAGCTCAGGCTCCCCCCCCACAGAGGGTGCCCCGCCCTCCCCCAACTGCCGGCCCCCCCCCCTCAAGGAAAGGAAAAGAGAAGGCCCGAGCACCCCCCACACCTCCCTCAGCCGCAGCTGATGACCCTAAATACCTCATACCATTCTACGATACGAGGCTTGGCAAGGCGTTCGGTGACCCCAAGAAGAACGCCAGGCTCAATCCCAACTCATACAAGGCCTGGGAGTTCCGGATGGGAAGGTACGACCTTGACTCCTTCACCCCAGGCCACCTACACCCTGACGCCAACCCCGCCCCCTTCTATGCGCAAGCTGCCTCCGGCTCAGGCTCGGGCGGCAAGGGCAAAAGCAAAGCTGGGAAGCCTCCTTCCCCCCAACAAGTTGCGAGTGCGACGGTCTCTCCCATTAAGAAGGGGCCGCGCTCCCTTCCAGGTGCCCAAAGACACTTCTTTGCTCCACGCCAGTCCCCCGCACCTGACCCGGACGCACTCACCATTCCTGCTACCTTTCCTGACATCGCCGCTCGCTTCCTCCGCGAATCAAACTGCCTGCTCCCCCTCGGCTTCTCCGCCACTGTCAACCCTCCAGGCTCCGTCTCCCTGACCGTCACCGACAAAGCCACCCCCGCAGCATCCTACGCCCCATATTTCGACTCCCTCACCAGGGCCGTCAATCAGTCCTTCCCAGTAGGCGAAAACCCCTGGTGCACCCTCGTCCTGGCCCGAACCGCCGTCCAACTAGCAATTCACGGCCTCCCCCTACGGTTCCTCCCCAAGGATGAAGAGGAACTCTTCCCATATATCCGGCTGGCAATCCTCAACGACAAAGCGACCCCGATTCTCTCAGCCAGGTACCTTAACCCTGACGGAGATTCTAGGGCAACCAAGCAGGCCACTTCGGTGGTTATCACCGTCGACCCCCATAACGTATCGGCCCTCACTTCAGGGGTCGTCATCCTCTCGCAGAAACGCAAGGTCGGTCTTGCCTTTTCCTCCTCCAGAACCTCCCAGTGCAAGAACTGTTGGAGATACGGACACGCCCATCAACGATGCCCCGCCACCCACCCCACGTGCCCCATTTGTGCGCTTCACCATACTCGCGCGGCTCACAGATGCCAGAATCCAACCTGCCCCAGGAGCGGGAACAATAAGCCAGTCCCATCCTGTTGTCCGACCTCGCCCCCCCATTGCTGTAACTGTGGTGGCAACCACACTGCCACGTTCAGGGAATGTGCGGCTTGACCTCTCCCACCTGTCCCCACCAGAACCAACTCGCCAGCCCCTGCCCCAACCGGTCAAGACCCCATCAATCTGGCGGTCGATGGCGGCCCGACACGCACTACTCCCCCGACTAGGGAGGGTCCCCAAGAGGTGGACCTCGCAACCCCCAGGCAACCTCCCCCAGCTGGACCCTCCACGCGTCCTGGCACTACTCACGGGTTCGGTGGTCCTCTCCCCCTGGAAGAGCCAAGCCCTTCCCCTGCCCCTTCGACTCGTCAGGTTCGTCCCGGAAATGAATAATCAACCCGTGCCCCCCCCCTCAGGTCAAGGGCCGGCCCCTGCACCTGTGCTTCTTTCCATCATTCAACATAACTGCCTTGGGAGCTGCAATGTTTTTCTTTCCTTGTTTGAGTCGTTCAAAGAAGCGACCACCTACCCCTTGATTGTTCTTTTACAGTACCCACCTGTCAACAAGGCTCACCTTCCTTCCTTCAATGGTTTCAAGTCCTTCTTTCCCCCGGTTAGGAAGCCGCGAGTGGCTGCCTACGTTCATATGTCTTTTCTTTCCAATTACACGGTGCTCCCCAGGTTTAAGGAGGTGGACGATGTGCTCGCCCTCGACATCTCCTCCGATGAGCCTCTTTTTGGCCCCCACTTCCACTCATTCAGGATTATCAATGCTTACTCCACCAACACTGTCAACCACAGAGTTCACTCCGTTTCACCAGAAGTTCTTTTCCCCGATCTTGGGTTTCCCCTCCTAGTCTTGGGGGACCTGAACATCCACAACCCCCTCTCGGATCCTCTGCGAGACTTCTCATATCAGGAAATCTCGTCCTCGACTCCCTGTTTTGAGAAAGCGGCGGAACTCGGCTTCGCCCTCCTGAACCCCGCAGGCGAGTACCCAAGGTTTCCCCTGGTGGGCAAAGCTCGCCCTTCAGTCCTAGATCTCGCCTTTGCAAACTCCTTCCTCCTTCCCTTGGTTAAGAGTTGGGAAGCTTCCCTCCCCTCGACGGGTTCAGACCACGTACCAATAACGATTACCCTCTCCACACCCTCCCTGATCCACAAACCCCCACGCCCGCGTTGGACAGACACCGACTGGGAAACCCTGGACCCAATAGTTAAGGGTTTTAAGGTCCCGGCCGCGCCATCGTGCCCCACCCCCCAGCCGCTGGACGAATGGATGTCAGAATCGTTGAACCGTCTGGTGTCCCTCCTCAAGGAGCATACGCCAGTGTCCAGGCCTTCCCATCACTCCAAACCTTGGTGGACCCCCCACCTGACTGTTCTCCCTCGTGAGTATCACAAGGCCGCCAGAGCGGCCAGGATGCACGACACCCCACACATGCGGGAAGTTGCCGGCACTTCCAAGGCGGGGTATTTCAAGGCAATCAAGGCCGCTAAGAACAAACACTGGTCCTCCTTTCTGCTGGCCGCCACCCCCCAGAGCGTTTGGACGGCTAAGAGATTCGCCTACGGGCGGGCCCAGCCGCGCTTCCCCTCCCTCCCAGGGGCCGAGACCCCTCAACAGATGAACAATGACCTTCTGGATCACTTCTTCCCCCCTAAGGAACCCGTCTCCCCGCCACCTAGGCTTAGGCCAAACAAGTCAGCACCCCCCGTGACGACAGAAGAGATAGCTGCGGCTCTCTCCAAGTGCTCCCCGACCTCGGCCCCGGGCCCGGATGGGATACCATACTCTACCTGGAAACAGGTCAACAAGATCAACCCTTCAATCCTCCTCAACATATTGGCCCCACTTGTCCACCTGGGGTACCACCCCGCATCGCTGAAAGGCTCAAATGGCGTAGTGCTCGACAAGCCGGGGAAACCCTCCTACGAATCGCTTTCCTCCTTCAGGATAATCGTCCTGATCCGCACAGTCTCGAAGGTCCTTGAAAGGATCATAGCAGCCCGCCTACTGGCGGCAGCCCGGCTCAGAGGGCTGCTGCACCTCAACCAATGCGGTTCGCTCCCTGGGCTCAGCACCTATGACGCGTGCCTCACCCTCACCAACGACGTCAGAACCGTGCAGAGGCCCTGTCTCAAGGTCTCCTCCCTGTTTCTGGACATAAAAGCAGGATTCGACAACGTCGACAACAAAACCCTTGCGCGGATCCTCAGGGAAGGCGGGATACCCCCATACCTGGTGTCCTGGGTCTCGTCTTTTTTGGGCGAACGAAGCTGCACCCTAGTTTTCCAAGGGGCCCCAGGGACCCCAGCCCCCCTCCACGTCGGTGCCCCCCAGGGCTCTCCGATCTCCGCACTCCTCTTTCTTTTCTACATTGCGCCACTACATTTTGGGATCCCCCAGGGTCTGATGATCTCGTACGTGGACGACTTCGCACTCACAGTAGCCTCCCTCTCCTATCGTGGCAATATCCACAGGCTCCAGAGTCTGTTCGACAGGCTGGAAAGAAAGGCGTCTCGCCTAGGCGTCTCCTTTTCAGTCACAAAGACAGAACTGATACATTGGAGGACCCCCAGCCAGAGACACTCGCCAAAGTGCGTCTCACCTATTCAAATCAAAGGGGAACTGTTTCGCCCCAGCAACTCTGTCCGCTGGCTCGGGTACTGGTTCACTCCGGCCCGTGACCCCGCTGCACATTTCTCGCGCCACTTAGCCCTTGCACAGGGTGCGTTCGCCCTCATTCGTCGCCTGAGTCCGCCCGGTGCGGGCCTCCCCCCCTACCTATGCCACAGATTGGCGACATCATTGATTGCCCCCATCCTACACTACGGCGCGGACATGTTCACACCTGGCGTGGGAACGACAACCCGCCTCGATACGTTCTGGCGGAAGGTCCAAAGGTGGACCACAAACTGCTTCTCAGCTACGCCCACCGGGATACTCTCGGTGGAGTCCTGCCTCCCTCCTGTCTCCCTCCTGATCGCCCACCGGCAACGGCTGGCAGCTCTCAGGGTGGCCTGCTCGCCCCCCAGCTTGAACCCGGCAACGGCCCGCCTTCACCCCTGGTTCCGTTCGCCTTCGGCCCACCGAGCGCCTGATTCCGCGAGGGCCATTACCAGGGGCCTCTCGTCCGTTTACCTCCCCCTGCAGGGGAAAACGCCCCGACCTGTCCCACCGATAAGGAACCACCTGCCAGTAGACGCCGTGGCTCACCGGACAATACCCTTCACCCTCGGGCGGTCTAGGATGCCTATGATCAACTCCCACCTGGGGTCCCCCGCCCCCGTCCTACCACCCGAGTCCCTCATGGACAGCACCTACTCCGCGCTGAAGAAAAGAGTAAGGGAGGCACTCCTCGAAGAGTGGGCCTCACTTTTCCCGACCCCAGGGTACTACCTGCACCCTCCCGCACTGCACCCAAGGCCTTTCATGGGCTTGGGCAAGTTCGTGGCCGGGAGAATCCACCAGATGAGAGCCGGGAAAGGTTACCTACCCGCCCACCCAACCAGGAGCTCCCCCGATGCCGACACCTCCTGCCCCCGCTGCGGCTTGGAACCCGAAACCTTCGAGCATGCCATCCTAGCTTGCCCCTCGAGACAGCACAGCAGGTCGCGCCTCCTCCACGCCATTACTGATGTCAGTCCCGAAGCCCCGCTCTGGTCCTCCCTCCCCCTGCTTGAAACACTCGCCACCTTCATAGGCGTCACCTCCACGGGATTTCCCCCCAGGATGTTCCCGCCCACCACCCCCCCCCTCTTCCCCCTTGTTTTCTCTCTCGCCCCCCAGAGTGCCCCCCGCGGTTTTTCGTGTTTTTTCGTTGGCGGAGGTGTCGGATTTTTGGGTTTTCTTTCCTTCGGCTTATGTGAGCTTTCCTTTCTAGACGACTAAGTTGTTAGTTTGTACTTTCCTTGCTATATGTGGCCGATGGCCCGGCGGAGGAGAAACCTGCGCGATAGTGGATACTTAACTGGTGCTGTGACTTTCTTATGTTTATGTTTTTGATTTATAGGTTTTGTTCTCTCCATAGCTAGCGCTGCATGAGGCGTTTTGTACCTAAAAACAATGAACGCAGGATTACAAAAAAAAAGAAAAAAAAAGAAAAAAAAAAGAAAAAAACCGACCAAGAGATAGGACCACGAACCATCTGTCGTCCACCTCCCGCGATTGAAATCTCAACACCACGGGAAATCATCGTGACTTTGCCCCACCCACCTCTCTTCTCCCACGATGGCTACTGCCTAGGAGTTGACGTTAAGGCATCTACTCTCCTCCCCTGTGGCCTCGGCCTCTCCTCCTTGGGGTTCTCGTTCCTGTTCGTCGTTGACTCCCGCTCATGATGTTCGGTTCTCCCCCTCACCCCGCACTTGATTGGCACCTCGCTTAGCACTTTGCACGGTCGGAAAGCTTCTCGCTTCGCTCACGGTCGGCGTTACGGTGTCGGACTCTCGGTCAAAGTAAGGCTTCGGTACTACTGGGCTTGTACCTCTGAGGGGGAAAGCTACGGTTAGTAACATAACGGTCTCGCTCGGTCTCGCTGTCGCCCCAAAAGCCCTTGCTATGGCCCATTGGTCGGTTGTGGCTAGCCAGCTCGCAATCCTTCCTCTACCCCCCTCCCGGTTCCGTCCGCTGGCACCGTACTGCCCCTTAAGCTGGCAGCTTACTGCTAAAAACTCCTCCCCCAGCTGGCACCCTACTGCTCACCCCCCTTTGGCTGGCACCCTACGGCTACTCAACGGCTGGCACCCTACTGCTCACCTTCCTGGCTGGCATCCCCTCTGCACGGTGGGTCCGCTCGCCCATCTCTCCCCCTCCGATTGTTCGGCCCTTCCTCGGTTACACCTAGTCGTGGTATAGTACTGCCTCCGTGGCTTTGTCCAACGCTTGGGAACGATGTAATGACCTGCCCGACCGTACATCATGGTTTTTGGTGGGCCCTCAACCTATGAGTTTTCCCGTGTGGGCCATCATCTATCCTCTCCATCAGGCCCTGAAAGGGCCTTACCGCAGCCGTCGTTTCTTTTGTTTTGGGGAGGCTGCGGAAGGGTTTGGGTCTTTCTACCTGTACGTTTCTATGTATTGTTTCCTTACGTGTCTGGGGTATATTATCTTAGGTGCTAGGCGGGGGAGACTTTTCCTATGGACTCGGGGTCTTTGATTTTTCCCATGAAGAGGTGAAGCGGGCGGTGGGATTGAATTTATAGGTTTTTTTCTCTCCATAGCTAGCGCTGCATAAGGCATTTTGTACCCAGAAACAAATAACGCATAATTACAAAAAAAAAAAAAAGAAGCGACCAAGAGACTGGACACGAACCATCACTCCTCCATCTCCGGCGATTGAAATCTCAACACCACGGGAAATCATCGTCACTTTCCCCCACCCACCTCTCTTCCCCCATCATGGCTACTGCCTTGGGGTTGACGTTAAGCCATCTACCCTCTTCTCCTGGGGCACGCATGCCTCCCCTCCTTGGGGTTCTTGTTCCCGTTCGTCGTTGACACTCGCTCATGATGTTCGGTTCTCCCCCTTACCCCGCACTTCCTTCGCACCTCGCTTAGGATTTTGCATGGTCGGAAAGTTTCTCGCTATGCTCAGTGTTGGCGTTACGGTGTCGGACTCTCGGTCAAAGCAGGCCCCGGCTTGCTGGGCTTGTACCTCTCATGGGGAAAGCCTTGGTTAGTAACATCACGGTCTCGTCCTGGTCTCGTCGTCGTCCCAAAAGCCCTTGCTATGTGTAACAATCCTATTGTTGACCACGTATGCAACAGGGAACGACCTTCGTTTCTTGCGTAAGCGAGTCTCGCTTTTCTGCACCAAGGCGTAGGACTGTACTATCTCTTCAGATAGTACGGAACTGGCTTACTTGTCTTGGTTATTCCGTGAGAGGTACTATCTCTTCAGATAGTAGGATGGGTGGATTGTCGTGCTTGATAGAACTATCACAATAGTCCTATGTTCGGGCGACCTGTCAAGACTATCACAATAGTCT
>Ga0307509_10012142_pt1 | contig 10331 bp, 15 predicted proteins | sample 10_EM_MG_FD_202245 | JGI IMG/M metagenome (GOLD analysis project Ga0307509, IMG submission 202245) | Populus trichocarpa ectomycorrhiza microbial communities from riparian zone in the Pacific Northwest, United States - 10_EM | ecosystem: Host-associated > Plants > Roots > Unclassified | place...
TGGATGAATGATTGAGATGATGTTATGACGCAAATGACGGCAGACCTTTGGTCATCCTAAATATTCCAGCTTTGCTCCGCCCCGGAAGAGGTACATCACATATCGTCGTCCGCCGTGCATCTCCCCCTTCCCCTCCTCACATCCTCGCCAGGGTTATGCAGGTCACCATCTCCTTTCTTCCAGTGAAACTCTCCCTTGTCCGCATCCCAAGGGCGAGACTCCATAGGTTTTATCATCCCCTCCTCCGCCAAATCCTCAGTCCAAAACACACTTTCCTCAACGTAACATGCAACGAACTCGAACTCAGCATCCTTGCCGAGAGTCAGACCCTCGAGGACTTTGAGTCTGTCGCGGAGCGCGACAGACAAAGGAGACCCCGCTCCCCATCGAGAGATACCGACTCCTTATGGTCCCCCTCCCCTCCGATACTTGAGGATTGGGATTGCGTCCAGGTTTGTCACGAATCCTGGAGCGTTTTACAGATTGACTCCCACTCGGACCGTATCGGTGAGCCCGTTCGGTTTCCTGCCCGTGAGTCCGCTCACCCTCTCGGTCAGATAAGTCCGGCGCCAGAGTCCACGAACTATCTGCACCGCTCGCTGAGGCCGGGATTTCCATCTTATACATCTCTTCCTATCTATGTGACTTCATCCTCGTCAGTGTTTGATGCACCAGCCTTCTGGAAATCTCCCCTGACACAACACCCCAGGTAAAATCGACCAGAGTCCGAGAGGTCGTCAGTCTCATGGTTGGCGCCGGATTTGACTTTTATCCGTCCGCCGACGGTCGGTTAGCATCACCCCCTCCCCTATCGGCCCCACCATCGCCAGACGATGATACCGCATCCGCCTTTGACCTTGATCTCTACTCATCCACCGGTACGGTAATCACACGTTCGCGCACAAGTTCCAGACACCACTCGCCCAAGGTGACAGAGTTCGAGTCCCCAACCAGTCCTGGCGTGCGTTCCTCGTCTCTCACCACTTCCACATCCTCCGAGGACACGGAGGTCACAGTCCTCGACCCCGACCTGACGTGTGTGGGATTGTCTGAGGATAGTGCAGACGTCTGGGCCCTGAAGATCGTCAAACTTGTGGCATTTCCGGATCTCATCCTCAACAGGAGTAGTCCGTCGTCTCGCAAAAACTCCGTTGGGAAGGATGGTGCACCGACTGTCCGGTCGGTGGGCATCCCCACTCCTGATTCAAGTGAAGATGAAGCCGATGATACACCTGCACCGACGAAAAGCAATGGGTTCTCCAGCTCATCTGTGACCCCCACCACGCCTATAACACAGACACGCAAGCCGGTATCGTCCTCACCTAGGGATTGTGTCTCGTTCTTTAGTTTCACTCGGACTGAAGAGGGCTCTTCGTTGATGACAGACATCTCAATCGTGTCCTCCCTATTTCCCCCGAAGGAGAGACACATGCTCATCTGCGCCGGTGACCTTTTGGAAGGCGATGAGGACCCGGATCGTGATGAGCCTTCTCCTCAACTTACCGGTCCTTTAAAATGCTTGCAAATCGATCTTCGCAAATTCGGACTTGGTATGGACCTTCATCATCCAACTCTTCCTTGTTTGCCTGTTGACACCACAACCCAGAGAAGCACGGCCTGGTTAACCGCTACTCGCAAGTTTTGGAGGAAAACGGGATAAACCATATGTATTCATCCACCTTCAAAACCGCCAACCTCCTGGTACGGCCTTCCCTTACCTGAGTTAATGGGTTATGTGACTGATCATACAACCATCACAATTTAGGTCGAAAAAGTTCATGCTCGGCGAGCGCAGGAGTTGCTCAGAACGTGCTAGGATCCCTACCCCGCGCGCGTGGCTCCCTTGTATTGCGTCCATACCCCCTTCCCCATTGCACATACAAAACCACGGCCGCGATCCTCCCAGTTTATGGTCCAGGACTATGATATACCACTTGCTTAGGATTTGACTATTCTGGCCACTGTTCTTCTCCGTTTTCTGTAACTTCTAGATTTTCCCTTAGGGTTTCCCGTTGTTTTCCCATGCATACACCGTCTGTCCCTGTATCTTTTATCACCACTGATCCTAGTTCCCATTGTACAGGCGAACGGGAACAGAGTTACGCCTTTACCCTGGGAACGGCTAACTCCGATCAGCCCTGCAACCGGAAGCCATGTCCGATTCCACCACCCCTCCAGACCAACCCCAGCTCACGCCCGCGCCACCTCCCGCGGAACCTGGTCCGGAATCTAGACAGGATCTTTTGTCCAGAGCCCAAGCCTTCTTGACGTCACCACAGATCAGGGATCAGGATGACGCGTCCAAACGAAAGTTCTTGACCGACAAGGGCCTCACACCCGCCGAGGTGGATTATTTGTTACAGGGAATCGTGAGTGTGTGCTCCAGAACCCCTACGTACGCTGACAACATTGGTCTTCCTTGCCGTTGTAGCCGTATAGAATCCCCAATGTCCCCCCACGATCATACCCCCAACCGCCACCATCGAATTTACCTGCCCTCCTAGTGGGCACGTTCAGGATTTTGACATGGCTAGCCGGTGGATCCGCCGCGCTGGCCCTGGTGTACTTCGTACGTGGAGAGTCTTTACTCAGCGGCAGAGTTTAACCCGTGGGATATATTGTGACGCAGAGATACCTCCTCCCCCGATTCACCGCGTCCTTCCAAGCCCGAAAATCACTCCAAAGTCACCAAGTTGGCTTAGTCGAGCGGTTGCACGCATCCGCTCGATCCCTTAAGGCTACACAGGAAGAGACTTTCGCAGTGCTCCCAACCACGAAACCCCCGGGCCTGCGTGAAGATGCCGCTTTCTCTAGGTGTCTTACCCTCGAAGGACTCGATGCAAAGATCAAATCTGAGAAGATTGGTGTTGACACTGTCCCTCATTTTACGGTCTTGAGATGTGCGCTGGCGTCGGGCAAGCTAGAAAACCAACCTACGACCGAGGAACTTTTCAAGAGCATTGAGGATCACCTCCCACGGCTTAGCCTTGCCAACGACGTGGAACTCCAGGTTGGTCTCTATCTCTCCTCTCACGATCTCTATTGGCCAACCACATCTTATACCCTTACAGGATCGACTATGGGGAACGTTGAATAGTCATCCCTCGTACTTCCGACCCTCGTCAGCGGACACACCCACCTGGACATACTTCCCACCTGACTCCGCTCCGCCCACCCAATACCTCACGTCATTAGATTCCTTGTCCAAATTCCTCCCTCCAAACTCCGAGCCGTTCTCTGCGAAAGAAGCCGACACTGGCGGTACGAGGCGGAGCTGGAAGCCCAAGTATCAACACATGCTCCAGACACTAACGGACCTCACGGGGTATCTGACGACACAAACTTACATCCTCCCTTCCGGCGGTTTCTCTGGGTACGGCGTGACAGGGTACACGACAACCTCGACTTTGGCTACTCCTCAACAGGAGGAACTCAGGAAAGAGATTAGGGCCATGAAAGGTCTTGTTTTGAGCAGGTAGAGTCTTCCGTTATAGTACGTCGTATCAGGTTTCTTAACTCGCTTGGCGTTGTAGGCGTACGTTCGCCATCCCAAAGGTTTCACCCGTCACGAACGTGCATCAACAGTGATATACAACGCGTCTATACAGTTGATTGATGAAACTTTTTCCGATTACAAACTATCTGAACGCCTGACTACAACCCCAACAAGCGTTACCCCCATCCCACGTCTGGCCGCATTTTGAGCAGACGAGTGATCTCCCACAGGTGCATTTATTTACTACGCCTTGGATTGACACCTCCCCACAACCTGGAATTGTCTGGGCTCTTCCCCGTCTCCCTATTTCCCGTCTCCCCATTTTCCCTGTCGTGCGGCACTCCAGCGTCGGCCGAGACATCAACTCTTCGGATCTCGTTGCCTCCTCACGCGCTTTTCGTTCATCTTCGATCTTCTGGCGTTCTTGCTTTATCGCGTCGATGGTGTTTCCAAATGCCAGCCTGAGCGCGCCGTAACGGTGAGGTGATGCGCCACTGGCCACCTCCAGAATATATTGTTGAAATGCCACAGTTGTCTCTGGTGTCTTCAGGGCTGACGTCAACAGCAAGCACTGTTTCTCTATCAATCTATCATTGCTGTTCCCGGCAAAGTTTTAGCGTGGAGGTGTACGAAGGCCGAAATGGGAGACGCTTACCATGCCGTGAACCTGGAAAACAGCTCCACAACGATATTCTTCGAGGTCAGTTGCCCCGTGATATCACGAAAAGCGAGGTCAGCAAGATGGTTCAGCCCAAGCTACGTTCGGAAATCCGAGGGTCGGTCATCAGGTAGACTGATAACACGAGTAACCTACCGACTGTGCTAGGCGGTAAAAGGACTTGGGTGAGCACGCGAGTGCCCCGCCAGCGCTTTTTGTCGCAGAAGAACTACTCGGGGAAGTCCCTTGGGACTTCAACGGACCGAAAGCAACTCCGTTGAAGCAGAGACATAAGAAAAGCAACTTCCAACTGGTAAAACCTACTGGTGAGCACACTGCGTTCGTCCACTCACTGTTACTAGGACTCACGTTGTGAAAGCGCCAGGCAGGAAGTTACCCTCCTGAACGGTGCCATCAGTTTGCGCATTCATGGGGCTGGTGGTGGGCTCCTCTTCGTAATCGCTGTCAGTATCCACTTCGTCCTCTTCCTCAACATCGGTGTGGGCTCGAACCACTACAAGGGGCTGGTCAATGCAGGGCGGGTGTGGAAAGGATGTGACGTACGAGCGTCCAATTTGGGTCTGATGTCTTGAAAGATGGCGCTAGAAAGATAGATAGGGGTAAATTGGTTGGCCCCAGTCCGCTTTTTCCTCACACGATACCCCACGTCGAGGAATGATCCATGTTGTATTGACCTGATTAGGGCGATGTTCATGGATTTACGGTGGGGAGGGATGTTGCGGTTACCACCTGCTGCCCAGGTACATTTTGATTCGGCTCGCGGATTTCCATTATCAATACCAGGAGGTGTGTCAGAGGCGCGATAACGGGCTAGGATCCCAAACAAGGCCGAGAACGCGTCGGCGGCGTGTGGTATCTCTCCGTCAGCAAAGGATCGGAGCTTCTTGTCCAGCTGTTCTCGAGTGTCTTGCGAATCCGGTGTGAGCAATGCTAACACCAAGTTTCCCGCATGAAGGTCGATCATCTCCGGATATCTAGTATGGATGGCTGAGAGACCGATGGTCCGTAAAGAGGTGCCACATACTAACCGGGAAGTAAATTTGGAAAATGTTTCCTCGACGGCATCGCATGACTTCACCTCACACCTGATTCTCTCAAATGCAAGGTCCTTGAGTTTGGGCATATCATACTATCGAACAAGCGCGATTAGTTTGTCATCGCCACAATGGCTGTCGACTCTTACCATGTCCGCAATGCGATAAACCGATTTGGGGGAGGGCCTCGGGATAGTATCGGCCTCCCCAGACATGAGCTCAGGGATAAGTAGTTCGCGATTCGCTTTAGATCCGAATGGCGCGAAGTCAATCTCATTGGTATACAGATACATCACGACTGCCTGAAGGCTGCCAGATTTTCAACAAGTGAGTGTAACTGCGGGAACAGATCCTCACTGACGTTAGGTAGGAGACGCCCTCTAGAAGGGCCACCTTTCCCTGGTGGTCGAGCTCGTCGCGGTTTCCTGCGGTCGCGTTCGGGTTTTGGTCTCCGACTGCTGGATCGCGGGTCCCTGTGACAGATTCTACGGCTTCACCATCGTCCTCGAGGTCGCTGTCGGAAGCGTAGTCATACTTCTCGTCAAGGTCAGAGTCCTCGGAGGGTTCATAACCAAGGCTTTTTGTCACGCCTTCAGCAAAACCTCCGGATAAGACTTAGATTTTTGTTTCACCCGATTAGCAGTCCATCTATTGGCGGATGTGGCGGTCGGTGAGGTACTCACGGTTATCAAAATACCGAACGGACTTGAGGGTCTGACTGTTGGCAAAAAGCGGCCGTAGCCGAAAGACCCCCCCAGACGACTTCCTACGGGAGAACAAGTAAAACTTGGTGTCTATGAAGACCCCAGATGCTACCGAATCGCTCAGAGCGCAGTGTAGGGAGCGTGGCGGAAACATAGCAAAGAGATAAGACCGAGTTCGATCGAAGCGCTGGCGCTTTGTGCGTAACTTTTGAATTGACCCATCCGGAGTGGAACGACCCGATGTTTAGAGACCGGCCTGCTGACCTGAACGAGACGCACTCGGGTCCGCGAACCTCCTGAGCAAGGGTTCGGCTATAACGGGCGATGAGCCCTCTCGAGATTAGCCAAAAGCCAACCAAACTATAGTAGAGGCCAGTATCCTTGACAGAAGTTCGGAGGGCACGTGAACTCCGCCCGCCCCCATTTTCCGGAGAGGTCCAAAGAAAAAAAGGGGGGTTGAAGTAACCAACCCGGGTCGCCTCATTGAACGTGAAGTTGAATGTAGAGGGGGTTGTCGACAAAGTTGCCACTGTGTAGATAGACTTGAGTACAGCTGGGGGTGAGACGCGGACCATATTGGTACGCCCTCCGAAGGAAAGTATCCCGGCGTCCTCGAAATCACCTCCGAACTGCCAATCAACGCAACGCTCGATATTGTCAGTTCGTACTCAACATAACAAGCGCCTCCTCGATACCTTCGCGCCGGAGGCTCCTCTCACGCCTTTAGATTGTATCGCATTTCCTCCAAGGGGCGGGAAATGCGATGTCTCTGGGTTCACAAGAGCCGGGGGACCTGACGTGACCGCGGTGCGTGGGAAGGTACCAGGTGGATGCTGCGTCCGCAATAACGGCATAACCACTCCGCGGTTCATATACACATCCACTAAGTAGATGCATCACTTTCAACCCTACAATCTCGGGACGAGTTTGGACGCACTGATGATCGTTTCGAGGATCCCAGATCCAGGCGATCAAAATTCCCAACTGACTGGTGCTCTTGGCTACCGGACACAAGGTTCGGGCCTCCACCAACGGAAAATAGATTGGAAAGGGATCCATAGTTAGAGGGAGTAACGCCAGAACGAAGAGAGAGCCCTTTAGGTGGTTAAGTAGTATATAGTGGAAGTGAAAGTGAAAGTGCGTGCAGAGAAACAACTGAATGCCAGGGAGTACTATGGTAAACATTCTAACACAATTACGGAGGGATCCGGTCGTAGTCGATGTAAGTTATGTGTGTAGTATAGGCGTTCGATCTCGGTTTGGTTTCCGAGGAATCTTTGTCCGTGGTGTCAGAGATTGTCCAACTTCTAGGATGTGGCAACGCCGGAGCCAGCCGAGCAGAGGCTGCACCACGGTGGGGATTGGGGGGCGTGGAGGATAAAAGTCGACCAGGCGGAGGTTGGTTCAACTGGGGGGTGGGGAGTTCTAGCATTGCCCGAGGAAACTGTTCCTGTGGTAGGTCCTGAGTAATGCGACGGGAACCTCGAAAAGCCCGAAGCCTACCTCGGCATCGTTTGGTGATAGTCATCAACCCACGTAGTGAGGTTGGGGTTAGTGTATGCATCAGTGTACTGATTGATGTAGGCCTGGGTAGGGAAGTCCTGTGGGTCACAACCGATATTCTCCTCCCCTACAGGTTGATACACGCGTATATAGTCGACCTTCATGTGCGCGGGGAACGGCAGGTGTTCGAGGTCAACGAAACCAAAGCTTTCGGATATTCCCAAGTTGACGATGATATACTGGAACGGGTGGTTGGCGGTCGAACCGTACAACTCCGCGGAGTACATACCATCGGTTCTTGTGAGATAGGCCGAGCAGAGATCTCCACCAGCGGATCTGCCCCCAAACCAACCCCTAGCATGGTCCACGCTACCTTGCTGTCGGATACCCAAGAGATATACTGGGCGCCGGATAAGAAATGGCTAATACTCTTCCACGAGGGAATCTGCGGACGTACGGCATTGTCGAATCCAGGGTTGTACTCAAAGCCATAAATCGAGAAACACCCAGTGCCGCCTTCGTAACAATTCTGATCCGTTTGCGTTACGACGGAAGTGGCCTGTTGTGTCGCGCTGCCCATGTAGACGTTGAGATGAGACATCGTAGGGTCGGCAATATACATGTTATCTGTTGTATTTTCCCAGATGTATCCGTGGTTGAATGGCTGTACGAACATGAGTGGACTCGGAGGTAAGGATCCCAAAGCACTCACAGCCCATTGCGCGGATTGCGAGACTTGTCCCCTTATTGGTTGACCAGTGTTCTACGAGCAGCGTGAGAGTCCGGTCGGGGATCGAGCGGGCAGGCGTACCTGTGCCTCGAAGATATCGATCTCTGGTGCAGCGCGGCCAACGAACGTACCATCGCTATGTTTGGGACCAGGATGGCTTTCCCCTTCACAGGTACACCGAGAAAGTCTTTGGCCAGGAAGGTAAGAAAGAACACCGTCCTCGGAGGGATCCCCATTCATGGTTGCGGCCACTGGGAGGCCATTCAGGGTCTGGTTAGGTAGGGTTCCGACGTCGCATGCGTCGTAACTGTACGGCCACATGCCATCGAGAGTCGCTCCGTATCCTGCACGACCGAGGTTCCCCATAGTCCTATTTGTGGGTGGTTAAATTCATCGCGGTCCGCGGTGCACACCAAAGTGGACCTACCAAATGGCGGGCCACAGCCCGGCGACATCAGCCACGGCAGGGAGGCTGACGTTTGCTTCAATATACCCACCGGTGAAGCAGAACCCATTCCAAGTCTGAATCATACCACCCTGATAGTTTAGATCGTGGATTTGTTTTCGGGATAGGGTTATGACGAGGGAACCATCGGATGTAGTGACCGCCTCGGGGTCATACCATTCCAGGTTGTTGGTCGCCTAGAAATCAATTCTGTTTAGGCCGTACAAGAGAGGTGGAGGTGGTGTGAAATACCCAGTAATGGAGGTCGACCGCCTCCCAGTAGGGGTCATCTCCAGGATAAAAGGTACGACCGTCTTTATTGAATTCATCGGAGAAGACAAGGACCATCTCGCGGCCATCTTTGTAGGATGGTATGTTATACAGGTCGGTGGGGGTGTCCTTGTCGATCAGACCAAAGTTCCCAATATCTGGTATCTGACCGGTTTCATTGGTGGTGACGCTGTTCCAACCATTGCGGGTGGATTTGTTCGAGGTAAAGTATACAATGATGGGGTATCCAGCACTGGAAGTGATGTTGCCGAAGATGCTAAAATAGAGGGCGCGAGATGGAACTCACAGCAAAGTGATCATCCCGACACAGACGAGGATAAGGGAGCCGAGGTTTATTAGGCCTCGCCACGAGATAAAATGCCCATCATGCTGAATGCCTTGACGGTCGCGGTCATCGGGTCGATGTAATTCGTCGTCATGATCATCGAGCATATCGGTACCCCAGGTACCGATATCAGGTGAAAGAAAAAACTAGGGAGGGGTTTGAGATGCCAAAGGATTTTTTGGGATGACGACTGGGACAGACTTTACTGTCGATTCCGCGTAAGGGCGACATTGAACTGGAGCTCAGGTGAGAATAGCGGGAGTCCGACTGGAGGGGGTGTTTTCAGAAGCAAGTAGAGGTTATGACTGTGGGCGCTGCGCACCATAGATATTCCCCTGGTTACGCCTTGCCTGGTCATCATGGTGGGTTTTGGGGCCAACCTGTCTGAAGGCGAAGGGAACGTGACCCCGAGGACAACGTAGGAGTCGCCAGCGGGAGGGGGAGGGAGTTTCATGGTTGAGTTGGAAAGGGATTGAAAGACATCAACACTCTTCGACCGCAGGCCACGAGAAAATGAAAAAGCCGGTGGACTCCACGCTGGAAATGGGACACCACCCTGACGTCATGGCAACATCATTGCTCCCCAAACAAGACTCGCCGACTTTTCTTGGCCCCCCGGCTCCGCCTTATCTTCGGCAAATGTCCGGACTGTCGTCGACGACTCCCCCAGCATGCGGACGCGCTCCCCTCATCCAGTGGGCGGCTGTTTGTCGGGGGCAACGTGATGCACCGATCACGATCGCTGAGGTTGTCGTCACCCGCGAGCCCTCTGACAGCTGATTGGGCCGCAATTCGTTGTTTAAAGTTTACCATTTGATCGCGTTGGGTCCGCTTGTCCGGTATCGCCGCATCGGCCGGTCCTATGCGGATGCATCAGCAAAACAGTCCGGGAGTCTCTGTGGCGCTGTGAGCTGCTGTGAGTGCTGTGAGCTTCTGTGGCGGCGGGGGTAGTCATTGTGGCGATTGTTACGTAACGTTGATTAGTCGAGCTTGTTAGTCGAGCTTGCGAGACTCTAGTCGCGTTGGGTCCGCTTGTCCGGTATCGCCGCATCGGCCGGTCCTATGCGGATGCATCAGCAAAACAGTCCGGGAGTCTCTGTGGCGCTGTGAGCTGCTGTGAGTGC
>Ga0307509_10012143_pt1 | contig 10331 bp, 7 predicted proteins | sample 10_EM_MG_FD_202245 | JGI IMG/M metagenome (GOLD analysis project Ga0307509, IMG submission 202245) | Populus trichocarpa ectomycorrhiza microbial communities from riparian zone in the Pacific Northwest, United States - 10_EM | ecosystem: Host-associated > Plants > Roots > Unclassified | place...
TTTCTGTCTCCATAAAACGCCAGCAGTGCTCGATCCACTCCCCCCATTCTCCATTCCCTTCGTCCTTGCTCAACCATGCTCCGCGGTTTCTCCATCGCGATCGCTGCCACTCTTTTCTCTTCCACTCTTTTCTCCCCCGTAGCCGGGATCAACCTCGGATTCCCCTATGGCTCCGAGAAGGTTCGAGGTGTGAATTTGGGAGGTTGGCTCTTATTGTGAGTATATCTCTTTCCTTTGGATGATGTCATGGAGCGCGTGTTATACGCGGTGTTACCGTTGACTTGTTTGGTGAGACGTGCGCTCACCCGCGTCTATTCTAGGGGTTCGTTCTATCAATCGAAATGTGATTCTGTTGAAGGTATACTGATGACCGCGTTTTGCGCTTGACTTCTATCCATTAGAGGTGCGCGTCCCTTTTTTTATCTCCAACGGTATCTCAAGCGGGGAGACTGACGACGTTGATTACGTAGCCATGGATCACTCCCAGTCTTTTCGACATCACCGGTGACCCCGCCATTGTCGACGAATGGACTTTCTGCGAACGTCAAGTGAAGACCGTTGCTCAAGGCATACTCCAAGATCACTGGGACAACGTAAGTCCTTTTCCGCCCTTTTCTTGGCGAAGACGCGGTTGACCCAATTGTCCGTATCGTTCCTCCGGGTTTTGTGATGTGTGCTGGAATGACAGTTCATCACTGAATCGGATTTCGAGGATATTGCTGCCGCTGGTCTGAACCACGTCCGTATCCCGATCGGATACTGGGCTTGGGACGTCAAGGAAGGTAAAAATTATCCCGATGCCACCCTGCATGACAAAGTGCTCACCCTACGCCGTGTTAGGTGAACCTTTCGTTCAAGGTCAACTCCCGTACCTCGACAAGGCCATATCGTGGGCTTCCACGTACGGATTGAAGGTCATCATTGATCTTCACGGCGCTCCCGGAAGCCAGAACGGTTTCGACAACTCTGGTCACAAGGTTCCTCACCCTGGCTGGCATACGGAGAAGGACGCCGTCGCTCGTACGAACGCTGTTATCAGGACGATCGCTGCCACGTACGCGAATAACACGGAGGTCGTCCCGGCCATCGCTGCGCTCAACGAACCTGCCGGGTTCTACGACGACATTATGCCAACGGTCAAACAGTACTGGTTAGATGCGTATAAGGGCATCAGGAATCCATCCCCCTCCCAGAAGGTAAATTTAAACATCTCGAGTGGATAGTGGCTGACGTTCTTGACCTACAGAGTGACGCCCTGGTCATAATTCACGACGCGTTCAAGGGTCTCGACTACTGGAAAGACTTTATGACCGGGGGAGAGTGGTCTGGCGTTGCCATGGACGTCCACAGCTACCAGGTGTTCGCCGACAACGAGATTAACCGTACCGAAACCGAGCACATTCAATTCGCCTGTGCGCAAGGAAAAGCCCTCTCCTCCTTCCACCTCCCGACGATGGTGGGTGAATGGTCGACTGCGGTTACCGATTGCGCCAAGTACCTCAACGGACGCGGAAAGGGTGCACGTTGGGACGGAACTCTCGTCGAGGGTGGGAAAGTGCTCGGATCCTGCAAGTGCAAGTCTGGCTCCGGTAAACGCTTCAGCCCCGAGTACAAGAAGTTCCTTAGGCAGTACTGGGAGGCCCAGGCGACCGCGTTCGAGAAGGGTGCTGGGTGGCTCTCGTGGACATGGAAGACCCAGGAGTCCGATGATTGGAGTTATCAGGCCGGGTTGGAGTACGGTTGGATCCCTCAGGACCCGACTGAAAGGAAATACCCCAATATTTGTGGGGAGATGACCCCGCCCCCCACCAGGCCCACCAGGGCCACCAGGAACCCTCATCGTTCTCGGAGTACAGCGTGGTGAAGTGATGCAAGGCCTCGCCCTCATCTCTCACGGGACTTTATATTATTTGGAGGACTGTTGGGCGTCCTCGGGACTGTTTTGTCCAATACCCATACCCACACTCTTTCGTTTCTACCACTTGCCACTGACGCCCTATTCTATTCATAATTATCGGGTCGCGCATCTACGCACACTCTAACATACCAGTAGTAACGCCCTCCCTGTCCTTGTGGTAATGTACGAACCAAAACGCTCTTTTCGTGCAAACACCCTCCTTTCATTCCAAAAACGTCTTTGCGCAACAGAAACACGCAGTCTCCAGACGTCCGGAATCCGGCTTTGAATCCGACCGCGAAGCCACTATTGGATGAGTGTGGAGGTCAAATTTTCTCTGACACGCCACACCGTGTTGAAACCGAGACCCGCCAGAACGCCCAATTCTCTGGGGCCGAAATCAAGTTGAGAACCGAAAAACCTCGTCGGAGAAACATCAAACTCAGGGGTATCACCGTGACCGCCAACACATAGGCAGTGTGGGAGACGATGGCTCAATGACTGGAACGCGGATCGGCGCGCTTCCACCTGATGAATGGAACCATTTTTGATGGACAGTCTGTTTTGTAGAGTCGCACAAAATCCAAAGTACATTTCCCTGATGGCCTTACGGGCCAGACCGACTTGGGTAGTAAGGCGGGAAAGACAGGAATTGCAAAGGGAGCATCGCGTGCGAACGGAAAAGGTCCTTCCGATACTCTTCAAACACGCTTCTCCGCCGTGATCTTGCTCCCAACCCCCGAAATACAGCTCTCTGGAGGACGTGTAGCCGTTGAGGTGGCACAGAATAGAACTGGAGTGTTACGGGTTACTCCGATTTGACCATCTTCCTGGACTGTGGGACCTTGTTCGTGGTATCCTCTGGCAAGAACCGAGTTTCGAGAAACTTCGGGTCGGAAAATCCTGAGAGTCGTGTCGCTCGAAGGGATAGCAAGGGATAGCCGGAGTTGTGACGTTGGCAAGGGCTACTGGAAGATTGGTGTGGGGTGGAAATCTTTTGAGAGTCGTCCCAGGTCGGAGCGGAGGACGGGCGGATCTTCCTAGCGTCTTCCACACGGATACGAACACTTCGAGCGCACAATTGAGCATTTAACATCATATCTGGTAAACAGGGGGAGCTCCACCACATACCAATTTGTCACGCGGCTGGGTGGGATCCAGGTCGACGAGATGACCGCGTTTCGTGCCACCCTGCTGTGCCCCGGCTTTCATTGATCAATATGACGTGTTGGGAAGCTCGGCTTGAGAATGTGGAAAAAGTTTCCCATGTTTCTTCAGAGATCAGTTGAGTGTAGCAACCCGATCCTGCATACTGTGAAATTGTGTTCTTCGATAACTTGACCCATTTCAGGAGAGTTCCCGGTCCAAAGTAGCAGCCAAAGTGAAGGATTTGCGATTGTCGGACCACCCTGGAGTGGGGTCGGCGGAGGGGGCGGACACAGCTGCCGCATCGCGTACCTCGTCGTTACAGGGCGGAGTGGAGTTGGTGAAGAGGCGAATTGTTCTGGTCGGAGACTGCAGGCGGCGCGGATGATAGCGGGTCACTTGCGGAGCGGTTCAACGGGTATCAAGACTCCTAGGCAAAGGCTAAAAAGTCAAAACTCTGGGGAGGTGGAGGACGTGGTCGTCGGTGATGAGTTTGATGAAGGTGATGCTGATCACGGACTGACGGACATAAGAACCTTTCCACTGCTTCCTTCCCAATTCGCGTTTGTTCCTCCACGACGGGACAGCTTCCCGGTTGAGAAGCTTCTGTCTGGAGTCGTCTTCTGTAGTGGCCGGCTTCGTCCAGTCGCCGTCTCGCAGCTCGCCGTGTGTTCTGCATTGGCCCAATGTCGGGTTTACTGCGGTTGGCGTGACAGTGGGAGTGCATCGTCCTTGGTGAGACCACGCTCGTTCTTTGCTGGTTTGGCTGCTGCGATGGCGAGCGTGTCACGTACGAATGGAGTGGGAAGAGTGTGTGGGAGAAGGGCACCGGAATCTAGCGCTGTCCCCCCTCGTCTTCCCCGTCACATATTCGGCGATAAAATAGTCCGCGGCGGGAAGGGGGATTCCAACTCCATAAAAACGAACCATGCTCGACTCACTCTCCTCTGTCCCCTCCCCTCTTGCCCAATGTTGTTCCGTGGTTCCTTCGTCGCTCTCGCCGCCACTCTTTTCTCTTCGGTCGTCGCGATCTCCCCTGGATTCCCATATGGCTCTCAGAAGGTTCGAGGCGTGAATTTGGGTGGTTGGCTCGTGTTGTGAGTGCTCTCTTTCGGCGTCACGGAGCGTGATACGCGGTGCTATCGTTGGCCCGCTTGTGAGACGTGCGCTCACCCGTTTGTTTACTCTAGAGGTTCGTCCGGTCGCTTATAGTGCAGCGCCGTTGAAAGTATACTGATGAGCACGTTTTGTACCTGGCTTCTATCCATGCAGAGGTACGCACCCTTTTTCTCCCCTTCAATGATTCCTCCACCTTCGGCCGAGGTATCTCAGAGTAAGAAGTCTGACGGAATTGATTACGTAGCCCTGGATCACTCCCAGTCTTTTCGAAAACACCGGTCGCGGCGACATTGTAGACGAATGGACTTTCGGTGAACTCCAATCGCGGACAGACGCTGAAAACGCGCTCCGAAACCATTGGAATACTGTAAGCTCGCCCCTTTCTCGGTGAAGACGCGCCCGACTCACGTAATTATTCCATTCCTTCTCTTCGCGTTTTAATGGCACGCGGTGGAATGACAGTGGATCACCAAAGCGGATTTCGCGGATATTGCTGCTGCTGGTCTGAATCACGTTCGTTTACCGATTGGATACTGGGCTTGGGACGTCAGTGGAGGTAACCGCGATCCAGGCGCCTCCCCGCGTAACGAAGTGCTCACGCTGTGCCTATGCTAGGTGAACCATATATCCAAGGTCAACTCCCATACCTCGACGATGCCGTATCGTGGGCCGCCAGCTACGGGCTAAAGGTCATCATCGACCTTCACGGCGCTCCCGGAAGCCAGAACGGTTTTGACAACTCTGGTCACAGGGTTGGTTACCCCGCCTGGCACACAGAACCTGGCGCCGTCGATCGTACGAACGCTGTCATCGAGACCCTCGCGATAAAGTTCGCGAACAACCCGAACGTCGTTTCGGTCATCGCTCCGCTCAATGAACCCGCCGGGTTCTACGATGAGATGATGCCTACGGTCAAGAAGTACTGGTCAGATTCGTATGAGAACGTTAGGTTCCCATATGGGGGCTATTACCAGGTGAAACCAAATGCTTCCCGGTGGATTTATGCGCGTGGCTAATGCCTCTGATCTGTAGAGCGACACTATGCTACTGATTCACGACGCGTTCAAGGGTCTCGACTACTGGAACGACTTCATGACCAATGGAGAAACTGGCGTAGCCATGGACATACACATCTATCAGATGTTCTCCGACGCCGAGGTTGCCCGTTCCGACGAGGAGCACATTAGCGTCGCCTGTTCGAAAGGAAGTTCCCTCTCCTCCTTCCACCTCTGGACGATCGTGGGCGAATGGACGCCTGCGGCTACCGATTGTGCGAAGTACCTCAACGGACGCGGGCGTGGTGCGCGTTTCGACGGAACCTACAGCGGTGGCAACGGGTTTGGAGATTGTTCGGTCAAGACTGGCGATGGAGCAAAATTCAGCCAGGATTACAAGACGTTCCTTAGGAAGTATTGGGAGGCCCAGACCATCACATACGAGAAGGGTGCTGGGTGGATCCAATGGACGTGGAAGGCGGAGCAAGCGGATGACTGGAGTTATCAGGCTGGGCTGAGGCACGGCTGGATCCCGAAGAACCCGACCGACAGGCAATACCCTGGGATCTGCCGGGATCCATAAACGATCTTGGCTCCTCCCTGGCCTCATCGTTCCCGGGGGTGCTAGATGGCGGTGATGGAAATGCTAGGTTCGCTCTCCCATTTCATTATCGGACTTTTTTTCTTTTCCTTTGGAAAACCGTCAGACATTCTTCGGTCTATTTTTTCCTCTCACCATACCCACACACTCCTTCCTTCCTTCCACTCGTTATTGGTCAGTGTTGGATTCTATTTATACCTATTGAGTCGCGCATCTGCACGCGCTCTACTATACCAGTAATCCCCTCCACGTTTCCGCGGTAACGTACAAACCAAAACACTCTTTTTGTCTGCAATCCCCGAGTGCATATGGCTCCTTGTTCAGTTTCAATCTGACCGTGATGAGTCGGGGCCGGATGAGCGTAGCGATCAAAGCTTTCTCTGACTGACATCCCGTGTTGAAACTGAGACGCCGGTTTCCCCAATTGACTTGCGGTGAACGAAAGTCTGAGCGGATGGGAGAGCCAAACCCCATTTACCACTGATTTCCACCGATCCTCAGCACTAGAGACCGAGGTCGCAGGCACCCCCACTCGTGTTGGCTTTCGGTTTGAGACCGCGCGAGATTAGATTACAGTAGATTGAGCTCATACCACAAGGCGCTACGAATTCAATAAGTATCTGTATCCCATACGTCGGGGATGTGAGTGCGTTGGCTGACGCCCGTCCGACAGGTAAGGTGTGACAGCCCTCGGGTTGGAAAGGTAGGGACTTGAAAATTCAGAAGCGAACGACCTGTCTGGAGATCGAAATTCGATTCCGGAAGCTACCAGCTCAGAGCGTGTTCGGCTCCCCGCAGTGCATGGCGAGTATCCCGAAAGCCTTGAAATAAAACGCAAGTGATTTACACGAGCCCCAAAGGGCGAGAATCAGTATAACCAGTTCTGACCGTCGTTAAACTATTTACTTGTACTAACATTACATTACATGGGGAGCGTTATCGTAACAAATCATGATGTTCTTGTAAAGCGGTTCGCGCCCCGTGGGATGAAGGAATCAATTATGAAGTATTGGGGACCTTGGACTTGGGAAGGATGAATGGAGAGGTGAACACAAGGACGGAGGGATGGGGAGCCGACTTCGAGTTTCCGAGGAAGGTTCGCGCTTTGGTCCAGGGAGTGGAGTAGGGCTTACCACCCGGTTAGCCGTGGGACGGGCTCACTGGGGGAGATCCATCAGGTCGTTGATATCGAAGGTACCGAGATCGTCGGCGAGATCGCGGGACTGGTAAAAATCGGGGCGGCCTATAGAAATTACCGGGGCCTTCACGTAGGGTTCGGGGTCGCGGGTGAGCAGGCGGTTGAAAACAGTGCTTTTGATGATATCCTTCAACAGGCCACGGGTCTGGGGCGCGCTCTTGGTGGCTGAGATTCTGGCCCCGATGAAGGGGAGGATCCGAGCCTCGAGTTCTTGGACTTCTTCGCGCTTGGTATTGATGTGGTGGTCGCCGAGAACCTCTGCCCAAGTCCGGGGCTCGGGCTCACGGGTGAGCAGAGCAGCGTTGTTGATGATATCGTCCAAAAGGCCGCGGCTCTTGGGCGCGCTCTTGGTGGCTGAGATTCCGGCTCCGATGAAGGGCCTCCTGAGGATCCGGGCTTCGAGTTCTTGGACTTCTTCGCGCTTGTTACCCGTGTAGTGTTCACCGAGAACCTCTGCCCAGGTTTGGGGCTCGCGGTACTCGAGTTCTTGGGCTGTCGAGGGAGAGTGGGTTGGGTCATGACAATGTATGGTAGAGAACGACCGGGGGACACTCACATTCTGGCTCAGGTTCGGGAGCACGAGCAACCGGAACGGCCAAGGCGTTGATGGAGAGAGCGCCAATGGCGAGGAAGGCGAGAGTGGCTTTAGGGAACATGATTATATGAAATGTCGTAAGAAGAAATAGATGACAACGGCACCAGGCCTAAAGTTTGGCGGAGGGAAAGAACTGGGGTTAACTGCACAGCGGCTGAGGAAACCGGGGAGTTGCATCTCGACCATTTTGTAAGTTATCGGGAACCCGTCGAGTGGGGCTAGTCTGATATGTTGCCAGGCTACAGCCCACTGGGGTCGGTGGCGAACGCACCGCGTCCGAACAGCTTCCATCTGCCAAGGATCAAGGTGTCCACTCACCAGTGCACCACCCAACATGATCTTGGGATTGCTGTCATGGGGAAGTCAAACACACGGAACGCTGCCACTCCGGGCGCTTCGAATACGATCTCGCTTGGTGTTTGAATAACGAATTCACGAACTCTTGCGAAGGCTCTGGGATGGTCGGAAGTTTCGAGGGGTCCATCTGTAATGATCCGCAAGTGGTGGGAACTCCGAACCAGCAAGGGATTCCTGTCACGCGTGATTCGAGGAATTCAAATCATTCCTCAGTAGGGACTTAGTTTCGTATCTCCCACAGTGCACCTAAAGTGACAGCATCAGATTGGGTATGCAATGATAATACACAGCACGGTGATGCGTCGATCGCTAACAGGAAAGTGAAATTTCGTATGAAACATTTAGTGCAAAGGTCGCGAAAGACACACCCCTGCTCAATTGGCAACCAGGATGCTGGAGCCACCACGTTCCTGGCCGTCAAGGATCGCGCCCAACACCTTATTTGAGACCACCGGAAGGCCGTTTATCAAGTTTAAGATATTCACCACTTACTATGCCAGCGTTTCCGCCCCTGTTCGAGTGGAGGAATCTCTTGGCCAACAGTGGGTCACTCGACGGAGCGGGAGTTCCGATGAAAGGTCAGGTTCCTGCTGCCCGATGGAAAATTCCCCTAAAATACTGTTGGTAACGTCCGAACGTCTGCTCTGCCCCCTGTAATCCATGTTTTCAAATATGCGTCCCCCAGCGTGCCAGTGCCGAAGAGATCGTATCAATACAATCAAGTTTGAGTGTGTGTGGGAGTTCCACGCGGAACCAAATTCTGGCAGCGAGTCGCCTCGGGGTTGCCGTCCCCACTCGAACAAACTGAGGCGAGGTGGGGGTCTACAGGACCAACCCGTGCTCTTGGTGAGGCACTGGTGCACAGTGCAGAAGACAAAGGCACCCCGAAGTCGAGGTGAAATTACCAAAAACGGCAGTCGCCTTGGAAAACAGACAGCTGATCTGTTTGAGGAGAAGGGTCAAACAATTCGAGGTAGCCGAGTGGAAGCGGGCGGGTCTGGCGGATTCACCTCGTTAATCTGTGGCTGCGGATAAGACCCCTCCCCGGGCGTGGGTCAACAGGTGCGGTGGAATGGGTGGATTACCGCGCCGATTGTTCGCTCGGTTTTGGAAAATCGGATGGCGGTGAAACGAAGGACGAAGAGGTTCTGCCCAACTCCTTCTAAGATCGAGAACAGGCTTTTTCGAATTTGTGATCCCATCTCGATATGTCATATGCTTCAGCGTTCATCCTTATCAATATCTCACCGGCCATGGCACGAACACCTGACCCTGTCCGCGAAGAAACGATGTCGATGATTGATGGTACGCGGTTGTCGCGTCCGGGAGGCAGAAAGTTATTCCGACACTCTAAGTAAATTGTAAGCTTGCAATTCCGCTCCTTCGCTTCCGTGTGTCACACCCTTTCCACTACCGTTCGAACACGACCACCCTCAAAGCGCCCACAAACACCCTCTCCTTCGCTCCCACGCCGCAACTATCCTTCGCCTGCTCCTAAATACCAACCCCCTTAACGCCCGCATTCCGTCCGGGCTTCGGTCTGTTGTGGGAACCTACCTCTGCCCCCCGGACTTCCAAGTTACCCTACGCTAGAGCCAAAGCCGGGAAACCTTATCAATGGTCACAGGCCTGATGACTGGGCGTCTGGAACGAACAGGTGGAAAGGAAATGAAGACGCACGTCTCGGACGGTCATATAGGGCGCATATGAAGGGCATTCGATCGCGGTACTGTGACAATGGACAGGCCGACGAATATGCTTTGCGTCATTACCGTGCACGGCATGGGTGGAAATTTTTGACCGACAAACCTTTGGCCGGGCGTCCGCGCCCGCGATGACCCCTTGAGCGCCGATGATACCTCAATATGGTGCAAGGGGAGTCCACTCTCCTCTGTAGTAACCTGCACGGACCACAATACATATCATGTTGGATATCAGAATCGTGACGCTGACCATCTTCAACGTTGATCGTGCTTACCCTTTATATTTGTCTGACCTGTGTCGTTGGCACATCACCTTGCTCGCCTTGCGTCCTGTAAAATCTAATAATCCACCCGTTGTTGAAAAAATCGCCCGGAGTGTCCGGTGGAGTCTCAGCGAGCGAAGTTTATGCCAAACCGGGGTCGGTATCTTTCTAGGTGTGGAACCAGCCAGAAATTCTGTTTGGCTGGGTTGGAGCCGGCAACACGTGTCATCTCCGTCCTACATTATCGTATGTGTTCGGCCCACATACTTACTGCCTCCCGCGAAGCGTAATCGAAATCGATTTTGCCGAGGTGCATGTCTCGGGTGGGAGTGGAGGGCGTTGAAGTTGGGACGTTCTGCCAAGGTGCTCGATCTCTTTAGCGTGGAGTGTATTGGGGTAGATAAGACATATCTGACTTTCACAATTTCAAGGGTAGTTTCCAAAAGTGAGAAAACCA
>Ga0307509_10012144_pt1 | contig 10331 bp, 9 predicted proteins | sample 10_EM_MG_FD_202245 | JGI IMG/M metagenome (GOLD analysis project Ga0307509, IMG submission 202245) | Populus trichocarpa ectomycorrhiza microbial communities from riparian zone in the Pacific Northwest, United States - 10_EM | ecosystem: Host-associated > Plants > Roots > Unclassified | place...
GGGCTTCCTCCCGATCTGCTCCTCGAACTATATGCCAAGAAATGGGGTGGGGACGACGTGTTCGAACACCTTCTCCACATCAAGGACCGCTCGGAGCCTGTAACATCTGCGCGGTTCCTATCCTATATTGGCCCCTACTGGTTTTGCGGCGATTCGGACTCTTCCGTAAGGTTTCGACCGAGCCGTTTACCGACTATGTACAAACTCATCGAGGTGTTGGAAGAACACCGGGCCTTGGACGCTAAAACTCTCACGGATTGCATTCTCTCCGTAGGAGCGGCGATGGACTTTCCTTTGGATCCGGAAGATTTGGTTCGGACCGACAAGAGGTATGCCCAGCTCTCACATGTCAACACTGGCATTGATTTTGGGTAGTGATTACCTTGGATTGACCTTCAAACTGGTGGTTGAACATATTCACGGCCTGGTCCTGTCTCGGGGCCGCCGGCGTCGTCATGCCAAAACTGCACTGGATATTCTTCACACTCTTGTCAAGAAGGCAGCACTTCCACTCGTCGATGCCACGTGGATAAAAGAGCTCCTGAAAAGTGCCGCAGGTGGAAACATGGATGATGAAACGTTTACCCTGTTCCTCAAGCTGAGCGCACGAAGGAAGGAAGATGATATCACCACCGATGTGGGAACACCGCACGGCAAAAATCACGTTGACGCCCAGGGAGGCGAACCCGGGCCACAGTCCCCTGGAGAAATTACGCCGCCAGACACTACCACCCCAGAACACACACTCTTCATCAAGATTCTGCAGAACGTTCGGACATGCAGCAAGCAGGAGGATGGTTGGCAGGACGAAGCCGTGTACGGTGGCCTCATCGCGATGGGGGACATCCCCCGACTTGGATCCTGCCTCCCCGACAGCGACTCTCTTGAGACTTTGTTCAAAGCGATGGACAGGGGCCAGCCCTTCCGCGTTCGGAAGGCAGCCTACGACGTCGTACTGGCCGCACGAGATGGGTGGCTCAGGTCACAGGGGTTACGTCGGACCCTTGAGGATCTCGACTTCCCCAGGCAACTGTACAGCGTAGTGAGCGAGACCGGTCGCGCCGATTACCAGCGCCCCTTCCTCAACATGATGGAAACTCTGTTGGAGGACGGGCATTGGCACCCGTATCTCAGGGGAGCCATGGACATTTGGCTGCCCTTCCGTCACGAAGCACCACGCCAGGTCCTCCGGATCATCTCTCCCATTGGAAATCTACCAGTCCAGGGGTACGAATACAGTTCCAACCCCCCTTCTTTTGACAGATTCTTAGCGAAACTCGTGGAAGATGAGTGGAAGAGAGTCCCAGGGCGCCCTGTGACGGCCGATCGCTTAAGACCGCTCGCGGAGATCACGAAGCAGTTCAAGGGGCAGTTGTTCACCGAAGCTGATCGGAGGGCGGTTCTGGTTGCGGTTGAAGCGGTTATTTCGGCTTTTGGGAACTATCGCAGTAACGGTTACGAGGTTCCAGGAGGCGATGTCTGTCGTATCGTCAATGATCTCCTGGAGGTGTTACGGGAACCTGTGCAGTCGGACCAGCGATCGACTCACTCGGCGTTTGCAGATTAGTTTTACCATCTTCACCACATACCATTCGATGTAAAACTTCACCCATATACCCATTATCCAATAATATCTGGGACTCGTCTATGAGCTACTACCCCTTTCAATAAAACGTTATTCGTGAGTACCGAACCGCTCATCCTCACCCGCCCCAAGCGGATCAGGGTTCCAACTATCGATCAGCCACACACCCCTGTCGCCGAGTTTAGACATTCGACTGCATTGAGCGCAATTTCACTATATCGATACTGTACCCCTCCTGACCTGTCCGTTATGCTCGTGGGTACGGGAGCATGACACGTAAACGCACGACAGGTTTCCAAACGGGATATTCTCGCTGACCCTGCAATATGTGGTTCAGTTCCGACTTTTCAGGAGCGCGGAGAAGTCAAGGTTGTATGATGTAGCACTTGCGCCACGCTCAGGCATTCACCAGTGGCGCCGTATTGAGGGTACACACGCACGAATACTGAGTTTGAACGTCCCTTGTTGTACGAAGCCGAGACTGATATGCGGGTTGTTTGGCGGTAAGGGGTGGAAGTCCTCGCTTGCGCATCCTTCTCTGGCCTTCCTCCCTCGTCGCGCTAAACGCTGTCGCTCCTGGGCCATGACTGATCAGACCAGGGGCAAAACAGAACACTGCACATTTTCGGACGGGCCAGTGCGGGAAGCCCTGGCGCTCCCGCCGATCCGCGCGAGAGGAATGCAGAGGGCGTTTTGGAAATTCCCCCGCTCCCCCGGCCGAGGACCTCGATCAGACCGAAAGGAGTTTTTCTACCGGGTGGTGTACATATCTGGGAGATCTAGTGTGTGCCTATCCCGAATAGATGACCGCCAGAGGTAAAATGTGGTCTGTTCGAGGAGACTGGTGTGCACCCGCTTCGAGAGGAGAGGGAAAAGTTGTATCTCTTAGGGCCCTCAGGGGTTGGGAGTGTTTTTGGGGTGGAGCTACTTATGGTGGGGTTGGACGTCTTTGACCTCGGAGGCTGGGGACAAGCGCCTACCATTTCTGCTGGTCCGTCCCGGTGCGACACGAGCGGTATGCTACGCTCGATTTCGCGTGCACCTACCCCCGAAAAACGTGGTCGGAGCTACACCTCGTAGTCCCTCACCACGGCGGCGGTCGGTTCCAGCCCTTTGACGGCTTGGCAATGGCATGGGCGCATTGCAACTGTCGCGTCACGTTACACCGACGAAACGGCGCCCCGGCGCCTTTCGGGGTACGTACTGCCTCTCAACTGTTTCGAACGAAGATACACAACTTTGCCGCGTGGCGTTGGTGCCCCTCGCCCTCGTGCTCCCCGCGTGTATCTTGGCTTAAAACTGAAGCTGCGGTGAGGTTGTTCCGAATATACCTCTCCAGACATCATCATGGATTCCACCAACACCCTTCCCATCCCGGCGAGATCTGAGGCGGATGGAGGCATTCCGACTTCGAATGAGACTCCGCCCTTGATTGGAGGTCATACTACTGAGACCGGCGGCAGACTATCACCCCACCCACCCCCCGACGACTGTGCACAAAGGCATGTTGATATGGGTTTTTCTTTCGTTGGACAACTACTTAAACTCCAACTAGTACTTCAGATGCGACCATCAGCGGACTCCCAAGGCAAGCGGATGACGTAGCGTTGTTGGCAAGGTTTGTACGACACATCTGAGTCGTCTACGCCCGTCTGAGTACGACAGGCTCTTCGCAGGTGCACTCAAGGATTCCGTTGCGGAGTTGCGGAAAGACGAGGAGGCGAGGATATCTCAGTCCGTCCATGTATAACTCTCCCGGGGTACCGGCGCGCGTTGACGTGACACTGTCATAGGTTCACTACCGCAGTTCAAGAAGAAATTTCAGCGTTTCGTGAAGGCGAGGAGACCCGCATTACTCGGTTAGTATTCCCCCAACCCCTCCGTGGCGCTTGTTCGGACCGAATCAGCTCCGTCCTACTTTAGGTTGGAAAAAGCGATCGCAAATTGGAAACCCACGAGGATTCAGACTGACTCGACTACCAACTTTTGGACCGTCTACAAGAAAGTTGCGGACGAACATGACCACGACCTGATCTCGAAATGCGTCGGAGACCTGGACACCTCCCTGCTTTTTGTGAGCGCAATTATGTCCCTTGTGCATCCTATTCGCCTCAAAGGTTATTTTTCTGCATTAGGCGGGTTTGTTCTCGGCCGTTACTTCCGCCTTCATCGTCCAAATTGTTCCGGAGCTCCAGCCAGACCCCACCGACCTGACAAACGTCCTGCTACTCCGAATATTACAGCAGAACACGTCGTTTGACGGAACCGACCCGCTGGCACCCGTTTCTAACGTCCCTGCCGGTGCCCTCAGAGCTCAGTCCATCCTATTCGCCAGTTTGTCCATCACGTTGTTTGTGGCCTTCATCGCAGTGTTGGGGAAACAGTGGATCTTGTATTACACTCGAGTCACGACATGGGGGAACATTGTTGATCGAGGAAAGGAACGCCAAGCCAAACTCGCGGGACTTCAGAAGTGGGGATTGCACCTGATCATGGAGTCGTTGCCCGTTATGTTGCAGCTTGCTCTGCTTCTTTTCGGCGCCGCCCTCGCAGTCTACCTCTGGGGTCTGAACATTTCCGCCGCGGAAGCGGTGTCAGTGGTCACTTCCATCGGCCTTGCCTTCTATACCTGCATTACCCTGTTCGCGGCGATTTATAGTGACTGTCCATTCCAGACACCCCTCTCCATTCTGCTCCTGAGGGTCCGGGTGTGGAGGGAATTCACAGCGCTCGTTCGAGTTTGGCTGGTGCGGGGGGTCACCTCGCTCCGACCCCAGGTAGGACGCACGACAGACCTCTGTCGCAGGCTCCTGAAGAGCTCCATCGAATCCATGGCCAAGATTCCCACCGGCGAGGCGAAAACCCTGTGCCACACTATTGAAGATACACCCCATGACTACTCCATGAGGCTTTCGAACGCTACATTTTGGAGGAACAGCCCCCTTTTCACGGCCCCCATTCCCAAGGACATTGGTGCCTCTGCAGGGTTTTGGTTGTTAGAGAACTCTACGGATTTTTCGGCTGCCTCCGCTGTCGCCGCGGTATTCTCCGAACTTCAATGGCCATCTCACTATCACTCTACCACCGCGTTGATTCGACTCCGCGACACGTACGCGGAGTGTTTCCGAGCGCCCGAGCTCAAGAAGTCAACCCGTCTCAAGGCTCTACAGTCCGCCGCCGCCTACTACGTCCTCTATCACACGCAGCTTATTTGGAGCACCTCAAATAGGCTTGAGGTTGAGGCGGGGGGACTTCCACCTGATCTCCCTCCTGATCTTTTCCTCCACCACGCCGACAAATGGGATAGAAATGATGTGTTCGAACACCTCCTCCGCACCAAGGATCGCACAGAGTCTGTGACGTCGGCCCGGTTCCTGTCCTACATCGCCCCCTACTGGTTCTGCGGTGATTCGGATTCTACCATCCGATTTCGACCGAGTCGCTTACAGACCTTGTACGAACTCATCGAAGTGTTGGAAGACAACCGGGTACTGGACGCCGTGACCCTCACGGATTGTTTTCTCTGCGTAGGAGCGGTGATGGACTTTCCTCTGCATCCGGAGGATTTGGTTCGGGTCGACAAGAGGTATGTCCCGTCTCCCCCTGCACGTCAACAATTTACATTGATTGGGGACAGTGATTATGTTGTACCAACCTTCAAATTGGTAGTTGAACATATTCACGGCACGATCCTGGCTCGGGGTCGTCGGCGTCGTCATACCAAAACAGCACTGGACATCATTTATACCCTTGTCAGGAAGACGCCTCTCCCGCTCGTCGATGCTGCCTGGATCTGTGGACTTCTGATGCGTGCCGCAAGGGGAAACATGGGTGACGACACTTTTCCCTCGTTCCTCAGGCTGAGCGCACGAAGAAAGGAAGAGGACACGGAGCAACCACATAGCCAGGGCTGTTTCCGTATCCAAGCGGGCGAAGCAGACCCGCAGTCTTTCAGAGGAATCACTTCGCCGGAAACTATCACTCCGGAATACATCCTTTTCATCAAGGTATTGCAGAACGTCCAGGCTTGCAGCAAGACGGACAGTGGTTGGCAGGACGAAGCTGCGTATGGTGGCCTCATTGCGATGAGGGATATTCCTCGACTGGGATCTTGCCTCCCCGACAGTGACACCCTTGAGACGTTGTACGAAGCAATGGAGAAGAGCCAGCCCTTCCGCGTCAGGAAAGCGGCCTACGACGTCGTGCTGGCCGCGCGAGAGGGGTGGCTCAAGTCAGCGGACTCGCGCCAGACCCTCGAGGGGCTCGACTTCCCCAGGCAACTGCACAAGATTCCAATCGAAACCAATCGTTCTGAAGACCAGCGCTCATTCCTCGCGATGATTGAAACCCTGTCGGATGATAGGTATTGGCACTCCTACCTCAGGGGAGCCATGGACATTTGGCTACCTTTCCGTCACGAGGGACCCGACCAGGTCATCCGCATCCTGACCCGCGTCGGCGAACTGCCACTCCGAGAGTACGACGGTTCCAACCTCCCTCCCGACAAGTTCTTGGAACAGCTCGTAGAAGACGAGTGGGCGGGAGTCCCAGGGCGCCATGTGATGAATCTCACCTTTGATCAGCTGGAACCACTCGTGGAGGTCACAACACAGTTGAAAGAGTTATTCTTCACCGAAATCGATCGAAAGGTGGTCCTCGCCGTGGTCGAACAGGTTATCCCGGCTTTGGAGAAGCGGCGTGATGATGGTTACGAGGGTCCGGGAGAGGATATTCGCAATATCATTGAGGCTCTTATCGGGGTTTTACAGGTGCCCATCCAGTTAACTGGCCGCAGATCTGCATATTGAGAAGATTAAATTGCTACCCCCACGATGTACCATAACGTTCCCTATGCCGAAGTATTACTGTTGTAAACCAAATCGCCCTTCCTACTTCCACTGATTCAAGCCTGATAATTTTTTTGACGGCTTGGTGGCCGATTATCGGTCAGCGAAGGGCCACGGCTAATTCGTTGGTTAATCTACAGGCGCTGCTGTGGAATGGAATGCGACCGCTGGGCTAACCTTCGGTCATCCAACCCCAGGTCAGCGCTTCATGACAACCAAAACCTCCAGTTTTCTCGGGCGGCGACTGGACAGGGTGCGTTTGAGAAAACTCTTCAACGAGCTGTACTCATCGTATCCCTGACCTTGGCAACTTCTCGAATGGGACGAGGATGGGCAAGTTGGATGGTTGGATGAACTAAGAACCCTGGTGAGGAGTCATGGTGAAATGAGTGGCGTGGAAACCATCCGGGGCTGACTCAGCCGGATAGCGGCCTGGAACATGAGGCGCTTATGTTCTGAGCATGAGCGCCTATTATCGCGAGGACGGAACCGTTGTGATATAGGCGCCCTTAAACCCGTTGACCGCTTCGACTTGGGTCCTCTCTGATGAGCGTCAGGATGAACCCGCGGTTCTCGGCTCCTGGTCACACCCTTCCAATCGTGGTGCTGCTCTGCTCCGACGAGTACGATTGGTGATGAAAAGGCAGAAAGAGTAGACGGGCGCGCTTCCATCTCCAGTTTCGTCAACGAGGCCGGTGGTGGTCCGGCAAGCGTGGAACTCTCAACCTGTGTTTCCGTGGGTTACTTCTCAGCGATATCTTGCGTTTCGTCCGGATTGGATCCCAGATCGAAGTGATATCGCTATCTGACTTGCTCCGGGGGGATCGGACAGAGGTTTACAGTCCATGCAAAACGCGCAAGCTTTTGACCCGCGGCCTCCCCCTGCACATGTGATCGAAGAATGGAAGAAGGTTGTTGCCCTCAAACGACGCCGGAGTTTACAGCGTTGCCGTAATGGCCACGCCGCAGAGATCTCACAAACGCCCGCCCTACTATCCTGCTGTGATGGTGCCCTCCAGCCTAACTGGGCGCTGTTATCCCGTTCATTCAACTGCGGTACCCTGATAAAAGTTCTGGCTGTGCTGGCGCTCCTCACTCGTGACTAAAGCTCCGAGCGATGTCATCGGAGATAACACGTCCGCATGTGTATGTCGTGGTGGGGCGACATAGGGGTATTGACGGAACAAAGGGCGGACTAATAGTTGTGGTAAATACTCTCGAGTCAACCTTCCGTAATGAAGTGAAGTTTCCTATGAAGTTTCCTATGTAGAAAACACCTATCAAAGGCGAAACATGAAGGTGAATCGTACACGATAATCTGAGGCATGTGGGTGTTAGTGTTTTAGTTACGTCCTGAGAATCCACTTCTCTCCGGCAGCATCGTTCGTCAGCTTCTCCCGCCTTGTACCAAGGATACGGTAGTAGCTCCAAGGGAGTTCCGAGGCGTCCTGATCCAGGAGAATGTGAAGGAGGTAGGTCGCTGTATGGAACCTAGTGGTAATGTATGGTGGGGGACCTTTGGATGTGCTATCATTCGCGGAAGATAACATAGTCGGTACCCTAGAAGTACGGCCCTTGTCAGGCAAGTCTCACACCAGACTCGTCCGGGAACTTACGGTTCAAATGTGGGGAACGTGCCCTAAACGATTCAGATTATCAGTGGAACATCCGATGATGGCGATATGACCGGCTACGAACCGAATATAGCACGACCCTAGAGATCGGTATTCAATTTACGTTGTCTAACAGCGTCAACGAGGGACTTACCACGGCAGTCCAATACTCTTGAGGAGGTCGAGATGGCGTTTTTTTCCGCCCAAAAAACTCCGAGATTCACATGGCAGGGTGTGCGTCGGGTATCCGAACTCTCTACCATCGGGCATCAGTGAAATCATAACACTCTGAGCGGGAGAACTGACGAAGGGACAAAGAGTCTTACGCCGGCTGCTTTCGCGGCCCTTGCGACCACGTCTTGGGCTCTGAAACCCGGTAGCTCTGCAATCGACCTGACATCCTTACTGGTCAAACCCGAATCGTCGCCCACGGTGCTGATCACGACATCGACGCCGCAAAGAGCTCGGCGGAGAGCTTCATGCGTCTCGTGAGTTCCGTATTGGATCGGATACACAGACACTCGAAGGCTAGGATCGACCTCCGTCGGCCACGGTGACGGTCTTGTTAGGACTCGAATCTCAAGGGACTTGTGTCGTGGATGTTTGGCGAGAGCGGCCAGCAACTGGGTCCCGAGGCGGCCGGTCGCTCCTAGGATAGCTATCGACTGTATCTCTGACATCGAGAAGAGGTAGGGTGTTGGAGCGGTGGAGGAGATTGGGGGGTGGATAATTGCCGGTCGGAGATACCAGTTTTATAGGGATGGGTCAACGGCGAATTTCCTTCCCCCTCAGTTGTAACCGAGGGGCCTTCTGGCACATCATGCCGGAGCCTAGGGAGTTATTCGGCGTGCCGCGCGCTTCCCCTGTTTAACTGCCAGAATGTGAGAGGCCGCGAGGTGATTCAGCCATCCGTGGTTCTCGGAGTCCCCACCCAAGGCGATATCCGGCACCATTAATGTATCCGCGAGCGCCGTTTCATGTCTGATGCCGTAGTAGTTGGTTAGGTACGCCTATTCTAGGCAGATAGATCATCGGGCAAGCAGGACGGGAACGGGAGCAAAAATACGGGGGTGGGGGAGCTCTTGCGCCGGAGTCAATTATCGCAATTCGGTGTGTTCGAGATGAGCGTTCCGGTAGGGCCCAGGTTCGTTGATTCATAACGGGAGCGTCGAAGGACCGTGGCACTAGGACATTTTACCATTCGGGATTCAAGGGAGTGACGACAACGGATCGAAATTTTCGTGCGGTCCAGTCTCAGGACGGCGGCAGATGAGGGGAAGCAACCAGACCGATCATGGATTGGTGTCTCTCATCAGATAGCAACAGCTTGAGCTGATCCCTCGTCGGGCGGAAAGGGTGAACGAAAGTCATTGAGCTCAGTCATGGGGTACAAATTATAGATAGGAATTATTACCCAACGTTGGAGGGGTGCCAACCTTATTTGGCGGTGGTGATCTTGACCACAGGTATCCTAGCCGGGGAGTAACCTCAAGGACGTGGGAACTCGGAACCCGCAGAAAGTGGCGTTGCGTCAGTCGTGATAATAGCGCGCCCTACCCCGTTCTGGAAGGGTTTCATGGCCGTTCGTCGGTTGGCGAGGCCGAGCGCGCGAATGGCGCACACGGCGCAGGACCGGTTGTGGACCTACCGCTGTTCAAGACGAGATTAGTCATGCCGCCCAGTCGTCGCCTCCCCCCGCAGTATGCAGAAACGGTTTCCTTGACCGAGTTACTGGCGGCTGGCGACCCGCTACCAAGATGGATCGACCCTCAGCAGGAGCCATCCCAGAATACCACCTCATCCGAATACGGAACACAACCTGGATCCTCTCCAAAGCGTCGATTTTTACCCAACACAAACCCTCCATCCGACCATGGTAACAGCCGCAGTGTGCCAACTGCCCGGAGAAACGCCGTACGGTGAGGAGGAGACGGATGATGTAACGGGTGATGCCGAATGGCATCCTGATCTACGTTTGTCCCAGAATCGGGAACACCCCAGGGAATCGATTGTGGCCACCAGCGGGCACTCTTTACGGGTTATTTACTCAGATTACCCATAAACTTGCAAGGCAAGATGGCCGAGCGGTCCAAGGCGTGTGACTCAAGCGAAAGGGCGTAAAATCCCATCGTTTGCCTGAAATTTCGGGTTTCTTCTCATCACCGTATGGTGGCGTGGGTTCGAATCCCACTCTTGTCAGTCCTTTTTGGTCATGAGATGCCCATTATTTTACGATGAAACTTGAATCTTTTGGAACCGCCGAGCTATAAGCTTGGTAACTTCCGG
>Ga0307509_10012146_pt1 | contig 10330 bp, 11 predicted proteins | sample 10_EM_MG_FD_202245 | JGI IMG/M metagenome (GOLD analysis project Ga0307509, IMG submission 202245) | Populus trichocarpa ectomycorrhiza microbial communities from riparian zone in the Pacific Northwest, United States - 10_EM | ecosystem: Host-associated > Plants > Roots > Unclassified | place...
CTATTACACTTGCTCCTTGAGTTACTACGGAGAGTCAAGAGTCTCTCACAGCCATCGTCAGGAACTCCCGAAGATAGTTCCCGGTTGCGCAAGTCCCCGCAAGTCTTAGTAATCTCTACTCAAGTGGTAGCACGTGTCGTAGAGAGTTCGTAGCACCCAGTACCATTTTCATTTCATATATATATTCTACTGCTACTGATAATACACACCCAATGAAACTCTTCTAACCAAGAGCTGATATTGAGGAGGTGTCATTTTGCCTGCCTGTCTTGCTAGCTAGCTCACTCAAAGTTTGTCTTTGAGTTAGTTTTGTTGGTTTCACAGTCACTTACGCAGCAAGCACTTCACCATGGGATGTTGGGACCCCTTCAGAAGAACCTATGCATTGACTATGCTTTGGAACATGATCCTGCCATGGTTGGTTACCAGTTCCTCTTTGGTTCTACTTTGGATGACACCTTATGCCTATTCCTGTCCATATGCCTCTGTGATATTCTACCTTATGATCTCCATTCTCTATCTCTCCAGACTTGTTCCAGATGAAACACATAGTTAGTATATATACTCAGATGTTCCCTCTTGTATCTCCAGTCTGAATATTGACTTCGGTTTCCCCTGTTTCCTTCTCTGTCTGATCAGCTTTCTGAAATAGGACACCTGTTTGCATGAGGGTGCAATGCACAAGTTGAAGCCAAGTCCTTCTGCTTCCCGTCTGCTCCAAAGCTCTTCCAATCTGCTTCCACTCTTTTTTCCATACTCCTTCCACAACCCGCACCCGTCCCAACCCAATCTGTAACAGTATATTCAGACTTCCACTCATTCACACAAAATGCACACCTCTGGCAGGACAGCACGTGTTTCACACAATGCTGGCATAGGTGCAGCCTTGATGGCTCTCTCCTGACATCAACCTACAAGTTCCCCTTCTTCTGCACCCACTCCCAACTTCCCTTCTGATGCTTCCATTTCTGCTCCGAATTCTGTTCCCACCACCAGATTTTCTTCCACTCACTTCCAGTCCACTTCCAAAAGTTCCTCCAAGTCCGACAGTCCATCTGAAAGTCCCTCTGAAGATCCTTCCAAAAGCTCTTGCAACTCTTCTTCCAATTGTTCCAAAATTTGTTCTGAAAACTCTTCCAAAAATTCATATGAGGACTCTGAAGTCCATTCCTCTCGAGATCCTGAAAGCTCTTCTGGACCTCTTCTGATCATTCTGAAAACTCTTCCAAAAATTTGTATGAAGACTCTAAAGTCCATTCTGAGATTCTATCCCAAAATTCTTCCAAAAATTCATATGAGTACTCTGGAGTTCACTCTGAAACTCCTTCCAAAAATTCACCCGAAAATTCATCAGATGATCAGGACACCAGGAACGTCTACCAGGAGTTGCATTCCATCACTATTGCCACTGTCAACCGAATTGTGGACCTCCTTGGTCCAGATGGATGACTCAAGCCAGAAGAACAACAGCGTCGCATGGACAATGGCCTTTGCCTCCGCTGTGGAGAATTTGGCCATATGGTCTGTAACTGTCCACTCTAGCCGCCCTGGATTCATTTTTGTATACCCATTTCCTTTTTCTTTTACTGCTTATGATCTATTTTAATTTTGACCCTTCCACTTGTACCACTCTTGTTCCATGTGTTCCACTTTTATTGCACTTTGTTCCTAGTGTTGTCTCAGTTCGAACCGCTTTTTTTGCTATAAATCAATTAAAATAAGACAAATTATGAAAATATTTGAGATGATAGATCTGATCAAAAACTGAGGGGTCAACTGCCAACACTAAGGGATCAGGTGATTTGTTCATTTGTTATTTTGATTGGTTTGGAATCAACTCCACAAGTCAGTTGCAAACCAATCAAAATAACAAATGAATAAATCACCAGATCCCTTAGTGTTGGCAGATGACCCCTTGGTTTTTGATCAGATCTATCATCTCATAATTTGTCTTATTTTAATTGATTTTATAGCAAAAAAAGCGGTTCAAACTGAGACAACACTATTTGTTCCACCTTATCTGTTTCTGTTCTGCTTTGTTCTGCTATTTTGTTCCAATTGAATTCCTCCTCCATTCCACTTTTATTCCCTCACTCTCTGTCCCACTTCCCTCACTTGCCTGACCTGTCCCATAATTCCCAACCTCCTGACCCATTCCACATCTTCTGACCTGATCTGTTTCCACATCCCTTCTTCATTCCCGCTCCTGACACCCATCTGACCTGTTCTGCAACATCCAACCCGACCCAAAATGCATCCCTTCCATACCTCTCCCACATGTTTGTCCTGCCCATTAAACTGGTCTGTCGCCTTAACTGGCCCCTCCACTCTGGCACTTGCTGCCATCCTCTGTTGTGTTTGCCTCCCAGATAATTTGTTGATTCTGCATAATATGACCCATTGGTCTGCTGCATTGGATCAAGTAACCAGTTCCGTTTCCACTTCTGCCTCTGCAGTAACTCTGGGCTGTATAGCCAACCTCTGTTTTCACCCACATTTTGGGTGACCAATCTGTGCTCTGATATGTTTCTATTCCATCTGCTCTTTACCATTTCAGTCACTCCATCAGCCTTCTTAATGGTGATGTGTGTGTAGGACCTAGGGACTTGCTCCCTCCTACCTTATTTATCACAGTATGCTAGCCCCAATTTTGCTCTTCCAATTTTGGCTTCTTTTCTTCCATCCACACTTCCTTAAATTCTTTTCGCCTTCCAAACATTTATTATGTCTTTCGTACCAATTTCTTTTACTTTCACTTCTGCTTCCACCACTCTGCTTCACTTCCAACATGCTCCCGCCACTCCACTTCCCTTCCGCAACACTTCCAACCCCTCACGACCCCTCATACCCTTCTCTCTCCCACCATAATTCCACTCAGGACATACCTTATTGCACTTCTGACACCGCTCCCACTTCCAACCCACTACTCTTCTACTTTCAGTCACCCTTCACTTCACATTCCTCTTCTGGACCATTTTTAATTTTTTCACCTGCTTGTGATTACTGTTCAGAACAGCCTTCGAGGGCTTGGCCATAAGAAGGGCGTACTGTCATGTACCATGACATCACCCAATCTATCACCTGAAGCTTCTGACATTTTCTGCACCTTCTGACACCTTCCACAGCTTCCTCACACCTTCCAACATCTTCCACAATCTTCTGACACTTACTTTTTTTCATGCACAAAGTCCAATTTTCATAGTATACAGTATAATAACATTTTATCCAACTCACTCTTCCTCCAAACCCTCTTCCAACTCCTCTCCCAATTCTTCATCCAACTCCTCTTCCAACTCATCCAGCTTGTATGATTCTTCTGCCTCATCCTCCATCAACAACTTTCCTTCCGACGGCAGCGTACCGTATGCAGTCCCATCCCCCTTCCCCTCTAGTGCTACCACCAGTCGCTGCAGCAGGAAGTTCTGCAACTCTGCTGCCCTGGCGAAGCAGGCAGCATCCACTGCCATCGACCCCAGTGTATCTGCAATCTCTGTCCAAAATTCCTCTTCTGTCAACATTTTTTCTTCCACCTTCTTCTGTTTCTTCTTGGGCAGAAGCCCTTGATCCACATCCTCCAAAGGCCTCTTCCCACCCGAACTGGCAGAAGGTACTACTGATGGCTTCATTGGCTTCCCCAGTTTTTCCATCCTCCATCAACATTCTTCTATGGCCAGAAGAATGCAAGGCTTCCACCTCACCTCCATGCTGTAAGGGGACCTGCTATAGGTCTGACCCTCGGTATGCTTAGTTTTCACCTCGTCACTCTTTCTATGTCGAGGCTACGCCACACATCATATCCTTCATTTTCCCTCCCCCTTCATAGTTGTATGCTCTCCTCGGACCACTGCCGCATTCTCTCGTGGCCTCTTTCTTATCTTATGTACGTACACTTATGCATACCGGCTGCTGACTTAGTCCCGGCAGCCGATGGACTAGGGTTCAGGGTTAGTAGCACAGCCCCGTTATAGCCTCAGGGCTTAGGGTTTTCCTATTTAGCTTAGCACAGCCTTACGTTGTAGTATATAGTGAAGCTGCGGTATTGAAGACACCCCAGCTTGATATCAACTTGGTTTCCAGGCATCACACCTCCCCTAACACATGCACCTCTGACAACTTGAAGAGGTGGCGGGCAGTGCTTTCTTGTACACCTTGCCCTTCTCAGTGCTCTTCCGCCACTTCTCGATTTCTCCCAAGTTGATCTTGCAAGCTGTTTCCTCTTTCTGACACGCTTTGCACCTCCTGCTTCCTCCGACAATCTGCCATCCATTCTTTTCTTTTCCCTTCCCTTTCTTGTCGGTTTCCTCTTCTGCATCTCTGTTGTCTCCCAACCTGTCATCGACCCACATTGGAGACTCAGGTGCCTGCACCTGATGCACCACTTCTGCGCGATGTTCTGCCTCCCACCTCTGACGTTCTTCCTCCTCCAACTTCCAAATTTCTTCTGCCACCCTCTCCCATTCCGCTGCTTCAGCTTCCTGCCACTGCCACTCCTCCTCTGCCACAATCTGCCTCAGCAGCTCTGCCTCGATCTCTGCCCCCTTTCGCAATCTCTCCTCCGCCCATTTTTTCTCTTTCTCCTCCTGCTGTCGCTTTTGCTGCAGTTCTGCAAGCTGGGTATGAAGTTCCCCAGTTTTCGAGTTTGGCTGAGTCGACATGTGGGAAAGGTGATTGTTGAAGATTAAAAGGAGTTAAGGCAGTTCCTGACCAGACGCTGGGTTTTAATACGTCCCGACCTGGCAACTCCTGGTCTTGAGGGCTCGGCCATTAAGAGGGAGGTACTGTCATGTACTGTACCACCATGTGACTCTGGAACTCACCACCTGCCTTTCGGTATGCACTAGCTGTTGAATGCATCCCATGACCTGCAGGATGTCAGGAGCCCTTCAGAAGAACCTATGCATTGACTATGCTTTGGAACATGATCCTGCTGTGGTTGGTTACCAGTTCTTCTTTGGTTCTACTTTGGATGACACCTTATGCCCATTCCTGTCTATATGCCTCTGTGATATTCTACCTTATGATCTCCATTCTCTATCTCTCCAGACTTGTTCCAGATGAAACACATAGTTAGTATATATACTCAGATGTTCCCTCTGTATCTCCAGTCTGAATATTGACTTTGGTTCCCCCTGTTTCCTTTTCTGTCTGATCGGCTTTCTGAAATAGGACACCTGTGTGCATGAGGATGCAATGCACAAGTTGAAGCCAAGTCCTTCTGCTTCCCATCCACTTTAAAGCTCTTCCAATCCACTTCCACCCTTTTTCCTGTGCTCCTTCCACAATCCACACCTGTCCTGACCCAATCCATAACAAGAACTGAATAATAGCTATATTGTATTTGAAAAGAATGAGGAGCAGGGGATGCACAGCCACTACTAAATTTGGAAATATTTTTGCTCACTTTTGTTCTGACATACATATAAGGAAATTTCCCTCACTTTTGATGGTGCCTTAAATTGCAGAGGCCCTCAAGGGGACTCATTACACATCATGCAACATATGTATCCCAACACATACCCATGCCATTCCCTAGTTAGTGCATAGCAGTGGGTTACTCATGGGTTTTTGATACTCCTTTCCATGTGAGTTGTTGTGCTTTCTTGGGTGATCCTGGGGCTTATCTGTTTTAGTGTCTGTGGGTATTTTGACCATTTTTTGTCACATTTACATCTGGTGTGATAGCAATTTTGATAGTAGGCACTCCAATTTTTTTTGTGCCATAATTCACCTATTTCTTCACCCCTCCCTAAAACAGATAAGTCCAAGGAAACACAACTTACACCATTTTTTTTTATCACCACCACCTCCCACCACCTTCAAAAATGAGTGTGCTTGCCCATTTTCTTTGATTATTATAATACTTCAATTGGTGTTGTACAATCCCCAGTAACGCCGCGGATGCATGACATCATGTCACACTCAGTGATCCATCACAATTCTTGAAACACTCCAATTCCACAATGGCTGCAACTTTTGGCCCTATTCTTTTTATGCATCATATCTGTAATTTTAGTTCTAAACAACTCTACCAAATCAGTTTTTCAAATTTTCAGCTAGAAGTACATCAAACTGTGGGTCCTAGCCCTATATTTTAGGGTAGATAGATTATAAATAGATATTTGATTCTATGGGAGTATTTGAAACATGATAATAAACACCTTTGCCAAAAAACTATGTCAAAAAATATGGTGGCTGAAGCTCTGTATAGATTTTGGATAAGAACAACTCAATTTGATAGGCAAAATGCTGTTTTGAAAAATCCTTGGACATAATTGGTGAAAAAAAAATCAACATATATTTAGATACTGCCTATTTCCTTCTGTCTACAACAATAAACTGGCTATAGTTGTGTTGTAAGAGCATAGGATATGCATAATATCTCATCAGAGTGACTATGTCATAATTTTGATGTGCATGTGATGTGTGGTCACAAAGTGCGCACTTGGGTGCTGTTCTCCTGTATAAGTGGTTTCTCAGGCAGTAGCTGTGATAAAATATGGTCAATATGTGGGACTACCCCAATCAGAAGTGCTCTCTGATATGTGGCATCCACTGCATGGTAGTAGATTAGTTGCTGTGCAACAAGGACTCTACAATGCCAGCTTAATAACTTTTTAACAAGACATTTTGGCAACAAGTTTTATAGAGCAAAATGACTCAGAATTCTCTGATTTACAACTCTATCAGAATAGATTTTTTATTTTTTGTGTTTGAAGTAGAGAAACACAGGGTTTGGGGTGTATAACTTTGGATAGAAAAAGTATTTTAAAAATCTGCTCTGATAGATTTATTCTAATAGAAATTATATTGCTATTCACAAAGAGGATGAAGCAAATTGGTCCAGTCCTTCAAAAGTTATTAAAGATTCAGTTTTGATGCCTCATTTTGGCAGGAGTTTTAGTGTGACAGGGGCATTAAAAGTTTATCTTTGGTTCAGATATTATAAAAATACATTCAATCTCATTAAGACTATATTATTTACATTTCTATAACTGTAAAAAGAGGGTACATAGAGTATGGTGTATGCAATTACACTGTTTCAGCTATCTAGGCATGTCACACCGATCACAATGCATGTGACTGCTGTCACACATCAGCGGAATTGTACAACACCACTTTAATGTATATTCACATGACATATGCTTAAGTATAGAGGTATATAACCTCTATACTTAAGCATATGTCATGTGAATGTACTTAAGCATATGTCGTGTGAATGTGTAATTGTATTTGCTTGTCCTGCCTTGGGTCAGTTCAGCCTCTCCCTTGCTGGTCTTTTCACTCACCCTCTTACGATGTAGTGCCGTTCTTACTCATGTAGAATAGATGTAGTTTCAATGGTGAGATATTGCGTCGTGACGTGTTGCTGCTTATTTGCCATCAATACCTCTATACTTAAGCATATGTCATGTGAATGTGTACTCATATTTGCTCGTCCTGCCTCTGATCAGTTCAGCCTCTCTCTCACTGTTCTTTTCACTCCCCCTCTTATGATGTAGTGCCGTTCTTAGTCATGTAGAATAGATGCACTTTCAATGGTGGAATTTTGCAGCATGAAGTGTTGGATCTTATTTGACATCATCCCTGAATGTGGCATTCCATTTTCTGTCATGTGGCATGGCTTTGTTTGGCCTTGCCAATAGATTTGCCTGCTTTCCAGGTCTTTCCCGTTTTGCAGATTGGAGCATGTCTCGGTTCCATCCTCAGCTATTTGTCGGTGTGCACATAGTCCCATCATTCTTCTCATGCTCTCATCATGTCCAGCCTTTCTATCGTTGGAATGTTCTCACTAGCTAATGGTTGTAGGTTTCTTTGGCACAAGCAAAGTCTACGACATATATTGTTTATGACTCCAGCTGTCCTGATCAGACAGGAGTCAACGTGCAGATTCGCCACTTTTCTCCAAATATTCTCCCTGACAACACTGTTGCCCTTGTGATCAGTCCACAGCAGCGTCACCTTCGCCACATGTTGTCTTATTGACCATGCACTTCTTCTTCTTTCCTGGGGATTCTGTATCAGAAGAATATGATACAAATCTGCCAGCATCCAATTATCTTTGCTGTTGGTCATGTGAGTGGTGTAGGCTGCGTCCCCCAGGACATTCATGGTTTCAACATCCTCATATATCTCTGGCACCTCTATCGCTTCTTCAATCACACAAGACCTTTATCTCTCAATTTTCTCTACTGATCATGCTCTAGGTGTGTCTTCAAGAATGTTAGGCAATGGGCAACTCCACCCACATTATCCGTCAGACCGTTTCATTGTGCACTCCTTCATTGGCAGTGTTTTGTGTGTGTCATCTGCTGGCCAACTTTCTATAGCAGTTGACGACTTGAGTTTAAATCTCAGAAAGTGTTCAGAGCTGATGACACTCACTGCTATGACTACTCCGGCGAAAAGGAAGTTTAGTGTGTATCATAGCATCGGCTCTCAGCTCTTCCACATCAGTGGAAGTCATGTAAGTGTTTTTCTCAGCCATATGTACTATGAATGTTAATGTTGATGACGATCTGCTAAGGTCATCAACAGCTATTCCATTCCTTGAGGGACCTTTGCCTTGCACGCTGAAGTGCTTGCTGCGTAAGTGACTGTGAAACTAATAAAACTAACTCAAAGACAAACTTCAAGTGAGCTAGCTAGCAGGACAGGCAGGCAAAATGACACCTCCTCAATATCAGCTCTTTATTAGAAGAGTTTCGTTGGGCGCGTATTATCGGCAGCAGTAGAATTTATATTGTGAAATGAAAATGGTATTGGGTGTATACTGAATATGTGTCCGTTAAGACGGGTTTTCTGTTTCTCTGTCTGAGAATGCTTTAGCTAGGTATGCAACGATGCAGCTAGCTTGCTTTAATCTTGTCTGACTTGAAGTCTAATGTTCCACCTCAACCCTACTGTGCTAGCTAAGACTCTTTGTCTTTGGAAATGATTGCGACAATACGCTCTCTTGTAGATCTCGCTGATCTCTGGACTCTAGCTTTACTTTGGGATGACTCAGTGCTTTTAGCCTCGCTGGCTATTTCTCTGAAGCTCTAGTCTCTCGAAATCTTTGAGTAAAACAAGCTAGCTCGTTGCTATCTGTTTCCTCAGCTCTTACACTTTCACAGTCAATCGAGTATGTCACGCTAGATTACGGACAGAAATGAAATTTTATTGTTTTGGCTTATAAATCCCCCAAGATCTCAATGGGTTCCGCTACGCCTTAACACGGGACTGAGGTCGTCCTCTTGTCTGTCTGTATCTTTAGAACTGCTGAATGAGCACGTCCGCTTTTCTTGGACAGATCAAACAATCGAGACGGACCCAAGACTTGAGTTACGACTACGACTTGTTCTTTCTTTTTATGAACTCGGCAACTTTGGAACAACTAGATCGGATAACAACACCCAATTATCACACTTTCGCTTTTTAATATTGTTGCCTCCAAATTGGGGACACCAATATTGAGCTAAGACATGTATTGGAAATAATGCTCGTGGTTTATTCATTCCTCTGTTACTTTGTTTGAGACGAAGCGACGATCACACTCTACAAAGCTTTGGTCACTGCTCTGCTCGATGCGCTCGACTGGGTTCTGCTTGTCTGGTTTCCTTTCTTGAAAGCGAGCGGCTTTTATACCTGCTCGCACCCGATCCTCATCTAGATCATGTTTTCATCTGCATTCTTTATGCTAGCTCACATGCAACGCCCGCATGGATATCACACTGAGCTCGCCGAGGATTTCTCCATGGCATTTCCTCACTCTTCAGTTTTTGCACCGGCCGTGACGATACGTGCGACTCTTGCATTTCTATCCATCAAGCTCGATCGTTTCTGATTGAGCTAGTTTTCTAATTGGTTCATCGGACGCTCGGCTCCTTATCTTAACATATGGTGCCAATTATCCCTCATGGTCTGCTAGCATCATTTGACAACATAGCTTGTGTCTCTACTATAAGCCTGTGTGCTCGATACCAACATCATGCGACATTCCCTTTTTGGAGATTGTGCTGATGCGCTTGACACGTTGCGTCAATCATACTGATCGGATTCGGCTCTATCAGTCTGAGATACGCGTAATCGATCACGTGTGCTTCCTAGCTTAGACTCGTGTCGCTAGATGCGTGTCCTAAATTAGATACGCATCTGTTTAAGGAAATTCGGCTTTAACGCTGCGCTAGCTGTACTAGCTCGCTCTAGAACATGCAATAATGCTTTGTCCTTGGTGTTTATTTGAGTTCTAAGACCTCTACCATGTTTTATTAGGTATAAGGCTCGTGTTCTTTAGAGTCTTTTGCGATATAAATGATTTATCACGGCTACTTTGTTAGCTAGCTGCAATGAA
>Ga0307509_10012147_pt1 | contig 10329 bp, 5 predicted proteins | sample 10_EM_MG_FD_202245 | JGI IMG/M metagenome (GOLD analysis project Ga0307509, IMG submission 202245) | Populus trichocarpa ectomycorrhiza microbial communities from riparian zone in the Pacific Northwest, United States - 10_EM | ecosystem: Host-associated > Plants > Roots > Unclassified | place...
TCCTCCAGTAGCACAGCCATTAAATCTAGGTGAAGGGTACAAATTAATATTCATTCCCATGATAATGGGGTATATATACAAGTCGTGGCTATTTCTATAACTAGTTTGTTTTTGTATTTTTTTTTTTATAATATTTTTAGATTATTTTAATGTATTTATATAAAAAATAAAATTTAAAAATTTAAAAAATATTATTTTAATATATTTTAAATAAAAAATACTTTAAAAAAAATTACTAAAAAAAAAAGATTAAGCCACAGTCAAAACCTTATCAGAAAAAGCGCCGTCGCCACCCGGGTGGCAGCAACAGTGCCGCCACGTCTTGAAGTGACAGCTTACATGTAAGAAACGGTGACTGCTCAGTGCTCACGCAAAGGCATTTTCCACACGTGGTGGAATGAGGAACCAGTAAAACTACTCCTGGCGAGTAATTGACGCGTGTTCGTTGCTTTGTTTGATAGCAGAAAGACGAAGGATTTTTTCAAGCCAAACTACCAAAGTAAACATGATAAGCGTGTTATGTGCTGTACCACGTATCTGCTAATATTGACCCGTTGCTGCGAAATTAACAAATTCAATGTTATGGTGGTTTGTTAGATAGGGAGTGGTTTTTCTAAATTATTTTTAAAATTTCTACGTATTTATTTCCTAATCAATGAAATAGTCAAAGAAAAATTTTATTTTATTTTCACAAAAGTATTTTATTTTATTTGGAATAAAAAATACTTTCTGATAATTAAAAAAATTCAAAAATATTTTATTATTTATGATTATATCAAATTTGGTTCTTTATAGTTTAATTTTTATATATTTTTTTATGATTTTTTTTTCAATTTCATCCCTTATTTTCTTGATTGATATTTGTTTTGTAATTGATTTTTGTTATCTATTAGATTTGGTTCTCATTCTCTTGACTGCTATTTATTTTATTTGAAATAATTTATGATTTTTTTTTTAATTTCATCATCTTTTAACTTTTTTACCTGTCATATTTGATCTTTATTCTCTTAATTTATATTTATTTTATTTAAAATAATTTATTAAAGTTATTTTTTTTTAATTTTATCATTCTTCAATTTTTTTATCCGTCAGATTTAAACCTTATTCTTTTAATAAATTTAAAAAAAATTAAAAATTTATTTTTAACTTATTTATCATAACCAAAATATAACCAAATAATTAAAATTATTTTTTAATTCATTCTCAATAATAATATAAAAAAAATAAATCAAGTCAAATGTCAAGCAATGCCCATCACCACATATGATAGTGCATGTAGACGGCAAAGGCGTCAATGAGTCTGAAAGCTTTTATCTATAGTTTATAGCTCTGTAGACTTTATCTAACAATTTAATACGCTGCTGGCCATCCATTATTGCCATGATAGCTAGTGGCGCGACGGTGATTTCTTGGAAGGCGCCCTCCTTGTGGGAATTAGGGATGTGCATCAAGCCAGTAAAACTATCTCATGTTCTTGTTCAAGTCGACGGCCAGGATTGGCATGATACCGTAAAACTTATCATGTATAGTTATTTAACTTATTTATATAAGCGTGATTAAAAAGGAAAAAAAGTTATATATATATTATTAATATGAATATTATCAAAAAATCATCTCAACCCAATAGGTTAAACTGTTAGGTGAGGTCCCAAGATATGATTTATATTATTTTATAACACACCCTCTCAAGTGAATTGCACAAGCTCACTTTACCTTGTGCTTAATTTTTATGAAATAAACGAGAAAGATGAGATTCGAACTCGTGACCGCTTGATTATTAAGGCTCTAATACCATGTCAAAGAATCATCTCAGCCTAATAGTTTAAGCTGTTAGGTGAGATCCCATGATATGATTTATATTATTTTCTAACAAATATTAGAGTTAGCTTGTATGCACTTCAACTAATTTCACAGATACTACACAAGGTTTAAATAGTTGAACTATCTTCGGAGTTATATTTACTAGTAAATACAAGGAGATGATTCTAAATATCCTTGCTTGATTTAGAGTATTTGATTGAAAGTTTTGAGAAAATTGATATATTCAAATAACAAAATAAAAAATTATGCATCTGATTAAGAAAACGAAATGAGATTAGTGTATCAATACCATAACTATCTCTTTATTTCTCGAATAGGCTCATGTGTAATTAAATATGTTTAACAATATTAATTTGGTGCTTATGTGGTTAAAAGTAATTTATTCAGGGAAATAAATTTAAAATTACCCCTTAAAAAACTACCATCCTAATTAGTTCAGGTAAAAATCAGAGAACAACTTCAACTTTCATACAAGGAATTGTTTATTCTTGTATTTTTTAAAAAATAATTTTTTTTATTTTAAATTAATCTTTTAATGTCCGTTGATTTTAAAAATAAAAAATATTAATACATTACAACAAAAATTAAAAAAAAAAAACCATTGATACATTTCTGAACACCTTTAAATTTGCTGGGGTTCTTTTCGAGCACAGGTAAGGCTAAAAGGATTCTTAACTTCCAGATAGATTAGGCTTAATGGACTTGATAATAGTTGTATAGGTTAATGGAAAATAAGAAGATGCGTAAAACGAGAGATTTACCAGACACTCCGTTTTTTTATTTTGAAAAAACGATCGAGCAAGAGAGAGAAAAGGGATGAAGTGTTCATAGCATTTCTCGTGTTGATTATGATGGCTATGATGATTCAAATGAATGCTTAGTGATTTGACAGTATACGATGGATCTGGAAATTAATTCAAACTTATCTTTCTTCTTTTTTTTAAAAAGTAAAATAATACCGGGAGATATTCATGATTTTGTGTTGAAAATCTAAAAAAAATAAAAATCAATGATAGATATCCATCCACCTCCACCGTTGTCGACGTCTCTTAACCTTTATACCCTCTAGTCTCCGTTGGAATATGAGTTCCAACGGGTCGGAGTATATCCTCTCGGCCTCCTATCCTGAAAAAGTTAGGTATTCTTACCTACTTCCACCACCACCTCTATGAACGCAAAAGTCCTTCAAAACCCCTTTCCATTCGGAAAAAAATAGTTTTTTAATCTGATTTAATTAGAAAAGAAATCAGTTTTTTCAGTTGGCCTGTATGCATAAACTAAGGACATTGAGGTGGCGGTGTTGCTGCTGCCACAAGCCGGGTGGCTAACAAGGACTAACATAACAGTGACCGCTAGAACAAATCCTCGGTGTTCTTTATGTTCCACACTTCCATGGAGTCAAATAATCATACACTGATTTGCATGTGCTATTCTTCGCAGGCAGTACTCACTCGTTTAATCCCTGAAGAAGATTTTTCAAGTCAAATCGGAAATAATTAACGACTTGCTTGGGGCTGTTGGCAAGTTGCCGGTTTTTTTAAAATAATAATATTTTTTTTTATAAAAATTATTTTTAACACAACATATTAAAATAATCCAAAAACATTAAAAAGTTAATTTAAAATAAAAAATTAATTTTAATTTTTTTTTAAAATATTTATGAAAGAGCTCTGCTTAAAATAGCCACATGTCTACTGCATTCAGCGTGAACGGATGAGTAGCAAATAATTTCCAAATAACGTAAAATCTAACCAAACTAGTATCCAAATACGACAACATTATAGCGGAGCTATCAAAAATTGACATCTTCTCCGGCCATCCCATCCTCTCCGGGCACGGATATATATATGTACCATCAAAGGCTAACCATTATCTTACCAAAAAAATAGAGTTACTCAGTACATATTTACCAAGTACAGACTCTCATTTCCATAAAAGCAGATGACTAAAATAGCCCAATAGGCTGATAGCAGCAGCAGCTGCAGCAGTTGCTCACCCGCGGGTGGCTAGCTGGGCAACGTATGCTGATGGTCCTACCATAAAGCAAGCTTCTTCTATTATCATGAGAGACAAGAAAGATGGCCGTTGACAAAGTTGAACAAACTACAACCATGGATAAGAGGCGGCTGTAATCCAAGCCGTCCATTCCTTTTTCCTCACCACGTCAGTTTTTTCTCTCGCGCGTTTTCCTTTCTCCTTCCTCGCATCTACTCAACAACCGAGACTTTGCATTTCTCCACCGCTTTCGCACCTTAAAATAATCACAAAAAGTCAATTTCTTTCTAAGTCTTTGTTCTCTCTCTTATATAAATCTCTCTCTCTACTCTCTATTTCCTCACACCTCAATTATATTAGAGTTTACTCAGACAACAGAAAAGAAACCGAGGACATGGCGAATTATGCACAGGGAAATGGTGACTTCCCCGCGATTCCGACTCACGGCGGCCAATTCATTCAATACAATATTTTCGGTAATCTTTTTGAAATCACGTCGAAATATCGACCTCCGATCACTCCGATTGGTCGTGGTGCCTACGGCATCGTCTGGTACGTGCTTTTAATCCACCAGTTAATCAATTAGTTTCGGTGTGCTTGGTCTTGGTTTTAATTAGTTTGATTGAAATTAATTAGGATTTTATTTGTTTAATAAAGCTCTGTGTTGAATTCGGAGACGAACGAGATGGTGGCGGTGAAGAAGATAGCCAACGCGTTTGATAATCAAATGGACGCCAAGCGCACCCTTCGTGAGATTAAACTGCTTCGCCATTTGGATCACGAAAACGTGAGTGCCTGGGCTCTTTCCTTTGACTTCTCTGCTTATACTGTTTTCTGTTTGTTTCCTTAATTTAGCACCATAGTAGAAAGGAAATATAAATTTATTATTATTATTGCTGCTGCTGCTGCTGCTGCTGATTGTTGTAGTTGTTGTTGTTTTCACATTACTAAGTCGCCAATTAATATGTTAAAACTTATATAAAAATGCCTTTTTGTGTAAATTTAGGAATCATGATGGAATTTCTTCCGCTACTAATTTTAATAAGCTTGATTATATCCTACAATTTCTACTATAATCTTTCTCCCAGCCAACATTTCATGCATTTTGCTGCTTATAACTTCGTAAATTTGTCTGTGCAACAATTCAAAAGATCATTTACATTTTGGCAATTTTAAAATAATGGAAAATTTAATTAGTCCCAACAAAAGAAAATAAATTGCATTATGGATTCTCACTATCCATACCTGTAGCAAAAGTTGAAGGTCCAATTTTATTAATAACGTGTTTATCCTTGCCCAGTTGTTGGATTTGGAATGTAAAATGTTATCTTGTACTAGAATCAGTTTTCGTGAGCTCTAACCTTTTGAATGCAAAACAGGTTATTGGTATCAGAGATGTCATTCCTCCACCTCTACGCAGAGAATTTACTGATGTCTACATTGCCATGGAACTCATGGACACTGATCTTCACCAAATTATTCGTTCCAACCAAGGTTTGTCAGAGGAGCATTGTCAGGTAATGCATTTCAGTTTTTAGTTTTCGTTGAACTTTGCAATGTAATTCATTAGCCTAATTGATGACACTTATATCTATTTTGTTTCTTTATTTGTACAGTACTTCTTGTATCAGATTCTTCGAGGACTGAAATATATACACTCTGCTAATATTATCCATAGAGATCTCAAACCCAGCAATTTACTGCTAAATGCAAATTGTGACTTGAAGATATGTGATTTTGGTCTAGCTCGGCCAACTTCGGAGAATGAGTTTATGACAGAGTATGTTGTCACCAGATGGTATCGTGCACCTGAGTTATTGCTCAACTCCTCAGACTATACTGCTGCAATTGATGTGTGGTCTGTAGGTTGCATCTTTATGGAGCTTATGAATAGAAAACCTCTGTTTCCAGGCAAAGATCATGTCCATCAGATGCGCTTATTGACAGAGGTGCGTAAGATGAAAGAGAAACAAGTATTGTTTGCACGTTTTTTTACTAATTTGTATGTGGAATATCTCTTGATAATGTTTAGGATCTATAATTATTTTCTATGGTTGAGAGCTTGGAGTATACATCATAACTGTTTTTTTTTTCTTGCTGCTCCAATGGGAAATGAGTTAACTTCGGCTGCAGCCAAAGTGTTGGAAATTATTACTGCTGCATATGTACTGATTGACTCATTATATATACTCTTTATTAATATTTTTGGAATGTGATGTATGATCAGGGCTGTTAATCTTGGCTGGCTTTGCATCTACTTTTAACAATTTAGGGTTCTAGTTGATTTTATGTTGTCATATATATGTGTGCGTGTATGTTTCAACAGAACTCGATAAGCTTTTCTGCTGGGTTTAATTTGTAGTGTCAATTTTTATTCAAGTTAAGTGCACGTGAAATATTTTTTTATGGTATTTTTATTCTCTACAGCTTCTTGGCAAACCCACTGAATCTGATCTTGGTTTTGTCCGGAATGAGGATGCGAGAAGATACATCCAGCAACTCGACTCGCATCCCCGTCGGTCATTAGCTGAGCTTTTCCCACTTGTTCACCCTCTGGCCATTGATCTTATAGATAAAATGTTGACATTCGATCCCACTAAAAGAATTACTGGTGAGTTTGGTATCCTCATTTTTATCATCTTCTGAATACATAACTGACTAACAATTTAAAGAATCTCTCATTGAGATGAATATTCTCCATATATGTTGTTAAAGGTCATGAAAGCTTTTTCTACGTTGATGTTGTTAATTAGGTACAAGTAAAATCCACTTGCTAAACATGTTAATTTTTCTCATTATTGGGAGTTCACTTGGTGGGGCATTTGACCTCATTTTGCATGTGTTTAACCTAACCTGGTCTTCCCTGAGCTTGATGATCACAAATATTATTGGAGGAATTTATGCTCCACATGTCATTGTCATTAGATAAGAGACTTCCATCTGTTTATTTCTAAAAGCAAGATTTGTCTGTATCAGTTGAAGAAGCATTGGCTCATCCATACCTTGCAAGATTACATGACATAGCAGATGAACCAGTCTGCTTAGAGCCTTTCTCCTTTGAATTTGAGCAACAACCCTTGGCAGAAGAGCAAATGAAGGATATGATCTACGAGGAGGCTTTAGCACTTAATCCAGAATATGCATGCTAGAGAAGGTATTTGTAATATCCAGTTTTTTATTCATTTATTGATGTTCCATAAGCACTACCAGTCCCGATGTCATTTGATGGATAGCAAGTTTGAACATGACGCCATGGGATGATCACAGTCACAGTTGATTAAACAAGATATATCTTCCTTCGATGGTCTTCAGCACTCCTCTGTATCTGAAAATTGATCCTTGGCTTACTAATTGTTCACCCCATCATTTCCACGACCTTTATATTTAATGTTCTCGAGGTCGATCACTTCGCATTTGCAACACTTGTAAACCCTACAACCTTAATCTGACTCAGTTTTTTCTTTTCTTCCTGTCTTTTCTTTATGTCCTTCCTGGTTTAGATCTTTTTAAAGTTTATCTCTTGTAACATGTCTTTGTCTGTTTTCCAATGAAAATCTATTGTTAATGTGATGCATAATTTTTTATCTGGTTGAATGTAATTCGTACTTAATACGTGGGTTGCCTTTTCTTTCAATGTATAGAATTTTATAAATTAGAATTAATAGAGTGAGGATATGCATCCAATGTAACTGTTGGGAATTTTATTTTAAAACATGGTTAATAAATATATTTAAGGTGAAACTACAAGTGAGATTTATTTGTTTTTAAATTTTAACAAAAAAATATTAATATGATTAAAATAAATTATAGATGAATGAAAAATTAATTTTAAAAAAATTATGATTAATATATTTTTATGAAACCTAAAAACTCAATCTCACATGAAAAAATAAAAACAAGATTTTCTTGCTGTATGACTTAAATAAAATAGGCTTTGAGTTTAAGCTAAACATGCTTGACTTGCGGCCAAGTTTGCATCTAGGTTTGAGTATACTTTAAAATAATTTTTTAGGCTATAAAAAACATATTTTTATCTATTTTTGAACTTGGATTTATATTTATAATTCTTTAGCTTATAAAGATTTTTTTTTAACCCATTAGTTTGTCTAACCCATAAATAAAAAGCTTCATAATTAGTCTTTTTCTATGTCAAACAATTTTTCAGCACAAAAATATCATATTTAAAGCTAAGATTGTTATGTTTAATATTTATTTATGATGGGTAATAAAAGCTGATAATAAATGGAATATATTCTGATAATTATTAGAATTAATTATATATAAGTTTTGTTTCCAAAATACATTGTAAAAAGAGGATGAAGAAAGATTTTTTCAGAAAAACAATTATAGAATTTTTGACACTCTTCTTCTACTCTGTTTTCAGCCTAGTTTCTTTTGTTTTCAAGCTTTGATTCCTCTATGTTTTTCCTCGTACTCTAGAGCCAAGGATCAGTTATTGTAGAGAGAGATTTAAATTAATGTTTTTTTTTTAAAGTTCATGAACCGTGAATAATTATTAGTCCAAAAATTAATTCTTTTATAGTACAAAAAAAGTTGATCTAAATAGCACATAACTTTTAGATGAGAGATCATCTACGTAAAATGAAGTTTAAACTTAAACTATACCCACTCAACTCATTATTGAACTTTTTAACTTGAGTTTGAGTTTATTATAAATTAATTTTTTAAACTATATAAGAATTATTTTTTGGCCCATGGACTTGGATTTTGATTTATAATTCTTTCATCCATAAAATTTTTATTTTTTAAAAACCATTAGTTTATTAAGGACATGAACTAAAAGATTGAATAAATTAGTTTTCTTCTCCATCCACTTGAACTGTTTTCCAGCACATAAAAATTATATTTAAAGCCAAAATTATTAGATTTAATATTATTTTATGGCAGGTAATTAAGGCTAATAATAGAGAGGTTTATTATAATAATTACCAGAATTTCTTCTATATCAATTTTAATTCCAAAATCATTATAAAAGTGTTCTAAACTTGAATTCTTGATACTCTTATTCTCCTATGTTTTTAGCCTAGTTTCTTATGTTTTTAAGCTCAGGTTTCTCTTCTACTTTAGAGTTTAGGATGAGTCTTTGGAGAGTTTTATTTGAATCAAATTTGCTAAAGTTTGTACCTTATTTAAAAATAACTCTCAACAAAGTGATATTATTTGAAACCTGAGAAGATGATTATATATATCTTATTTGCACGTGAAAAATAATAAAATCTTAAAGATAAAAAATTTATACTTGAAAACAATAATGTTTTAATTTAATCATGTTCTAAGTGGTTCGACAAGCAAGTATAATATCAGATATTTTTTGCTTTGTATAAATGTTAAAATTGTGTTTTAATTACTTATGCAAGTTCTTATACTTGCCTAATATAGATGCTAGTATTTTTTTTTAATTACAAGTTTAATCTGATATATAATATTGTATGTAAACTTAAACTTCTATACTAACTAATCTAATAGTTTCTGGACAACAGGAACATTTTCTATTGTAATGGTTTTTAAGGAATCATGATTTGCCAATGTGTATAATTTGAATGAAAAAATAATTGATGAAAACCTTTTAATTTAAAATTTATAAAAAATTATTGATAAAATTGATATAAAATATTATTTGATAGAAAATTGAGATAATGGAGGCATTTTTTATGCTTAACCAAGAAAAAAAAACCAGAAATCAGTAAATCACCCACCAAGATAACAACTAGTCATCAAATGTAACATGAACTCAGAAAAAAGATCTAAACATTATAAAGAAAATAGCCAAGGGTGAAAAGTGACAATTGTTATTAATTTTTTGAGAAACATATAATAGATGGAATTTGTACACATATAAATAGTAAGGAAAAAAAAGAGGAGTAAATACTGATATACAAGTATGCCAAACTTTCAGTGATTTGGATGGATAACAATCACTGATTTGTGCTTGAATTTGGCTCTGATATTTTCTCCTTGATTGCGCTGGAGATTGCAAGTTTTGATTCTTGATGAGGACTGATTGTCACTCATAAACATAACCACATCTCATAAAGCAAGGTAAAGAGGACAGATCTCGACTGTAGTTCCTGTCCTAACTAACTTAAAAAACCTTGGAAGATAAACACAGAACCACTGCCTGGCATAGAGGAGGGTGATTTGTATTGAGAGTGGATACTTAGAATTAGAACTTAAGAAGAACAAATGTTTAGACTGGGTTTTAAGCAGAAAACAGGTTACTGCGGAGAACAGGAATGGCCATGAATGGTTTAGCCATGGTCTTTACCACGCCTGATTTAGAGTCCATGTTAACCTTCGATCCATCTGGTCCATCTCCACTGAGAACTTTCCAATCAAAACACTGAACCATAGCTGTAACACTACAATTAATCAAACTTGAGGTCATGTTGGTCCCAGGGCACATTCTCCTTCCTCCACCAAAAGGGACGTAAACCTGTAAGTTTTGCCCCTTGGCGTTGTCCTGTTCAGTCAAGAACCTCTCTGGAATAAAAT
>Ga0307509_10012149_pt1 | contig 10328 bp, 12 predicted proteins | sample 10_EM_MG_FD_202245 | JGI IMG/M metagenome (GOLD analysis project Ga0307509, IMG submission 202245) | Populus trichocarpa ectomycorrhiza microbial communities from riparian zone in the Pacific Northwest, United States - 10_EM | ecosystem: Host-associated > Plants > Roots > Unclassified | place...
GTCCCACACTGATATGCCAAGTGATCGTCCCTGGATCTCCTAACGATCCGCGTCTCAATCACGAAAAAGCGCTTTGACCCGGCTCCGGGCAACAGCCAACTTCAGGCCTTCTCACCCGCCGCGCACAAACCGTAATGCAGGAAAAACGCGCTTACCCGGCCCCCGAATTCAGCGTACAATAAGTAAGATATCGATCGATTAAGAGATCGAACTTTGTTATCTAAAACCAGTCCTTAGGCATATAGTCTTGGCGTGAACCCCAGATACGAGGTCCAACGATAAACGTACTCGCAATAACGCACAACAAAACGGGCCCGGATATACTATCTGTGCCCCCGGTTCAGTGAATTTAGTATTGTCGGCGCGACTCGATGAAATGGGACCCACCCGCACGTGTCTGTACAACGTTTTACATCCCCATTTCCTCCATTTTCAAGATTCCCACCTTGCTGAATCGTGGTAGAACCGCAGCAAGATCGGGTAATTCCTCCACCACCACCAGCGTCAGGGCCAACTTTTCGCTTCCAGACAAGGAAGGATCGAGTTGATTCCCGAGCTGGCAGAACACCTCGTCGAAGGTCCCAACTTCATCCAGTGCTTCATCCAACTCGGCGCCGGGTGGGAAAACGGTGGTGTCGATGATGATCTCGGTGAGTTGGGTTGATGTGATTGAAGAGAAGAATTCCGGAGGTGGTAAGATGGCTGCCCACTGTGAGGAAGTGTATATCGTTAGGCTTCGCAGATTCTGAAATTTCAGCGCCTTGGGTCGATTTGTCGGGGAGTCTAAGGGATTTTTTTAAAAAGACCATTCAACCAACAACAAGCGCTCTTACAATCGCTCTCAGCCCAGAGTATGTTGAGCCTTTCCAGGTGCTCGGCGGATTTAGCCAGCAACCTGTTCCATCCCGTGTCTAACAACCAACACTCCCCATTCACAGACATCTCACGGAACTGAAGGTCGTGTTCGGCAAATAGGCTGACAAATTGTTCGGATGAATCATTCCAGTCCTCCAAACGGAAAGTGCCCTTGAACGTTCGGTGTTCTGGTAAGGGGTGGGGTATCTCTGCGGTTGTGAACCAGATCTCTTCGAGGTCCAGGCGTTCCAGATGTTGGAAAGAGGCGATCAGGGATATCAATGCCTGCGGAGAGCAGAAAGCTCCTCGGACAGTTAGGGAGCGTAGGGTGCCAGAGAGATGCCCGAAAACTTGGGGTATAGAGATACGGTCGATCGTTTGCTGGTTGGCGGTGCATTCCATGGTGAGGACCTGGACATTGCGGAAGAGGGAAAGGTGCTGGAGGAAGCGAGCCTGGGAGTCGGGTAACCGGTAACACTCTTTCTCGAGGTGACGATTGCTGAAAGCAAGTTCTCGAGTGTAGAGGTGTGGGCCGTTTGGTGCTGCGGGGATGGATTTGGACCACTTCATGAACTCCGAGATGGATCTGAAATTAACATGACCGAAGAGGTATCTTCTGCAGCTGGGAGCCCAAGATTTAGAGACCAATGCACAGCTTCGGAGGCTGGATCCGTCGGAACGGAGGTAATCGAGGATTTCGTCGATGATTTCGATTGGTATGCGGACCGCGTTTCCATCATGCTAGCAGGAGGGGAGTTGTGAGCCGGCGGGGATGGTTGAAACAAGAGGGACCTCACGATGGGAAATCCTGGCGTGTCCATTGGTATCGACGATGGGAGGGGGGAGGAGGCTTGGATCCACCTTTTTCCGCCCCGCAACACGGTTTTGTCACACGATTGGTAATCAGAGCCGGAGTGAAGATCACCACCCTCAGCTAACCCGCCGGAAGAGATGTGGAGCGAGCACTCACGATAGACTACGCAAGGGCTATTTCAGTCCTTGGAGGTAAGAAAAGAACCTTCGCGTGACCGATCCTTTGTTTGTGGTCGAGGATACGTCAGGGAAGAACGAAACGTGAAAATGACCGGCGGGGAGAGCGAAGGTTACAGCTGAGGGGACGGTTAGGATCTAGCGAACACTGGGCGAGCCTCTCCACGCCTGGGTGGGGGCTCGGAGGGACTCGAGCTGGAGCATCTGCGCGGAGCCCGGTTCGGGAGATGCCGTGTGTACGGTTTGTCATCCTGTCGCGTCTGCCAAGCCGTCGATCCCCAGTCGATCCCACTCTTTTCTGACGGCTGCGGCGAGGCTGCTGTCGATTACAGAGACTGCTGCGCTGAAGGCACCCCTGCCTCGAAACTATCCTCGCTGATTATAATAAGTTTGTATAGTGCACGTGCCGCAGCTTCTAGTCGCAGTTCACAAATAGAGCGACCGGATGACCAGCTCGGCGTCCGTCCCAGTATCCTCCCACTGACGATATCGCTTGGCATCCGCCCCACCAGCACGCACTAGTTGCCTACTCCAGGTGCTTATATAGGGGAAAGGGGTCACAGTTGAAATCTCTCAACTCATCGCTTCTCTTATCGCCCTCTCTCATCTTCGAAAATGGCCACCACCAGTACTGCCGGTGCCCCCACACCTGGATTCGTCCCTGCCACACAGCGAACTTGGCGGATCGTGCGCAAGGGTGAACCCGCGAAGGCTTTGGTTCTCGACAACGAAGCCCCTGTGCCAGCTCTGAAGTCTGGACAGTTGCTCGTTCGCGTACAAGCAGTCTCCTTCCACAATGTGTACGGTTTGCTCTTCCTCTCTTTCATCGAACGTGGTTTGTTGATGGCCCTCGCAGCGTGTACTTCCTCATGATACTCCTCCCCAACTCATTGATAAAACGGCCCGCCGAGCTCGAGTTCGCTGGGGAGATCGTGGACGCAGAACCCACCTCAGGATTCGCCCCTGGTGATAAGGTTGTAGGGTTCATCGCGCCTGATACCCATGTCCGTGAACGGAGAGGTGCCCTCGCTCAGTACATCGCGGTCAAACCGGGAGAACTTGTCAAACGCCCAGAGTTCCTCAACACCGTTGAGGGATGTGGCGTCATCGGCGTCGGCTTGACCGCATACCAGGCCCTCTTCGAAGTTGGGAAATTGAGGCAGGAGCCTGGCCAATCCGTTTTCATCAATGGTGGAAGCACCAGTGTCGGGATGTACGCTATTCAACTTGCAAAGTCGTACGGGCTCAAGGTGGTAGCGAGTGCTTCCCCGAAAAATGCCAAACTGGTGACGGAATTGGGGGCTGAGGTACGCACAATTTATCCGTGCGCAGTAGCCCGATTGCTGATCATTGGCGTCCTCTCAGGTTGTCGATTACACCGCGGCCCCGCTTTATGAGACTCTCGCTGAACGTTTCGCCACGGATAAGTTCGACGTCTTCATCGATGCGGTCGGTATGAACCATACCTTGTTGTACACCCGCTCCGAATCCTATATCAAACCCGGAGGGATCTACGTCACATGTGGGCCCCAGCCACCTGGCTTCTTCGCCGCCCTTGGATTCTTCTGGGAATTCAGACTCCGTCCGCGATGGCTCGGAGGTACCAAAAGGCGCTTTGAGTGAGTGCTCCCTGCCCGGTCTGTCGTCAATATTTCCTCTTTGCTGACAGTGGACTGTGTAGGCTGGTCTCGGTTCATCACTCGAAGGAGCAATCTGAGACACTTTTCCAACTCATCTCTGAGGGTACGCTTCTTGAGCCCCACTTAATAAATCTTCGTTCCTCTAACCGGCCTCTGCGAACCTCTATAGGCAAGATCAAGCCCCGCACCGACTCTGTGTATGCCTTCGAAGACGTCCTCAAGGCGTACGAGAAAGTGATCAGCAGCCGCGCCGTGGGGAAAGTCGTTGTTGAGGTTCCTGCTGCCCAACCGCCCACCTCTACCAACCCAGCATCGTAGTCCATTTGTATTCGCGTCCGTTCGTATGTTACTTACTCAGCGTGTACAAGTATTGTCGTATCGTTAATTGATCATTGTTCTGTGTTTTACCGACAGCCGGGCGTGGGTGTGAAATGGTTCCCTGGGATCAAGGTGGGCTCGATCGCGTCGCGTTCCCAAATCCTACCGTCACGACCCTGGAGACTCAACCTGCAACCTGGCCCTTCATCTCTAGAGGAGATTCCACACTCCAACTCCCACCCCGTACTAACGGCCGGTCCCCGTTATCGCGCTCTCCAAAGCCTTCAACCGACAGCCTACACCAATGGGCCTCCCACTTGATCAATCCCCGTTCCTTCGCGCCCTTTCCGACAATGGCCCACAACGAATACAGTCGAGTCTGGCCAAACTATTGAAAGGCTTCGAGAAGTCACCTGAGAGCGGTTCGCGTTATCTCCACCAGCTGGAAGAGATCGTGAGGTTCGCTTCCGGGGGTTCCGTGACTGGTACGCACAAATTACCCCACAAATAGCCGCCCAGTGTCAGAAACTAACGCGTTTGCCCATCAGACGATACATCGTGGACTGAGAACCAACAAACCTACTTCGCGAAGCTACGCCAGAACAACGTTCTCAACCCCGCACTGTCCAATCACGGAAGTTCCACCCCTCCGACCACCACCAACGGAACCAAACGCGTTCTCCCCTCCGAAGAGGACACACCCGCCCATTCGTCCAAAAAGCCAAAACTCGATTCCCAGGAGACGTGGTATCAACACCAAGATTTACTCGAGGATGAGACGGATATCCACAAGTACACAATCTACAACATCTCCGCCACATCTCCCATCCGCAAGAAGGTCAACATCTCGATCCACCAGCGCACGATCCGTATCACTCCCGCCGCGGCCGGCAAAGACAAGGACGGAGACAAGGCCAAACCACAAACCTTGGTGTTCCTACTGAAGGACATCAAGCGTTCGTTCATCCTACCCACCCACGGGAAACAGAAACCGTATTTCACGATGATCATGCTCAGCTCCGACATCACCAACCTGCCGAAAGGCTCCACGACCGATTCCGGAGAGACGCATTGGCAAATCTGCCTCGGATCAGAACTCAGCCCTCCCAACCTCATTACACGTTCCATGAATCTAGCCGACCATCATCACCCGAAAGGCGCGTCGATCTGCCCAGCGTTCGATGCCTTCCAAGACTCTACACCTCACGGCGCGTTCAAACCCTTGACCAGCGACCACACGAACGCTGCCGGTCGGTCGGGCGTGGATGGATACAGAGCTGCCAAACCTGGTACTTTGTGGCTTTTCCGTCAGGGAATCCTGTGGGACGCCAAACCCATCGAATTTTGGGCTACCGCAGATTTGGTCCCGGCCGATGGAGGTGAAGATGGGCAGGCCCTGGGTGGGGTGCGGATGTTGAGCGCCACGGGTAGGACGTGCACAGTTATCCTTCGAAGGCGGATTCCCAAGACCGAGGAGGACGGTGATGATGAAGATGATGGTGGGGGGGACGCCGTTGAGACGGACTTCGGGATGATCGAGGGGAAAGAGCAGGAGGGTATTTCCGATTGGTGCAGGAAATATTCCAAGAACTTTGGAAGATCCTCCTCCACTGCTGCCTCGACCACCCAAACCTCGACCTCAGCTCCATCGGCATCCACCAAAGGGAAGGGCAAGGCTCGTGCGACCGATGACGATATGGAAGTTGACGGAGAAGGTGAAGCCATTGGGCATCTCGACCTTTCGAACAATCCGATGGCGGAAGATGAGGGAGATGTCGACGACGACAATTACACAGCCTCCGACTCAGAGGTATCCGATGACAGCGGCTCCGAAGATAAAGGCGGCAGCGACGACAGTGCGGAGGAGTCGGGAGAGGGTTCAGATGGGGAAGGCGAGGGCGAGGGTGAGGAATCTAGACCGGAACCGGAGTCGGAAGACGTCGAGGAGGAGGAGGATGAGCCACCGTTGGACCCGAAACACCATCCGCTGCTACGGCCTGGAGCGATGCCCAAGAACGTCAGCAAGGCGGTATTGAACGCTGTCGTTGGGATGATGGAAGAGGACTTAGGGATGCCCGCCACGGGGGGTGATGAGGAGGACGAGTTGGACGATGATGAACTGTAGAACTATAGAACCCTGCCCCTACATGTAGTCTAGTAATTTTGAGGAATTCACGGAGCATACCTCATCTACCCTCACGTGGGCCTTCAGAACTTAGCTCTGCGTGGGGCGGAGAAGGGGCAAGTGCTGGGGCTCCTGGAGTATTGAAGCGCTCAACCTCCGCTGGAGGGAGAGCGGAAGCTCAGCCAAGCATGGCAAAACTTACATCACACGGAATCCGTGATGCAGGGTCAGGACATTCAACGGGGCCTGCGGTTCGCCGTCGGCGAGCTCGCAATGGTCGACCAGACGAAGGTTAACGTTGACCTGGCCGAGTATACCCCTCAATCGGGATCACAGTGGGATGGTGGCCACCTAGGTGGGTCAGGCAAAGAAATCTCCAGTCGCTGTACTTTGGTATTTTGGCTTACACAGACGAACTACACTGCATCGCGATAAACCGTTCTTCCACCCCAGGAGCCGCCCTCACGCCTATTTCACTGGAGGGTATCCCACGCAGACACTATACTGTCAACCCTGTGCTCAACGCGTGAGACGTGTTCCCGGAGTTGGTCCATCTCCTCTGCCGATACGAATACGTTGTCCAGATTGATGATCGAGATTACGGAGAGCTTCGCACCCCTCGACGCCCGTTCCTTCGCCATACTCAACATCTCGTTAAGGCGGTACTGAGGGGCCGTACGTTTGATGTAAAGAGAGAGCTGTTCCAACTTGGGGCACAGTATGGTTTTGGAGGGGTTCCTTCTTGGATTTAGGGCGAGGATAAACGGAAGGTAGGTGGACCGAGAGAGCGTGAGGGTACGAAGGTCTTCCATGGAGCGGAGGGTTTGGTAAAGACTCCACCTCTCAATCTGAGTGGGGACGCTGGGCTGATAATCACACAGCGTTATCGCCAGTCGCTGGTTCCTCGAAAGGTCGAACTGGTCGAGGAGGGTCCATAAAAATTGAATCATTCCAACGTTGGGTTGGCCACTTCCATGTACCCGGTTACCAGATATGTAGATCCCCCCACTTGGTCCGTTGAACCGCACGTATCTCCCTTCAGGACCAAAGTAGAGGTTTGTTGTGGTAATGTGAGAGAGGTTTCGGAGATTTTCGAGAGTTTTGGGAGAGTAGGACGGAATCAGGGACTCGCCACGAAAGGTAAACTCCAGACGCAGCAATGCCCCGACTGAGATGGAGAGGTGATCGAGGAGAATGGAATGTGGTGGTTGCGCAACAAGACTGAGATCCTTCAGGCGGGGGAGGGATACCACCCTATCAAGGGCGTTAGAAACGCTTGGGATCGAATTGTGGAATCGAATGTGGCGGAGGCGAGGGACAGACTTGAAAAAGTCGAGGAGCTGAGTTAAAAGGATCTGATCCTTGGGGACGTGACAAAAGTTGAACGTCGTGAGGTTTGATAGATTTCTCCAAGGCAGCGGCATGGTGACCCCCGTCAGGCTTAACTCGCGCAACGATGAGAGGTCTCCGTCGAAAAACTTGTTTGGAGGGATGGGGCCTTGGTAGTATGTGAGGGTGATGTTCAGCGTATTGAGAAGCGGGACCGGACGAGAGAAGTGTTTGACCAGAACCGGGAAGACCTTGCTTGGACCTCCGGAGATAGACAGGGTCCCGAGTCGACCGATGTGCCGAACCGCCAGAAAGAACGCTTCCTCTCGATAAACCGGGTTCAGAAGGCAGATCTCCAAAGGGCAAGTCTTTGAACGTTCGATGTAGACCTTGGTTTTTTCGACGCTGGTACAATCCAAGCGGGCCCACAACAAGGGATGTGACATGATGATTTCCCTCCAGCCCCGACATACGTGGGTTAACCTGATCAACCCCACATCCCTGTAGCTATCCTCCCAGTAGGCCGGAATCGTGGAAAAGATATCCGGAGGGATCCTGTTGACGGGGGCGAGGATGTTCTTCGTGGACCGAGCCAGGGTGAGCACCTGCAACGCATCACGTTCGATAGCGTTGGCCTAAGAGAGTACGAAACTGTAAGTCACCATGTACATACAGATTAACTTTCTTTCCCCATCACCTCACCTCAGCCTCGTTCAAAGTCATCGCGATCCTGCAGGATCGCGTTTCAGCACTTCAATAATTGTCCGCCTGGGAGGCCCGGGCGTACCGTCCACCGGAAGCGGCAACCTCTAACTTCCTTTTGGCTGCACATAAGAGTTGAGAAATAGAGAATTCGTCGCAATCGATGGCGGTGGACATGTTGGGAAGTTGTAGGTCGCACTCTAACCAGAGCGGGTCGTCATTTCCCCGATCAGCCGCCGAATTGTCGCAACTCCGCAACCCCTTGCACGCTCAAGGATATCTTTGACCATTCGACAGGAGCCCCCTCCCAGTAAATATTGTGAGATACGCATGTGTAGATACCCTAAGCGATCTATCTGACACAAGAAGCTTCCGTCCAGGAGAGTGGGGACATCTGTGCACTTTGCGAAAGAGGTTGGGCTGAGCGTTCCGCGCGACATCCAAGTCAGGACTTTCACCTGAGTCCCCGGGTCCCTGGGGATAACACTGGCCTGATTGCGAATGTGAATGCCTATTCACGAACGCGCCATCGGATATGAGCTCATGCCCAAGGTATCTCGAGGAAGAGCCGTCGGATTGACACACTTTGGCTTCACACAACGCCACAAAGCCTACGCACGGAATTCGTGATGGAGGGTCAGGCCCAGGGCGTTCAACGAGCCCGACCTGTGGTTCGTCGTCAGGGAGTCCGCAACGACCAACCAGACAGAGGTTGACCTGACCGAGTACAACCCCTGATCGGGACCACAGTGAGATGATGGCCACCTAGGCTGGTCAGGCAAAGAAAATGTCCACTCGCTGTACTCTGTTTTTCCATGGCAGTGTGTTAGCTTACACAGACGAACTAAACTGCGTCACGGTAAACGATCCTCCCCCCCCCATGAGCCGCCTCGACACCGGTTACGCCTGTCAACGGAGGGTATCCCACGCAGACACGATACTGTCAACCCTGTACTCAACACGTGAGACGTGTTCCCGGAGTTGATCCATCTCCTCTGCCGATACAAATACGTTGTCCAGATTGATGATCGAAATCACGGAGAGCTTCGCACCCCTCGACGCCCGTTCCTTCGCCATACTCAATAGCTCGTTAAGGCAGTACTGATGGGTCGTACGTTTGATGTAAAGAGTGAGCTGTTCCAACTTGGGGCACAGGATGGTTTTGGAGGGGTTCTTTCTTGGATTCAGGGTGAGGATGAATGGAAGGTTGGTGCACCGAGCGAGCGTGAGGGTGCGAAGGTCTTCCATGGAGCGGAGGGTTTGGTAAAGACTCCACGTCTCGATCTGAGTGGGGGCGCTCGGCTGATATTCACACAGCGTTATCGCCAGCCGTTGGCTCCTCGAAAGGTCGAATTGGTCGAGGAGGGTCCATAAAAATGGGTTATTCCAACGTTGGGTTGGCTACTTCCATATGTCCGGTTTCCAAATATGTAGATCCCCCCGCTTGGTCCGTTGAACCGCACGTATCTCCCATCCGATCCGAAGTAGAGGTTTGTTGTAGCGATGTGAGAGAGATTCCGAAGATTCTCGAGAGTTTTGGGAGTGTAGGACGGAATCAGGGACTCCCCGCTACGAAAGGTAAACTCCAGACGCAGCAATGCCCCGACTGGGATGGAGAGGTGATTGAGGAGACTGGAATGTGGTGGTTGCGCAATAACACTGAGATACTTCAGGCGAGGGAGGGATACCACCCTTCCAGCAGGGGCATTAGAAAAGTTTGGGATCGAATTGTGGAGTTGAACGTGGCGGAGGCGAGGGACAGACTGAAAAAAGTCGAGGAGCCGAGCCAAGATGGTCCTATCCTCGGGAATGTGACAAAGGCTGAACGTTGTGAGGCTCAATAGATCCCTCCAAGGTAGCGGCATGGTGACCCCCGTCAGGTTTAATTCGCGCAACGATGAGAGGTCTCCGTCGAAAAGTTTGTCGGGAGTGATGGGGCCTTGGTAGGGTGTGAGGGTGATATTTAGCGTATGGAGAAGCGGGACCGGACAAGAGAAGTGTTTGACCAGAACCGGGAAGACCTTGGTTGTACTTCCGGAGATCGACAGGGTCCCGAGTCGACCAATGTGCTGAACTGCCAGAACGAACGCTTTCTCTCGATAGACCGGGTTCCGAAGGCAGATCTCCAAGGGGAAAGACTTTGATCGTTCGATGTAGACCTTGATTTTTTCGACGCCGGTACAATCCAAGCGGGCCCACAACAAGGGATGTGACATGATGATTTCCCTCCAGCCCCGACATACGTGGGTCAACCTGATCAACCCCACATCCCTGTAGCTATCCTCCCAGTAGGCTGGAATCGTGGAAAAGACATTTGGAGGGATCTTGTTGACAGGGACCATCCGTAGGATGCACCCGATCACTCGGCA
>Ga0307509_10012150_pt1 | contig 10328 bp, 8 predicted proteins | sample 10_EM_MG_FD_202245 | JGI IMG/M metagenome (GOLD analysis project Ga0307509, IMG submission 202245) | Populus trichocarpa ectomycorrhiza microbial communities from riparian zone in the Pacific Northwest, United States - 10_EM | ecosystem: Host-associated > Plants > Roots > Unclassified | place...
CCCCCCCCCACCAACCGCTGGTCGTGATGTGTCGCTTCTGCTGCCGATAGCCTTTTCTGCTTGCTCTCTTCTTCCCTTTCTTCTTTTTCTCTCTCTTCCGCTTTGTGATAAAGAGGTAGGTGAGCGCAGAGGAATCGAGTAGGAAGTGTGTGAGGTGATGGAGACGTTGGCAAATTTGAAGGTGGAAGAGATGATTGTATTAGAAGGTTAGTGGGAGGTGGGGGGGATTGTCCTGAGGTGGGAGCAGAGAGAAGCGAAAATTCCACCTTGGCGATAGCTTTGCCCTAAATGGAGAGGTCTTCGGGTAAGGGTGAGAATAGTTGTGTCGAACAGTTTTTTTTTTCCTTCCCCTTGTCCTTCTTGACTGGTTGGCTTGCAACGGGTGAAGGGGTTAGGAACAGGAGGCGAGTTTTTCTTGTTGACTGTGCAGCCCAAGGCTGGAGGCGAAGTTGACTAGAGAAAGGGAAAATAATAATAAAAATGATAATAATAGTGGTATGATAGTAATAATAGGAAGGGTTTAAGGAAGGAAGGAGGGTGAATGTATGAACACCAGTATCGTACAATACACCACAGAACAGGATAAATTTAATTACTTGACAGAAGAACAGATAGAGTACCGGTACGAGTAGATCGCAGCAGCACGTTTCTTTTCTCTTTTTCTTGCCTAAACTGAAGGTATCTCTCTGCCAGCCCCTCCGCCCCCCCTTTTTTTTTCCTGGTACGGGCTCTCCTCCACTCCTTTCGGGCATTGCCTTTTTTCTTCTTTTCTTTCCTCTTCTCTCACTGGCCCATTTTTGGTTCGTCTCACTCTTGCAGACTTTGTTGATCTGTTGGTTCTTCTGATACTTGTACTTTCACCCCTCACCAGAGCGAAAAGAACCAGCGAGAATCAGAGAGCAAGGGAGGGAGGAAGAGAGAGGGGGAGAAAGAGAGAAAGAGAGAAAGAGAGAAAGAGAGAAAGAGAGAAAGAGAGAAAGAGAGAAAGAGAGAAAGAAAAGAATTAGTTGAGCTCGTTCTCTCAATCAGTTTTATTAAGTTTTCTACTGTTATAGCCTCGTTATTTATTCCCTGAGCTGAAATCAAAATTTTGTCGATGGCACTAATTTACCAGCACTTGTACGAGCACCGTCCAGTTACAGTACCATTCATCAGCTAAAATATCTTAAAAACAGCCACATGGAAATTACAAGTAGACTATCATGGAATTTTGAGAACCTTCCTTGGCGAGCTACTATGATGTAAATTTCGACCACGTCGTGCAGGTACAGTACTCGTACACCTCCTCCCCCCCTCTCTCTCACTCTCCCCTGCCTTGTCCCCATCCCCCCCCCTCTGGCATCAAGAACCACCACCACCACCACTCTCAAAAAGCTATTGGTGTCATCTCACCACCAACCTGCACCACAAGTGCCCAGCCTCTGATATACAAATTCTGTTGCCTTTCGTCCCTTCATTGTTAGGGCCTTTGAAGAATTCTTCTACTGTACTAGTACTCGGCCAGCTATTCAGCGCCACCTCATATCGCAAATGGTAGATGGTAGATGGCAAGGTGGATATTAACTCAAGCTAGGGAGGAAAGGAGCAAATGGCACCGGGGGGGCCTACCAAGTGAGGAGTCTCCTCTCCCCGTCTCAACGAAACCACATGTCTTTAAAGGTCACCGTAATTCCAACAAGCGCCGCCTTACGCAGAATGTTATGGAAGTTTTAGTTGTTGTTTTTATTTTTATTTTTTATTTTTATTTTACCTCTTTCCTTCGAACATTTCACGCTCGGTCATAAAACGATCTCTCCCAATCCCTCCTCCCGACCGGGAGAAATCCCAAGGAAGCCACCCAAATAAGCAAGAAATGCAACGCATTCCCAAAATCCAATCGTTGCATCACGGGGAGGCAGCCGCAAACCTACCGTAATAAACCATCCATACCCGACCAAAACACAAAACCGGGGTCGAAAAAGTGATAGATAACTTGTCATGACAGAGGCTCGGGCTTAGGCTATATCAAAGGTTAAATCGGGTGAGACCCTATTTGATATCCTATGTTAAACAATATCAATACACCGATAACAGCAGGGAAACGGGTTTGAAAGAAGAAAAAGTACAAAGTATCATACTGCACCGGTTCTCGAGTACTGCACGAGTACTAGCCGATTTCAAAAGTATCCGGACACCTTGGCGCCAAGACACATACAAATCTGCGCCAAGGTGTCCGGATATTAAAAAAAAAATCAGCTAGTACTGGACCCTCCCAAAACATCCGCCCTGCCAAGACTTAAAACCGGATTGCATCATGATGCACGGATTTTGTGCTACGATACTTCTGGCTTGAGAGATTTCTCCCCGCCCCTTTTCGTCCCTTTTTCCCTCTTTCATTTTTTTCTTTCATTTCAAAAAGCCCGTGTGTGGCTGGTGATCTCAGCCACAGTATGTTATTGGTTGTGAACTGCTGGGAGAGACTTAAAGTCATCATCTGGTCTTTGGGGTTTTCGGGAGGTGATACGGATTCGCTCGACACAGGAATAATAAAAATGGATGGAGAAATTGCACCACGTTCACCCCGAGCTCTCAGTATGATACTTTCGGCGTACTCAAAAAAATAATTTCGGGCCAGGTTGGTGAAAGTAGAGGGCGCGGTGGTGGTGGTCAGGACCGGCTTGACTGCTGGAGGCGTAGCGATCTTTCGTGAAATTAGGGTTAACCATATTCTTCATACCAGTACCGGCACTGCACCGTGAGATTATGGTACCGGTATCTTACCGTACTCGTGCGGCTAGGGTAAATTCTTGATATCGAGGTATCATACTCGTGCAGCGAGCCTGAGAAAGGATATGAGTAAGAAAGCAAGTGTCACGGAAGACAGTGGTGCATACATTGGTACATTTTGGGTAACCCATCTTGGCGCAAGGAGGGCAAAAAGGCAATCAAGCACGAAATCTCACACTCCCGCAATGAAGCCTCGGTGCGGCCTCCGTTTCCACGGCTTTCACAGAAAGCCGAATCCTATCGTGGAATTAGAGGCGTTAGGCGAGCGACCAACCCTCCCGCACTAACCGCTTCACACAGTTCCCCATAGATCAATAGCCGGCCAGCCTCTTTTAGCTTGCAGGATAACAGATAACAGATAACCCGCCCCGAGTGATTCCACATGAACTTTTAACGGAGAATGAGTGCCCCGCTTGCGCTGTCCGATATGGGTATCAACCGCTCGGCAACTTGTCCCCTCTCTAGATGGCGAAAAGCATAAGCAGGGGGCGTCCTATCGGGGGTAGAAAAAGTGAATGCGTGGCCTCGAGATACTACCGGTATGGCTAGGGTATGATCGGACAGTGCCGCTCTTCCTCCCGCCTGCATATAGCTGGAGCCTGAGCTCCTCCAAGGTACACATACATTATATTTTTGGACGGAATTGGCAATACCATCGTCTGTCGGTAAGTGGGCGTATTGCATAAGAGATATGTACTCATATGCGCAGCAATCTGATTTTCGAGCTTCGAGTGTGTGTGTGTGTGTGTGTGTGTGCGGGTGAGAGAGGTTTATGTTATCCAATCCACGTTATTATTGTGGTGCTTTGTTCTGATCGTTTTATTTCTCAGGTCTGGTCGGAATGCCGAAGGGTTTGTTTTGTTTCGGGGGGGGGGGGGTGTGATTCGGGAATACCGGGATGAGTGGATGGGGTGTTATAGGTTATGATACTTGTAAATTTATCATGGCTCTCGGGTGGTGGCAGGATGTGTAACCGCGAATTCCCGTTGAAGTCTTGTGGCGCCCTTGGCCAGTGCAGGTAGCATGATCGGGGGAGGAAAATGCTTTGAGTGCTGTGCCGGTACGGTACGGTACAGTGCTAAGAGAAGGCGCAAACGGCGCCGAGAACTCGGAGGACATTTTTCTTTTTCTTTTCTTCTTCGGAATCTGAATCAGCCACGGGGATGCAGACATGCTAAGTTTTTTTTTTTTGTCATTTGGGGTGACTGGATTGGTGGAGGAAGGGAAGGGCTCACTTCTTGAGGGCCAGCTGCCAGCCCTGCGGCTGGCCATTGGTTTGCTGGAGAAAAGTTGACGCTATGATACTTACATCCAAAAACCATCATAGACTACCAAGTTGCAAGATCTGCCATGCTGGATGTGTTGGAACCTGTTACGGTAACTGGAGCCCGCAATTCTGTTAACTTGACTTTTCACCCGCTTGAAAAATTTTTGTGATATCACATTTTGGGTTGTTGGCAGAATACTACTGGTTGCAAACGCGGCTGAGAGGATTGTACTGGCTGAGTGGAAAAGAAGAGGGGAAGTGTGAATAGCTTCAAAGAGGGGAAATTAAAGACTTCGCTTAGGTTCAGGTTGAGATATCTTGGTTTACCGAGTAATACCTGGGCCATAAGACGGGGGATTTGATCCCTGTCAGAAGATAAAGAGTTGGATTCACCTTGAGAAGGCGTCAGCACCCATTACAAGTGCTGAATTCCGGAAACAAGATGGAAATGTCGAGGATGAGTGCTGGGCGTGTTACGCCAGAGAGATATGATGGAGGGAGAAGAGAGGGGGCGGATAACGCCCAAAAGATGTTAACGAGGATGCTGGTCACCTCATACAAACTACCATGCGGACTGACTTTTCAGTTCGCACATACGGACGGATGCCGGAGTGAAGGAAGGGATGAATCATGGAACGGATTCATCAAAAACAGCGACCGGAGGACTGTTAGCGAATTGAACGCGGTTGTTAGGGGACTGATGAATACATCGGGGTGCGATGGATGCTCCATGGTGAAGGACACGACAATGGGAATACTGTTTGACCATTCCAAGGACTCAGAATACGTGCCGTCGGCCCATTCTGCTCAGAGCGACTACATATCGGTCATGTCGCCGAGTTCGACAGCAGCGAGCTGGCCAACATCGGTGGGACAGGGAAGTATCCCAGAATCGGAAAGAGCCCTTTACGGGAAAAAGTTCAAGTTGGACAGATCCTCCGACTCGGACTACACACCTCCACCAAGCAAAAAAACGGTGAGAGCATTGGGTTCAAAGGTGGATGTACCTATGACCCTCAAGAACGGGAAGGACACCGAAGATTCTGGTGTAGGAAACAGCAGATGGGCCGTAATCCCGGAAACGCAGGAGACACTGCCAGAGACAGTCCGGTATACCCAATCCCGATCGCAGACGAAGGCTATGTTGGAAGAACTGGTCAAAATCCACACCCCGGAGGCCGTACCCGCAGTGGTGGAAGATACACCAATGACGGAAAACGACGGGGGTAGCATGGAAAACCGAATGGATCGTGTGGAAAAACGGAGCCTTGATCTACAGAATGAAGTAGATGAACTGAAAGACAAGGTCCTGGACCTTGAAATTGAACTCAGGATGAAGAACAAACCTGAGCCAAAGAGGGTGTCAGCAACGGTGCCCGCCATCCCACTTCCCTGGAAGGATAAGGGAAAACAAAAGGCCAAGATCAGAACGGCCGATAAAGAGAAGGCGGTGGAACAACCGACCACTACGATCCCACAGATGGTGCCAACCTACGAGAACGGGATGACATACAGCAAGGTTGCTGCTGACGAGACGGGAACTAAGGAGTTCAGTATCGTCAGAGGGAGAAAACGGTTCGGGGAGAAAAAACCAGCCACTGTGGTAGTTCCCACTGAGACAAAGGAACAGGAGAGACACCTGAAGATCAGGTTCAATACACCCAAAAGTATGGTGACAAAACTACCTGTAGGAATAAACCTGGAAACGATTAGGAACGGGTTGAACGAATGCCTCTGGAACCTCAACGAAAGGAAGGCATACTTCTCTGTTGCCAAGTTGAACAGGTTCGGGGACGTTCTACTGGCATTGAGAGACACCAAGGTGGAAGACATCCACTACTACCTGACAGCCCTTGGAGAGGAGTTGGGGAACATGGGTCTGAAAAACATCAGATTCGAAAGAGACGCCGAAAAGATCAAGATCTTTGTCGGTATGGTTCCACTGGCAAGACCCGGGAAAGGTACATGGTCCCCCTCCGACTGGGACGACGTGAACGCGTTCAGATCGATGGCAAACGACATCGAACTCAGCAACATGGGCGTTACGTTGGCGGCCAAACCATCATGGGTGGGCAAGCTGGAAAAATTCCACAAGCGGAAACAGTCAACTGCTGGAATACTTCTGGTAGTTGAAATGAACCCGGAGGTTAAGGCTATGATGGCCAAGGAAACCCCACGGATGATCGTGTCCGGTAAACCCAGGATTTGCCGTCCGTGGAGAGAGAGGAGAACAACAGCGTACTGTGCACACGGTGCATGAAGATCGGACACGTTGGAGCGGGATGCAATGCGGTGCCGGTGTGCAAATACTGCCGGAAGGACCACATATTCACGGAATTCTGATGCAGTGTGACGGGATGTGTGAACACCAACGATGGATGCAAACACTACCAAGTGTGGTGTATGCAATGCGAAAGCAACGAGCACATATCCGGGGACAAGGAATGTCCCGCCATTAGGAAAAGCTCGAGCTCCCCATCACGGCTGGGTCAGAACACCCCTGTGGTATCGAACCCTACATCGGTGACCGGGGTGGCCGATAGTACAAGAAACCGGGAAAGGAACAAGACGAATACCGGTAGAGGTACTCTACTGATTGATCAACAATCAAGGAGTAACGAGATGAAACGGGTCGGTAACGCATTGGTTCCCACCCCGAGATACGATCTGCGGAAAAAGGAACACGGTACGGTTACACCCGGAGCCAGAGTAACCGAATATGAGAAAATCGGTGAAGTGGAAGGAGTCCCGGTGGTCCGGGGTAGACCACAAAAGATTGATAAGGGGAAGGGTAGGGCCAGACCCTCATCTGTACCGACCAAAAGCCGCGAAACCGACGAGGATGGTTCCCAATTTATGAGGGGATCATACTTGTTCGGCGAAATCAATAAACCCTTGTAAGTATGAGGGTTACAACTTCTACGATAAACGTGGGGAACAGTTTGGGTAACCGGGAACTAGTGATGGAATTACTTTCATTTGTTGATTTGTTTTTTATTTTGGAAGTGCCTGCCAAGAGGAAGGAGGAAAAGGAGGAATGTGAGAGGGCAGGGTTTGAATTATTGTCCTTTTGTAAAGGGAGCGGGGTGGAAGTTTTTGTTAAAATGGACATTGTAGGATTAGTTTCATTGGTTAGACATAATGAGTGGAGCACGGTGGTGAGATACAATACGGCGAAAGGGGAGGAAAAGTTATTTGGAGGAGTGTATCTCAGACCGGGCGAAAAGAAAGAGGAAGCGATGACGAAGCTGGAATCGTTAAGCGACTGCGACATAATTGCGGGGGACCTCAACGCCAGACACTCCAGATGGGGGTCAAAAGGTGGGGACAACCAGAAGAACACTTACGGATACGCGGTCAATGATTATACGAACAACCATGGATACTGGATCGACGCACCCGACATGCCAACTTTTAGGGACATATCGGTCATCGACATATGCCTGAAGAAGGGTGACGAAAGATCAACATGGACGGACAAAGCAGCTTTGGAACATCAAGGGATAATTACCAGACTGGATATGGAAATCCCAGGGAACTACATCGAACCCCAGATTGGATGGAAGAAAGTTGATTGGAAAGTGGTGGAATATGAACTGGGGGAGATATGCAAGGAGGGGGGCAGTTGGGACGACATAATGGAACTGGTAAACAAACAACCCAGAAAGAGGAGGGTCCGTGGCACGGACGAGTAGTACAACGAGGAAATAGCACGAATGGCGGCGGACACGAAATTCCTGAGAAGAGGTGGCAAGAAAGAGGAATGGTCGCTCGCCAGAAAAGTGCTAAGGAACAGGTTGATCCAAGGAAGATATGATAACCTGAAGAACAAACTAAGCAAGGCCAAGGACCCGGAGATTTTCCGAATGGTCAAGGACTTGGAAGGGAGACGGTCGATACACCCGATTAAAGAAATGGGTGGACTACAGAGGTACACACACAAGGAGATCAGCGACATTATAGCTAAGCTGATCGAATCGAACGAACCCAAGGAATGGTCCAATATCGAGGTTGATATAATGGTGGACGCCCAAGAACTGAGGGACGGGCTGAACAGATCACCGAACAATACAGCTGGCGGGTACGACGGGATAAGTTATCCGTTCCTACGATTTTGGTTTAAAAACCAGGAACAGCACATGGTGGATACGACGAACCACCTAATCAGATATGGCGAACCAAGATGGCATGAGGCGAGAACCGTCCTAATACAGAAAGCCGGTAAAGACGATTACCAGATGGCCAAGGCGTGGAGGATGATACACCTCCTACCAACGGTGGCAAAGGTCATCGATCGAATAATACTACGAAGAATGGAAAACGATGTAGTATTAGGAGATACACAATACGGATCGCGGAAGGGACGATCGTGTCACGACAGGGTCAAGCAAATGATGGAATTCCTCAAATACCACAAAAATAGTCACAGAGCGGTGATAACCATGGACGTGGAATGTGGATTCGACAACATCAAGACAAACCTGTTGGTGGACATTCTGAGACACAAATCCTGTGACAACGAAATCGTTAAATGGATCAACAGATGGATGTCAGCCCGGCGAATGAGGCTGAAATTCAATGGGAGAATGAGCAAGGCTTACCGGACCGACAAAGGAGTACCACAAGGGTCTCCAATATCTCCGTACCTGTTTGGTGTATTCGTGGAAGAAATATTCAAACCGCGTATAATATACACCCCGACTAGGAGCTGCATCGTAAGCAGTTATATGGATGACAGAACGATTGTGGTCGCAGGAAAAACCCAGAAAATCGTGATGGACTTGATCGTGGAACTTTTCGAGGACTGCAACCCGATAGCCAAGCTACGGAACATGTCCTTTGCATTGAAAAAGACGGAATGAATGGGCATGGGGAAAAAGAGGTGGAACGGACTGGCAACCGGGGAAGGGTTGATTATACCAGTAGATGTGATAAGGATACTGGGGTATCTATTGGACATGGACGGGGAGGTGAACGGACATACCGAATACTGGCTGGAAAGAGGTGTGGGGGTAAGAAGAAGGATAGCCAGTATTGGTAGAAGGTATGGATCGAAGGGTGGCATTGGCGCCTGGGAATACAATCGCCTGATTAAATCAGTTTACCTACCAACGGTATGGTACGGTCTCGAGTTCGTTGCCGGTGACGAGAAGATGTTGAAGAAAATACAAATCCACATCAACGACACCATATGATCTGGGCTGCGAATGCCGATAAAAACAGCGAACAATATCCTTTTAGCGGAGGCCGGGATAGTTCCTACACATATACAAGGAAGGTACTTGAGAAGGAGATGCCGGCAACGTGACATCAACAAAGGGTACGGGAAAGAATACCCATGGTACGGTTGTTTGAGTGCGGGGTGGGACGACGAAACAGTTATCCCGATGAAGTACATCTCGGAACACGAAATGATAACACGACCGGTCACGAAGATAGCGAAGGACAAAACAGCTGCGGTGAAAGAACATACCGAACTGATGGAAGTGCTCACGACGACGGCGGGAGCGTCTTGGGTATACAGCGACAGTGTCAGGAGGAACGAGAAGGGAGCGGTCGGATGGGTATGGATGGAAGGGGACGGGCACATCACCGCAAAAAGGGGCATTGCAATCCACGGAAAGTACGATTCCGTTAGAATTGATTTGGCGGCAATCGCTTGCGCGATAGACGACGCTATCGTGAGAAAGGTAAAGACATGTACACTTTTCACGGACTGCATACCGGCCATTGGAACTATCAATTCGATGCAAAAGGAAGGACAGGGAGCTGGGGTATGGGACATATTGGTTCCGATCATGAACCAGCTGGACAAAGTTAGGATCCATTGGACCCCCGGACACGTCGGTATCGATGGAAACGTAGCAGCGGATGAGGTTGCCGGAAAACAAATCGACGAGAATGTACAACCGGGGAGGTGGACTGGGTGGGATGAAGTAGCCGACAATGGGGGTAGAGCGAAGGACCGGAGATCGGCGGAGTTGATGACATGGCACCGGGAACAGGGACATGAGTACTATAAGCGACGCCCTGCGAAGCCCAATCACCTGAAGGGGCTGACGAGACTGGACGCTTACGTACTTATAAGAATACGTTCGGGAACGGACAAGATCGGACATGAGGCAATTGCGGGATACGACGAAAGATTCCACATGACCGAATGCGACAAGTGTAACGACCCTACGATAGGTAGCTACAATCACTATCACCTTAGCCCAAATGGTATACCAAGAGGTATCCAGAGGTGGTATGGTCTCGTATACTTTATACAAATAGCTGGTAAACCTAGGATAAG
>Ga0307509_10012151_pt1 | contig 10328 bp, 11 predicted proteins | sample 10_EM_MG_FD_202245 | JGI IMG/M metagenome (GOLD analysis project Ga0307509, IMG submission 202245) | Populus trichocarpa ectomycorrhiza microbial communities from riparian zone in the Pacific Northwest, United States - 10_EM | ecosystem: Host-associated > Plants > Roots > Unclassified | place...
TAGGCTTTCGTAGGCCGATCGAATTCGGCCTATATGGGCCTAGGCTGTCTTCCGGAGCGGCTTGCCTTAGCCCGGCCTACGGCCTATAGGCCGGCCTACCATCGGCCTGGCCCGTTGGGAACACTGTTGGTGGACGCAGGCCGCGACTCGTTGATATCGTGAAGATGCTGCAGCTCGTCACCCCCTTATACCCACGCTCATGTGCATTGACGCACAAGACTAACGCGCAGGAGTGCAGCGAGTCAAGCTGCTTGATTCGCTGAAAAAATCCTTGAGAAGGCACCGGACGCCCGAATATTCGTGGCTGGGGCCATGTTCGGACTGTGATCGAAATGCGCCTTGCTGGACGGGTGATAAGTGTATCGATACGCCATAGCAAAGACGATATCATTAGCTACCTTCGTGTTAGACTGCGTGATGACCAAGCACCAGATGCCATGGACGAGGGCCCGGAGGCAGAAATCCTGAAGATTCCCGAAAATTTATCCGAAATGTGGGTAAAGACAATGGCATTGTGAATCCCATCCCACAATATCGGCTAATAGACATATTTATTTAGGTTTCTACTCGTTTCCTTAAGCATCGATGCAATCTTGCAAGAATCGACAATATATCGGAGACGAGAGATGCTCAACAAAATGACGGATGGATTCGGGTTGGGAGATGCTTAAGGTACGATCGAACTGATAAAAGAGCAGGATGGGGATAAATCGAGACTTGGACTGGAAGTTTTGATGTGGAGCAGTCATGCTGAACGGCCATTGAGGGCGGATGAGCTCTGCCATGACCTTGGCAGTCGAGCCATGCTCCATGGATTTCAATGCCAGCAATATCCCATCGATTTCAACATTGGTGGGCTGCTGTCACGGGCTTATTATCGTGGACAAGGAGACATCAACTGTGCGACTAATCCACTTTACGCTTCAAGAGTATCTTTCCGGCCATCCCGATATTTTCAGTAGTCCTCAGTCCGCAATGGCAGAGATCTGCTTGACCTATCTGAATTCCGAACAAGTAAAGGCCCTTTCAGGCGATCCCTCTCCCGATATCCGGAACTTGCCCCTCTTCGAATTATTGTTCTTTAAACTGGGGGGTCCACTCGAAAAGGGAATTCTCGGACTGTTCCAGGTCGCTTGCACTTGAGCCGCCCGAGAAATATGATGACCACATATCCCCTAAATATATCTCTGAGCACCAAGGGTACATAATCCTTAGGGATATCGGTAACAAATTCCAGTTCAGTGGACTACACCGCGCATCGTTCTCGGAAATTACTGGGGTCGTAACTGATCTGACAGAGCTGGGCTGCTACAATATCAATGAAAAATATATTATGGGGTATTCACCACTTGCGTGGGTGGCTCATAATGGACACGATGAAACAGTCAGGAAACTCCTCGAGTGGGTAATATTGGCCAAAGACCGCTCTCACTTGCTGCTCAGAACAGACATGAGGGAGTGGTGAGAATTCCCCTCGGAAGTGTAGAGGTCAACCTCGACAAGCGAGAGAGCGACGGCCGGACACCACTGTCATATGCCACAGTGCGGGGGTGAGGGAGTAGTGAAAATACTGCTCGGCAGAGAAGAGGTCAACCCCAACAGCCCAAATCGTGATAGCCGAACACCGCCGTTCGCAGCTGCCGAAGGTGGACATGAGGTAGTGTCGAAAATACCACTCGGGCAGGCAGAGGTAACCCCTGACAAGCCAGACAGTGGCAGGGGCAAGCCGCTCGTGGCTGCTGCTACTGGAGGGCATGAGGGAGTGGTGAAAATACTACTAGGACAGGAAGAGGTCAACCCCGACAACCCAGATCATGATGGTCGAACACCGCTCTGGAATGCCGCGTTTAATGGGTATGAGGGAGTGGTTAAAATAATGCTTGGGTAAAAAAGAGGTAAACCCTGACGAGCCAACCAATCGCGGCAACACGCCGCTCGTGGTTGCTGCTCATAGAGGGCATGAGAGAGAGGTGAAAATGCTACTTGGACTAGAAGAGGTTAGCCCCGATGAGCCGAACAATTACGGCAAAACACCGCTCTCCCATGCGGCTGAGGGTGGACGTGAGGGAGTGGTAAAAATACTACTTGGGCGCGGAGAAGTCAACCCAACCAAGCCAGATAATTCAGGCCGAACACCGCTCATGTTTGCCACTAGGTGCCGCCATCAGAAGGTGATAGCGCTGCTACAGCCTCATCAAGCGATAACCCACATTACCTTTTGAAGCCTAGAGACAACCTCTGGAAATCAATGCCGTTCCCTCCCTTTCAGAATAAGCTGTTCGCGGAAGTCGGCCTTGGATATTACCCGTTGTAGGCGAAGAATCCCATGAGATTGTAAGGTGCATATACGTTATCGGACTGGCTTCTAACCCCCTGCCTATCGCCGTGTGAGAATTTATGGGTCTCCTACAAAGTACAGTGGAATCTGGTCTATGGGCGCAAATAACTCTATTATTTTCGGGGGATTCAGTGTACAGCTTACAGTTTTCGTTCTATCGTATTCGATCTTTTCCCCCCTGCTCTAGATTCTTGCTTGCGGCCTTCTTTTTTTTTTCATATTAGGCTTTATCTCTCTTCCCTTCTCAACCTCTATCCTCTCCCCTGGATGATGGTTAGTCTGTATATAGAGTGTTTTTTTATAGATAGAGCAGATGCGTTATACGATAGTATAGGGATTCTTAAGTAGATTGTGAACTGCGTAGAAATCGCACCTATTCTAAGGCACTAGTTACCGTGGATGGTACGGCGTAATTGACATTAGGTTTTGGGCTGCGTGGATACCCACTCGCTACCCTGATATGGGCATGGCACTGGAGGGTAGGGGCCTCGTAGGTGAGCTGTCTATTAATCTCGCTCGTCAAGCTATCAACTCGATAAGCATGAAACATAGCAGAGAAATCAATAAGAAAGTACACACACTATAGTGGGTCTCAGAGACGACTGCTGTTATCTTCCAGTGGATGCAACATAAAGGTCACCGAATCCTCAACGCTGGAATGTTACGCGTCGTGAGATCAACCTAAAGGAACACTTCTAAGACCATGCTGAAAAGCTATCCAACAATAAGCGAGCTCCCCAAAATTACTAAAAGAAAATGCCCCCAAAACGCAATACAGACTCTTATTGCGGGGTGTCCCATCTGGGTTGGCAATAGACAGACCAAAAAGCCCGGAGTATCACCCGATCCGATCTGCAAGCAAATTGGCGCATGGAGAGGTGGTGGAGTGGATGATGGTGTCGGTTGTAGCAGGAATTATGGTTGTGTGGTATGATTGACTGTAGCTTGAATGGGGTTGGATTTCTAATTAATGAACCAATGGTTCAGCCACCGGCAATTGATACTTTTATTAGTACTGCGACCGTGATAATAAGAAATTGTTCTTCGTTTACGGCGGATTTCGTGTAGTATTGTAACATCACAGCACTGAAGTTTTGCTAAGAAAAGTACCGATACTAAGGTGTGGCCAAAAAGGTTAGAAGAAATTGAGTGGCATGATAAGGATTAGAGAAGGCAGAAAAGGGGGGATATTTGATGATGCTGTTGAGCTGGAGCAGTTAAACCGAGTGATTATTCATGAATCTGCAGATTTTGTTCCACCTATTTCTCAAGGGAGAGACCAGTGTATTGAAGATAGCTAAGCACGAAAAGAGAGAGAGAGCAGAGCAAACCCAGAATCAATGCCGAAGGAAATACCGAAAACTGGTACCCGCCTCTTAGTGCTGGGTTGAGTTGTTCCACTGCCGGAGGCTTTGGTGAGGTAGTCCCCCCCATTGCTCGTTGCCCTTGCCATGGGAGATTGTTACTGCCGATGTATCCCCGGGTGGCAATGAGGGCGTATGGAAGTCCAGCAGGGGTGGCGGATGGGCAATAAAGAACACAAGGTGTAGGAAACATGGTGATCTAGTGGTCGGGAAGCTGGAAGGTGGTATATGTATGGGGGTCCAAGGACCCAGGGTGTCTGAGCTATGACCCATCTCTGGCTCGGCAACAGGCGATACCTTTTTCCGCCGACCTCCAAGACATGGCTCCTACCCCCCAAGCGCTATCCCATGTGCTTGTCCCAATTGGCAGTGTGGTTTCCCAACCCGCAATCTAAGTGTATCAAGAAAGATCTTGGCCGTACCATGCCTAATGCAATAATCAGGGGCCACGGCCTCCTACAATGGAGGCGCCCTCTTTAGGCCTAGCCACACCAACTGCTTAACGCTAAGGCACTAGCAAGCTTGGCTGTTAGAGGTATTTGCTTCCGAAGAATCCTGCCAAGTACTTACTTAGGATATGCCTCGCTCATCCGGGGATTCCCAGAGGAAAGAAAAACACCATTATTGCTTCCACCCCCACCACCCCTCTACTCCCAAGATATGATCATTTCCACAGGCCAACCTATACTGGTGAATCGGCCAGTGAGCAAACCTTGATATCTAGCACTCGACTTCAGTAGAGAGGGCCGAAGCATAACATATATATCGTTACCGGCTTACAGAAGGTGTTGTTAAAACTACTGATCTTGTTTTTCCACGGCGGCTACTGTTGTCACAGACATTTCCAGTAGCCGATTGAATGTGCAGAGTTTGTGCTATGATATTCTAGCAAAAATGCGGGTTGAACAGACAAATGGAGGGGAGATTTATAAGGTACAAAGAGTTTTAAAAATCATATGACATAGCCTAGAGAATGCCAGAAATTCTGGCTCGATCAATAGCAGTACGACGCTGAGAGTGGATAATTTCTCCTATCTTCAAGGCGATTTGAAAATCTTCACATCCAAATCTTCGATATTCTCATCCAGTCCTTCTATCTTCTCCTCCTGTTCCCTCCTCATCCTCTTCTCCAGTTCTCGGAACTTCTCATCCAATTTTTTCCCCATCCTCTTTTCCAGTGTTTCGACTGCTTTGCTGATCGTGGCCTCTACTTTGTCGATCTCACTGTCAAGCCTCTCTGAAGTATTGACGAGATAAGTGCAGCATTGCAGGGCTTCCTAATACAATTTAGTAAAGTTTCTCAAAGACCTAGTGATATGTTGTAATGGCGTTATACTCCTTTCCCGTGCAAAACACCCTTCCTAATCTCCGACATTTGCGAATTAAACTCCTCAGATGTCATATAACCTCCATCATTCTTGGATGATTTGCTATTGGAGAAGTGGGATACCTGTTCTGCAATAGACTTCCTCTGAGAAAATGGTTAGTAGATGTAATCCAACATTATTGATCAATCAGCACTTACCTGAGTAGTGTGGAATCTTCTGTAAGATCCCATACGGAGGTGGGTACCAGCAACGAAATGGTTGCGTGCGAGCTTGAAATGAGAGATTTGTTTGATCATAGTGTAAGGCTTTGTCGATGGTGTATCAATGTGGTGGTGTGTAATGGAAGTGAAAGAAATAACTAAAAGAGGTTGGGCGTGGAAATGGACCATATTTAAACTCCCCAAGCTCTCCATTACGCAGTCAAGGCTGTCGGGAACATGATACCACAAATACGACAGGATTACCGGATTCATACTAATAAGTTGTCTCTAAACCCAGGGTTTCTACCCAGAATCGGGTTCAAAGATTGTCATACTTCGATAAGCCACCACGCCAGAACCAGGGCTTTGGGTACACTGGCAGTCACGACAAGAAAGTAACCGGACACAGGCAGACATATTTATTTACTCTACATTTCTAGTAGGCATTTTGGGTTGTCTTGGCTAGTGTAGGAGATTGGTCAGGTCCTAATGATGCTATAACGCTCTTGCGATCGTGCCATAATCTTCCTTCTTCACGCCAGACCCAATTCTAACATTGCCCTGTGACTTTCTTGTCGCAACTGTAAATATGGAGTTTAGTGAGTTTCTACATCTGGGGCAGTATCTATGAACCGCGGTGCGTCACCAAGCCTGTTTAGTGTACTTATCCGGCTGTGGGGGCTGCCGAGGCTCCTGGCAAACTATACACACAAATTACGGTGTGAGGCATGTGTATCATATCCCATCACCTTCCCCAATAGGTAGCCAGGCGGGCGTCATGGACAGAACCAGAAACTCCATAATCCAAACAATGGCCATTCTTGGCCCTCGCTTATGCCCCTTTCAACCATGCTTCACTTAAATACTCTCGCCTTGTTCAATTACCTTAAATGAAGTCTTTAGAGCCAACTCGTTGCATCATAGAGAAAGCAAGAATGGGAGAAGAAACGCGCAATCGCAATAGGCTCTAAGCCCGGAAGAACATGGAATAATAGTGGACCTGTCGGCTGCTCTCTCCCGATTTATTCAAAGCAGGCTAACAGATATCTCTCTGGGTCCGGGAAGGTTAAAAAAACTCCCGGAACTCAATACACTCGAGAGAAATCCCTAAGCCGGCAAATCCCTACCCCTATGGATCTCAAGCAATCTAGAGTCATCCTCAGTTCCAATATCCATCATCCTCCATGAGCTCTGAAGCCTATCCTCTCCGTTAATACCCGTATGCCTGATGGTAGAGGATAAAACAAATATCATGAAGCCAAATCCCCGATACCTAATGTCCGACCGCAATGGGTATTAACAAACACAATAAATCCAATATCATATCCCTACCGGTGTGGAATATGAAAACAAGAATTCACTGCTTAGTTTCTAGTCCGCGCACACCAAAAAACCGCTTATCTCAAAACCGCTTATCTCCCAGAAGTGTATCAGCATACCGACATATCCCTATATCCTCACAGCTGCGTCCCCGCATAACTGCATATTGGCATAACTGCATGTCCCATAACTCCACATCCAAATAACATAACTGAGGGCCCTATAGGCAATCCAAAAGAAATCTGGGTAGTAGGGTGGGTAAGGGGTTCGACAGGTTGGAAGACAAAGTCAGAAAAATGAACACTACACTTAGCAACAGAATCAGAAGGCTGGGCGGAGAGCAGTTAACCCAAGGGTCCGGTCAGAATGCCTTCAAGGTCTATTCCGTCCATTCCCAGGGTAGGACGGGATGGACAACAGCTCATTGTATTTTTTGGAGCGCTAAGACAGACTGCGCCCGGCTAGGTAACGACTGAACGGATTATAGGGGACTACATTCCTAGGACTTGGGCCCCCGGTACTAGCCCAAGTTGAAATCATACACTTCCCAACGAATCATTATACTGTAAAACATGAGACATCACTCGTGCCCTCCTCAACAGCCCCTGTTACAATATGCGATCGGTACTTTAGACCAAAAAGTGATAGCAGAAGTAGTCGAGATATCTTATTGCGACAACACTCATCAATTGAATAATAAGAAATACACAGGCTAGCCAAACAGTGGAGCGGTTGAGTCCAGCTATTACCACCGCGATCCCTCCACAAGGAAAAACAAAGACTATCAAAGAAGTGACTTGAGAGGAACAAAAGGAACAATGAAAGAAGGCACATTGGGGTTCAACCAGTAACGGGTATGGGGGATGGAGAGCTGAAAGAAACATTTGAGAGGAGAAAGAAACCATATCCGAGAGGAGCAAAACCATATACGAACAGTCCCGGTTGAAACGACTGTGGCTGACCGAGAGAGGAACAAAAGGGGTGTGCCCGGCTATTTATACAGGAAAGCACCAGCCACTATTTCTCAGGTTCACGCGACCAGACTCGTCGCCTCACCCACTTTACCAGCTGACGTACTCCCCCTTGGCCGACCATAGTGGATATGGAAGGACTCTCCAACTGTCACCGGCAATCTCCCGCCATCCTCTACATCCCCACCAGATCACTTCACAGGCTATTCACCCCTCCCCCCTCTCGGACAGACGGTAATTTGTTGATCTCCTGATGAACAATATGCTGACTTCAGTTATGATGTTTTATCTAGTTTTAGGAGAAAGAATTCCGGTTCTAGTTTGAGTGTCCGAGTGAGTGAAGCCGTCAACTTGACAGGGAACTGCGGAAAATTATAGGGTCGGAAGAGCCCTTACCTCTCCCGGATGAGTCCATGTGCTTCGTTCTCGTTGAGTACGGTACTGTGCAGCTCAATGCTAATTAACCCTCCACCTTACCAGTTAGTTTTGCTCAATTGTGAATAGTTAACCTCAACCAATTCCGAATATGACCAACTTCAAGCTCCTCTTAATCACCAACTACCCATGAGCTCAAAGATTTCTATAGAAGTCTTTATTTAATGGTCGTCTAAAGGATTATAGAAGGGTTTAAAGAAATATTAGCTCCCTGCATAGCTAGAGAAATTTTAAGTTTTCTCATTTTACCTTGGAGTAGAAAAATTAATACAATAGGGCTAACTGTATCAGGAAATATATCGGTCATACCATACCTAACTTGAATACCGCAATCAACATCAATGGTCACTGCCCCCGACCAGTGTGCCCAACCGTCCCGGGAGGACGGTGGGGCCCTGGCTGGCTATGGTCCTGGGCGGGGCAGGGTGGGTACGGACGGCCGGGTAACTTAAGGCCTCTGCTTTTCGTAAAGACGGCAGTCCTATGGGTTGACGGCCTTGCCCTGCACTCTTATTGGGAACGGGATCTGCCGGTAGGGCCCGGCAGTCACCTATAGCTGCCAATTTTCTGTCAGGCCTATAAATCGCTAGCACCTTTCACCTCAGACTTTGGTTCCTAATTAAATACATGAACAGGACTGGTGTGAGTAGGATGGCGAGTATAGGTTGTTCTATATAGTTTTCGGAATAAATTCAAGTTATGCATTCTTCTGGAATATGCGACTAATTTTATTGCGGTAGTAGAGGGAATGTAGTAACTCTATGTGAGCCAATCGCTTCTTCGTTAATGGTAACTGATTTATTTACAACCACCAGGTGTGTCCACCTTATATCCACTTTATATTCACCTTATACCCACCTCTCAAAACCACAAATTCTCCCGATACTCAATACATACACAAGCTTTCCTACCTTTTTTAATTTATAGCTTTTATATGAACAATTTCATAAGTACTTAAGTCATTGCCTCGGATGTTACAAGCCTTATTTCACTCCTCGGTCACCAGCCGTTACTTGTTGCCTACGCCAACTCCCTGGGGGGACCTCCTATCGTGTCACCTTCCGGGCCCACCCGTCACATGGAGGGGCACGGCAGATTCCGCAACCTAAGGCACCTGTAGTCCCCGCCCGTCTATCCCGGGCAGTCTTCTGGATGGGCCCCAAGATACCTGTCCGTCCCGGGAATCCTTTCGGGTACGCCGTCCGACCCGTCCGGACCCGAAGATGGACGGACTGGACGCTTGGGCTCACTGCCCCCGACAATGGCGGTACCTTCCTCAGGCCTAGCCACACCAGCTGCCTGCCTCTAAGAAACTAGAAAGCCTGGCTATTAGAGATATTTGCTTCCAAAGAATCCTGCCATGTACTTAGGATATGTCTTGCTCACCCGGGAATTCCCAGAGTAAAGAAAAACACCCTTATTGCTTCCACCTTCACTGCCCCTCTACTCCCAAGATATGCTCATTTCCACAAGCCAACCCACCATGCTGTTAAATCGGCCAGTGAGCAAAGCCTGATATCTAGCACTCTACTCCAGTAGAGAGGGCCGATGCATAACATATATATCTATTGTGAATCACCGGCGCTTTGATTGATAGCCAAATCTAGATATCTCAAGAACCACGACTACATCTCCGGAATTCATCACTTCTCGTATAAAGGACAAACATGAATAATCTGGAAAACGGAGAACTAAATAGGAGCTGGGTGCGTATTGAAGAAGTGTGTAAGAAGAGAAGGGAGGGAAGAAGAAGCGGTAGGAATGGAAGAGAGATGAAGCGGAGGAAATGGAGAGAATGGACGTGAAGCGGTCAGGGGAGGTTGGAGAGAGGGAGAAAGGATGCAGCGAATGTTATCGTAGGGAAAGGCAGTCTAGGAAAGGAAGAAGTTAGAATGTAAAAGTTTTCTGAGTTATGTATTTAAGGACATTAATTTTCCTTCTGAGTGCGATGATAGAATAAAGATCAAGATTTTCTCCTCCATAATCTCTCCCCCTTCCACGCAGATAATCTTTCGTTTTTCTTTAATATAGTCACCCGACTTAGGGCTCGTTTACCTATAGACGTCCGTCTAAAAGCCTGAAACAATGCCGACTGTTAAGGGGAACTTGACAGTAAAGGAGAGTACGGCAAACTAGATGGTGTTTATCTAGAGTATACAACGTAACTTTTTGATGGTCTGGCTACAAGAATCTAGGACTGTGGAAAATTGGTCAAACACTTTCGCGTCGTTTACCAGACAACGGCTGAGACTCCACCGTCTAGTACAACCACCTATTACAAATTTAAATTTTAGAAAGAGACAGACAGTTGGAGGTATGTAAAGAAAACAGAAGAGTTGCATTTTAGCTAATATACTGTCTAGTATATAGCT
>Ga0307509_10012152_pt1 | contig 10328 bp, 9 predicted proteins | sample 10_EM_MG_FD_202245 | JGI IMG/M metagenome (GOLD analysis project Ga0307509, IMG submission 202245) | Populus trichocarpa ectomycorrhiza microbial communities from riparian zone in the Pacific Northwest, United States - 10_EM | ecosystem: Host-associated > Plants > Roots > Unclassified | place...
TTGTTGCTGTCAATGTTATTGGCCTATCTTGCATATCTTGGCTTATGTGGGATCATGCGGACCCGGTCGTTTTTACAAACGTCAGAAAATTACGAGTACAGTGCGACAACAGTGACTCGAGGTAGGCATGTTCCTTGCAGCGTTAGCCCTGCTATCATCCATTTGCCTGCATTGACCTGGCACAATCAGATAATCAATATCTTGGCGCATCATCGGACTTGTGCACGCCAAGGCCCAAAGTTTTTCTTGGAGAGGCGCTCACTTCTCATATCATTCCAGAGATCGCCGAACCCTCATCTCAGCGCCACTTCGCCAAACACGCGAAGAAGAAAAAACCCCTCTCGTCCCCCTCTCGCTCTCTACTTCAAGCTCAACTTAAGGTCTTTCTAATCCTAGCAATCCGCATCTCGTCCTTCGGTTTACCCCTTTTCGGGTGAATGAACTTCTTCCCGTACCCCCATCCTTCGACCTTAAGCTCCCCTTCAGCAGTAGTTTCAGTCTGGTAGAAGTTTGCCCAACTCAATTTCCTTTCCTAATACGGGTTCAGAATTATACCAGCCTCTCATTTACAAATGGGCGACCGAGATCGTGACCGTAGGGTCGACGATATCCGCCGTTTTACCGGACGCGGCGATCCGAATAACCTCAACCATGAATTCACCTATCAACATCAGCGTCAGATGCCAACCGAGACAGACAGCTATAGACCAAGCAATCGTCCACAAGATGACAACCGGGGCCCCCCTCGGCATCCGAAAAAACTTGGGAAGCGCCCGAGAGCAAAGCAACAGCCGAAACCACCACCACAAAAGTGGACTCCCGTCCCCGCTCATGAGAGGCCAATCTTATCATTCAATGTCCGCGAGAAAACCCCTGATTTGCTGCCGGGAATGATTACAGGGGGTGAATTCTTATCCGCCCTTGACGGATCAGGTGATGACGTTGGTGAAAACATGTGCGATGCAGCTGGCTCTGACGATGAAGTTGAGATGGACATGTCAGACGGTGAAAACTCAGCATTGGTGGTTACAAAGGCCATTTCAGCTGCGGAAGAAGCAGTAGGTGGGGAAAAGAAGCCAGATGTAATTTCCATGATCCGTTCTCTTAAAGCCAAAGCTGCTGTGGGAAAACCTAAAAATCCTGTTGAGGATAATGATGATTTTATCTCACTTTCTTTTGGCGACGAGCCTATCCATTTGGACCAAAGTGATGAGGATTCCAATCATAAGAGGAGGAAGGTGAATGGCAAGGATAACCGCGATGAACCAAGCTTTTCTCACAGACATAATCATTTCGGGCCACCCAAGGACACAGGACCACCAGGTTTACCACCCCGCCCTTTGACTTATCGCAAACCTACACCTCCACCCCAGTTGCGCGATCTGGACCTACAACCCCGTAACCGTTCAGCCCAACAATCCAAGAGTGGAGGTCCTTCTAGCCTTCCTAACGCTGCTCACTCCAAACACACGTCTTTCAACGCAGCAGGAAACCTCGTAACGCAGGATAAGGGGCAAAACCGTCAATTAGACGTACCAAAAAGCAGAAAGAGAACCTATTCTGACATGAGTCGTGGTAAATCTATTATCGACGGTAATATCACTTACGAGTATCTGGCTACTCCAAGGGCTGATCCGTTCCCTTGGATCAAGATGGGGAACGATCACTCGAGATCCCTGAGCATGTCTAATTGGTGAGTATCATTAGATATATCCATGAAATTATGTCTTTCATTGACCGAGCCCGATAGAAAATGAAGAATCTAACTCCTTTTGCGCTACCTGCAGGCTTCACAACGAGATCCTTGACTTCATTGCTTACATCCAACCCCGTGCCTACGAACATGCCGTCAGAAGGGAGCTGGTTCATCGCGTACGAGTTGTGGTAACGAAACTTTGGCCTGATACCGATCTCCGTGTCTTCGGATCATTTGCGGCGGAGCTCTACCTGCCGACTAGTGATATCGACCTAGTTGTGATATCTACTTCCTTTGCGAAGCTCGGCATGCCTCGCTATTCGGAAAGGAGCGCGCTCTACAAGCTTAGGCAAGCACTTCTTCATTCTAATATCATAAAGCCGGGAAGTCTAGTGGTAGTTGCCGGCGCAAAGGTACCAATCATCAAGTTTGTGGACCGCGAAACGGAAATCCATGTCGATATCTCGTTTGAGAACTCTTCGGGCTTAGTGGCCAATGAGACATTCATGAAATGGAAAACCCAGTACCCGGCGATGCCAATATTGCTTACGGTCATTAAACAGTTTCTTGCGATGCGTGGCCTCAACGAAGTATATCTCGGAGGATTGGGAAGCTTTTCGGTCACCTGCCTCATCGTAAGCATGCTTCAAATGCACCCTGGTGCGGCTAGTGGGGGGATGGACCCCCGCAAACATCTGGGGATCATGCTACTTGAATTTCTGGAGTTGTATGGTAAAAACTTCAACACCGAGACCCTGGGCATATGCGTGGACTCTAGGAAACCCTCTTACTTCCGCAAGAACGATGTATTTCCTATAATACAGAGGGGAGCAACACCGCCACAGACCGATCTCTTATGCATCCAGGATCCGAACAACACCGAGAACGACATCTCGCGCAGCAGTTTCCACATTAAAATGATACTGACTCTCTGGGCAGAAGCCCTCGACGATCTCGTTGGCCAAATGAAGAAATTTGAGACATTGCAATTCGCCGATAGACAAGGTAGAAGTTTACTGGGTGTCATCCTCGGAGGTAACTACGGGAGAATCGAAGAGCAGCGTTGGTTGATGAAGAAGGTCTACGTGGATCGAATTGGACCACTTGAGGACATTCTGATGGAAGAGAGGCAGTGGGATGAAACTGCGCCTTTAGCCAAAAAAACACGTAGCCCAGTTCAGCAAGCTGCCGGCCCAGCCCCCAGCAAGAAGACCTCTCGTAGCAGTAATTCCGGTGGGCCATCGCACCCTCAGGAGAGAAAACAGCTATTTCACGGAAAAGGAGAACAGGACGAGCCAATCGTCATTGATGATTGAGTTACCACCGACCCCCGCCTATAAGCAACCGTACTTGTCCCATGACTGCTACTATTATTTCCCATTGCTTTTTACCATTTTTTGCGATTTTCCTCGTACTGCTCCCTTCTCCACCTCTATTCTCACCAAACCCGAACCAATTGGGGTTAAGCTTGTTATTTTCCTTTACTGGATGCATACTTTTCTAGTTTTGTCTCTGCCGGTTTAGAGGAGTTTGGGCGGATGGGTGGTATATTTATTTTCTCCAAAAAATTTCCCGCCTATGGCGAAGAAACAATAATCGTGGTATCATACATGGGACAATTGACGGCCCTATTTCGCACTCTACTTGACATGTCTAAACTAACCAGCAACATGTCACCATGATACATACCGCTTGAGTTTATTTCTATTTCTATTTTTTTAGTTTTAGTTTTTTTCCCTCCTTCCAGCTACTGATATAATATTTGGAAGTTCAAACTGGGAATTGCACTTGTTACTAAATTCGTTGCAAGTTCCAGCGGCAGTATTCTACCGGTAGCGTATGAGATGCAAGTAGTGCGATACAGTATCATAGTTTCCAAATGAGAATCACCATCATTGCAGAGTGCTGTGATATTACCGTACGCGAATCCCCTATCGATGGTACCGGTATGCCGCCAACAATAGCACCGAAGAGATAGATGTTACATTCTGGGACACAAGCACCGCCAGAGATCTTGTGCGCTGAACTGGACAAATCAAGCCCCCCAGGACCAACCATACCTCAGGCCTTCCTAGCCCAATCCGCATACGACTGATCGATTCCCAGTACAATATCTCACCAATTAAGCACCCGCACAGAAGAGAAGGCCGGGCGAAACCACATCCTTATAGTCGTGTGCCTACATCTTACCCCCAATCACATGCTGCCCCTGTACTATAGACCGGGTGAGTGTTCAGCAAGGGGACTCCCTCAGCGAGGCTTGACAAATATTGTTAGCAGTTTGGTTTGATGCGTATTTCAAAGTAGATCTTCATTCCTTCAACTTGCATATCCTTTTTTAGTTAAATGAAAATATCCATCTCCATCTATAAGTCCCGCCAATCATTGTTTAAACTTTAAATTATCATCTGTAGGGTCGCTGACCGCTCACCCGGTCTGAAGAGCCAGAAAGCCTTTCGAGGGGCCTGTTTTCCCAAGCGCAAAGAGGCACCCAGGTATGAAGAATAAGTGGGTTCAGGAACGCAGTATTGCTTAGCAGAGAGGATGTGTTATGGCACATAAAAGGACTTTTGGGATAGTGGACCGAAATCGTGCCATCTGGATCATTTCCAGTACTGTACGATATACCTAAAAGAAAGGCATCATGATTGACCAAACTATCATACCTCCACCTCCATGTACAGGAGGCATTATTGAATTCAATTAATGACAGGAAAGGGGTATTTCAGAAGAATAAAAGCAAGGCAGGGGGTTAAGGGGAAAATGGGAAGGGGGGGTAGTAGGGGATGGGGCAGGGATGGGGGAAACAGGTAGGAGGGTGGCAGGGGGAAGTCATTCTCTGGCTTTCTTGAGGGGGAGGGCTTCTTGTTTGCTCTTGTGGTTGGTTTCCTGAACAAGTCTCTCGAGTTTTTCATAAAGGTTCTCTTCTTGGTTCACCTTCAATAACTTTTGGATTAGAAACCATGTCAGCAGCTATAAGGCACAGTTAGCAAGCAGACACCAGCTAGTGTAAATAATCAAGAAGTATTTTCTGAACCACTTACACTACTCCCGGCACAAGCAATTACTGTTAGAAGAACACCCATCTGCCATTTTATCTCACTAATATCTCTTTGTGTCTTGCTATAGTTGGCCTGCAAATCTGCCCACTTCATCCCCATCTCCTAAAAATATAATTAATACTAATATCTCCCAAGTAGTAATTAGATTACTTACCCTACTAGTTACCTGGATAAGGTTATCCTCCAACCTGAACATCCCGTTAAGGGTCTCATGAAAGTCGATATATAATCTGGAGGTTAGCAAACTTCAAGATGGGAGTTAGTTGAGCCCTACAATTGGAAGGCCTCTGGTCCCACCACCTTTGCCACTGCTGTCATCTTGACTTTTTTTCTTGTCGGCAGTAGTGTTATTGCTCTGTCTGGAAACAGTAGGAAGATACCTGCTATATCTTCTCAACATGGGCTGGGCACTAGCATGATTCAAATGAGAGAATGCTTTGCTGAAATGTGACATTTTGTTGTGGTATTGCGTGGGAGGGGGTGGACGTGATAGTGAGTTTGAGGGTAATAAAGGGTTTGGAGGTGATGGGGGATTGAGGGTGATGGAGGGGTTGAGAGTGGGACGTTCTTTTATAGAAGTCAATTTAAAAGGTTTCCAGATGCCTTTGTGCCAAGATAGGCATTAGTAAGTATAGAGAGTTCGGAGACTTTTTAAATTGCCAAGTAGTTATTAGCTTGCGTCTCTGCTCCTCTCTTTGAGCCTGCTAAATTGGGCCCCTGGGACCAACCCTGCCTTAGATCTTTCCAGCCCAATCTGAACAAGACTAATTGATTCCCAGTAAGCTATCACCGATTGAGCATCTGTTCAGAAGCAAATGCTGTATAAAACCATATCCTTATACTAGTTGTGTGCCTACATCTTACCCCTAATCACACACTGCCCCTGTACAATAGAGGACCAGAAGGCCTTTTAAGGGGTTTTTTTCCTGAGTGCAAAGTGGCACTCGGGCATGAAAAATGAGTTCAAGCACTCAGTATTCTCCTGCGGAAAGGATGTGTTATGGTATACTCGTGTCCGCTAAGTTCTCGTAACGTCTGATGTATTGTAAAGTCTTGATCGCCTTAAACCGGGGGATCGCGGAGGCTGTTTATAGGGAATTTTTTTTCAATATACTTTATCGAATCTGCCATTTCTGGGTCAAAGAAGATCTCTCGAAAAATAGTTATTGCTTTCTTGTCATCTGGGTCCGTGTTGATAGGAGTACCGAAGGTATTACGAGAACTTTGCGGATGCGAGTGTACATTAAAGGCCTTCTGGGATAGTGGACCGAAATCATGCTATCTTGATCATTTCCAGTACCATACTGTCCGGTACAGTACCCCTAAAAGAAAGGTATCACGATTGACCGAAGTACCTCAATGCACAGGAGGCAATTATTAAATTCAATTATTGACAGGAAAGGTTTTTTTCGGAAAAATAAAAATAAGATAGGGGGTTAAGGGGGGAATGGGGCAGGGGTTGGGGCGGGGATGGGGGCTGGGTACAAGAAAAGCGAGAGGAGCAAGTAGGAGGTTGACGGGGGGGAGAGTCATTCTCCAGCTTTCTTGACGGGGGGGAGCTTCTTGTTGGCACTTGCGGTTGGTTTCCTGGACAGGTTTTTCGAGTTTTTCGTAATATATTGGACCGGGAAGTGAATCTAATGGAGAAGTGGATCAGTAAAAATGCACTAAAAAAATAATCGAAATATGGAAATCACAATTGACGCACAACGCTGAAAATATGAGATTCAGAAGGGTAGGTAATATCTCTGATAGTACACCATTTTAGAATTGCTTAGTATTGAGCTAAATTCAGAAGATTTATTTTTTAGAACTTCTTGTGGTGAGGATTTGTGCAAAATTCACATACAAACTGATTCACTTCGGCGCCTGATCCACTTCCCGGTTCAGCGATACTTGTACCGATTTCCTAAAAAAATAGTTAATACCAATAACTTGCTAGTGGTAATTAGATTACTTACTTTAGTCACCTGGATGAAGTTATCCCCCAACCTGAACATCCTGTTCGGGGTCTCGGAGGCGGTGTCGATCTATAACTTGAACTTGGGGGTTAGCAAACTTCAAGATGGGAGTTAGTTGAGCCCTACGATTAGGAACTCCCTAACCCCGCCACCGTTGTTGCTGTTGCTACCGTCGTGACCGTTTTTTTGTCGTTGGCGGTGGTGTGATTTTGCTCTGTCTCGAGACAGTGGTGAGATACCCGCTGTATGAATCAGTGTTCCCAAGCGTCCCGTCCGCCATGTAGGGACCGCCAGGACTGCAGTCCCGGGCGTCCCGGGCGTCTGTCTCAAGCTGTAGGGCAAGAGCGTCCGTCCTTTGGGCAAGACTATCGTCTAAGAGGGTGACTGTAGGGCCCTACAGTCCTCGACGTATCGGTAACTCCCGAATCGTACCTGCAGTCCTCACCCGTCATCTGCAGTCCTCGCCAATTACCTGTACGGCCCGCCAGTCACCTACAGGGCCCGCCCGTCATCCGGAGTCACCCGGAAAATTGCGCCACCTAAGACACCTACAGTCCCCGCCAGTCCGTCCCGGGCTGTCGTCTAGGCGGACGGACTGGACGCTTGGGAACAGTATGATATCTTCTCAACATGGGCTGGGCCCTTGCACAGGCCAAGCGGGGAGATGTTTTTCTTAGGGGCTGTTTGGTGTGACGTTTTGTAAAATTTGGGTGGCTGCAAACCGTGATTGAAAGAACCTCATACCCTGTGTCAGAAACAGTCAAAAATTTGGTAAGGGTTGCTGCAAACCATGGTTTGTAATTCACATCTACCAAGCAGTCCTCTAGCTATGATACAAACAATGGTTTGGACGTCTAAACTTGTCACGCCAAACAGCTCCTTAATTGTGGCATTTTGTCGTGGTCTTCTGGAGGGGTTGGGGGTGATGGAGAGGTTGAGGATGGTGGAGGGGTTGAGGGTGATGGAGGCGTTAAGGGTGGGGCGTCCTTTGATAGCTATTCGCTTGCGTGTCTGCTCCCTTTCCAATAGGCTAAATGGGGGTTATAGGGCTCTCATCCGGAAACAAACAATCCAGCCAATCTCCCATCCGCTTGGGCGATATTTTCTTCCAACTCAGCCATCTCCACTTCCCTCTTCTCCGCCGCCATCACGGCCCTTAAAATACTAGTAATCTTCTTCAACCTATCGACCACCTCAACTTCTCCCTTCTCCTCACCTCCTCCACAAACCGCCCCATAACAGCTCGTTATAGCCTTCAACATCTCAGGAACATATCCACAAATCCTGACCCAACAAACCCCGATCACGGCCTCTACAGCATCCAACGTAGCATCCAGCAAATCCTGCGCAAGTACAACAAACGGATCGCCTAAAACCGTGCCAAAGATCTGAACCAGATCGCCCAAATGCCTCACCGCGTAAACCCCCATGTCCGCAACCAGCGCGGATATTTGACGCATGAGCCCTTCCGCAATTCGTGCGTTCTCACCGGCAAATGTGAAACCCCGGACAATGCCATTGCGAAATATTGCATCCAGTTGCTCCGCCTGGGGGCGGTTATCTGTAGATATCCGAGCGAGAGTTCTCAAGACTTTGTACGTTGCTTGCAGCAACGGTATCGAACACCTTGTCGGAGTCAAAGGTGGCAGGAGGATTAAGTCTGGCATGAGCGCATCACGTAGAACCGTCGCGAGTCCAGTCCTCACGAGTAGCCCGTCGGGTAGTTTCGGCAGCAGAGCGGAAAGTAGATTACTCGCAGAGATTTTGTGCTCCGGGTTCGTACTATCGTGAATGCTTAGCAGCGGGGGTATGAGCAACGGCCATGCGCTCTCCAGTGTATCGGTAGATAGATGGGCTGTTATGTAGGATAGTAAAGTTATGGCTTGCGGTAACTCTCTGGGCCAGGTAGGCGTTTGCAATGCCGCGCCTTTGTTCGTGGATTCGCGCTGTGGAGGGCGACTGGCGGGAGTGAGCGGGGATTTGAATAAGGGTTTTATAGTGGTTATTAGGATTGCCGTGAGGGTTTGCGCAGAGGTCAGCTCTTGATTGGAGGATCGGATTGCCGTGGAGAGATGGTAGGATGTAGGGCTAGTCCACGGGTCTGCGAGGTCAGTGTATGTTATGGCTGCGATGGCGATTTTTGGTCGTTCTGTCGGTGGGGATGGTGTGTGAGAGAGTGAAGAGCAGAGGAGCATTAGCGCTTTTTCGGAGGCCCTGCGGAAGGGGTGCCAGGCGGTTTGATCACGCGTGGGCTCGCCTTTGCTGTCATCTTCTTGAAAGTACTGCTCGGCGGGGAGGAGGCTGTACGGTGGATGGAGGATGGCGGTCAGGTATGTTTGGAGTTCCTCTGAGGCAAGAAGGTCTGGAGTTGTGTCCAGAAGCAGGGAGAGTTTGGCAAGATTTGCTTGGATCTGAAGGGTGTCATTTTGATTTCTGGTTAGCTGGTCAGTGTTGGGTGTGCGAGCGGGCAAGGGGCCGTTTACCTGTTGGTATTTACTATTTGTGTCCCCGAGGGTGGGCACTTCGCAAAGAGATCTAAGCTCGTCCATTGTGTAATTGACCGGTATGCTGAATGGGTGTGCGGGGATGAGGCAAAAAGGATAGTGGGAGCTGTTGGGTGTTCTGGTGGGTTACAATGAGGCTCTGCTGCATCCCAGTCTCAGAGTCAGGGTAACCGTTTCAACGGCTCGAATACTTGTGGAAGCTTAGAGATACCTTGCTTCCAAGCTTTCGACTCGACCCAATATCCCACAGTTCAATACTACGACTATGGCATCAGTAGCAAAAGGTTCAGCTTCCTACAAGAAGAAGGATGGCTCTCTTCTTCTGGAGAAGGACTCTGTCACTTGGACTCCTGCAAATGCTGAGGCCCCATCCTTAAAAATTCCCGTGTCAACAATCACAAGTATGAGTCTAAATACCATTCCACCCCCCTGCCATCTATTAACATAAGAAAGATCTCCAGGCAACCCCCGCGACGGTAGCAAAAGTCATGATTAAGGTCTTCGCAACCAAAGAAGGTGGTGCAACAGAGCCTTATGTCTTCACATTCACCTCCGCCTCCTCCGCTCGCATGGAAGCCGATGTCATGAAGGAGGCATTAACCACCGCAATCCAGACCTTCAAGACCAATTCCGGCGCCGCAACTCCCTCCTCTGCCGGCCCTACCACTATTGCCGCTTCCTCAGCTGCAGCCTCGGGAGCCGCCGCTGCAAAATTAGCCGGCAAACTCACAGACTGGAGCAAAACCAGACTAGAAACGGATCTCGAACTCCAAAAATCCCTCCTCAAAGCCGACCAAGAGCTCTCGACAACCTTTTCAGAGGCCGTTCTCTCTGGGGCCGTGACCGCAGACCAGTTCTGGTCCACGCGCACACATCTTCTTCGCGCGCATGCAATCGAACGGGAGCAGAAGCGCGGCCCTTACAACGTCCTCGCCACGATAAAGCCTAAGACTGTTGACAATGTTGTCAGGATGTCATTGTCGCGCGAGGCCATTCATGACATTTTTGATCAGCATCCGTTGGTTAAGATGGTTTACGACGATAATGTGCCGAAGTTGCCCGAGGAGGAGTTCTGGAGTAGGTTCTTTTTGAGCAGGCTTTTTAA